>ERZ1049444.24-NODE-24-length-161021-cov-9.610284_pt1 | contig 161021 bp, 156 predicted proteins | sample MGYA00383101_ERZ1049444 | MGnify/ENA primary metagenome ERZ1049444 (study PRJEB29581, sample SAMEA5548371) | metagenome | biome: marine; feature: coastal; material: water | depth 50 m | study: Short-term variability in the microbial, nano- and picoplankton... | reverse complement strand
TGAAACTAGAGCCACAAGTGAAACTAGAGCCACAAGTGAAACTAGAGCCACAAGTGAAACTAGAGCCACAAGTTAGCTCGGTTGCTGTGAAGGCTCCAGTGCCACCAATGCAAGCTGCCGCTTCTCAAGCGGCGCCCACGCAGGAGAAATTGCTACCTTTAGGCGACGACGACGTGATTCGAGTTCGTCAACAACCCATGGTCAAAAACACGACGCAGCCCGCCTCCCAGGCAACACCCATTGCAGTGCAGTCACAAGTACAAATAAGTGCGCAACGCTTTTTGCAACAGCGCCAAATGCGTGTGGCTAATGAATCTGCCAATGTTAATACTAGCCACAAGGCAACTCTAGGGGCTGCCACCGCAACAACAGTGGTATTTGCGTCTATTCAAGTGGCAGCGCCATTGGTGCAAAAAATGGATCAACTAAACTTGCTGAGTCAAGGGGCAACTAAAGCCGCCAATGGGCTGGAACCACAAGCCTTGGGTAGTTACACTGGGGCCAATTTTAAGGCCGCGGCCCAATTGCATGCAGCGAGCATAGCCCCGGAATCTGCAAGCATCGACTTAGGTCAGCGTTTTACTGACGCTTTACTGGGTGATGTTGGTGCGCAACAGGCCGCCAGACAAATGCAGGATCAAATGGGCCAGCAGTTACAACGTATGGTGATGGAAGGCCGCTGGCAAGCCAGCTTGTCGCTTAAGCCTGCACACTTGGGCCAAGTGAGTGTCAACTTGGTGATGGAAGAGGGTGTATTGCAAACCCAGCTGTTGAGCGGTAATGCGGCGGTGCGTGAGTTGTTAGAAGCGAGCTTACCCCGGTTACGAGAACAGTTAGAACAAAGTGGCTTGCAGTTGGCGGATGTGTCGGTAGGTAGCGAGAACAAAGGCCAGCATCAAACACACCTAGAGCAACCTGATTGGCAATTAAGCCAAGCTAAGGATGCACCAACACTAGGTGCGCCAGAAACAGCCGTTAAATCCAGTACCCACGATGGTGACTTAGACACCTTTGCATAGGCAGGGCCTAAGCGGCCACACCCGTAACCCATAGAATTACGTTAACAGAAGGAAACCAAGCCATGGCAGACGAAGAAGCAGTAGAAGGCGAAGAGAAGAAAAAAGGCGGTATTGTTAAAATACTACTGTTTGTAATTATTGGTATTCTACTGATTGCCATCAGTATTGGTGCTACCTTGTTTTTGACTGGCTTTTTTGATCCCAAAACCGTCATCGTTGACGAAGCGGGCAATGTGGTGTCTGAATTACAGGCTGATGGTGGCGCAGATGGTGAAACAGTGGATCCAAACGCTCCTAAGCCGTTAGACAAAGTGGCTAAAGAATTGCCAGAAGGTCAAAAGTTTGACCAGCTCTACAACGAAATGGAACGCAAGTTTACGGTTAACTTAACCGGTAGTAAGCAGTTTTGTCAGTTTACTATGGGCTTTATGACGCACTATGATCAACGCGTGGTAGATAATGTGTACAAGCATGAGCTAGCATTACGTTCGGCCATTATCATGGAAGTTTCCACCTACAGTAAAGACCAGTTGGCGACGGTGACCGACAAACAAAAGCTGGCTAACGTGCTTAAGTCACGCATGAACCAAGTGCTGATTGGGTATGAAGACTTTGGTGGCATCGAAGAAGTGTTCTTTACCGAATTTGTAATTCAGTAGTCTAGTTTTGTTAGGAGTTTTGGCAGCATGAGTGATAATGAACTGCTCTCGGAAGAAGAAATTCAAGCCTTGGTCGAAATGGACCAAGGTGATGAGGGCGAAGCATATAACTTAGATGCGGACGCAGACAAGTACGACATTGCCAGTGAGGACAGTACCCTTACGTCACACTTAGGCTCGTTGGATATGATCAACGAGCGGTTTGCACGGTTATTTCGTATCAGCTTGAAGAGTCTGTTGCGATATCAGCCAAAAATCGAATCGCAACCGGTGGATGTAGAGCGTTTTTCTACTCACATGGCGAGTCTCAGTACCCCGATTTCTCTTAATGTGGTTAAAATCCCACCCTTGCGTGGCTCCATGTTAATTATTATCGACCCGCAGTTGATTTTTAACTCCCTAGACAGCTTTTTTGGTGGCGCGGGCTCCCATACCGAAATATCAGGCATTCGTGACTTTACGCCCACCGAATACCGTATTATTCAAATGATTTTACAACGTGTGTTCCAAGACATGAAAGCGGCGTGGGCACCCTTATACACGGTGGCCTTTGAGTTTATCAACTCAGAAGTGAACCCCCAGTTCACTAGCATTGTGGAAGAAAATGATCTGGTGATTGTGAATAAATTTAATATCGACATGGCTCACGATATTAATGGCAGTGTGCAGGTGATCTACCCTTACGCCGCCATGAAGCCGATTCGCGAATTATTGCGCAACCAAGTGATTGGCGATGCCGATATTGATGACGAGCGTATTTGGAATAACTACCTTAAAGTGGCTATAGAAAATGTTGATCTTGATATCAAGTCGAATTTAGCCACGCCTCAAATTAGCCTGTTGGAGTTACGTAACCTCAAGGCAGGCGATGTAATTCCTATCAAGATGCCAGAAACGGTGACGGTCACCTCTGAGGGTATTCCGTTATTTAGTGGTGTTTATGGCAGCTCTAACGGCCATGCGGCCGTTAAAATCATGGGCGAAGTAGTTATGGAAGATTATGAAGTGGACTTATGGGACTAACTTGTCTCTAATAGCAAACACACAGAGGATATCAATGTGAGCGAAGAAGAATTAGCAGCGCCGGCGGCATTGTCCACGTTTGAAGATGAACTAGACCTAGATGTATTACAAAACATCCCCGTTGTTTTGTCTGCAGAAGTTGGGCGTTCATCCCTAAAAATTAAGGATTTATTACGTCTGAGTGAAGGTAGTGTGGTGGAATTTGACCGCTTAGCTGGTGAATCCATTGATGTATGTGTGAACAACACCGTGATTGCTAAAGGCGAAGTGGTGGTGGTTAATGAGCGTTATGGTATTCGCTTAACCCAGGTGCTTGATGCGGCTGACCGTATTCGTAAAATTTAGGTTGTACATTTATGTTAGGTGACACCCAGCTATTATTACAGTCGATTGGCAGTTTATTGCTGGTATTGGCCATCTTGTTGACGATGGTTTACGGTGCCCGTTGGTTTATGCAGCGCCGGCCTCAAGGGGGGCGTCGCATGCGCTTTGTTGAAGCCATGGCCTTGGGAAGTCGCGACAAGCTGTTAATGGTCGAGGTGGATGGAAAAACCTTGTTGTTAGGCGTTACGGCACACAATATTCGCCTGCTTACCGAACTAGAGCCTAAAAAATTCAGCTTAGAAAAGGATGCTTCATGATGGGTTTCATCCGCTGGTTGGTGCCAATCAGCTTTTTGTTATTAGCCATACTTGCCCCACAGGTGAGCGCAGCAGAAAGTTTATTACCCGGGGTGGTGGTGGAAACCAACGCTGACGGCACCCAAGAATACAGCTTAACCTTACAAATTTTAGCCCTCATGACCTTGCTGACGATGTTGCCAGCAATCCTGCTCATGATGACCTCTTTTGCCCGTATTATTATCGTTCTGTCTATATTGCGGCAAGCCTTAGGAACCAACCAAACCCCACCTAATCAAGTGCTATTGGGTTTGGCCTTGTTTTTAACCTTGTTCATTATGGCGCCAGTATTTACCCAAATCAACGACACGGCTATTCAGCCCTATTTAAATGATGACGCTGATTTTATGCAAGCGTTTGAGGTGGCACAGCAGCCGTTACGAGAGTTTATGCTCAAGCAAACCCGTGAGTCAGACATTGAATTGTTTGCGCAAATTTCGGGTCAGCAAGACTTTCAAGGGCCAGAAATTGTGCCCATGCAAATGCTCATTCCTGCGTTTTTAACCAGCGAGTTAAAAACCGCGTTTCAAATTGGCTTTCTAATATTTGTGCCATTTGTAATCATCGATTTAGTGGTGGCCAGTGTGCTCATGTCCATGGGTATGATGATGTTGTCGCCGATGATGATTTCCCTACCCTTTAAAATTATGATGTTTGTATTGATCGATGGTTGGGCGCTCATTTTGGGCACCCTTGCCAGCAGTTTTTACACCTGACGTAGAGACAAATTATGGATCAAGGTACTGTATTAGATATTGGCCGCGAAGCCTTGTTGGTCACCGCGAGTATTGCTGCGCCTATGTTATTGGTCGCGTTAGTGGTGGGTTTGTTGATTGGTATTGTGCAAGCCGCCACCTCAATTAACGAAATGACGTTGAGTTTTATCCCCAAATTAGTGGCCTTGACGCTAGTTCTTTACCTGTTTGGGTCATGGCAAATCACCGTGCTTACAGACTTTGCTACGCGCCTTATTGGGCGCATTCCAGGGCTTATTGGTTAGCTTATGTTTGCCGTTTGGGATGACGTTTTAGCCCTAATCTACACCTTTTTGTGGCCCATGACGCGCATTAGTGCCTGCCTCATGGCTGCACCTATGTTTTCTGCAATGAGCGTTAATACCACCTTGCGTATTAGTTTGGGGTTAGTGCTTACTATCATGATTTACCCATTGTACGATTGGCCTGTGATTGACGTCTTGTCGGGCACGGGGTTGCTGCTATTAATGGAGCAGGTGATCATTGGCGTGATGATGGGGCTGATATTACAAATTGTGTTCACCGCTGTGAGTGCGGCCGGCGAGTTTATATCCCTGTCTATGGGTTTAGGTTTTGCCATGATGGTGGACCCTAACAGCGGTGTACAAACACCGGTTGTGTCTCAGTTTTTAGTGATTTTGGCCACCTTGGTGTTTGTGTCTATTGGCGGCCATCTCATACTCATCGAATTGTTGCTGGATAGCTTTCGGTTATGGCCCATTGCGTTGGGTCCCTCTAAATTCGACATTGCCATGGTGTGGGATCTGTTGCAGTGGTCCATTTTGCTGTTTACTGGCGCCGCCATGATCGCCTTGCCGGCCATGATTATATTGTTGTTAACCAATTCGGCTATGGGTGTCATTTCTCGTGCTGCACCTAGCCTTAACGTGTTTGCGGTGGGTTTTCCGCTGACCTTATTAATGGGCATTGTTGTGTTAATCGTCTTGTTACCCACCTTTATGGGTAATGTAGAGAGCCTTTGGTTTGAATCTTTTCAGCAGATCAGGAGGCTTTTAGGTATCGCCTAAGCGACCTTAAAGAATGCCACTATGTCTGAAGACAGTTCCCAGGAAAAAACAGAACAACCCACAGCCAAGAAGCTCGAAAAATCCCGCGAAGATGGCCAAGTTCCGCGATCAAAAGAACTCTCCATGGCTATTATTATGGTGTTTGGTGCGGCGTTTTTGCTGCTGACCGGCGACTCCATTATCGACAATATCACCGAAATGTTGATTGATGCACTGACCATAGATCGCGCCTTGTTGATGGACACCCAGCGCTTTCCAAGTGTGCTTCTGAGTCGTTTGGTGCAAGGCATCTTAGCGGTGATGCCGTTCTTGCTGTTAACCTTAGTGTTGGCGTTGGTTACGCCTGCTCTGATTGGTGGATGGTTGTTTTCCACCAAAGCCATTGGTTTTAAAGCTAATAAACTCAACCCTTTGTCTGGCCTTAAGCGTATGCTTGGTACCCAAGCGCTAATGGAGTTGGTTAAGGCGCTTATTAAGTTCTTGCTAGTGGCTGGCATTGGCTACTTAGTGGTGGTTTCGCAAATCGATCATCTGATGGCCTTGGGACAAATGCCTTTGGGTATGGCCATGGCCGAAGGCGGCATGATTTTGTTGTGGGCATTTTTCTATATTTGTTTGTCGTTAATGGTGATTGCAGGCATTGATGTGCCTTACCAAATATACAGCCACACCGAAAAGCTAAAAATGTCGATACAAGACATTAAAGATGAAATGAAGGAAATGGAGGGCCGTCCAGAAGTTAAAGCTCAAGTGCGCCAGCGGCAACGGGAAATGGCTATGGGTAGGATGCTGGATGAGGTGCCTAATGCCGATGTGGTGATTACCAACCCGCAACACTTTGCAGTGGCTTTAGTCTACGACCAAGCTGGGGCTGGAGCACCAGTGGTTTTAGCTAAAGGCCAGGGCGAAATGGCTGCAAGAATTAGGGAAATTGCGGACCAAGAGCATGTGCAAATGTTGCGTATGCCCCTGCTGGCAAGGGCACTTTATTTCACCAGTGAAATTAATGAAGAGATACCCGAAGGCCTATTTGTAGCCGTAGCCCAGGTATTGGCCTACGTCTACCAAATGAATGCTGTAATCCCGGGCACGGCACCACCGCTGCAGCCTAACCCTGAAGTGCCATCCGACTATCGTTACAACGAAGACGGCGACGTCATTTAGCGATATACTCATCACTTGATGCTGTGGTTATGCCTATTGGGGGGTGCCGTTAGTGAAGAAAGAAATTGACAAAGATTTATTTAAACGGGTTACGACGACTAAAAAACCTCGTGAGTTTAGTATTTCTGAGCGCAAAAAAAGCACCAATAAGTATCAGACTGCGGCAGATTTTGTGGCCAGCCAGACACGTACCAAAAACACGAAAGGCCAAGAAAGCGAACTGGCTGACAATTGGGGTCGGTTTTCGGCGTCTGAGGAAAAGTCAGTCGCTGCAAAATCGCCAACTAACAAAGTGCGCAGCTTGACGGCTGCCCACAAAGCACAAGTCGAAGCTCACAAATTGGCCAAAAAGCGGGCCCTAAAAGCCGCTCAAAAGACCGCTTTGGCCAATGCGCCTAGACAGCAAGTTAGCGCAGGACAAACCGAACTAGAAGGCCTTAGACCTTCTACAGCCAATCAAACAAAGTTGGATGCAGACTCTTCACCCTCAACAAACGATGCACGCCAAGCGAATATGGGCGATCATGCTGGCGCTGTAGAGGGTTCTGTACGTTTGTTGAGCACAGAAACAAAATTACAGGAAGCTGGCCACGCACACATGGGTCATGGGGCAGAGGTAGCGGCAGGGTCTGCGAGTTTGGCAGGTGACGAAGTTGAGTCAGCCGGGGCGGGCCATGCACAGATGGGGCATCACGAAGGTGTTGGGGCAGGCCATGCACAGATGGGGCATCACGAAGGTGTTGGGGCAGGCCATGCACAGATGGGGCATCACGAAGGTGTTGGGGCAGGCCATACACAGATGGGTCATCAATCGGAGGCTCAAACGGACCGCGCACAAATGGCTGAACAGACCGAGGAGCAAGCCGGATTATCGAGTTTAGCGGGTGAAGAAACCAAACGCTTGGATGCCGGTGAGGCAGACCTTGGCCATCAGAAAGGCCGATGTGTTGGGCAGGCTCAAATGGGGCAACAAACCCAGGCCCAAGCGGGTTCAGCAAGCTTGCAGGGGGCTGACTCCGAGGTGCGTGTGGGCATGGCCAATATGGGTCATCACCAAGCCAGGCAGGCTAACAACGATAACGTGGATGGTCGACAGCAGGGTGCAGTGCAAGATGTGGCCCTTGAAGGTAGGCCAGCAATAGCCACAAACGCGACATCTACGTTAGGTGTAAACGCTGAAGTTGAGCCTGAGCAAGCGGCCGTAACGGAGGAATCTGCGCTTTCTAGTCGATTAGCCGAAAAAATGTCTAAGATTCGCTCGAAATCTGCCGATATAACTATGGACACCGAAGCGTTACAAGAGCGTAACGATAAGTCCTAGCCCGTATTTCCCCTACCGGCTTGGGATCGATTGAGATTTTAAGCTTATGAGCGACCAAGATACACAAGAGACAGAAACCGCAGCAGCCGAGCCGGCCCTAGAATTAGAGATGGTGTCGGTTGAGCAAGCCGAAGAAGAAGCTGCGGAAGCCCGCGCTGTGATGGACCCTGCGCAACAGGAACTTGAGCAGCAAGTTGCTGATCAGTTGGCAGATGTGCTGCAAGACACGGACCTTGAAGAAACAAAAGACGCAGCAATGTCAGTAACTACTGTAGACCAGGCGCCGCTAATGCGGCCATTGCGTCCACCCTCTGGTAAAGCCTCAGCGGATGAGGATGTATTGTTGTTTGGCGACGAAGACGACGATTTGCTTGTGGATGACGGCCCAGTAGAAAGTGCGCGAGAAGCCCAGACTGTTGAGTCTGAAGTTGAAGACGATGGTTTTATTGTTGTCGACGACAATGATATTGATTCAAGCGTTGATGCCGTAGATGAAAAGCTGGCGAGCGCCTCAGATATAGAAGGCTTAACCGAAATCGTCTTGGATGCGGCAGGCGCGGCTAACGAAGCGGCACACTCCACTAATCAATCCATTCACATGCTACTCGGTAGCGTCACCACCATCAATAAGATGGCCAAGGATTTACGCAAAACCAATACCTATGTTTTAGGCTTAATTATTACCTTAGGTCTAGTGGGATTATTGAGCGGTGCTGCCATGCTTTATGTATTGCAGGGTGCGGTTAAAGACGCCACCGCCATTAGTATTGCTATGGGCACTAAGGTAATACAGTTTGAGCGTCAAATGGACCGGGTTAAGGTGGTTGAATCTCAATTGCTTGATGTGGCTGATGTGAATCACCAGTTAGGTCAAAGGCTGGAACAGGTGATGCATCACGTGGGTAAGGTGGGCACGCAAGCGCAGCAAGCTGCATCGCAGCAGTCGGCAGAAAATCAGTTGATGTTAGGTAGTGTTAATGAACAAATTGTGAGTAGTTTTGCTGACCTACAAAAGACTAGTAAGGCGCAGCAAGCAGTGTTGATGCAGTTGCAAAAACGCATTAATGGTCTTGAATCTCAAATGAAGAAGATTCACAATCAAGACTTGGTGGGCAAGATGCAGGCGCTGATTGCCTTAGAGCAAGAACGTTACTTGGACTTGGAGCGAGCGAAGTTGGCCCTTGAGCAAGCTCAGTTTGAGGCTCAGCAAAAAGCTGATGCGTCTCCAGTGGAAGACACCTACATTACTTACGGAACTAAGTCGGAATAACGTGTATAGCCCACATAATTGCTTTGTTGAAAACGATTGTGTGGGTTAACGTCCATGACAGGGGTATAATGGGGCACTTAATTAGGCCGGTTACCTACGTCAATCAAGGACCCTTTCATGAGTATTATCCGCCAAGCAGACCTTATCGATAGCGTTGCAGATGCGCTGCAGTTTATTTCTTACTATCACCCGCTGGACTTTATACACGCGGTACACGAAGCCTATTTGCGCGAACAGTCCCAAGCTGCCAAAGACGCCATGGCACAAATCCTCATCAACTCACGTATGTGTGCTGAAGGTAAGCGTCCTTTATGCCAAGACACGGGCATCGTTACCGTGTTTGTAGAGGTGGGGATGGATGTGCAATGGGATTCTGATCTGAGTTTAGACGACATGGTTAATGAAGGCGTACGACGGGCTTATTTACACCCAGACAATAAACTACGAGCCTCCATTCTTGCTGATCCGGCCGGTTCGCGTACCAATACCAAAGACAATACCCCAGCGGTTATCCATACCTCCATTGTTAAAGGCAATAAGGTCGACGTTCAGGTTGCAGCTAAAGGTGGCGGTTCAGAAAACAAGAGCAAAATGGTGATGCTCAACCCATCTGACAGTATTGTTGATTGGGTGTTAAAGACGGTGCCGACGATGGGCGCGGGTTGGTGCCCACCGGGTATGCTGGGTTTAGGTATCGGTGGCACGGCTGAAAAAGCCGCCTTGATGGCTAAAAAATCGCTTATGGATCCAGTGGATATTCATGATCTCAAGGCTAGAGGTGCAAAAAATCGTGCCGAAGAACTTCGCTTAGAGCTATTTGAAGGTGTGAATAACTTAGGTATTGGTGCTCAAGGTCTAGGTGGTTTAACCACAGTACTGGACATTAAAGTATTAGATTATCCTACCCATGCGGCGTCATTGCCCGTGTGTATGATCCCTAACTGTGCCGCCACCCGCCACGCTCACTTTGCTTTGGATGGTTCTGGCCCGAGCTTACAAACGCCGCCGAGCTTGGATGATTACCCCGATATTGCCTGGGATGCGGGCTCTGGCGCGCGTAAAGTCAACTTAGATAGCGTAACACCAGCCGATGTGCTGACTTGGCAGCCGGGTGAAACCTTACTGTTGTCAGGTAAAATGTTGACCGGCCGTGATGCAGCCCATAAAAAGATGGTGGATATGATGGCTCAAGGGGAAGCCTTGCCGGTAGATCTAAAAGGCCGTTTTATTTATTACGTAGGGCCTGTTGACCCAGTGCGAGAGGAAGCGGTTGGACCGGCCGGACCCACTACGGCTACTCGCATGGATAAATTTACCGGCACCATGCTAGAGCAAACGGGTTTGTTAGGCATGATTGGCAAAGCCGAGCGCGGCCAAATAGCCATTGATGCTATTAAACAGCACCAAGCAGTTTATCTTATGGCTGTGGGTGGTGCAGCTTATTTAGTATCCAAAGCGATTAAAAGTGCCAAAGTGGTGGCATTTCCCGAAATGGGTATGGAAGCCATCTACGAATTTGACGTAGAAGACATGCCGGTGACAGTGGCGGTAGATGCGGGTGGTACCTCAGTGCATCAAACGGGCCCTGCACAATGGTACGATATTATTCAAGCCCGTCAGCTAGATTAACCTGCGGTCTTAGCGCGTGACTAAGCCTTGGCTTTGCAAGTAGGGTAGCATGTGTGGTCTGGCTTCTTTAGTCACCGTTTTGATGATGTGTTGGCTAAAGTTAAGCGACGACTTGCCTTGAGTGCGCTGCAAGTAATAGTCACTCAAGGTCTGGTTATAGTCGGCAAGGCTATCTGCATCAATGGCTTGATATTGGTCTTGGTGCAGCACGCAGGCGACTGGCAAACGTGGTTTTGGACCTGGATCTTGGTCTGGGTACCCTAGACACATACCGAACACTGGATACACTTGCTCTGGTAAGTTGAGCAGTTTTGACACTTCGGTCGGCTGATTTCTTAGGCCACCAATAAATACCCCACCTAAGCCTTCGCTTTGTGCTGCAAGCATCACATTTTGGGCAAATAAAGCAGTATCAACGGTGCCGATCAGGGTTTGTTCCACAAAGCCTGTGGGTATTACTTGTTGCTCTAATTCACAGATTTTTTGGTTCCTGTGCAGGTCTGCACAAAAAACTAAGAATACAGCAGCACTCTCCACGTAGGCTTGGCCTCCGGCCGCTTGGGCAAGGCTTGCTCTAGCGCTTGGGTTGTTCACTTGAATGACGCTAGTGACTTGCACAAAACTAGAACTGGACGCCGCTTGGCCCGCAGCTATACACTCTTCGAGCTGTGCTTGAGGTACGGCTTGAGTGGTGAATTTGCGAATCGATTGGTGTGCGCGTAGGTGTTCAATAATGTGATTTTGAGGCATGAGAATGTGGTTATCGATAGCTAAGATTGTCGATGTTAGCATAGCCATGGGGTAGAATGGTGACCTTAGTAAATTGTATGAAGTTTTAATCCATGCCTCTGTCGGCCCCTAATATATCTATTGCCCCAGGTTTAGCCCGCGATTACGGTTTAGAACAAGCCTTAATGTTGGCGGTAGCCACTGAGTTAGTGGGCGCGTGGCAAGGCCGGGTTATCGTGCAGGAACAACGTTTGTATGACAGGGCCCTGTGTTTAAGTCGTCAGCGGCAAGCGCAGTTGTTAGCCCAGTTGGCCGCCTTAGGGTTGCTGCAAGTACAGCCTGTTAGTCCTGGCATGGTGACTATTGAATTAAATCTTAACCCTAACCCTAACAGTGCCAACCCTCCAACCTCTGATGCCCACAGCCTTGTCGCTCAAGTAAACTATGGTCATGTGCCACCTGCAGCGCCGAAGTCGGCGGCGAGTGTGCCGTCGATGGGGGGCTGTGGCGGTTGGGACCGCAACGATGGAGATGAGTTAACACGGCTGTTTGCAGCCAAAGAAGCCCAGCAACAGCATTTATGTCACATGGACTTAGAATGGCAACCGTCGGCAAATATTGTTAATATTTTGTTACAACAACATCAAATAAGTGAAGCTTTTGCCCTCGGCATTAAAGACGAATTTGTGGTTTATTACATGGACAAAGGGCGTCGTGAAACGCCCGGTGGTTGGGACCAAAAGTTTTTAAAGTGGGTTAAAAAAGAGCAGGTGCAACAACAAACGGCTCAAGCCCGAGCGCAACGACAAACGCAACAACAGACTCAAACATCCAATGAAGAAGTTAGATTCGCTGCTAAAGAGCGCCGACGACGTATTACTGCATCCGTCCTCGATATCAAAAATACCGACTGGTAAAGCGGCCACACAGCCACCACCGCAGGCCGATCAAACCACGCGTGCCTTGGTGAATATGTTGTTTGCGCGGTTTATGACCATCTATGGCCACAAGTTTAAAAGCGTGTTTGACGATGACAAAGAAATTATCATTGCCAAACGTGAATGGGCGTTAAGTTTGGTCGGCTATGGTGAAGATATTCTGGTACTGGCTATAGAGCAGGCCAAGCGGCAATACAGCTGGATGCCCTCGATTGCTGAATTTTTGCAGTTAATGGATCAGTGCCAGCAAAATTTTGGTTTGCTCGCCCCAGAACAGGCTTATGCCGAAGCGTGTCGCCATGCGTCGGCGCCTAGCCATCACGCCTGGAGTCACGCGGCGGTGTACCATGCGGGCCGGGCAGCGGGCTGGTTTGAGCTTAAAAGTTTACCTAGGCAAGCCACGCAGCCCCGTTTTAACCAACACTATAAGCTATTGTGCCAGCGAGTGTTGGCAGGTGAAAACCTAGACAGCGTTGAGCAGCCAGTGCTGGCGGCGCCTAACAATGACAACTTATTTGCGCTGACGCAGCAATGGGCGCAGGCCATGGGTTTAAGCCCAGAAATGGGCCAAAGCGCCTTGTACTTTTTACACCTGCCTCAAGGCAGCCCATTGCGGCTTAGGTTACAGCACATTAGTGTAGAAAAATATGCTGCATTGACTATTCCTACTAATATTGACCAATTGCGCAAGCAGCTTAATTAATGGCTTCATTTTAGCCTGTTTTGGTCGATAAGAAGACTACAGCGCTCTTTTAATGGGCTTGATGTTAGTCGAACACGGGTGCCCAGGAGGTTGTTTTGAAAGACGAAGTTAAAATGAGTGGTTTTAAAGACTTATATCAGTTTTTTATGACCGCCAAGGTGCGCAAGTTTTCTTTTTACATTAGTTTTGGTGATGCGGAGGATCAGACGCTGGCAGACTATCGTTTGCAAGAAGTCGTGTATAAGCCTGCAAAGATGAAAAAACCAAGCAGTAATGATGTCACCCTCGTATTGGAGCCGTTGAGTCAGCCCGATTTTAAAGCCATTATTGAAACCAAAAGTGAGCTTCGAGTTGAGTTTTTTCACGAAGGGCGAGTGCATTACTTTGATGTAGAAGTGGGTTTTGTTAATGCATCTGACCTAGGTCTTGGCTTTAGTGCCAAGCTGCCCGAGCAGGTGAGTGTGAAACAGCGACGTGACTTATTGCGCTTGCCAGCCACCCGTGATGAACACATTAATATGACCATTGGTGGCCAAAAGATTGATGTGATTGATGTATCTGGTGGTGGCGCTTCGGTGCTGATTCCGCAGGCTAATATCTATGATGTAGAAGTGGGTAAAGCCATTAAGCACATCGAGCTCAATGTTGATGGGTTTAGTGCTAAGGCAAGCGGCGAAGTACGCCATATGCGTGCCCATAGTAATGGCCTTAACTTGGTTGTAGGTTTACGCTTTATTTTCTTTGGTCTGAACGATGAAGATGATTTGTTGCATCTGGTAAAACGAAAGTTGGCCTCTTTGTCTCGCAAGGAAGCCATAATCGCGTAACGCGTTCTGTAAACTGCGGCCTTTATTCTTACTAAAGATCGGTAACCCTCCTTCCTTGATTAAGGGAAACGAATCCACTGACTCTTGTCTGAGTTTTGCGTAAGCAAACTATCACTCTGGCCACTAAACAGCATGTTTCTAAAATCCTCAACACTGGGAATGCGTATAATTTTGCCAGCATAAATGAAATTGGCATTGTTACGAAAGAAGGCTGTTGGGTTGTTCTCGACCATCATCTGCATTACCAAGCTTGGTTTCAGGTCGGTATCGCCGTAGGCACGTTTGGCAATGCCACCTAAGGAATCACCAGGTTTGATGGTGTAATTAGCGCCGGGTTGGATCGTGTCTTCGCCTGGGACCCTTGCCTCTAGTTGTTGCTCAAGGTGGAGCAATTCACCGAGTAAGGTTTTCAGGTGGCTCTGAGTTTGTTCGGTCGCAGCGAACAGGGGGGCAGCGATAAGGCTGACACTGAGGCTAGCGCCAAGCAGGGCCGATTTAATCGTCTTGTTCATATTAGTGCTCCTTGTTCTAGCTTCGGGTTAGCATTTAAAAAATGACTATTTGGGCGACGCCCGTGGCGAAGTCTTTGGGCCCCGCTAAATGTTGTAATAACGCAGAGTGAGGCTGTATTTGGGTGACTTTAAGGACCACTGGCGCACTGCTGGAACCGGGGTTAAGGATGCCTGTTTCATAATTTCGGGGTAATACCAACAGTTGCTGACCTTCTTTAAGGCCTAATCGTACGCCCTTATTCATGCGCCACAGGGGTTGATCAATGATATTGCTGAGCCGCACAAAACTGCCTGCACACTGGATTTTAGAATAAAAATGTTGCCAGCTCTGTTGTACCCAATCATCAACTTGGGCCTGGAGTCTAGGGGGTATCGGCTGAGTCGACTCAGCGATGGAACGTGGCTCTGGTAAGCTAAATTGATGCGAGGCCGTAAGGTTGATGGTAGGGGTGTTGGGGCTTGAAAAGGCGGCTGTTAAGGCGATTTTTGGCGCGAAAGTCGAGCCTGTTATTGGCGATAGCGTGTTCAATAAGCCCCACCCCCACACGGGTTTATTGGGTTTTAATGCCCACTGGGCACCAATGGTCAGGTGGTAATCTGCTTGGTTGTAGGCTTCTGATGCGAGAGACGCGGTTTCATAGGTGTTAAGTGCTGCGTTGATTCTGTAGGTTGCGAAGTTAAACTGCTGCGCTCGCTCAGAAAAATTGGCCTCGGCGTTAAGTAGGAGTTGGTTGATATCAACCTGACTGTGCTGGTAATTGGCTTTGGGCGTCGCCAAGTCCGTGGTGACCACTTGAGTGAGTTTGGGCTTAGCACAAGTTTGATTGTCGTCGTCGATGGTTAATGCCACTTTAACTTGGGCAATGCCTTGCACAAAACCTTGTTCAAGAACTTCCATATGGCGGATGGTGAGGTCAGATTGCAGGCTCACATTCTCGGTCAGTTGGCCATCTGCATCAACCATGCTGTGGCTCGACACTTGCCCCGCACGTTGCGTGGCTGCGCTTCTTAATGCATCTAGTAGGGCCCGCATCTGGGCGGCTTCGGTGTCGTCATCGATCACCAATGCATGACCGACGGCCACTACCTCGGTGTGGTCCTGGGCCTTCACTGCATTGGTTAGCAATAAGCAACACAAGACTATACCAAGGGGGGCGCGTTTTAAGCACAGCTGCAATTTCATGAGTAGACCAGTGGGTGACTTATCTAGCAACTAGAAAAATACGTCTCAGCTCAAGCATGGTGTCTTTTTCTAGTTCCAGTTTGGTTTCGTAGCTATCATCGCCGATTGGGTTGATGCTGACAACCTTAGCCCCATATACCACGCCCTCTACGTGTGCACGCATAGTGTCGTTAGCGACAATCATGTCTTCTACGGTGGTCGAAGCGTTCAAATGTTGACCATACACTTGCTCGGTCAAGTTACGGTAAGCATCAATTTTAGAAGCACGAATGGCCATGAGCCGTCGCTGGGCTGGATTCTTGCTTTTTTGTGCACTGATGTTGGCGTAACCCGTGGAAATAATGACTTCCTTCTTAAACACGGGGATGTCGTTATCGGCGCCGCTGCTGTCAATGGCGGTCATAGACATGGTGCAGCCGCCAAGCGTCAGGGCCGCTACGGCGATGATCCAAAGGTTGGATTTACGAGTGGTTGTTAAGGTATTCATGCAAAGGTCCTCTATCATTATGTAGATACTATCGACTGTCGCTGCGCGGACTTTAGCTGGCTTAATGAACTATTTATTGTTGGCCTTTAATTATTGGCACCAATATTGCTTTTTGAACACCTATAGACGCGTTAATAGTGTTTGTTTGACTCATATATTATCGAAATTATTTGAGAAAAAATTAACAAAAACAAAAGATTAGATGTGTTTTTGTAGGAATTAGGACAATAGGACTTATGAATTTATCGCAAGGGTTAACGTTAAGGGAACATGTCAGCGTCAAACATTTGACGGGCTTGTTAATCCCGATATTGGTGTTACTGATCATCTTAATGATGGTTGTACCCTTGCCACCGTTTTTGCTAGATCTATTTTTTACCCTCAACATTTCCTTGGCGTTGATCATTGTGATGATCTCTATTAACACCATGCGGCCTTTGGATTTTTCGTCTTTCCCAACGGTGTTGTTGTTTGCTACCTTGCTTCGATTGGCCCTTAACGTCGCATCTACACGTATCGTTTTGGTTGAAGGCCATACGGGCACAGATGCGGCGGGCCAAGTGATTCAATCGTTTGGTGATTTTGTTATTGGTGGTGATTATGTGGTGGGTATTATCGTCTTCTCTATCCTCATGATTATTAACTTCTTAGTGGTGACTAAGGGTGCTGGCCGAGTGTCGGAGGTGAGCGCACGCTTTACCTTGGATGCCATGCCGGGTAAACAAATGGCCATTGACGCTGACCTCAACGCGGGTGTTTTAAGTCAAGACGAAGCTCGAGATCGCCGCGCCGATGTGACTGCAGAGGCCGATTTTTACGGCTCGATGGACGGTGCCAGTAAATTTGTTAAAGGCGATGCGATTGCCGGTTTCCTTATTCTATTAATCAATATCATCGGTGGTTTAGCCATTGGTATGGGCACCCATGGGTTAAGCTTTGATCAAGCCACCCAAGTGTATGTGTTGTTGACCATTGGCGATGGTTTAGTGGCGCAGATCCCGTCGCTATTACTCGCTACGGCGACGGCTATTATTGTCACCCGTGTGTCGTCGACCACCAATATGTCGAGTCAGGTGGTGGGTCAGTTAGGTAGCCCCCAAGCATTGATGGTGGTGGCCGGCATTATGACTTTGTTGGGTGTGATTCCGGGGATGCCTCACTTTGTATTTTTGCTGCTCGCGGCGATAACCGGTTGGTTTGCTTATTTGGCCTACAAAAAATCACTGGTTGTGGACGAGCCAGTGGATGTAGATTCGGTGCAACAGCAGCAAGAACAAGAAGCTAAAGACTTGTCGTGGGAAGATATTCCCCAGTTAGACATGATTGGTTTAGAGGTGGGTTATGCCTTGATTCCTTTAGTTGACAAGAATCAAGGCGGCGCACTGATGCAGCGCATTAAGGGGGTACGCAAAAAACTATCCCATGAGTTAGGATTTTTAGTGCAGTCGGTGCATATTCGCGACAATTTAGACCTCATGCCTAATCAATATCACATCAACATTAACGGTGTAACTCGAGGCCAAGGTGAGTTGATGATGGGTCGAGACCTGGCCATTAACCCAGGCACAACCCATGGCACGTTAGACGGCATTCCTACCCGTGACCCAGCCTTTGGGCTAGATGCCATGTGGATTGACACCTCACAAAGAGAATATGCGCAATCCATGGGCTATACCGTGGTAGACGGTGCAACGGCACTAGCAACCCATTTAAACAAGGTGTTGCAAGAAAATGCCCACGAGTTATTGGGCCACGATGAAGCGCAACAGTTGATGGATCAGTTAGCCCAGGCGGCGCCCAAACTGGTGGAAGCCGTGGTGCCTACGCAGTTGTCAGTGGGTGTGGTGGCTAAAGTGTTGCAGAACTTGTTAGCGGAAGGTGTTGCGGTGAGGGATATCCGTTCAATCGTCGAAATTCTGGCGGAACAGGCGCCTAGAAGTCAGGATCCTGACGTATTGACGGCCGCTGTGCGTCCAGCATTGGGGCGTATGATGATGCAACAACTCACGCAGGTGGGGCATGACCTGTCGGTTATGACCTTGGATGCAGGGTTGGAACAACAATTGCATAACGTATTACAACAAAGTAAAGAGCATGGCTTAGCGATAGAGCCTAACCTTGCGGAACAGTTGTTAGGTAATTTGCAGTCCACCAGTGAAAAGCTGGCGCAACAGGGTATTCCGCCCGTATTGGTCGTGTCACCAGGTATACGGCCTTGGTTGGCTAAGATGGTTAAGAACCGTATTCCAGGGTTAGTGATCTTGGGTTACAACGAAATTCCAGACGAACAGGGCATCCAAGTGGTGTCGACTATAGAACAACAACCTCTAGTGGATGCGTAAGCGCCGCCAGAATAAAATCAAAAGCACACAGGTTGATTGAAGATGAAAATGAAGCGCGTTTTAGCAAAAGACACACGCACTGCACTGGCCATGATTAAGCAAAGCTTGGGTGAAGATGCTGTGATTTTGTCAAATAATAAAATTGCAGGGCAAGTGGAAATTGTTGCTGCCGTTGATTACGACGAAAAACGTGCGAGTGCTAGCACAGGGTCAGCCTTTTCAGATTGTTTAACGGCCAATTTGGACCGACTTAAATCACAACGCAATTTAGACAAACGCCCGGTGAATCCGCACCAGGTAAACTCAAACTTGCATGCCGATATGTTCAGCCCCGAACCTGTGCAGCGCCCTACGCATAATATGGCCACCCACCAAACAATCGGCAGTGATAATATGCAGCGTATGGAAAAGGAACTTGGTTTGTTACGCCTTTTGGTAGAACAACAAATGAGCCAGAGCTCTAGCCAGCATCGCCCCTTTATTAGTGCCTCTGCCCTAAAAGTAGCACAGCGGCTTGAGCGTATGGGTTTTGAAAAACAGTTAGTTGATCCGTTACTAGCACAGTTGCCGGCGGCAGATGATGCTGATCAACTATGGAGTCATGCCCAGCAATGGTTGCAAGATAACATTAATACCTCCAGCCAAGGGGTAGTGCATCAACCCGGCACCTATGCTTTAGTTGGCCCTACCGGTGTGGGCAAAACCACCGCTATTGGCAAGTTGGGTGCACAATTGGCGATGAAGCACGGTAAACATAAAGTGGCACTCATCTCTATGGATCAACAACGTATTGGTGCACGTGATCAATTGCGCGTATTTGGTACCATGTTGGGCATAGAGGTGCAGCATGTGGCTGGGTTTACGGAACTGACCCATAGCCTCAATCAAATGGCTCACAAAGACTATATTCTAATTGATACCTCGGGTGGTAATCCGTTTGACCCACATATCCAAAATGTGGTGCAAGGTTTGCAAGGCGTGCCCCAACAAATTAGTATCTATCTGACGCTCGCAGCCAACAGCCAATCCCATTCGTTGCGTTATTTAATGAAACATTACGCCGATAAAGTGACGGGTGTGGTGGCAACCAAACTGGATGAGTGTTTGCCCTTGGGTGGTTTGCTGACTGCGCTGGTTGAGTCACGCCAGCCTTTGGCTATGATTACCGATGGTCAACGTATTCCGTTAGACTTAGGTTATCCTAGTGCTCAGCAGTTGGTGGCCCACGCGGTCGAGGCTGAATTAGCTGAAGAAACAGGCGGTATTGAAGCTTTGTCTAAACTATTACACGCAACCCCAGGTAAGCCCCAAATGCCTAGAAATGAGTTACGAACACGAACAACCGAGATGACTTCAAACTTTTGCGGTTTACATGATACGCCGGTTTCTGCCTTGGGCTTAGCGTCCTACAGGAGCCACTGATATGAGTGACAGTGCAGTGCAGGTGATTGCGGTCACCAGCGGTAAAGGTGGTGTAGGTAAAACCAATACCTCAATTAATATTGCTGCTAGCCTTGCCAAGCAGGGCCACAAAGTGATGCTCATGGATGCCGATCTAGGCTTGGCTAATATTGATGTCAACTTAGGTTTGCAATGCCCTTTTAACATGGCCCATGTGATGAGCGGTGAAAAGACATTAAGTGAAATTGTTCAGCCCGGGCCATTTGGCATACTTGTGGTGCCAGCCGCTTCCGGTATTTACGAAATGGCCGGCCTCAACAATGAACAGTTACAGCACCTCATACAAGCCTTTAGCGACTACAATGGCGAGTTGGACTACCTTATTGTTGATACCGCCGCAGGCATCTCCGACAATGTGTTGGCATTTCTCAATGCCGCCCATCAAGTGGTGGTAGTTGCGTGTGACGAACCCTCATCGATTACTGACGCTTATGCGTTAATTAAGGTGATGAATCAACGTTATGGCACAAGCCGCTTTCACTTTATTGCCAGTATGGTAAAAAATGAGAAAGAGGGCCAAGCGTTATATAACAAAATAGAACGCGTGGTGGACCATTATCTCAGTGCCACCATGCTTTATTTGGGCAGTTCTCCCCGCGACGAACAGTTGCGCTTGGCTAATAAACAACAAAAAGCTGTAGTGCAGGTGGCGCCTATGGCTAATTCATCGCGCGCCTATGGGCGCATGTCGGCAGTGATTGAACGTTGGCCCAAACCCACGGGTTTAAGCGGGCAAATGGAATTCTTTGTCGAACGGCTGTTGCAACACAAAGCCTAATTGGAAATAATGACTTAATGCTCAATATGTCGCTTTATCAATCTTATGCCCCCGGGTCGCCAACTGATCCCTTAGTGCAGCATATGCCACTGGTAAAACAAGTGGCGTTGCATTTGAGCGCTCGCTTACCCGCCAGCGTTGATGTGGATGATTTGATTCAAGTAGGTATGTTGGGTTTATTGGAAGCCTTGCAAAACTTTGATGCTACTAAGGGCGCTAAATTTACCACCTTTGCTAAGCTGCGAGTCCGTGGGGCTATGTTGGACGAGGTGCGCCGCTTTAGCACTTTGCCGCGTTCAGTGATGACCAGCATACGGGAAATTAATCAGGCCACAACTGCCTTAGAGCAGGAGCTAGGCCGTAAGGTTAAAGATACCGAGTTAGCTGAATCTATGGACCTGAGCTTGACTGATTTACAGTCGCAAAAGGGCCGCAATTACAATTACCAAACCGTCCATGTAGAAGACCAACCAGACGGTGTAGAGCCCGCATTGTCGGCACTCATCCCTACTAAAGAAGTGGATGAAGTGGCATTTCAAGTGGCCTTAGCGAAGGCGATCGGTGGATTGCCAGAGCGAGAGCAGCTTATCTTTGCACTCTACTATGATGAAGAACTGAATTTAAAAGAGATCGCGGCGGTGCTGGAGGTTTCTGAGTCACGTATAAGCCAAATCCAAACTAGCTCGGTGAAAAAGTTACGCCAAAAGCTGGTGGATTGGATTTAGCGTTATTGCCCAGGCACGTCATAGAACAGGCGCGTCATTGCGGCGCAGGCCACAATCTCGGCTGAGGTCCTGACCTTCGTCAGGACGACAGTGCGATTTAGATATCGGCCAGTTGGCGCAAGTACTTAAATAATTTTTTGGCCGCTGATTTGGCCTTTGCCTCTTGGTTTAAACTCTGAGCTTGTTTAGTGAGATGAGACAGGTGCTGGCGGTCGGCTTGGGTATGCAGTTGCATAATCTCTTCTAAGGTTTCGCTATTACCGGCAATGAGGCCATCACGCCATGTTTCTAATTGATGAAACGCACGGCGATGTTCATCGCTTCCCGAATCTAACACAGCCAGCGCTTTAGCAATGGCTTCTGAGTCTTCATCGCGCATGACTTTACCAATGTACTGTAAGTGTCGACGCTTGGCTTCATTCTGATTGATGCGAGTGGACTCGTCGAGTGCGACCTTGAGGGTTTCACTCATGGGTATACGTGCCAGCTCTGATGGCTTTAGGTTAAGCAATTTTCCGCCTAAAACCTGTAACGCTTCCATGGCGCGCTTGATCTGGGTGCGGCTAAGCTCTTCTTCTTGAGGGATATTCTGTTGCAAAGCTTCCAGTTCGGCGGCAGCGATGCGGGCTTTTACTTTGCCCATAATAAATTCCTTACGCGTAAAATAATGTGGCGAGGCCTAAAAAGGCACAAAAACCGACCACGTCTGTGATTGTTGTTAAGATGACACCGCCTGCTAAAGCCGGGTCGATATTGATGGCTTTTAGAATGATGGGTAACGAGGTGCCACAGATGGCGGCAACCACTAAGTTGATGATCATGGCGATGGCAATAATCAAACCGATGGTGAGGTCGGCAAACCACCAACTAGCAATGCTAGCCACCACCAGTGCCCACAATATGCCGTTAATAGTACCGACAATAACTTCTCGGTTGATTAGGTAACCTATATTACTGCGTTCTACATGGCCAAGTGCTTGGCCTCGAATGACTAAGGTCAAGGCTTGGCTGCCTGCAATGCCGCCCATGCTTGCAACAATGGGCATAAGAATGGCTAAAGCGACCACTTTCTCTATGGTGTCTTGGAACAAACCGATCATCATCGAGGCAAATAACGCCGTTAATAAGTTAATGCCGAGCCACACAGCGCGCCGCTTAGAGGTCTTGAGTACCGGCGCAAAGGTGTCTTCATCGTCGTCTAGGCCAGCCATACGCATGAGTGAATGGTCGGCGTCTTCGCGAATAACATCGACCACGTCATCAATGGTAATGCGGCCTAATAAGCGGCCTTCTTCATTAACTACAGGGGCCGAAACCCAATCGTGGCGCTCAAATAAATTAGCTACATCCATTTCATCAAGGTCGGCAGGAATCGCTTCGCGCTCGGTATCCATAATGTCCGTCACCAAAGTGTGGGGATCACTGACCAGCATGCTGGTCACGGGTAAAAGGCCAATGTAGCGATCTTTACGGGTCACAACAAATAGGTTGTCGGTCATTTCGGGCATGCGATCATGTCGGCGCAGGTAGCGCAACACGGCGTCGACCGTAAGATCGGGGCGAATGCTCACCACGTCGGTATTCATGAGGCCACCGGCGGTATCTTCCGGATAGGACAACACCTGCTCTAGACGGTCACGATCTTGTTGCCCCAAACGATCAAGCACCTCTTGCATCACCTTTTTAGGTAATTGTTGCAAGATATCAGCAAAGTCGTCGGTGTCTAAGTTTACCGTGGCCTGAAGTAATTCGTCGGTGTTCATTTGATTGACAAATTCGGCTTGAATTTCGTCGTTCAAATGCTGTAACACTTCGCCTTCGAGTTCGGGGTTAACCAAGTTCCACAATACTTCGCGCTCACGCGGCGGCGAAGATTCTAATAAATGTGCGGTGTGGGCAGGTTTTAGGGTGTGGTTAAGCATGTGGCGCGCTTGAATAAAAGCACCACTGTCGAGGGCATCGTTGAGTTCCTTAAGACGGGATTCCATCTAACAATTACCCTTATTCGCCTTCGTCGAAGAAATTATTAACCAGTTGGGTGACCTCGTCAAAGGCGTGCTGTGCCCCTTCGCCATTCACCTTCAGGTCTAACACGGTGCCTTGCGCAGCAGCTAACAGCATCACTGACATAATGCTTTTGGCATCCACCATTTTACCTTCGCTACCGATTTCAATCTGACAACCGTGTTTGCCTGTGACGCCCACTAGCTTAGCCGCCGCACGGGCGTGTAAACCGAGTTTGTTGATGATGGTGATTTGTGCGTGGATCATACCTATGGCCTTCAATCGAATGACGCGTACTTTGCCAAAATAAAGAGGCCACTGTGCTGGGCCTAAGCAGCCCCATAGCATACCGGTTTTGCGGTATTTATGCGATAGCGATCTGGTATATGGCCTCAGCGTCTGTGGCCTGGCGTACTTGCTCGCGGAACTCCGCTTGGCCAAACTTACCGGCCAAGGTGGCTAAAATTTGCAGGTGTTCATCGGTCGCTTCCAACGGCACTAACAGTACAAATAGTAGATCCACAGGCTGTTGGTCGATGGCATCAAAGTCGATTGGATTGGTAAGGCGCACTAGGGCGCCGGTCACTTGATCACAACTGGCTAGGCGGCAGTGAGGGATGGCAATGCCATCGCCAAAACCGGTGCTACCTAGTTTTTCGCGATTGATGAGGGCGTTAAAAACGTGTTTTCCATCAAAGTTAGGCATTTGCTCGGCTAACCATTGGCTGACAGACTCTAGGCTGCGCTTTTTACTGCTGCAGTTTAAGTCGGCTAGGGTGCGTTTGGGGGTGAGAATGTCGCTGATGTTCATGATAGGTGTCTTAGCTTAGGCGTTTGCGTTCGTTAGAAGGGGGAATATTCATGCTTTCGCGGTATTTGGCAATCGTGCGGCGTGCTACTTTGATGCCTTGTTGGTCGAGCAGGTCGGTTAGTTTACTGTCGCTTAGGGGCTTGCGGGTAAGTTCGGCAGCAATGAGTTTTTTAATTAAAGCTCTGATGGCCGTGGAGGAGCACTCGCCGCCGTTGGCCGTAGCCACATGGCTGGAAAAAAAGTATTTGAGCTCAAAGATACCACGGGGGGTATGCATGTATTTTTGGGTGGTAACACGGGAAATGGTGGACTCATGCATTTCCACGTGGTCAGCCACATCTGCCAGTACCAAGGGTTTCATGGCTTCTTCGCCATATTCCAAAAAGCCTTGTTGGATTTCACAAATACGGCCAGCCACTTTCAGTAAGGTATCGTTGCGGCTCTCTAAACTTTTAATAAACCAGCGGGCGTCTTGCAGGTGGCTTTTAATGTAGTTTTTGTCGGCACTGTTGGCACTACTCGTTAAATCGGCATATTGCTGGTTAACGCGTATTTTTGGTGCCGAGTCTGGGTTTAACTCCACGCGCCAAACATTATTAACTTTTCTCACCATGACGTCGGGAATGACGTATTCGGCTTGGCTCGATGTGATGTTAGCGCCAGGCTCGGGTTGTAGTTGTTTGATGAGCAGGATGATTTCTTGCAACTCAGGCTCTTTGTAACCAGAGCGTCTTCGTAAGGTATTGTAGTCGTGGCTGCCGAGTAAATCTAAGTGCTTATCAATCACGTGTATGGCCCCATCGCGCCAGGGGGTGTCGGTGGGTAGGTGGTGTAATTGGATCAATAAACACTGCCTTAAATCCTCTGCGCCCGCGCCTATAGGGTCAAACTGTTGGATCAAGGTGAGTACGGCTTGGGTTTCTCTATCGTCGACGTTGTGGACAGTGTCTTGATGTTCGGTCTGAGCGAGATTGCGGTTGATGCCTTGGGTGAGTTGGGACACGCTTTGGCTCAGGTAACCACGCTCATCAATGGCATCAATGATGCTGGCACCAATAAATTGGTCAATGTCGCTCAGGCGGCTTAAGTTGAGCTGCCATTCAAGGTGTTCTTGCAAGCTGGGTTCGTGGCTATTATGAGCATCAAAATCAAACTCGTCCAAGGGTCCAGATGCAGGTGTGGTGGAGCTTTGGTAAACGTCGTCCCAGGCACTGTCAGTGGCTAATTCAACGGGTATTTGTTCGCTCCAATCGCTGTCTGCGACTTGCTCTTCGGCAAGGTCGTCGTCGTTATTCTGCTGGGCCGATGGGGTGTCTTGCTGCTCTACCTCTTGTGCCTGACGTTCATCAACTATCACGGATTCTTGATCGTCTTCAAGTTCCAGCAGTGGATTGTCGTCGAGGGCATGTTGAATTTCTTGTTGTAAATCCAGGGTTGAAAGCTGCAGTAAGCGAATAGCCTGTTGCAACTGGGGTGTCATCGCCAGTTGCTGGTTCATTTTAAGTTGTAGTGTTGCTTTCATAAATCTACGAACTACAGGTTAAAGTCATGGCCCAAGTATACCTCTTTTACCTGCTGATTATCCAAGATATCCTGACTGCTGCCATGGGCCAAAATATAACCTTCACTGACGATGTAAGCGCGATCACAAATATCCAGTGTCTCGCGTACGTTATGGTCGGTAATCAGCACGCCAATGCCCTTATCTCTTAGTTGCTCAATAATTTGTTTAATGTCTTTCACAGAAATAGGGTCAACGCCCGCAAAGGGTTCGTCGAGCAAGATAAACTGAGGTTCGCTGGCTAGAGCGCGCGCTATTTCCACCCGCCGCCGTTCGCCACCCGATAAGCTCATGCCTAAACTATCGCGGATATGGCTAATATTAAACTCTTTGAGCAACAGTTCTAGCTTATCTATGCGCTGGCTTTTATTGAGGTGTTTTTGGGTTTGCAAAATGGCAAGAATGTTTTGCGCCACGCTGAGTTTACGAAACACCGACGCTTCTTGGGGTAAGTAGCCAATGCCTTTACGAGCTCGGCCATGCATAGGTTGGTGGGAGATGTCTTCTTGGTTGATGAATATTTGGCCGCGGTCGGCCTGCACTAGCCCCACTATTATGTAAAAACAGGTGGTTTTGCCGGCACCGTTAGGCCCGAGTAGCCCGACTACTTGGCCTGCCTCAATGTGGATGCTAACGTCCTTAACGATCGCCCGCTTACTATAAGACTTGGCTAAATTGCGGGCTTCTAGGGTGGCCAAAGGTGCACCCGTTATGGCTGTTGTTGTGGGCATTAGGTGGCCGTTATTTGGTTTTGGGTAAAAAGATCATTTGCACTCGGCCGTCGTTACCGCCAGAGGCCTTCACATTGTCATTAGGGATGTCAAAAATAATGCTTTCGCCACTAAAATGGTTGCCTTTTTGGATTAACTTAGCGTTACCCAATAAGGTCAATAGTTGATCATCGATTAGGTAGTCGATGCTCTGGCCCCAGGCCTCCATCATGTCGCCGGCTTCGCCTTCACTGAGTTGACGCATGTAAGCCCGACCGTCATGCTTGCCGTCAGTGGCCAACATGGTTTGAATACTATTGTCATCAAAGGTGATTTTTACCCTGGCGGCCTCAATCACCATGCTGCCCTGGGTGATGATGACATTGCCACTGTATACCGAAAAGCCTTTGCCTTCGTTTAGTTCTGCCGCATCTGCGGCAATTTGAATGGGCTGTTCGCGGTCGCTGTCCAAGGCCGCGGAGGTGACGCTGGCCAGCAAGCAATAGGACACTATGATGGCGCTGGTGATGGGCTTAAGAAGGTGCATAAAGGTGAGCCTTGTTATTGTTTTTCAATTAAATGGGAGCCTGTCACTTGGCTTAAAAGTTGTAACTGCTGGTCACTAAGTGTGAGGCGCATGCCGGTGCCCGTCAAGTGGCTGTGTTGCGTGCTGAGCTGCATTAAACTGTCTGATTCGGCGTAGTTACTGGTGGGTAACAAACGTAAGCGCTGAGTCGACAGGCTAAGTGGCCGCTCTAAATCTGGGCCATTGGTGACTAATACATCGCCGCTGAGGTTGATCTGTGCACCTGAGTCAAGAATCAGGCCGTCATCGGCACGGCCAAACCAGGTGCTGCCCTGGCCCAGGTAAATGTTAAAACGAGGCTGTATCATGTCAGTACTATCAAACTCACGGATGTGGCTAAATCGCTGGGCATAAATGCTGGACGACAATTGACCTTGAGTATCAAACTGTTGAATGGTGGCCTTGGTTAAATAATAATCGGGAATCCAACTCGCTTTGGCGTCATTGTTGTGTTGCTCGGTTTGTTGCCACCACCATAAACTGGTAGCCAAAATTGCCAATGCAACTAAGTTGAGATAGAACCAACGGCTACGTAAAATGGCTGACATTATGAGGTTGTTGGCAGGTCGGTGTTGAGGTAGGGTTGCAGGGCCACTGGCCAGCTGCCTTGAGCTTGCATGATCAGGTCGCATACTTCCCTCACGGCGCCTTGGCCACCGCTACGTTGGGTAAGGTATTGGCAATGTGTGGCCAAGCCGCTCGCTGCGTTGGGTACGGTAATACCTAAACCTACTTTAATAATGGCGCCTAAGTCGGGCCAATCGTCACCCATATAAGCCATCTGCGCCCAGTCAATCTGCATATTCTGGGTCAGTTCAAACAGGGCCAAGAGTTTGTCTTCTCTGCCTTGCAGCAGTAAATCAATGCCTAATTGAGACGCTCGTTGGGACACAATGGTTGACGTTCTACCGGTGATAATAGCAACTTTAACCCCGCTGGCTTGTAACATTTTAATGCCGTGACCATCTAGACTGTTAAAGGCTTTGATCTCTTCGCCTTGATTACCAAAGTAGAGTTGGCCGTCACTCAAAATACCATCTACGTCGAGGGCTAATAATTGGATGGGTTGGGCCACAGCCAAAAGTTCGGAGGTTACGGCTAGTGCCATGTTAAATGACTCCTGCTCTAAGTAAGTCGTGCATGTTGATGGCGCCTATGGGTTGATGCCTGTCATTACACACGATTAAGGCGTTAATTTTATGTTGCTCCATTAGCTGCAAGGCTTGAGCGGCCAGCATGTCGGCCTGTGCACGTACAGGGTTAGTGGTCATTAGGTCACCGATTAAACATTGGCGTAAATTTTGTTTTTGGTCGAGGCTGCGGCGTAAGTCGCCATCGGTGTAGATGCCAGCAAGCTGGCCCTGCTGGTCCACGACGGCGGTCATGCCCATGCCTTTTTGAGTCATTTCCATCAGGCCATCGGCAAAACAAGTGTCAATACTCACTTGAGGAAGGGCGGTGCCCGCATGCATTATGTCGCACACTTTGAGCAACAGTTTGCGCCCTAATGCTCCGCCTGGGTGAGAAAATGCAAAGTCGTTGGCGCTAAAGCCGCGCGCTTCAAGTAAGGCGATGGCAATGGCATCGCCCATCACTAAGGTGGCTGTGGTACTCGAAGTAGGCGCAAGATTAAGGGGGCAGGCTTCGGTATGTACTTGTACGTTAAGGTGGTGATCTGCTGCCTTGGCTAGGGTCGATTGAGGCGCGCCGGTCATGGCAATAAGCGGTACCCCTAGGCGTTTTAACATCGGTAGTAGGGTAACGATTTCTGCTGTGGTGCCGGAGTAGGACAAGGCAAGTACCACGTCCTTTGAGGTAATCATGCCCATGTCGCCATGGCTGGCTTCCCCTGGATGGACAAAAAATGCGGGGGTGCCGGTACTGGCAAGTGTGGCTGCGATTTTATTGGCAATATGGCCAGATTTTCCCATGCCTAGCAGTACTACGCGGGCTGGGCAGTCGAGCATTAATTGACAGGCCTGTTCAAAGGCGCCGTCAATGCGTTCCGCTAAGTCGGCGATGGCGGCTTGCTCTAAGTTGATGGTGCGTAAAGCAGATTGAGCAAAACACTCAGTCTGGGGTTGCCTCGGGCGTATAGCCGTATCGTTGCTCAACAGCGCTCCTAACAAATCTGATCAGGTTATGAGGCGTTAGTATAAAGTAAAAATAGATACATAACATAGACTAAAAGCAGTAGGCTGCCCATAGGACGAGTTATGGTTTGTGATAGTGAGCTACCGCGTCGTGCCCAAAAACCAAGCACCAGAAGAAACAAGGTCAATACCAGCATCAAACCGTAGTCACGCCACACAGCATCGGCAGCGATGGTCACGGGGCTGATCAACGCAGGTATGGCCATCACTCCAAGTAGGTTGAAAATATTAGAGCCAATGATGTTGCCAAGCGCAATACCATGTAGGCGTTTGCGGGCACTCATTACAGACGCCGCTAATTCGGGCAAACTGGTACCAATAGCAATAATAGTGAGGCCAATGATTAGATCGCTTACGCCCAGTGCTGAGGCAATGGTTACGGCGCCGCCCACTAAAATTCGAGAGCCTAAGGCCAATACCGCTAACCCCACAATCAGCCAAACGATAGCGGCTTTAAAACTCAAGTCGGCCAATGGCTCGGTTTGGTCGTCTGGATGGTCTTGCTGATAGCGTTTAAACAAATATAAACACAGCACTAGGCCAAGCAACAACAGGGTGCCATCAAACCGGTCTAGGTAATGGTCCATCAAGAGGATACCTGCACCAATAGTCGCAACCGTTAAAATGGGTAATTCGGTACGTACTAAGTTGCCACGTACGGGCAGGGGGGAGACCAGCGCGGTGGCGCCGAGCACCAGTGCAATGTTGGCAATATTGGAACCGATGGCATTGCCAATGGCAAGGCCTGGGGCCTTGTCTAGTGCCGCCATAGTCGATACTAGCATTTCCGGTGCCGAGGTGCCAAAGGCCACAATAGTGAGGCCGATAAGCATGGGCGACATGCCTAAATGGCCGGCAGTGGCCGCGGCGCCGTCTACAAAACGGTCAGCACTCCAAATGAGTAGGCCAAGGCCAATAATGACTGCGGCAATTGCTAATAACATAGATGTATTCTAGAAGCTCAAAAAACGAGCGGCAATGAAACCAAGACTGGCGCAAATTTGCAAGTTTCTTTGCACATCTGCTCGGCAATGATAAACTGAGTGTTAATCCTTAACTGGCGCTTTGCTGGAAGTCGACATATGGCCGTAAATGGCATTATTGAGATACATAACCTGAGTTTTTTTCGCGGCAATCGTGCGATTTTTAAAGACATTGATGTGTCTATTGCGGCCGGCAAAATTACTGTAATTATGGGCCCTAGTGGCACTGGAAAAACCACCTTGTTGCGGTTAATCGGTGGTCAATTACAGCCGCATCGCGGTGAAGTCCAACTGTTCGGCGAAAATATTGCTCAACTCAACCGCAAACAGCTCAACCAACTGCGTGGCCGCATGGGAGTGTTGTTTCAAAGTGGTGCTTTGTTTACCGACCTAACGGTATTTGAAAACGTGGCCTTTCCGTTACGTGAACACACGCAGTTAAATGACATGCAATTACATGACCGAGTACTGCTAAAACTCGAAGCAGTCGGCCTTAGGGGCGCTCGTGACCTGATGCCTTCGCACTTGTCAGGCGGTATGGCGCGGCGTGTTGCTCTGGCGCGAGCGGTAGCATTGGAACCTGAAATAATACTCTATGACGAACCTTTTGCCGGCCAAGACCCCATTGCCATGGCGGTATTACAGCGCTTGATTAAAGACCTTAATGACGAAATGCGACTCACCAGCGTGTTAGTGTCTCACGATATTGCTGAGGCCTGTGCTATTGCAGATCGGATTATCCTATTGGGCGAGGGTCGAGTGTTAGCCCATGATACCCCCGAGGCGCTGCAAACCAGTACCGACCCCGCGGTGAGGCAGTTTATGCACGGCGAAGCTGACGGCGTGATTCCGTTCCACTTTCCGGCACCGCCTTTGGCTGAGGAATTATTGTGCGACCATGCCAGTGTTGCAGATAACCGGGGAGGCTTGCAGTGATAAACCTTGTCTCCGCCTTAGGCGGGCAGTTGTTACAGCGATTGGCTTTGCTGGGGCAGGCGTTATTAATGTTGCTACAGTCGCTACGGGTATTGCCTGGCAAACACGGGCTTTCACGCTTAATTCAGCAACTGTATGTGGTGGGTGTGCAGTCGTTAATTATCATGCTAGTTTCGGCCTTGTTTATTGGCATGGTGCTGGGTTTGCAAGGCTATACCTTGTTGTCGGCTTATGGTTCGGAGCAAGCAGTCGGGCAAATGGTGGCCTTAACCTTGGTCAGGGAATTGTCGCCAGTGGTTGCAGCCTTGTTGTTCGCTGGTCGCGCTGGATCAGCGCTAACGGCCGAAATTGGCTTGATGAAAGCGACAGAACAGTTGGCTAGTTTGGAGATGTTTGGGGTGGACCCATTACATCGTATTGTGGCGCCACGATTTTTGGCGGGTTTGATTTGCCTGCCCTTGTTAGTCGCTATATTTAGTTTGGTGGGTATTTACGGTGGCCACATTGTGGCGGTGGATTGGCTCGGCGTCTACAGCGGGTCGTACTGGGGTAACATGCAGCAGGCCGTAGATTTTGGCGAGGACGTTATCAATGGCATGATCAAAGCCTTGGTTTTTGCGTTTGTGGTGAGCTGGATTGCTTTGTATCAAGGGTATTCATGTGTGCCCACCTCGCAAGGCATTAGCGCTGCAACAACGCGTACGGTGGTGTACTCATCCCTAGCCATTTTGGGGTTTGATTTTATTTTAACAGCGCTAATGTTTGGAGGCGCGTAATGCACAAAAGATGGATAGAAATTAGTGTGGGTTTGATGCTGGTGGCTGGTGTCGTCGCGTTGCTTAGTTTGGCCTTGCAAGTGAGTGGTGGCCACCTGACCCGCAGTGCAGACCGATACCCTATTGATGCTTTGTTTGAAAATGCAGCTGGTTTGGCGCCTAAAGCACAGGTGACCTTAGCGGGTGTCACCGTAGGCGAGGTGGTGGCCGTAGTGATTGACCCACAGACGTTAATGGCCAAAGTGAAAATGCAAATCAATGGTGAGGTTAACTACCTATCGATTGATTCGAGTGCCAGCATTTTGACCGCCGGCTTATTGGGCGAGAAGTATGTTGGCCTCACTGTGGGTGCAGAAGACGAGGTGTTGGTGGCCGGTGATATGATTGAAGACACACAGTCGGCGTTGGTGCTAGAAGAACTGATTGGGCAGTTTTTGCTCAACTTGGGCGATAGCAACTAAGTAGAAGAATGGCAAATTAATGCAATAAGTGACAAAGGGTGTATCAAATGTTTAATCAAGCTAAACGAATTCTGCTCACTGCGGTGCTAGTGATGCCTGGCTTAGCCTACCCATTGCAAACGCAAGCCAATGACCCAGAATGGCTGGCTGCAAGTGAGGTGGTGAGCGACAGCACGCAAGCGATGATCGAGCTGCTGCAATATGAGCGCGAAGAAGCCACACGGAAAAGTGAAATTACGGGCGCCTCTGTGGGCTTGGATGAGCAGGCGCTGCTGGCACAAATGGCCATCATATTAGATCCGGTGGTCGATTTTGAAAGTATTGCCAAAGGGGTGATGGCCAAGTTTTACCGACGCGCAAGTGCCGTGCAGATTGAAGCATTTAATACTAGTTTTAGAACCTCATTATTGAACACCTATTCGCGGGCGGTGGTGGCCTTTAAAATTAATAATTATGAAGTCCAACCTAATGTGAGTAGCAGCTCTAAACCAGGACGCCAAAAGGTGTGGGTTAAAGTGTATGCCAATGGCGCTGCCTATAACATTAACTATGCCGTCAAATTACGCCCGCAGGGTTGGAAAGTGACCAATGTTACCTTGGATGGTATTAACTTAGGTTTGGCGTTTAGGCAACAGTTTGCTACCGCTATGGCGCAGAATAAGGGCAATATGGATGATGTTATTGCTTTTTGGCTTAATCCTGCCTAGATTCAGGCACCTAAGGTTAGCGGTATGGGTGCCATGTTTGCTACAATTACGCCCCATTTAGCCCATGGAGAAGATCGTGGACGCAACACAAGTAAAACACATTATAGAGCAACAACTCAACGGCACCGAAGTGATCCCTAGTGGCGAAGGCTGCAGCTTTCAGGTGACGGTAATTGGCGACCTATTCGCGGGCCTAACGCCAGTGAAAAAACAACAACTGGTATACGGCTGTTTAACCGATCAAATTGCTGACGGTACCATTCATGCTCTAGGCATTAAGGCCTATACCCCCGACCAATGGCAGCGTATCAACGCGCAATAATGCCAGCTTAGACTTTAGATAACGGCACAATAAATCCTATGGACAAACTCAGTATTACCGGCGGTAAACGCCTTGATGGCGAAATTAGAATCTCTGGCGCAAAAAATTCGGCCTTGCCTATTTTGGCATCGACCTTGTTGGCGCAAGAACCCGTTACCATCCGTAACTTACCTCATTTACACGATGTTACCACCATGATTGAGTTGTTGGGTCGTATGGGGGTGTCTTTGCTGGTGGGTGATAAGTTGAGTGTCGAGATTGACGCCACCACCATAGAGCACTGTGTGGCGCCTTACGATTTAGTAAAAACCATGCGCGCGTCGATTTTGGTGTTAGGGCCCTTACTTGCTCGCTTTGGCGAAGCCGAAGTGTCGTTACCTGGCGGTTGTGCTATTGGCAGTCGCCCAGTGGACTTACATATTCGTGGGTTGGAGGCCATGGGCGCCGACATTAGCGTAGAAGATGGTTATATTCGAGCTAAGGCTGAGCGATTAAAAGGTGCACACATCTTTTTTGATACAGTGACCGTGACGGGTACCGAGAACCTGTTAATGGCGGCGGTGTTGGCCGACGGCGAAACCGTATTGGATAACGCAGCACGGGAACCCGAAGTGGTCGACTTGGCGCAATGTCTGATTGCCATGGGCGCTCAAATTACCGGACATGGTAGCGATACCATACGTATTCAGGGTGTTGAAAAACTCCACGGCTGTACCTACGACGTGTTACCTGACCGTATTGAAACGGGCACCTACTTGGTGGCCGCCGCGGTGACAGGTGGTCGTATTAAGGTTAAAGATACACGCCCCGATATTCTGGAGGCTGTGTTAGCTAAACTGGAAGAGTCTGGTGCTGAAATTCACACCGGAGATGATTGGATTAGTTTGGATATGCATGGTCAACGGCCTAAGGCCGTGAGCCTGAAAACCGCACCTTATCCGGCCTTCCCAACCGACATGCAAGCTCAGTTTTCGGCGCTCAATGCCATTGCCACGGGTACCGGGCGCATTACTGAAACCATTTTTGAAAACCGCTTTATGCACATCGATGAAATGGCCCGTATGGGCGCGCAAGTGGTGGTGGAAGGCAATACTGTGATTCAGCAAGGTATAGAGCAGCTCAAAGCGGCGCCAGTGATGGCGACGGATCTGCGGGCCTCGGCGAGTTTGGTGATTGCTGCTTTGGTGGCCGATGGTGAAACCGTGATTGATCGTATTTACCATATTGATCGAGGTTATGACTGTATTGAAGAAAAAATGGGTGCCTTGGGTGCCATCATTAAACGCGTCGTTTAAGATAGAGAACTAAACACTATGCCTAATAGTCTGACCATTGCATTGTCTAAAGGTCGCATTCTAAAAGAAACCTTACCTTTGTTTGCCAGTGCTGGTATTGAACCTTTGGAAGACATTTATACCAGCCGTAAATTGGTATTTGAAACCACCCAACCAGGGGTGCGGTTTCTAGTCATCCGTGCAACCGATGTACCTACCTATGTGTCTTACGGCGCCGCCGATATGGGTGTGGCAGGTAAAGACGTGTTGTTGGAACATGGCGGTTCGGGTTTGTATGAACCTTTGGATTTGCAAATTTCCAAATGTCGTTTAATGACCTGTGCCCCCGTAGGCGCAGCGCCTGCGGGTAGACGCCTGCGGGTAGCGTCTAAGTTTGTCAATATTACCAAGCGTTATTTTGCCGAGCAGGGTCAGCAAGTGGACATCATCAAGCTATACGGTGCCATGGAGTTGGCCCCCATCCTGGGCTTGGCCGATCAAATAGTGGATATTGTCGATACTGGGAATACACTGCGGGCCAATGGTCTGGAGCCGCTTAACGAAATTGCTGTGATTAGCAGCCGGTTGGTGGTGGGCGAAGCATCGATGAAACTTAAGCATGGCCGTATTGGCCCCTTAATTGAACAGCTTGCCAAGGCCGTTAACGCTGCGCAGGACTATTAACATGCAATGGCTTAACGTTAACCGTTTAGATACTCAGCAGGCCAACTTTGCGGCCCAATTAAGTCAGTTATTGGCGTGGGAAAGTGTGTCGGATCAGCGGGTTCAAAAAACCGTAGCCGACATCATCGAACGTGTTAAAGCACAAGGCGACACGGCGTTATTGCAGTTCACCAATCAGCTGGACCGCACGCCGTTTAAAAGCACAGCCGAATTAGAGATTCCACAACATAAGTTGGATCAAGCCTTGGCGGCAATTAGTGATGCAGAGCGGCAAGCCTTGGAACGAGCTGCACAACGTATTCGCGCTTACCATGAACACCAAAAGCAAGATTCATGGCGCTATGTTGAAGCCGATGGCACCTTACTTGGCCAGCAAGTGACCGCCATGGACCGGGTGGGTATTTATGTGCCGGGCGGTAAGGCCAGTTACCCCTCATCAGTGCTAATGAATGCAATTCCAGCCAAGGTGGCTGGGGTTAAAGAAATCATTATGACGGTGCCTTTGCCTAATGGTCACGTTAATCCTTTGGTCTTGGCTGCCGCTGCCATTGCCGGTGTTGATCGGGTGTTTGCGATTGGCGGTGCACAGGCCATTGCGGCCTTGGCCCATGGCACACAAATGGTGCCTAAGGTAGACAAGATTGTGGGCCCCGGGAATATTTATGTGGCGACCGCTAAACGGGCTGTGTTTGGTACCTGTGGCATTGATATGATTGCAGGTCCGTCGGAAATTTTGGTGATCTGTGATGGCCAAACCAACCCTGATTGGGTGGCGATGGATTTGTTCTCGCAAGCCGAGCACGATGAGCAGGCGCAGTCGATATTATTGTGCCCAGATAAAGCCTACCTTGATCAGGTTGAGGCCAGCTTTAAAGCATTACTGCCTAGCATGGAGCGCAGTAGTATTATTAAAACTTCCATCGAGCAGCGCGGGGCCTTAATTCAAGTTAAGGATATGCAAGAAGCCATTGATCTAGCCAACCGTATTGCCCCAGAACATTTGGAATTGTCGGTAGAAGACCCTGAGTCCATGTTGCCTCACATTCGTCATGCTGGTGCCATTTTTATGGGCCGCCATACCGCCGAAGCCTTAGGTGACTACTGCGCCGGTCCTAACCATGTATTGCCCACCTCGGGCACAGCGCGTTTTTCTTCGCCGCTAGGTGTGTACGACTTTCAAAAACGCTCGTCGTTGATTATGTTTTCGCCCGAGGGTGCAAGTGAAATGGGTAAGGTGGCTTCGGTGCTGGCCCGCGGCGAAAGCCTCACAGCCCACGCCCGTTCTGCCGAATACCGCATCTTAGATCAAGACTAATTGCATTTAAGCGCTTGGTTTGGTCGCCACCAAGGTGGCGCGCAACGGCGCTGGATGGCCTTCGGCTGACAGAGTAGCGTCGTTGGGGTCTAAGAAGTCAGCTAAAGAGTGAAACGTCATCCATTGGGTGGCTCTTTGCTCATCGGTGCTGGTTTGGTTAACGTCCACGGTGCGCACGTTTTCTAGGCCCAACTTACGTAACATTACTTCAAGGGCCTGGGTGCTGGGTAAAAACCACACGTTGGACATTTTTGCGTAGCGGCCTTCGGGCACTAAAATGGTGTCAGCGCCGCCTGGGACCACCAGCGTTTCTAAGACTAATTCACCGCCCGGCCGCAAGTAGGACAAGAGCTCCTGAATGTGGTCGATGGGGGATCTTCGGTGATATAACACACCTAAGCAGAATACCGTGTCAAAACAACCAAAGGCCGGTAAGTGCTCGCTGCGCAACGGCAATAGATGAGCCCCGTTGGCCGGCAATAGCCTTTGTGCAGCGTGAAATTGGTAAAGGAATATGCGTGTGGGGTCAATGCCAAGCGCAAGGCTGGCGCCGGCGCCTAGCATGCGATATAAAAAGTAGCCGTTGCCGGTGCCAATGTCCAACACTTTGCGCCCTTCTAAAGGGCTAATATGGGGTACTATGCGTTGCCATTTCCAGTCCGAGTGCCACTCAGTGTCAATGTCTACGCCGAGTAAATTCCAGGGGCCTTTACGCCACGGCATAAATGCCTTCAAATGCTCGGTGTAGGCTTGTGCGTCAATGCTAAGGCTAGCAGGTTTTTTTACCGTAACGCTGGGACTGGTAAAACTGTATTGTGGCTCACTTAGTTGCGGCATGGCATTGAGCGCGGCGTCCCATTCGGGTGTCCGGCCGTGTTTCTTTTGTTGGTAAAATTGGGCCAGAGCGAGGCGTAGCTGCGGGTGAAAATCGGCCAGCCCGGTGTTTTTGGTGTGCTCAAAGAAAGCTTCTAAATCAATGCCCATAATGGTGTTTCTTCTAAGTGAGGTTATTTGAAGGCCAGTAGGGCGCAAAAATTAAAACACTGCATACATGTTTCTACACGGCTAAAGCCGGCATCCAGCAAACGTTGACGGTGTTGTTCCAAGGTATTGGGGATTAACACGTTTTCTAGGGCCGCACGCTTTTGGGCGATTTCTAAATCGCTATAGCCCTGATAACGTTTAAAATCGTGATACAGGTCCACTTGTAACTGTTGTTGTGCGGGATCATCAAAGCAGACTTTTTCGGCCAGCAACAATACCCCGCCCGGGCGCATACCCGCAGCAATATTGGCTAAAATACTGGGCCGCTCTTGGTCGGCAATAAACTGCAGAGTAAAGTTAAGAATCACCATGGAGGCGTTTGTTATGGGGGTATCTTGCAGGTCTTGCTGCACAATTTCGTAACTGGCTTGGCTGTGGTCGCGGGCCATATTGTGTTGACAGCGGCTTACCATGGCGGCCGAGTTATCCACCCCTATAACGTGCGCTCCTGCGGGAAGGTTTTGGCGTAAGCGCAGGGTCATGGTGCCAAGCGAACAGCCGAGGTCGTAGCAGTTGCTTTGACTTTGCCCATAACGGGCGGCGAGCAAACCGATAACATCCAGTAAAAAATGGTAACCAGGCACCGAGCGCTGGATCATGTTATCAAACACGTCTGCCACTTGAGCATTAAACTCAAACGGTACGGGCGACTGTAGAGGCGCGGCAAAGATGGTGTCGCGTTGTTGCTTGGGGTCTTTTTGGGTCATGGTTTTAACGGTGCTTAGTCATAAGGCTGTGGCTGTTATTGTGCGCTTGGGCGGGTGCCCAAGGTGGCCGTGGTTTGTATTGCTGCAGGCGTTGGTAGGGTGGCTGCGGCCGGGATATAGGTGATGCTCAGGGTTGATCCGGGCGCCAAATTGGTGACGTAATCCAGCGATTGATTCCAGTCGATCACCAAGCGGCCATCAAAGTGGGTGATGCGGTCGCCAGGTTGCAAGCCAGCCAGATGGGCTGGACTGTTGGCGTATATGCCGGTGAGCAAAATACCTTGTTTGGTTAGGTTGGGAGAAAATTCATGGGCCGCTTGGGAGGCTAAGTCGAACAGGGCTTCCGCTTCGAAGTCGATGCCTAGCCAACCCCTCACCACTTGGCCGTGGGCGACGATATTGTTTAATACGTTGGCGGCAATGCTAATAGGTATGGCAAGGCCCAAGCCTTGGCTACGCAGGCTAGTTTGGCTGTTGTAGAAGTGGGCGCTGTTAATGGCCACTAACTCACCTTTACTATTGACCAAAGCGCCGCCAGAGTTGCCGGTATTAATTGCGGCATCGGTTTGGATGAAGCTTTCGAAGGTATGTAGGCCTAAGCGGTTGCGTCCCGTGCCGCTGATCAGGCCGATGGACACAGACTGCCCCAAGCCATGGGGGTTGCCAATCGCAAAAACTAAGTCCCCTATGCGGGCCTTGTCACCAATGGCCGCCGTGGCGGCGACGAGTTGATCAAGCTCGATTTTGATTACGGCTAGGTCGGTGGCGGCATCCGTGCCCACCACGGTTGCCGCTGCGCTACGGCCATCGCTGAGCTTGACTTGGATGCGGCTGGCTTGGGAAATGATATGGTGGTTGGTGAGGATGTAGCCCTCCGGGCTGACAATTACCCCTGAACCAAGGCCTATTTTATCGACATTATTGGCCAGTAGTTGGCCTTCGAGGAGGTTGGCGTAATGAGGGTCTTGGAATAATGCTAAGGAGGCTGCCGGGGTATGGGTTTGACTGTAGATGCTCACTACCGATGGCATGGTGGCTTCAAGCATGTCCGCGTAGCTATGTGTAGCTGATGTACTATGGGTAGTAGTTTGAGACCACAGTGGTATGCTGGTTTTTTGGCTCAACCACTCAGGCGCAGCGAGTACTAGTAGGATGGCGGCCAGCCCGCCGGCTAGGGCAAAACGGGATAAATATTTGATCAAGGATAGAGCCATGGAATTAAGGTCGGTTGGTTGCCTTTTACTGGGGTGTATAGTGTAAACTTAAGGCCAAATAAAGGCAAAAATACCCAGAGTAATAATGCATGGCAATACACACAGTAGACTTGTTGAACTATTTGGATGGCCTACTTACGCCTGGGCAGTTTAAAGACTATGCACCTAACGGCCTGCAGGTGGAAGGTAAACTCACAGTGAGCCACCTGGTGGCGGGAGTTACCGCAAGCCAAGCATTGGTTGATGCGGCCATCGAATGTAAGGCTGATGCGTTGCTGGTGCATCATGGCTATTTTTGGCGCAATGAATCGAGCCCATTGGTGGGCATTAAGAAAAACCGTATTAAAGCGCTGCTGACTCATGACATTAACCTGATTGCCTATCATTTGCCGTTAGATTGTCATGGGCAATTAGGTAACAATGCGCAGCTGGGCCAGCTCATGGGGTGGCAGTCTGACGCGCATATGCAGTCTAGCGGCATTACCGGATTGGGCCTGTGTGCGACATTAGCGCAGCCTTGTAGCGGGTTGCAGGTACAGCAACAACTGTCTCAGGTGCTGGGTCGGGAGGTGCTTCACATTGACGCTCCTGGTACTGTGATCAAACGGATCGGTTGGTGTACGGGTGGCGCCCAAGGCATGATTGAACAAGCGGTTGAGCTGGGTTTAGATGCGTATGTGTCGGGTGAAATATCGGAGTCTACTGTGCATATCGCGCGCGAAAATGACATTCACTATTTTGCTGCCGGCCATCATGCGACGGAACGCTATGGGGCTAAGGCCCTGGCTGCACACCTGCAGCAAGAGTTAGACATCACCTGTGAGTTTGTGGATATCGACAGTCCGGCATAGGTTATTGCGTTGGTGATACGGGGATGTCATAGGCGGGTGGCTGTGGGTTTTCTTGTTTGCTTTTGAGGCCGTAACGCTCATCTAGGGTGCCGTGTTCAGTTTTGTCGCTGCTGGGGGCGTAATCCATGGGTGGGCGAATGACAGCAGCGGGTTCGGCTTGGTGTTCAATGGCGGTCTCACTCGGGCCAGCAATGGTTTCGAGGCTGCTGGCCATGTCGGGGTCGTCACAGAGACTTTGCGCACCTTTGGCGAGGTGTTGGTGTACATTGCGATAGCTATCGGTGAGCTGATTAACGGCAGCGGCAGTGTCGGCAAAGTGCAGGTTCACTTGCTCTTTGTATTCAGCCATTTCTGTGTGCGCAGCTTGTAGTTGTTCGCTGAGCTGAGTTTGGCGTTTAAGGTCGCTATTATTGTTGCGGCCCAACAAAAACCCAATGCCTATACCAAGTAATAATAGTATTAGCCAAAAAAACCAATCGTTGCTGAGTAAATCCACCAATAGCTCCTTTTCATAAAGTGTCCCAGAAGCTAGTATTGTAATGTAAATATTCCATTAGTTCATCATGCACGTTAACAGTTTATGACCTCTCCTTTAGAAAAATACCAGCAACATCAAAAACAAGCGCATTTCCTGCCTGACGCAGCCCAAGAAGAGGCCATTAATCACTTGCAACGGTTGTATTTGGATGTGTGCCAAGTGCAGCAGCAGAAGCAGCAAAAACGGCCTCGTTTGCGGCGTAAGTTGGGGGGCTTGCTGGGTAAGCCGTCGGCGGTGCAAAAAGCTCCGCAAGGTCTGTATTTTTGGGGTGGTGTGGGGCGTGGTAAAACCTATTTAATGGATGTGTTTTATGATTGTTTGCCGTTTGAAAATAAACATAGGACCCACTTTCATCGATTTATGCGTCATGTACATGAGCGTTTGGCGGTGCACAAGGGCGTAAAAAACCCCTTGCTTAAGGTGGCGCAGGAATTAGCCGCCGACGCTCAGGTGATTTGTTTTGATGAATTCTTTGTGACCGACATCACTGATGCCATGATATTGGCGGGTTTGTTAGGTACGTTGTTTGATCTTGGGGTGGTGTTGGTGGCCACCTCTAATATTGAACCGCGTAATTTGTATGAAAATGGTTTGCAGCGGCAGCGCTTTTTGCCGGCCATTGCGCTGCTGGAGCAGTACACTGTTGTGGTTAATGTGGACGGTGGCGTGGATTATCGGCTGCGCACTTTAGAGCAGGCCGAGCTGTACCATTGGCCTTTAGATGACGCTGCGGATGCCAGCTTAAACACAAGCTTTGAGGCCTTGGCGCCGGAGCAGGGGCATATCAAGGATGCAGGCATGCTGACCATCAATAGCCGTGCCTTTGAGTATGTAAAACAATGTGATGACATTGTGTGGATGACGTTCGAACAACTGTGTGTATTGCCGCGTTCACAAAATGATTATTTAGAAATTGCCAGTGAGTATCACGCCTTAATTGTGAGTCGGGTGCCGCGCCTTGATCGCCATAGTAGTGATCAGGCTCGGCGCTTCGTCAATTTAGTCGACGTCTGTTATGACGCTAACGTGAAGATGATCCTCTCGGCACAGGTGTCTTTGTTGGACCTGTACGCCGGTGGTCAACTGGATTTTGTGTTTCAGCGCACCTTAAGCCGCTTACAAGAGATGCAGTCGCACGAGTATTTGGCGCGCGGCCACGTGGCCAGCTAAAAACTTTTACATAAAGGCTTAACAATTTGGTATTTTATCCTGTATAATTCGCCCTCGCAGTTTCTGTGTTGGCTTAAGGCTCGGTTGGCTTAAGTTGTTTGGGGCTCAGGCTGCTAGTCACGTTATTGGTGACAGGGTGGTGAATTACCACTGGTTACGCAATAACCCAATAATTATAGGTAGGCCCAGTCAATAGGGCCATTAAATAGGTTATTCACATGAAAACCGTAAGTACTAAACCTGCTGACGTTACCCGCGACTGGTACGTTGTTGATGCAGAGGGCCTAACTTTAGGTCGTATGTCTACTGAAATCGCTCGTCGCCTACGCGGCAAGCATAAGCCAGAATTCACTCCACACGTGGACACTGGTGACTACATTGTTGTTGTTAATGCCGAAAAAGTTCGGGTAACTGGCAACAAGGCAAAAGACAAAATGTACTACCGTCACACGGGTTACCCAGGTGGTTTACGTTCTATGTCTTTCGAAAAAATGGTTGAGCACGCTCCAGAGCGCACCATTGAATTCGCTGTTAAAGGTATGTTGCCAAAAGGTCCTTTGGGCCGTGCTATGTACTCCAAGCTTAAAGTGTATGCTGGTACTGAGCATCCGCATCAAGCGCAACAACCACAAACATTGACCCTGTAAGGAGACGATCATGGCAGCTACTCAATATTATGGTACTGGTCGTCGTAAGACCTCTACCGCTCGTGTGTTCATGACTCCTGGCACTGGCGCTATCACTGTAAACAGTCGTACATTGGACGTTTACTTTGGTCGTGAAACAGCCCGTATGATTGTTCGTCAACCACTAGAGTTGACAGAAACAGTTGAAAAATTCGACCTTAACATTACCGTAGAAGGCGGTGGTGGTTTTGGTCAAGCTGGCGCGATTCGCCACGGCATTACCCGTGCATTGATGAACTTTGACGAAACATTGCGTCCTAGTCTTCGTGCTGCAGGTTTTGTTACCCGTGACGCGCGTGAAGTTGAGCGTAAGAAGGTTGGCCTACGTAAAGCACGTAAGCGTCCTCAGTTCTCTAAGCGTTAAGCATACTGCGGCCTTTTTGGCGCGCTACAAAAAACCCAGCCCTCGTGCTGGGTTTTTTATTGAGTATTCATAAAGCAAATAGGCTTTGTGACCCTCGATTAAGCCTTTAACCTTGTCAATTTAGGGCCATTCCTTTACTATTGCTGACAATAATTTTACAGCTTAGCTGGAGACCAATTGAATGAGTAATGATGGCGTGAATAAGACTCGTCGTCGCATGCTAGTCGGCACATCCGTAGTTGTGGGTGCTGTTGGTGGTGTGGGCGCTGCAGTCCCTTTTGTAGCCTCCTGGAACCCGAGTGCACGAGCCAGAGCTGCTGGTGCACCGGTCAAGGCGGACATCAGTAAGTTAGAACCAGGTCAACAAATGATTGTTGAGTGGCGCGGCAAACCAGTTTGGATTGTACGCCGCAGCGCAGAAGCATTAGCTAACTTGGAGTCCCTTAATGACAGCTTGGCCGACCCTGGTTCAGCTAAGTCTAAGCAACCTACCTATATTCCTAGCACCTCGGCACGCTCTTTACGTGATGAAGTGATGGTGATGGTGGGCATTTGTACTCACTTGGGTTGTTCACCTACGTATCGTCCCGAGATTGCGCCTGCTGACTTAGGTGCCGATTGGAAAGGTGGTTTCTACTGCCCTTGTCATGGTTCCACATTTGATTTATCTGGTCGTGTTTACAAAAGTAAGCCCGCCCCGATCAACTTAGAAATCCCGCCTCATTTTTACGAGAGTGACTTAGTCATTCGAATTGGCGAAGACGGAGGAAATGCGTAATGGCTGTCGGTAATCCTAATCGCCCCAAGGCAGACAGTGGCATCATTCGTTGGATTGATGATCGTTTTCCACTGACGCAAATGTGGCAAGACCACATGTCTAAATACTATGCCGCCAAAAACTTTAACGTTTGGTACGTGTTTGGTGTGCTTTCTTTACTTGTTCTAGTTAACCAGATCCTTACGGGTGTTTGGCTAACGATGTCGTACGAACCTTCTGCAGAAGGCGCGTTTGCTTCTGTTGAATACATTATGCGTGATGTGGAAATGGGCTGGATTATCCGCTACATGCACTCATCAGGCGCTTCAGCCTTCTTTATTGTGGTTTACTTACACATGTTTAGGGGTTTGATGTATGGCTCTTACCAAAAGCCGCGTGAGTTAATCTGGTTGTTTGGTATGGCGATTTACTTGGCTTTGATGGCCGAAGGCTTCTTTGGTTACTTGCTGCCTTGGGGTCAAATGTCCTATTGGGGTGCTCAGGTTATCTTATCCTTAGCGGGTGCAATCCCAGTGGTAGGCGAAGACCTTGTGCAATGGGTTCGAGGAGACTTTTTAATCTCGGGCATTACCCTGAACCGCTTCTTCTCTTTACACGTCATTGCTTTACCTATAGTTATTTTGGCGTTGGTTGTATTACACATTTTGGCTCTGCATGACGTTGGCTCTAGTAACCCAGATGGCATCGAAATTGATCAAAATAAAGATGAAAATGGCGTGCCTGTTGATGGTGTGGCTTTCTGGCCCTATCACGTCATTAAGGACCTCGTTGCGGTCGGTGTCTTCTTAACTGTGTTCTGTTTGGTGATCTTCTTCTTCCCAGAAGGCGGTGGTTACTTTATTGAAAAACCCAACTATGAACCGGCGAATTCGCTCAAAACCCCTGAGCATATTGCCCCAGTGTGGTACTTCACGCCTTATTATTCGATGTTGCGTGCCATTACCTTCCCGTTATTTGGTTTGGATGCCAAGTTCCTTGGTGTAATCACGATGGGCGCCGCTATTGCCATCTTATTTGTCATGCCTTGGTTAGACCGTAGTCCAGTGAAATCAATGCGTTACAAAGGTTGGCTGAGCCGAGTTTGGTTGGCCATTTTTGTAGTGAGTTTTGTTATTTTAGGTTACTTAGGCACTGTTGCTGCTACGGAAGGTCGTACTCAAGTGGCTCAGTTATGTACCGCCTTGTACTTTGCTTACTTCCTTCTAATGCCGTTCTACACGCGTATGGAAGCAACCAAACCTGTTCCAGCAAGGGTGGTCTAGTCATGAAGAAATTAATCTTATTAAGTTTAATGTTGATCATGCCCGCGTTTGCTGTAGCCAGCGCTGGCCCAAAAGTTGCACTGGACCATATACAAACCGATGCTGCTGATAAGGCGTCATTACAGCGTGGTATGAAGACCTATGTAAACTATTGCTTAGGTTGCCACACGGCTCAGTACCAGCGTTACATACGTGCCGCAGAAGATTTGCATATGCCAGCCGAGTTAGTGGCTGAGCACTTGATCTTTAGTGATCAGAAAGTGGGTGAGCAAATGACCAACGCGATGGATTCAAAGCTTGCTGCGGACTGGTTTGGCGCACCGCCACCGGATTTAACTAATGAAGTGAACCTACGTGGCGCGGATTGGGTATACACCTACTTGCGCAGCTTCTATGTTGATGACAGCCGCCCTTATGGTGTGAACAACGTCGTATTCCCAAGTGTGGGTATGCCTAACGTGTTATTAGAACTACAGGGTGTGCAATCCAAGGCTTGTGCTCAAGTGCCTAAGTACGATGAACACGGTAGTGCAGTTATCGATAGCCTCACGGGTAAAGCCCTGACGGTAGAAAGCTGTGAAGTGTTAACCGTTGCCGAAGGCACTGGCAGCATGAACCAAGCTCAGTTTGATGCCGCGGTGTATGACTTGACAAACTTTATGTCTTATATGGCAAAGCCATACAAGTCAGATAGTCAGCGTATTGGTATGTGGGCTATTTTGTTTTGTCTGTTAATGACTCTGGTGTTCTACTTCCTGAAGAAGGAATTTTGGCGCGACGTCCACTAGCACCCGACTTGGGGTATAATGCCCCGTATTAGTCCATTTAAGCGCGACCGCTGTTGTTTATGTTTAATAAACACGGCAGGTCGCGTATTCGTTTTCGGCGCACAGCGCTATCGTTTTATTATCGAGGTATATCTACATGGGTGTAGTCGCTAAACGCTCTTCCATGACGTTTTTTTCTGATGCAGCAAATCATTACAGTCACCGTGTGCGTATTGTATTGGCAGAAAAAGGTGTTACCGTTGACATTATTGATGTTGATGCAGAGCATAAGCCAGAGGACCTGGCTGATCTCAACCCTTATAACAGCTTACCCACCTTGGTTGATCGTGAGTTGGTGCTTTATGAAGCCAACGTGATGATGGAGTATCTAGACGAACGTTTCCCCCACCCGCCGCTGTTGCCTGTGTACCCTGTTGCACGCGCTGAGAGCCGCTTGTATATGTACCGTATCGAGCGTGATTGGTGTCGTCTTGCTGACGTTATCATGACCTCAGAAGATGAAAGCGAGATAGTCGCCGCACAAAAAGAACTGCGAGAAAGCCTCATTTCAACGGCACCGATTTTCACTGAAAAAGACTTTTTCATGAGTGAGGAGTTCACCTTAGTTGATTGCTGTATTGCGCCGATCTTGTGGCGTTTGCCGCAGTTAGGCATTGACCTGCCCGAAGAGCAAGCTGCGCCGATGTTAGAATATATGGAACGTATTTTCGCTCGCGAAGGGTTTCAAGAAAGCTTGTCTGAGATTGAACACGAAATCCGCATGTAATTGAGATGGCCAGATGATGACTCCAAGTCGCGCTTATCTACTACGTGCTTTGCACGAGTGGATATTAGACAATAATTCGACGCCGCATATGGTGGTGGATGCCACCATTAACGACGTGATGGTGCCGGAGCGATTTATTTCTGATGGCCAAATTGTACTTAATATCGCACCGAGTGCAGTACAAAGCTTGAGCCTGGGTGATGACGCGGTGGAGTTTAACGCCCGCTTTGGCGGTGTGCCAATGCACGTGTATGTGCCTATATTGGCGGTGATGGCTATTTATGCGAAAGAAAGTGGCGAAGGTATGGGTTTTGGTTTTGAGCCCGGCATCCCCGACCCAGACAGCCCCGCGCCCGTTCCTCCAGTGCCAGATAAGCCGACTGAGCCGGCCACGGTGTCGTCGATTAGCGACCGGGCCAAGCGGCCCACGCTAAAAGTGGTTAAATAAGCCATAGTGAGTCTTATGCTGGAAACAAAAAAAGGGCCTATAGGCCCTTTTTAATGGCTGGTTTTTGCTAGTCGATGTATTCAAATACTTTAACAATGCGCTGAATGCCACTGGCATTGGAGGCGACTCTTACGGCCCACTCGCCTTCGGCTTGAGTGACTAAGCCCATCAAATAAACCACCCCATTTTCTGTCACGACTTTAATACGAGTCGCTGGGAAGCCAGTTTCCCCCACCATACGGGTTTTCACTTTGGTGGTGATTAGGGTGTCGTTGGTACGCACCACATAAGAAGACGGCCCACTCACTAATAACTCGTTGTGAACCTTGCGTACATTGCTCACCTTACGCGCTCTGGCGCCGGCAATAATTTTGGTGTCTTCACTTGGCACCTGGCCAATGAGTAAGACAATGCCGTTAACGCTAATGGCAGAGACATGGGCGGTTTCTAGCAATGGATTGGCACGTAAAATGGCATCGACGGTAGTGGTTTCGATGAGCTGGTCATTATACAGGGTGCCCAACGAACGCGAACCTTTATTATCACTCACGGGTTTGTTGCTCAGCACTGGAGTACATGCGCTGGCCCATATTAGGCAGACGCTTAAGGAAATGAGTTTAAGACTGTGTGTTAGCATTTATTAGTTGCTCCCAAAAAGTTGAAAATCAATTAGATCACATAAACAGTGAATGGTGACCAATTGTAGTTGAATAATGTTGAGGTTATGGTCGCTGGGTATACGAATCGCCACGTCATCAGGGTCGAGCAGGGCCGCCATATCACCACCATTTTGGCCAGTAATAGAGATGACCTGCAAATCACGATCATGGGCGGCTTGTATGGCCTGTACCAGGTTACCGCAATTGCCTTGTTCTGACAGGACGATAAGAATGTCGCCTGCTTGACCCAGGGCTGTAATTTGTTTTGCAAACACATCCTGAAAGCTCGAGTCCCGCGTGATGGCGCTGATACTGGTGCTGTCGGCAGTTAAGTTAAACGCCGGCAGACTGGGGCGTTCTTGTTCTAAGCGACTTAACATAGCAGCACACATATGGTGGCCATTGGCTGCATTGGCGCCGTTACCGCAAACCAGTAATTTACCCTCCTGAATAAAGCATTGGTGCAGCATTTGTGCGGCAATAGCAATATCTTGAGGTAGGTGCTCAGCGCTATAAGCTGCGCAACCCATGTGTTCATGGAATTGGTTAATCACCCTTTCTTGCAGTTCCATAAAATTGTTAGTTCCTCGGTGCGGATTAAGCCGTTCGGCTTAACCCGAAGTGATAAATGCGTTATCCAGCCATTGTATCTGAACTTGGTTAGCTGAGCCATGCTCGCTTGGGGCGGGTCCGCTAATGGCGATTAGATCAAATCGGCAATCGAGTTGGCTCAAGCGTGGATAGCGTTGTAAAAATACTTTGGCGCTATGGATTAGGTGCAACTGTTTACGTAAGCTTAGGCTCGCGATAGCACCCCCCATGGCTTGGCTGCGGCGATATTTAACCTCAACAAATGCCAATATACCCCGCTTATAGGCGACAATGTCGAGTTCTCCGCCTTTGCAAAAAAAATTACGCGCCACCAAATTCCAACCCCGTTGGTGCATGTGTTGCCATGCTAGGTCCTCGGCCCAGGCGCCAGTTTGCGTATGATTCATGGTTGCTGTAGGTAACGCGGTGCGGGTACGACTTTGCCTTTGACAAATTGTGCCCAAGAACTTTGTGACACGACACGACCTTGGCGGTTGATTTTTAATTGCCCAGTGACACCATGCACGCGACTATTGGTATAGGCACGAAACTGCTCTAAGCGCGGGAACAATCGGTAGGCGTCAACGCCGAGTGCAAACAAACGAGTGTAGCGCATACGTTCTGGCCATTGGGCGCTAATTTGTTGTTGGGTGCTAGGCTTGTTCAGAAGCCATGGTAATTCCGTAAAAATGACCTTTTCTAGGTCGCGGTCGCGGTTACTGCTGGTTGGGCCTTGGTAGATATGGTGGCTGGCATACACCGGCAGATTAGCCGCATAATGAAAGGCGAGAGTGGGCACCACTTGGCGGCCATCAGCGGGTAGTGCAAACAGCACTATGGCATCCACATCCTGGCGCCTGCGGGGTTCAAATTTAACTCGATTGCTGGTGCCAGATAAAATGTTTTTAAGATTTTTGGCCCGGCTATGGCTTTGGTCAATAAGCAGGGCCTTGGTAATGGCATCGCTATGGTCCCCAGTACCAGTGAAGCTTACCTGAGATGCAATATCGCCGCCCAGGCGAGTCCATGTTTGGCTAAAGTGCTGAGCAGCACGTATGGCCCATGGCTGATCTTGATGCAACACCACTACCCGCTGATGGCCTTCACTGAGACTGCGGCGAGCCAGCTGCTCAGCTTCATCCTCAACCGCTAAACCAAACTGAACGAGATTGGCGTGAGGCTGCGTTAGGTCACTATCGTCGGCCATTAAAGCACTATCTATGGGGGCATAGTTAAGGGCCAGTGTAGGTGTGCTAAGGCGATCCAATTGGTGTAATTGAATGACTTTATTTTTATCAAGTGGACCAATGATGAGCTCAATTTGATCTGTTTGCGCCATGGCGTAGAGTTGATCAAGGCCGTGCATGGCTGCGGTATCGTAAACTTTAACGTCTGGCACGGTCGCTTGTTCTGCCATGGCTTGAAACCGTGCGGCCATGAAGCCATCCACAACGGCTTGGCCAATTTTGCCTAAACGGCCCTGTAACGGCAGGGCTAAAGCGACTTTCTTGGGTTGTTGGGCGCTTAAATCGGCCAAGTTGGCCAATGCCCCTGGTAGTGTTGAGGCGGCCGGATGGTTCGGCCAAAGTTGTCGCCACTGCTCTAACGCTCTCAGTTGGCGGTCTAAATTATGATGCCGTAACGGTACTAAAGCTAGTTCGTACCAAGCCATAGCAATACTATCGGTGCCCGATTGGGACAGTTGTTGATTTAGCTGGTTTGAGCTGAGTTGGGTGAGGGCGCTCCAAATACGCTCATTGTATTGCTTGCCGTCATCACTGTGGTTAAGTTGGCTAAGTTGAATCAGGGCTTTCGCCGCCCCTAAGGTTAAGCCATTTTGCTCATAGGCTTTGGCAGTTAAGGTGAGGCGTTGCTGCAAAACACTAGAGTCTGTGGTGGGGCTGAGCAGTTGGGCTTGATGTAACCAAATGATGGCGCCAAAGCTGTCGTCAAGCTTCAACGCGGCGGCGGCTTGGGTGACAAAGTAGTCACCGAGTAAGGCCGGATCTAATAAATCGAGCTCTATTTGGTTGAGTAATCGAGCACTGGCTTGCGCATAGTCCGTGGGCAATAACTCTTGGGCCATGCTCAACAGCAAGGCTTGCCGTTTAGCGATCGGGCTTTGGTAAATATCTTGTATGCCTTGGTTAAACTCTGCGGGTAAGGGTGGCCTAACATCATGCAGCTCAATAACACGTGTTGACTTTGTTGCCGGAGGATCTGTAGCTACTGGCGTGGGAGTCGGTGGTTCGGGGCTCAGTAATATTTCTAAGTTTTCCTCAATGGTCGCTGGAGCGACTGTGGCCATAGTAGTGGTTGTAGTGTGGCTTTGCTTTTGGACATCACTGTCGGCTTGAATCTTGGCGACGGTAGTCACTGCTGGTGATTGAGTCAGATCAAGGTCAATGACTATGGCCTCTGTTGAGGCGTTGTTAGTGGCCGCCGGCTGAATGTTTTGCTGTTGGCAGGCGCTGAGCAAGGTCAAGCCCAAGGCCATGCTTATAGTCCGAAATATGTAGGGGCGGTGTTTGGTCATACAACAATCTTAGTGGGCGTCATGTGGATTTATCTGAGCTGCTTTGGGTTATAATAGTCGCTGGAAGACGCCCTAAATGGGGCGCTTGTCTTAAGCCTAGCATAAATGCTCGGTCAAACAAGTTTTTAACAGATAATCAAGGTTTTAAAGGTATGACAGTAGCAGTGCTTTATGTGGTATCAACGCCTATTGGCAATCTCGATGATATGTCGTCCAGGGCCGTCAGAACGTTGCAGAACGTTGATTTAATTGCCGCCGAAGACACGCGCCATAGTGCCCGTTTAATGCAGCACTTTGCCATCACTACACCCATGCTTGCCTTGCATGACCATAATGAACGTCATAAAGCACAAATGTTGGTACAAAAATTAGCTGATGGTCATGCCATTGCCCTTATTTCAGATGCGGGCACACCACTCATATCGGATCCGGGTTATCACTTGGTGTGTGCGGTTAGAGAGGCGGGCTTTCAAGTGGTGCCAGTGGTCGGCCCTTGCGCCTTGATTGCTGGACTTTCGGTATCGGGCTTGGCTACCGATCGGTTTAGTTTTTACGGCTTTTTACCGGCTAAGAGTAGTGCTAGAAAACAGCAATTAACGTTACTGCGGGATGTGACTCATACGCAAGTGTTGTATGAATCGCCACATCGCATCGTTGCTACGGTGGCTGATATCGTTAGTGTGATAGGTGCGCAACGGCAGTTGGTGTTGGCCCGTGAATTGACCAAAACCTTTGAAACCGTATACGGTGGCAGGGCATCGGACGTGCAGGCTTGGTTGTTAGCCGACCATAATCAACAAAAAGGCGAGTTTGTTGTGTTGATTGCGGGCGCCGAACCCCAGGAGCTGGACGAGATTGGGGCTGAAGAAGAGCGTATGCTGAGCCTGCTGCTGTCTGAGTTGCCGATTAAAAAAGCCGCTTCCATTGCGGCTAGTCTTACTGGCCATAAAAAGAAGGCCTTATATGACCGCGCCTTGCAGTTGCAGGGCAAAGCATAAGACAGTTGCTTAATCACCTTAACCTCGGTATCCTGCGCGCGAGAAAGTCCGCCAGACAGTCGCTGCTAGTTTATATCTCGGTATTTAACTAGGGGAGGAAAGTCCGGGCTCCATAGGGCAAGGTGCCAGGTAACTCCTGGGCGGCGTGAGCCGACGGCCAGTGCAGCAGAGAGTAGACCGCCAACCCCGATTTGTCGGGCGGTAAGGGTGAAAGGGTGCGGTAAGAGCGCACCGCGTACGTGGCAACACGTTACGGCATGGTAAACCCCACTTGGAGCAAGACCAAATAGGAACCCAATAGGTGCGGCCCGCACTGGGTTCGGGTAGGTCGCAAGAGGTCTGTGGCGACGCAGGCCCTAGATGAATGACTGTCCACGACAGAACCCGGCTTATGGCGCGGGCTTTCTCTCTTTTTTTGGAGTCAAAAAACATCCTGTTTTTGTGACCCAGTAGCGGCTCAGCGTTTAACCGCAAAACGTGGTTTTGCTGACGCTTTGCTGCTCGTATTGGCTTTGCCAATGGCACGCACATCCTTGTGCATTAAAAGTGTCCGGTTCATACTCTTGCTTTTATAATTACTAATCATGCATCAATGTATTTGTTCATCAAATGCCCTCAGCCTACACGATCGATCAATTGACTGAAATCATTGTTATGGATGGCTTTAGCGCGTCAGTGAAGCGCACGCAGCGCAAACGTAGTGTGGGGTTTCGTGTGGTCGATGGTGAGGTGTTTGTATTGGCGCCTAAGTCTATTTCTAAGGCCGAGCTGCATTTGATGTTGGTCACCAAACAAGCTTGGGTAAGAGCTAAGCTTGTTTCGCAGTCAAAGCGACAACCACGAAGTGAGCGCCAGTACGTGAGCGGGGAACAGTTTGCCTGCCTGGATGACGAATTACGGTTAGACGTAAGGCCTGGCGCTTTCAAGACCTGTGTGGTTGAGTCTCAACGTCTTATTGTAACAGTGCCGCAGGCAAAGCCTGAATGGGTGCGCAATGCTTTGGAACGTTGGTACAGGCAACAAGCTGAAATTCATATTAAAGATAGAGTGGCACACTTTGCACCCTTGGTAGGCGCTTGGCCTACCACTATTCAAATTAAAACCTATTGGGCTCGATGGGGGAGTTGCAACCACCAGGGTCAATTGCAATTTAATTGGAAGATCATGATGGCCCCCAGTGCCGTGGTGGATAGTGTGGTCGTGCACGAGCTTTGCCATTTGTTACACATGCATCACGGGCCTGAGTTTTGGGCGCAGGTAAAAAGAGTGTTGCCCCACTATCGAGATGCGAAGCAGTGGCTTAAGGAAGAAGGGTATCAGTTAACGTTAGATTGAAGTTGTGGTCGATCAGTAATAAAATATCGACATTATTAAAAAGTGTAGAAACGTCTCCATGCCGCAAGAAAATTCCGCAGCCAAAGTATTACACCACCTTAAGCAAGACGTGTTAGCGGGTTATTTTGAGGCTGGGCAAAAGCTCAAAATGAGCCAGCTCAAAGAGCGTTATCAAGTGGGTGTTAACCCCTTGCGCGAAGCGCTTTCGCAATTGGTGGTGATGCAGTTGGTGCAGGTGCAGGACCAGCGCGGTTATCGCGTGTGCCCAGTGTCGCAAGCAGAACTCATTGATATTTATGATACTCGAGCCCGTATTGAATCCTTGTGTGTAGGTTTGGCTATTGAGCGCGGTGATGATGCGTGGGAGGCAGGCATCGTGGCGGCGGCTTACCGTTTGCAGTCAAATGCCGCTCTGCTGCAAGCTAACGGCGACCTGCAGGCGTGGGAACAGCTGCACCAACAGTTCCACCATGCCATTGTTTTGGGTTGTGGTTCTACGGAGCTATTGAGGGTGCGTTTACACTTGTACGAAAAAGCCTCTCGGTATCGCAACTTGTGGCTACAGCACAATGCTGGCCACGCCGCATTTGACGTTAATCAAATGGAGCATGAGCAATTGGTGACCGCGGTTCTTGCGCGCGACATAAGTGCCTCACAGGCCCTGGTTCAACAACATATATTGGTGCCCAGCCAGGTGTTACAAAACCTGCTTTAGACCTGTTTTAGGGCGCCTTAACCCCAACCTTCTTTTAACTTGCATTATGGCTAACATCTACCTACACTTGTAAGGTGGATAAAAGTGGGTAAATGTGGTGTTTTTTCCATTTATCGATCATTTTGTAAGTGTTTTAGGTGGCGCAGATGTTTCGTGGTGCAGCAACAATTAGTATTGATGTTAAAGGGCGCATGGCAATGCCAGTGCGTTTTAGAGACATTTTTGCTGCCTGTACAGAAGCAGAACCCCATCCTCAGTTAGTCGTCACTATTGATACCGAAGAACCCTGCTTGATGATTTATCCGTTAGCGCAGTGGAATCTTATTCAGGCTAAGCTGGAACAGTTGCCTAGTTTTAATCCTGCCGCCCGGCGTATACAGCGGTTGTTGATTGGTCATGCGACCGATCTGGAGCTTGATAGCAATGGCCGTATCTTACTGCCCGCGTTATTACGCGAATATGCTCAGCTAGACAAAAAAGCCATACTATTAGGTCAGGGTAAAAAAATTGAACTGTGGAGTGAGGCTATTTGGAATGCTCGCCGCGAAATCTATTTACAGGCCAGCAGCAGCGCCGAAGAACTACCGGAATTGTTACATCAGCTGTCCCTCTAAGAAGCGCGCCAATCGGCGCCAATGGAACCAAAATGGTAGAAGAATTTAAACACAAGTCGGTCCTTTTAGATGAAGCCGTTGAGCTGTTGGTCCATGAGCCTAACGGGCTTTACATGGATGGCACCTTTGGCCGTGGTGGTCACAGTGGTTTGATTTTAAGCCAGCTTGGGCCACAAGGGCGGTTGCAGGCATTTGACAAGGACCCCTTAGCCATCGCGCAAGCCAATACCATGATGGCCACCGATGAACGGCTTGTTATTGCACAAACCTCCTTTGCCAACCTAGACCACGTGGCGCAAGAACGCGGTGTGTTTGGCGACGTTGCTGGGATTTTACTTGATCTGGGTATGTCATCTCCCCAAATAGATGATGCGAGCCGGGGCTTTAGTTTTCAGAACGACGGCCCATTAGATATGCGAATGAATCCGGATGCGGGGGAATCTGCTGCCCAGTGGTTGGCGCGAGCCGAAGCAGAAGAAATTGCCGACGTGCTCTATCATTTTGGTGAAGAGCGTTTTTCACGCCGCATGGCCCGTGCCATTGTAGAACAACGCCAAGTTAACCCCATCACCACCACCAAACAGCTTGCCAGTATTATTGCGGCAGCGAATCCTAAGTGGGAGAAAGGCAAAAACCCTGCCACTCGAGCGTTTCAGGGCATACGTATTCATATCAACCAAGAGTTACGCGATTTAGAGGAGGGTCTTGATGCGGCTCTAGAGGCGTTGGCGCCGGGTGGCCGTTTGGTGGTGATTAGTTTTCACTCCTTGGAAGACCGTATCGTTAAACGTTTTATGCGTGAGCATGTCAAGGGTGACTCCCATATACCTCATGGCTTACCGGTGACTCAAGACCAGCTTAAGCGCAGGCTCAAGCTGGTGGGTAAAGCCCGTAAACCCAGCCTTCAAGAAATCGATGTTAATCCGCGTTCTCGTAGTGCTGTGATGCGTGTAGCAGAGAAGATTAGATGAAGGACTTAAGCTATAACTTTAACCTTTGGTTCAAGCGTGCCAGCTTACAAGCTGAGCGTTATGCCATGGTGTTGGGGTTTTTGCTGTTGACTATGTTGGTAATCACAGCGCAAGCCGTGGTGTATGGCTCGTTTCAGGCGCGTGGTTACATCAACCACTTGCATCAACTAGAAAAGGACCGTAACGACATGCAAGTGGAATGGGGTCAGTTGCTGTTAGAGCAAAGTGCTTGGGGGTCCCACAGCCGTGTTGAAACCACCGTGGTTGAGCAGTTACAAATGTCCGTGCCGCCTGCGCACAACATTATTTTGGTAGGTCGGCCGTGAGTAGCATGCAATACCCCTGGCGTATGCGTATTGTGTGGCTGATGTTATTAGTTGTAGCCGCTGGAGTGGTGTGGCGGCTAGTGCATCTTAATATTACCGAGCGCTCCTTTTTAATGCGCCAGGGTGATGCGCGTATGGTGCGCGAAGTGCCCATACCTGCCCACCGAGGCATGATTTTAGATCGTCGGGGCGAGCCTCTTGCCGTCAGCGCGCCCGTAGTCAGTTTGTGGGCTAACCCCCAAGTGTTAGGTGCAAACTTAGATCAAGCCAAGCAAGTTGCCACGGCCTTGGGTTTGCCCGAAGCGGATTTTCTAGAGCGTTTAGAGCATCTTAAAAACAAAGAGTTTATGTACCTCAAACGCCATGTTAACCCATCTGAAGCAGACACACTGCTGGATCATGGTTGGTTAGGTGTTCATGGTCGACGCGAATTTCATCGTTATTATCCAAGCGCTGAAGTAGCCACCCATTTGGTGGGATTTAATAATGTGGATGATCAAGGTCAAGAAGGTCTAGAGTTGGGTTATGAGTCTTGGTTGCAGGGTGCGTCGGGTGCAAAAATGGTGCAAAAAGACCGCACTGGTCGCACCGTAAAAGACCTTAAACTATTGGCTGCCGGGCAACCGGGTAAAGACCTGGTATTGAGTATTGATATGCGTATGCAATATGTCGCTTATCGAGAACTCAAAGCGGTGGTGCAGCAGCACCATGCGGCGTCGGGTTCGGTCGTGGTGCTGGATGTGGCCACGGGCGAAATATTGGCCATGGTTAACCAACCTGCCTACAACCCGAATAACCGTGCCGTGATGAGCATCGATAGTTTACGTAATCGTGCCATGACCGATGTGTTTGAGCCGGGTTCCACCATGAAGCCGGTCACCATTGCCGCCGCGCTCATGAGCGGTCAATACGACCCTGATTCGCAAGTGGATACCAGTCCAGGTTTTATAAAAGTGAAACGTAAAACCATTCGTGACCATCGTAATTACGGGGTGTTGGATATTACTGGCATCATTACTAAATCGAGTAACGTTGGGGTCACTAAGTTGGCCTTGTCGCTGCCCGAAAATAGCATCCGAGACACCTTTTATAGTTTTGGTTTGGGCCAGTCGACGGGCACGGGGTTTCCTGGCGAGAGTGCCGGCATCCTGCCTAACTATGCTAAATGGAACCCGATTAACTTAGCCACTATGTCCTATGGCTATGGCATTGCCGTGACACCGTTGCAATTGGCTCAGGCTTACAACGTGTTTGCCAGCTATGGCCTAAAGCGGCCCATATCAATGCTCAAACAAGAGACTGAATTGGAAGCCGAGCGGGTCATGCCAGAGCGGGTCGCCAAACAGGTAATCGCCATGCTGGAAACAGTCACTCAGCGGGGCGGCACTGGCACGCGTGCGCAGGTGCCGTCGTACCGAGTGGCGGGCAAAACCGGTACCGTGCACCGGACCTCCAAGCAAGGCGGGTACGACGATGATCGCTACGCCGCAGTGTTTGCGGGCATGGCACCCGCATCCAAACCACGTTTAGTGTGTGTGGTGATTGTGGATGACCCCAAGGGTGAACAATATTACGGCGGCGAAGTAGCCGCACCAGTGTTTTCTCGTATTATGGCGGAAAGTTTACGCCTACTAAATGTGGCGCCAGATAATCTGCTGCCATTACAAGGTTAACAGTGAGGTAGGATGTGGATACCAAACGCTTACATGAACTGATGCCCCTGCCAGGGCTAGCCCAACAATGGGCCGACGTTTGTGTGCATGGCGTGTCATCAGATAGCCGACAAGTGCAACAGGGCGACCTGTTTATTACTTGTTTAGGGGAGCCAAAGCGGCAGCGCAGCTATATTGAGCAAGCGCAGGCAAATGGAGCCGTGGCGGTAGCTATTGATGATACACAGGCGTTGTTACTGGACGCTTCCGACCTCACTGTGCCCATTATTGGGTTGCCAAACTTGGCTTCTAGTCAGGGTATTATCGCGGCTAAGGTGAATGCTTTACCGAGCCAGCAGATGGCGTTAATAGGCATTACCGGCACCAATGGAAAAACCAGTTGCAGCCAGTTTATTGCCGAATCTTTTGCCCACTTGGGGTTAACGTGTGGGGTCATGGGTACCCTAGGCTACGGCTTGTTAAAGGCCTTGCAGCAAGGCCCTAATACCACGCCTGATGCGGTCACTATGCAAAACCATTTAGGCGTTATGGCTGACGCTGGTGCTCATGCCTGCGCCATTGAAGTTTCGTCCCATGGTTTAGATCAAGGCCGCCTCAATGGCTGCCGTTTTGAAACCGCTGTGTTTACCAACTTAACCCAAGACCACTTAGATTATCACGGTAGCATGCAAGCCTATGGGCAAGCCAAAGCAAGGTTATTTAGCTGGCCTAGCTTACGTTATGTGGTGATCAACTTTGATGATGATTTTGGTCGCGGTTTAGTCAATGAGGTTGCGCCTTCGGTGACCATCTATACCTACAGCGCCCAAACCAGCGATGTGGACTACGTTGACATAGGTGTCTTGTCGTTAGTACAGCACAGCAAGGGCATCGAAGCCACAATCTCAACACCGGTCGGCACTGGCGTGTTAGAGGTCGGGTTAATTGGACGTTTTAATTTAAGTAACCTGTTGGCTACTTTAGCCGTGCTGTTATTACACAAAATAGAACTAGGCTTGGCGATCAGTGCATTGAATGGCGTAACGACTGTGTGTGGCCGCATGCAACTGATTGACAGCCGTGTCCACAATGCCAATGTCGCTCGAGCTATTGTTGACTACGCACATACGCCAGACGCCCTAGAGCAAGCGTTGATGGCAGCCAAGGAACACCTGCCCAACGGCAAATTATGGGTGGTATTTGGTTGTGGTGGTGATCGCGACGTGTCTAAACGACCGAAGATGGCGGCTATCGCGGAACGTTGGGCGGATCGCGTGATCGTTACGGACGACAACCCACGCACAGAGGCCAGTACTCAAATTTTAGCGCACATCTGTAGTGGTTTTAAACGTATGGATCGAGTTATTGTAGAAGCTGATCGAGGCGAAGCGATTGCCTTAGCTATGGCACAGGCAGCGGTAGATGATTTGGTATTAATTGCTGGCAAAGGCCACGAAACTTATCAACATATATTAGGTCATAAACATCACTTTAGCGACCATGAGCAAGTCCACAAAGCGGCTAAACGGGGGCCTAGCTAGTGACTTTTTTTCGCTTGTCTAAGTTGAGTAAACAGCTAACCACCAGTGGTTTGACGGGGGATGCCCAGTTTAGCCGCGTGTCTACCGATACCCGAAGTTTACGTGCGGGTGATTTGTTTGTCGCTTTAGTTGGCCCTAATTTCGATGGCCACGAATTCATTGCTCAAGCGCAAATCCAAGGGGCTTGCGCGGCCTTGGTGAGTACAGAAATTGATACCGACTTGCCTCAATGGGTGGTGCCCGATACACGTATTGCCTTAGGCCAGTTGGCAAGTGTTAAACGCCAGTCTTTGGATGGCCAATTTGTTGCCGTCACCGGTAGTAGTGGTAAAACCACGGTGAAGGAAATGCTGCAGCAGGTGTTGGCGCAGGCCGGACAGGTAGAAGTGACCCAGGGCAACCTTAATAATGATATTGGTGTGCCGCTTACTTTGTGGGCAATGCACGATAATGTGGACTATCGTGTGCTTGAGTTAGGCGCTAATCACGTTGGCGAAATAGCCTACACCAGCCGTATGGCCCAAGCCCATGTGGCTATACTCAACAATGCACAACAAGCGCATTTGGCAGGTTTTGGTGGTATCGATGGGGTGGCGACGGCCAAGGGCGAAATTATCTCTGGGCTGGGTACAACGGGCCAAGTGGTGCTGAATTATGATGACCACTATTTTCAGCGCTGGCAACAATTAGCAGGTGATCGACGCGTATGGAGCTTTAGCTTAGCTGACCCCAACGCCAGTGTCAGCGCTAGCCAAATTGAACTTAGTGCCAAGGGCAGTCAGTTTGTTTTACAGGTGGGCGGTCAAACGCAACGTATTCAGTTACACCTGTTAGGTCAACATAATGTTGCTAATGCCCTTGCTGCAGCTGCAGCTGCACTGGCCTTGGGCTTGTCGATCGCACAGATTGCTCGGGGCTTGGGGCAAGTCAGGCCTTATCATGGCCGGCTTATGAGCCATCAATTGAGCCATAATCGGTGCGTTATTGATGATACCTATAATGCTAACCCAGGCTCAGTCAAAGCCGCCATCAGCGTCTTGCAACAACAGTCAGGCGAACGTTGTTTTATGCTCGGAGACCTTGGTGAATTAGGCGAGCAAGAAGTGGCTTTGCACCAGCGCATTGGTCAGCAAGTGGCTGACGCAGGTATCGAATGGTTTTATGGTTTTGGGCCTTTGGCTCAGCACGCCATAGCAAGCTACCGTAGCCAAAGCAGTGGTTTTGCTAAGGCGTGCGAGAATAAAGAAAATCTAATCAGTTGCTTTGCGCAACTGCCTAAATCTAACCTGAGCTGTTTGGTTAAAGGGTCTCGATCCAGCCAAATGGAACAGGTTGTTGAACAATTATTAAACGGTGGTAACTAACACATGTTGTTATGGTTAGCGGATTATTTAGCCCAGCATTATAGCGCCTTTGGCGTATTTCATTACCTTACCATGCGCGCCATTATGGGCGTTTTAACGGCGCTCTTTATAGCCATGGCGATTGGCCCCTATATGATCGACCACTTAAAAGCTAAACAAATTGGTCAGTCAATACGGGAAGATGGGCCCAAAAGCCATTTTGCCAAAGCCGGTACGCCAACTATGGGTGGTGCATTGATCCTAGTGGCGATATTGATTAGCGCTTTATTGTGGGGCGATTTAACCAATCGATATATATGGGTCACTATCGCCGTAACGGGCGTGTTTGGGGCCGTAGGTTGGGTCGATGATTATCGTAAAGTGGTGGAAAAAAACTCCCGTGGTCTGATCGCGCGATGGAAATATTTTTGGCAGTCTGTTGGCGGTTTAGGTGCAGCTTTGTTTTTGTATTACAGCGCTCAGTCGCCCCAAGAGCTTGAGTTAATAGTGCCCTTCTTCAAAACCGTAGGCATTAACATTGGCTTACTGTATATCGTATTAACTTATTTTGTCATTGTTGGCACCTCAAATGCCGTTAACTTAACCGATGGTTTGGATGGTTTGGCGATATTGCCGACTGTGCTGATTGCTGGTGCCTTAGCTGTATTTGCCTATTTAACGGGTCACTCAGTATTTTCGGGCTATTTAAACATTCCCTATATCAGTGGTGCGGGTGAGTTGGTGGTATTTTGTGCCGCCATCGTCGGTGCGGGGATGGGCTTTTTGTGGTTTAACACCTACCCCGCACAAGTGTTTATGGGCGATGTGGGTGCCTTGGCTTTAGGTGCTGCCTTAGGTGTGGTGGCTGTAATCGTTAGGCAAGAATTTGTGTTGTTTATTATGGGTGGGGTTTTTGTTATGGAAACCGTGTCGGTGATTGTGCAGGTGGCATCCTTTAAACTCACCGGCAAACGGGTATTTCGCATGGCGCCCATCCACCATCATTTCGAACTCAAAGGCTGGCCAGAGCCGCGTATTATTGTGCGTTTTTGGATCATTACCGTGGTGTTGGTATTGATTGGCCTGGCCACATTAAAGCTTAGATAAGTAACGGAACAAGAGATGCTGCAACCATGTCATTGATAACCAGCGACCGCTTTAGTCTAATTATTGGTTTAGGCAAAACAGGCTTCGCCTGCGCCCAATACTTAGCGCAGCAAGGCCAACGTTTTCAGGTGGCCGACTCGAGGCAAACGCCGCCTTATTTGGCACAGCTGCAGCAGCAATACCCAAACATAATGGTGCATTTAGGCGAATTTGAAACGGCCTTGTGTGTGGCCGCCAGCGAAATAATACTCAGTCCTGGCGTTTCTGGCCAAGAGCCTGCGCTACAAGCAGCGGTAGATGCTGGCGTCACAATCCGCGGCGATATTGATATTTTTGCCCAAGTTGCGCGTAAAGCTGGTGTGCCGATCGTGGCGATTACCGGCTCCAATGCTAAGAGCACGGTTACCAGTTTAGTGGGTCAAATGGCAGCAGAGGCTAAGGTCAATGTGGCTGTGGGTGGCAATTTGGGCGACCCGGCCGTATCACTACTTGATGACGCAGTAGACTTGTACGTCATGGAATTATCCAGTTTTCAGTTGGAATCGACCACGGGTTTGGGTGCCGATGTGGCCTGTGTATTAAACGTAAGCCCAGACCACATGGATCGATACCCCAGTCTCATGGCCTATCATCAGGCCAAACACCGTGTGTTTCAAGCCTGCAAATCGGCCGTGGTTAACGCCGACGATGCCCTCACTAACCCATTGCTCGCAGATACGGTGAAACAAACACGATTTGGTTTAAATGATCCCGACGTTGGCCAATTTGGGTTGCGCCAACATCAAGGTGAAGCTTGGTTGTGCCAAGGTTTACAGACCTTAATGCCGGTGGCGGAGATGGTTATGGTGGGCCGTCATAATGTAGCCAATGCCTTAGCTGCATTAGCTTTAGGTCAAGCCGTTAACCTGCCTATGGCTTCAATGTTGGCGACGCTGCGTCAATTTACTGGGTTGCGCCACCGATGTGAAACGGTCGCGGAGCGCGGGCAGGTGAGCTATGTCAACGATTCAAAAGGCACCAATGTGGGAGCTACGGTCGCCGCTTTAGATGGCTTGGCAGACACCATTGATGGCAAAATAATTTTAATAGCTGGAGGGGTTGGCAAAGGCGCAGATTTTTCGGATTTAGTTGCGCCGTTAGTGCAATGCGCGCGTGCAGTGATCTTAATGGGTCAAGACGGCGGTTTGATTGCTCAAGCACTAGGCCAACAGGTCCCCAATATTATAGTGGATGACATGGCTCAAGCGGTAGATCTGGCCCATGCCCATGCCATGCCAGGTGACTTAGTGTTGTTATCGCCTGCCTGTGCAAGTTTTGATGCCTATTCTGGTTTCGAGGCCAGAGGTGATGACTTTACTCAATTAGTGCAGGCCTTGTGATGAATATAATGGCACAACAATGGCAACGTATTAGCAGCCAGCGTTTAGATTTTGCCCTGTTATTGCCTGCCATTGCCCTGGCCTTGATCGGTTACGTGATGATTACCTCAGCTTCGATGGATGTGGTGGCGGTGAAATTCAACGACCCCTTTTACCAAAGCAAGCGCCAATTATTGTTTATGGTATTAGGCTTGGTCAGCTTAGTGGTTTGTTTGATGATGCCGGTTGACGTATGGCACAAACAAAGTCCATGGCTGTTGTTATTGGCGGTGTTATTGTTGATTGCTGTGTTGATCCCAGGTCTAGGCCGTAGCGTTAACGGCAGCACACGATGGATCCCTATTGGCCCATTGAGTTTGCAACCGTCGGAATTTGCCAAGTTGGCCGTGGTGGCGTTTATGGCGGGATACTTGGTGCGTCGACAAGACGAAGTGCGCACTCAGTTTTCGGGTTTCCTTAAACCCTTGGTAGTTTTAGGTTTGTTTATTGTGTTGTTTTTATTGGAACCAGATTTTGGCGCCGTAGTGGTGATGATGGCCGCTGTTTTGGGCATGTTCTTTTTAGGTGGCATGCGCAAACTGCACATCGGCGCAGTGGTTGTGGCTGCGGGTGCGTTAGGTACCATGACCATTTTTGCCGCTGAATATCGTGTTAAACGTTTGATGACCTACTTAGACCCATGGGGCGACCCATTTGGTAGCGGCTATCAGTTGACGCAGGCGCAAATTGCCTTTGGCCGAGGCGGTTGGTTTGGCGAAGGTTTGGGCCAGAGTATGCAAAAATTATTTTACTTGCCCGAAGCGCACACCGACTTTGTGTATTCTGTATTGGCTGAAGAGTGGGGCGCAATGGGGGCACTGGTGGTGGTGGCTCTGTATGGGGTATTGATTGTAAGGGGGTTAAAGGTTGGTCAACAAGCAGAAACGCTAGGTCGGCAGTATTCGGCTTATCTGGCCTATGGCTTAGTGCTGCTGATTGCGGCCCAAGCGATGATCAATATTGGCGTCAATTTGGGGTTGTTACCCACGAAAGGTTTAACCTTACCCTTTGTCAGTTATGGTGGCAGTAGCATGTTGGCCTGTGCCGGGAGTTTGGGCATACTGTTACGTATCTCGTTGGAAAACAGCATTGCACTCAAGCAACCTTATAGCCCTAGTGTAGATGAAAGGCAAGCGTCAGCATCGCAAGATAATGGCATTCAGGATGCCGAACATTGGTTTGAAGATGAGCTGGGTCACTCCCAGGGAGGGATCCATGAGCACTGATAACACCACGCAGGGACGTAAACGATTACTGATCATGGCTGCGGGTACCGGCGGTCACGTGTATCCCGCTTTAGCTACGGCACAAATAATGCAACAGCAAGGCTGGCAGGTTGAATGGTTAGGCACCGGTCGTGGCATCGAGTCGCGTTTGGTGCCAGCCGCGGGTTTAACATTACATTGTATTGATATTGTGGGTTTACGTGGCAAGGGGCGGCTGTCTTTGTTGGCCGCGCCGTGGCGCTTAGTCAAGTCGTTTGTTCAGGCGTTTAGGTTGCTTGGAAAATATCAGCCCCATTGCGTGCTGGGTATGGGCGGTTTTGTTGCAGGACCTGGTGGCTTAGCCAGCTGGGTGAAACGTATTCCACTCGTGTTACATGAGCAAAATGCGATTCCTGGCTTGACCAATCGTTTGCTTCGCCCTATTGCAACACGTACCTTACAGGCCTTTGAGGGTAGCTTTGCCAGCGCGGATGCCACCACCGTGGGTAATCCGTTACGCGCCAATATTGGTGCCGAAAAAATCGTTCATCAAGGCCTACATATATTGGTTGTAGGTGGCAGTTTAGGGGCCTTGGCACTCAATCAAGTGGTGCCGCAAGCGCTGGCATTGTTGCCCGCGAGTGACCGAGCCAAAGTATGGCATCAAACAGGCCCCAAACATTTGTCCGCCACCCAACAAGGTTACAATCAACTTCAGGTGGAGGCTCGTGTAGACGCCTACATTGACGATATGGCCCAAGCATATGCCTGGGCCGACTTGGTTATATGCCGGGCTGGCGCCTTAACTGTGAGTGAGCTAGCGGGTGCAGGCATGGCGTCTATACTAGTGCCATACCCCCACGCGGTAGATGACCACCAGACGGCCAATGCCAACATATTACAACGGGCGGGGGCGGCAGTGGTGATGCCACAAAAGCAGCTGACTGCCGTTACCTTGAGTCAGGTGATCGCGCAACTGCAGTCTAACACAGCCCAACTAAAGACCATGGCACAGGCCGCGTTAACCTGTGCTCAGCCTAACGCCGGAAAGCAAGTGGCACAACATTGCATGGAGATTGCCCGTGGTTAAAATAACCCCACCCCATCAGTACAACATTCCTGAAATGCGCCGCATTAAGCGCATCCATTTTGTCGGCATCGGTGGTGTTGGTATGTGTGGCATTGCTGAAGTGCTACTCAATCAAGGCTACCAAATAAGTGGTTCAGACCTAAAACTGAGCCCCGTTACAGAGCGGTTAGCCGGCCAAGGTGCGCATATTTTCATCGGCCACCAAGAGGCCAACGTGCGTGGCGCCCATGTGGTGGTGGTGTCGACTGCCGTGACTGAAACCAATCCAGAATTAATGGCTGCAAGAGCGCACCGCATTCCCGTGGTGCAGCGTGCCGAAATGCTGGCCGAATTGATGCGTTATCGCCATGGTATTGCGGTTGCAGGTACCCATGGTAAAACCACCACAACCTCGCTAGTAGCTTCCATTTTGGCCGCCGGTGGATTGGATCCAACCTTCGTTATTGGTGGCAAGTTAACCAGTGCGGGGACCAATGCGAAGTTGGGTGCGAGCACCTATTTAGTGGCCGAAGCCGATGAAAGTGATGCGTCATTTTTGCATTTGCAGCCGCTCACATCCATAGTCACCAATATTGATGCGGACCACATGTCCACCTATGAAGGTGATTTTAACCGCCTCAAAAAGACCTTTGTCGAGTTTTTACATAACTTACCCTTCTATGGTTTAGCCATCGTCTGTGTCGATGATCCAGTCGTGTGGGAGATATTGCCACAGGTGAGTCGCCCCCTAATGACCTATGGCTTTGATGGCAACGCGGACATAAAAGCCATCAATTTAAAGCAGCAAGGCATGGTGACGTCGTTTACCGTAGTCCGGCAAGGGCACCAAGATTTGGATATCGCGCTTAATATGCCTGGTAAACATAACGTGCAAAATGCCCTTGCGGCTATTGCAGTCGCCACAGACTTGGATGTGGATGATGCCCATATTGTGACTGGATTGAATGAGTTTGCCGGTGTGGGTCGACGTTTTCAAGTGTTGGGCGATTACCCTGCAGCACAGGGCAGCGCCACCTTGGTAGACGATTATGGCCACCATCCACGTGAGGTGGCAGCAACTATCGATGCTATTAGGGCAGGTTGGCCGGACCGTCGTTTAGTCATGGTTTACCAGCCCCACCGCTACTCACGCACACGGGATTTGTACGAAGACTTTGTGGACGTGTTATCGCGCGTTGATGTGCTCATATTGCTGGATATTTACCCTGCCGGCGAAGAGCCTATTACGGGTGCAGACGGACGTAGCTTGTGTCGCAGTATTCGTTCTCGCGGTCAGGTCGACCCGATTTTTGTGGAACGAGGTGCCGCTATTGCACCGGTACTGGATGGTTTGCTGTTGGCTGATGATTTACTGCTGACTCAGGGTGCTGGCGATATAGGCCAGATATCCCGCGCTTTGTTGGACAAAATGCAGCATGGAGAAGATTAAATGAAGAGCATGAATTTGGCGACTCGATGGGCTGATTTATTGCTCATTCCTAAGGCCCGTGTTGCTGTAATTTACGGTGGTACCTCAGCCGAGCGGGAAATTTCCTTGATGAGCGGCCAGCAAGTGCTTGAGAACTTGCTGGCCACCGGTGTTAATGCCTTTGGTTTGGATTTAGGTGCAGACGGGCAAGATCCAGTGGCCCAACTACAGCAAGCCGATATGGACGTGGCTTTCATTATCGTACATGGGCGAGGGGGCGAAGACGGTACCTTGCAAGGCGTGCTCGAATTTATGCAGGTGCCGTACACCGGCTGTGATGTGCTGTCCTCTAGTTTGGGTATGAATAAGCTGATGACCAAATTAGTGTGGTTGGCTCAGGGTGTTAAAACGCCACCTTACGAAGTGCTCAACGACTCCAGTAATTGGGCTGAAGTAGCCAAACGATTGGGTTTGCCATTGGTGGTGAAGCCAGTACACGAAGGCTCCAGTTTGGGTATTAATATTGTCGATTCTGCCGCCTCGTTAGAACGCGCTTATCGTGAAGCAGCGCGTTATGATCGCGAAGTCATGGCAGAATACTTTATTGACGGTGACGAATACTCAGTGCCGATCGTCAATGACATAGCATTACCAGCCATTCGCCTAGAAACCGACAATGGTTTTTACGACTTGCAGGCTAAATACTATTCCGACGAAACCCGGTATATGTTTGGCAACGCCATGACCGATGCAGAGCAGCGAGCCATGCACGATGAGTGCAGGTATGCGTTCCAAGTCTTGGGTTGTCGAGATTGGGGTCGCATTGATGTCATGCGTGATAAAGATGGTAACAATTGGTTGTTGGAGGTGAATACCAGCCCTGGTATGACAGGACACAGTTTGGTGCCCATGGCGGCTGAGGCCGCGGGCCTCGATTTTGGCCAATTAACCGTGGTGTTGTTGAACTTGGCGTTGGCAAGGTAATGGCAATTACGCAGCAGACAGCTCATAGCCATTGGGGCTGGGGCGCTCGGGCATTGTTGCTGGTGGTTGTGGTAGCGGCGCTGTTGTTATTGTGGCAAGCCTTGCAACCTTGGTTGCAGCGGCCGTTGCAACAAATTGTATTGCAAACCAATATTCCCGTGGCTCAGCGACTACTGGTGCAAGCGCAACTTGATGAGCATGTAAGTGATTCATTTTTTGGTGCTGACCTTAATCAAATCAAGGCCGAGGTGGAAGCAAATGCTTGGGTGCACACGGCTAAAGTCAGTCGTGTATGGCCGAATCGGTTGATGGTAGAGGCCGAAAAACAAATCATGATGGCGCGCTGGGGTGATGGGGGCTTTTTAAATCATCAGGGCGATCTAGTATCGGTGGATGGTCAAAATGTAGTGGCCGCAGCACAGTTGCCTGCCCTGTCTGGGCCTAGGGCCAGTGCATGGACCATGAGTCAGCTGTTTCGGCAAATGAGTTGGCTTGTAGAACGAGAAAATTTACGTATTGTTGAGCTTAAGCAAGCGCGCCGTGGTGCTATTCAGCTAGAACTTGATAATGGCATTGTATTAATTCTGGGGCGGCAAGAAATCATCCCCAGATTGCAGCGTTTAATGGCGATTTACCACACCCAGCTGGCTGCAATTGCGGGCACTGTGGAGCGCATTGATGGCCGTTATCCCCACGGTGTTTCGGTGGCTTGGAGGGTGGGTGATTAAGGTTGTTAATGGGCTGCCAGAAAGGGCCGAAATATGTGAATAATCCACCACTTGTATACTAAAGTGTGGGATAATTTAATAATCTATAAATGGCTATTTTTGCGATTTATACAAAGCTTAATAAAGGGACGGTTTAAGTGGTAGAAGCAACAGTGAAACCGATGATCGTTGGCTTGGACATAGGTACCTCTAAAGTCGTGGCAATGGTCGCAGAATGGGGTGTTGACGAGCAGTTGCAAGTGATTGGTATTGGGGCACAGGAGTCGCGTGGTTTAAAACGCGGAATTGTTGCTAATATCGAGTCTACCGTCGTGTCCATTAAACGCGCTATTGAAGAAGCTGAGCTAATGGCCGACTGCAAGATAAATGCAGTTACTGTGGGTATTGGCGGTAACCATATTAACAGCATGAATTCCCACGGCATTGTGGCTATTCAAGCCGGTGAAGTGACCGACATAGACCTAGAAAGGGTCATCGATGCGGCCCGGGCCGTAGCCATTCCATCGGATCAAAAGATTTTGCATATTCTGCCGCAAGAGTATGTCATCGATGGGCAGGAGGGGATCCAAGATCCTTTAGGTATGTCTGGCGTACGCCTTGAAGCTAAAGTGCATATTGTCACTTGCGCACTCAATGTGGCCCAAAATATAGACAAATGTGTGGCCCGTTGTGGCCTGGTATTGGACGATATCGTGCTTAACCCGTTGGCGTCGAGTTATGCCGTACTCACCGACGATGAAAAAGAATTAGGTGTGTGTTTGGTTGATATGGGTGGTGGTACCATTGATATTGCAGTGTTTACCGCCGGTGCTATTCGCCACACTTGCGTGATCCCGGTGGCTGGAGATCAAGTCACTAATGACATTGCCATGGCCTTACGCACGCCCACAGTCCATGCGGAAGACGTCAAAGTCCGCTATGCCTGTGCGTTAGCTCAGCTTACTGACTTGTCGGAAAGTATCATAGTGCCTAGCGTCGGCGACCGCCCAGCACGTGATTTGTCGCGTCAGGCTTTGGCTGAAGTTGTCGAGCCGAGGTACGAAGAGCTGTTTACTTTGGTGCAAGCTGAATTGCGCCGCAGCGGCTACGAAGATTTGATTGCCGCAGGCATGGTGTTAACGGGTGGCACAGCACAAATGGAAGGTGCGGTAGAGTTGGCTGAAGAAATATTTCATATGCCCGTGCGTTTGGCTAGACCACATACGGCTCAGGGGCATAGTGGTTTGTTGGATAATCCAACCTATGCGACCTGCGTTGGCTTGCTTAATTACGCACAGCAAGCCGGCCCATCAACGGCGCAGACCGTAAGCTCCACCATGAGTTTTAGTGGTGGCCAGTGGTTGGCGCGGGCAAAGCGTTGGATAAAGAGTAATTTTTAACATCAAGACGCTAGTGCGATCTTGATGGGTAAGTATTGTAAGGTCTGGTGGGTGATGGAATTCCCTGCCAGGAGAATAATAAATTAGACCAGGAGCAAGGCGATGTACGAATTAGTCGATAACGTGCCGCAAAGTGCAGTCATTAAAGTGATTGGTGTTGGTGGCGGCGGTGGTAACGCGGTTAGTCACATGCTATCAAGTGAGATTGATGGGGTGGATTTTATTTGCGCCAACACGGATGCTCAGGCACTTAAAGGTATGGAAGCACAAGCTGTTGTACAGCTTGGTACTCAAATTACTAAAGGTTTGGGTGCTGGTGCTAATCCTAATGTTGGGCGTGAAGCGGCGATTGAAGATCGGGCGCAGATAGAGAGTATCTTGCAAGGCGCAGATATGGTCTTTATCACTGCGGGTATGGGTGGTGGCACCGGTACTGGCGCCGCACCAATCGTTGCCGAAGTGGCTCGTGAGATGGGTATTTTGACGGTTGCTGTTGTTACTAAGCCGTTTCCATTTGAAGGCCGTAAACGTATGGCTATCGCCGAGCAGGGTCTTAAGGAATTGGCTGAGCATGTTGACTCGCTGATTACCATTCCTAATGAAAAGCTGTTGCCGGTATTGGGTAAAAACTGCAGTTTGTTGACTGCATTTAGCACGGCCAACGACGTGCTTTTAGGTGCTGTTCAAGGTATTGCTGATTTAATTATTCGACCGGGTATGATCAACGTCGACTTTGCCGACGTACGTACTGTGATGTCAGAAATGGGCATGGCGATGATGGGTACCGGCGTGGCTAAAGGCGAAGAGCGTGCACGCGAAGCGGCTGAAGCTGCCGTGCGTAGCCCATTGCTCGAAGACGTTGATTTACGTGGTGCTAAAGGCATTTTGGTAAATATTACCGCCGGACTGGATATGAATTTGGGCGAATTCTCAGAAGTTGGTAATACTATAGAAGAGTTTGCATCAGACAACGCTACCGTTGTGATTGGCACGGTTATCGATCCAGAAATGGCCGATGAGTTGAAAGTAACGGTGGTTGCCACAGGTTTAGGCCACGGATATGCAGCGCAAATTGAACCAACGGTAAAAGCTGTGGTCAATAATAGTGCAAGGCGTGCGTCCTTGGATCAAATGGAGTTGCCTACGGTGAAAGATTCGCTTATGGGTGACGTTGGTTTAAGCGACTCTAAGATGGATGATTCGGGTAAGTCTGAATCAGCAGGCGGCGATATTGGTTATTTGGATATACCCGCGTTTCTGCGCCGTCAGGCTGACTAAGTATAAAACCTTAGACCCTGGCGTGTTATACCTGTACTGAGGGTAATTAAGCCCTTGGAAACAGATTTTTTGTGCTACAATGCTCGGCTATCCCGAGTGCAGGGTCTAGGACATTATGGTCAAACAGCGTACATTAAAAAATATTATCAGAGCCACTGGTATTGGCATTCACACAGGTAAAAAAGTTTATCTCACTTTGAAGCCAGCGCCAGCGAATGTGGGCATTGTATTTTGCCGCACAGATCTTGAGCCCGTAGTTACCATTGCAGCGATCGCTGCCAATGTGGGCGACACCACCTTATCCACTAACTTAGTACAGGATGGCGTACGTGTATGTACGGTTGAGCACCTGCTGTCTGCATTTGCCGGCTTAGGTATCGATAACGCCTATGTTGAGTTGAGTGGTGAAGAAGTGCCGATTATGGATGGCAGCGCCGCGCCGTTTATCTTCTTATTGCAGTCGGCCGGTGTGGAAGAACAAAACGCAGCAAAAAAATTCATTCGTATTAAAAAAACCATTACTGTCAAACAGGACGACAAGTTGGCCTCGTTGGAGCCGTACAATGGCTTCCAAGTGGGTTTTACTATTGATTTTGACCACCCGTTGTTTGAAAGCCGAAATTGCACCACCAGCTTAGACTTTTCCAGTACGTCTTATGTGAAGGAAGTGAGCCGAGCCCGCACCTTTGGTTTTATGAAAGATTTTGAGTATTTACGCTCTAAAAACTTGGCTTTAGGTGGTAGTTTGGATAATGCCATTGCGGTGGATGATTACCGTGTGCTTAACGAAGACGGCTTACGTTACCAGGACGAATTTGTGAAGCATAAGGTGCTAGACGCTGTGGGGGACTTGTACTTGCTGGGGCGTAGCCTAATTGGTAAGTTTCAGGGCCACAAGTCTGGTCATGGTCTAAACCATATGTTGTTGCGAGAGTTGTTATCTCAACAAGATGCCTGGGAAGTGGTAACTTTTGATGATGAAGCCAATGCGCCTATTGCCTATATGAATCCCGCTGCAGCCGCTGCCTAAGGATATACAAATGAAAAGCCGGTGTTCTTTAGGAACTCCGGCTTTTCTACGTTTTAGGCCCTTGAAAAGTGGCCCAAGACCCCATAGTAATAGATGAGGCTTATAAGCCAATCACTCACCATAACGAGCGCCCCGGCGCCTATAATAAAGACATCACAATGGTTCAGATTTTAAAATCACTTTTTGGCAGTAAAAATGATCGCGAAGTGAAGCGGTTGAATAAAATTGTTAGTAAAGTTAACGCATTAGAAAGCGGCGTACAGCCATTGACCGACGCCGAATTGGCCGCTAAACGGACTGAGTTTCATCAGCGTTATGAGGCTGGCGAAACCCTAGATCAGTTGTTGCCAGAAGCCTTTGCAGTGTGTCGTGAAGCCTCTATACGGTTTATGGGGTTACGTCACTTTGATGTGCAAATGATTGGTGGTATGGCATTGCATCAAGGCAAGGTGGCAGAAATGCGTACCGGAGAAGGTAAAACCTTAGTCGCGACCTTGGCGGTATATCTTAATACCATTCCTGCTCAAGGGGTGCACGTGGTTACCGTGAATGACTATTTAGCGGAGCGTGATGCCCAATGGATGCGGCCACTGTACGAAGGCTTAGGTCTTTCTGTAGGTATTATACTGTCGGGCCAAGACAGTGCCACTAAGCGAGTGGCATACGAGTGCGACGTAACCTATGGTACCAACAACGAATTTGGTTTTGATTATTTACGCGATAACATGGCGTTTAGTGCCGCTGACAAGGTTCAGCGGCCACTAAACTTTGCTATTGTCGACGAAGTTGACTCGATCCTTATTGACGAGGCTCGCACACCGCTGATTATTTCTGGGCCGGTTGAAGATAATACACAAATGTATATTACCATCAACGCCTTAATCCCGCGTTTGGAGATCCAGCCAGACGTAGAAGAAGGTGTTGAGCCAAGTGGTCATTACACCTATGACGAATCTCATAAATCGATCGAGTTAACCGAGCTTGGCCATCAGTTTGTGGAGCAGTTATTGGTCGGTGCGGAACTGCTCAATGAAGGCGACAGCCTTTACGCCGCATCCAACCTGACCTTATTGCATCATGTTCACGCAGGGCTTAAGGCCCACGTGGTATTTTCTCGCAATGTTGATTACATCGTCCAGGATGATCAAATTGTAATCGTTGATGAACATACAGGTCGTACCATGCCGGGTCGGCGTTGGTCGGAAGGCATTCATCAAGCGATCGAAGCTAAAGAAAGTATAACGATCCAAAAAGAAAGCCAGACTATGGCTTCGACAACCTTTCAAAACTATTTCCGTTTGTATCAAACCTTGGCTGGTATGACAGGCACGGCTGACACGGAAGCCTTTGAATTACATCAAATTTATGACCTTGATGTGCTGGTTATACCGACCAATGTTGACGTCCAACGCAAAGACATGAACGACTTAGTTTATTTGACCATGGAGGAGAAATTCGCCGCCATTATCGAAGATATTAAACACTGTGTGGAGCAAAAGCGGCCGGTTTTAGTGGGTACCGCATCGATAGAAATGTCGGAAATGGTGTCACAGGCGTTAACCAAAGCAGACGTACCTCACAATGTGCTTAACGCCAAACAACACGAACGTGAAGCGACGATTATTGCCGAGGCCGGCCGACCAGGCGCTATTACTATTGCCACAAATATGGCGGGCCGTGGTACCGATATCGGTTTAGGTGGCAAGCTTGAAGTAGAGTTGGCTGCATTGGGTGAAAATGCCAGTGAAGCAGAAAAAACCGCAGCCACGGCCGACTGGCAGCAGCGCCACGATGCGGTTTTGGCGGCCGGCGGATTACACATTATTGGTACCGAGCGACATGAATCACGCCGTATCGATAATCAATTGCGCGGTCGTGCTGGTCGTCAAGGTGACCCGGGTTCGTCACGCTTTTTCTTGTCTCTGGAAGATAACTTATTACGCATATTCGCCCCTGAACGCATTAAAGGTCTAATGCAAAAGTTGGGTATGGAACACGGTGAAGCCATTGAGCACCGTATGGTTTCCAACGCGATAGAAAAGTCGCAACGTAAAGTCGAAGGCCGCAACTTTGATATGCGTAAGCAGCTGCTCGAATATGACGACGTGGCTAATGACCAGCGTACGGTTGTGTATGACCAGCGTAACGAGTTGATGTCTACGGATGATATTGCTGATGTCATCACCAATGTGCGTGCAGAAGTGGTGGACAGCTGCATCGATGGTTTTATTGTGCCCCAAAGCTTAGCTGAACAGTGGGACATTGGTGGTTTAGTAACCGAACTGGAAAAACAGTTTGGTATGGCTTTACCGCTGCAGGCTTGGTTAGATGCGGATGATCGGCTGGAAGAAGATGGTTTGCGAGAGAAAATTCAATCTGAATTGACTCAGCACTACCAAACCAAAACCGATGTTGTTGGCGCTGAAACAATCCGCGGCTTCGAAAAACAAGTCATGTTACAAGTGATTGATGCCCGCTGGAAAGAGCATCTGGCAACCATGGACATGTTGCGCCAAGGTATTCACCTGCGCGGCTACGCGCAAAAGAATCCAAAACAGGAATACAAACGCGAATCCTTTGAGCTGTTCCAGCAGTTACTGTTTGCCATTAAAGAAGATGTGATTCGAATTTTAAGTCACGTGCAAGTCAGGTCGCCAGAAGAAGTGGAAGCCGAAGAACGGCTCAAGCGTGAACAAGCTCAAGCGGCGATGCAGTTCAAGCACGCGCAAGCACAAGCGCAGAGCGATGCCGAGCAAGCTAAACCTGAACCCGTAGCTCAAAACCCCGCCGTGCCGTCGAGTAAAGTTGGCCGCAATGAGCCTTGCCCATGTGGCTCGGGGAAAAAATACAAACAGTGTCACGGTAAGCTAAGCTGAATACCATACGTTAAGCAGTAAGTGCCAAAGTAGAAAGGAAACAAACATGGCAGTTGGACCAACAATTGAAGTGCAGTATCAGCCCATCGCAGGTCTGTGTTTGGGTACTGCGCAGGCAGGTATTAAGCAACAAGATCGTAAAGATTTGGTAGTTATTCAGGCCCAAGCCGGTACCACTATGGCGGGGGTGTTCACGGCCAATGCGTTTTGTGCGGCGCCGGTACACCTTTGTCGCCGCCATTTGGCTGCGGATCAGCCGTTAGCTTTAGTGGTTAATACAGGTAATGCCAACGCTGGCACCGGCGCAGCAGGCGACGCCGATGCGTTGGCAACGTGCGCGGCATTGGCACAAGAATTAGGTTTGGAAACCAGCCAAGTGCTGCCTTTTTCCACGGGTGTTATTGGTGAAAAATTACCGATAGAAAAAATCATCAAACACTTGCCACAGGCGGTGAGGTCGTTGGATATGAACGGCTGGCAGGACGCCGCGTGGGGTATACTCACCACCGATACCTGCCCTAAGGGCGCCAGTGTACAAATTCAGCATCAAGGCCAGACCATTAACCTTAGCGGTATTTCTAAAGGATCCGGCATGATTCGCCCTAATATGGCGACTATGCTGGCCTTTGTGGCCACCGACGCCACCTGCTCGCAGGGGCTGATTCAACAACTGTTGACGCAGAGCGTTAACCATAGCTTTAACCGTATCACCGTAGACGGTGATATGTCGACTAATGACTCCTGCATTTTAATGGCCACAGGCGCTAGTGAACTGTCACTCGATGATGATGCCGAGTTAAAAGAGAAGTTCACAGCTGCATTGGTTAAGTTAATGCAGCAGTTGGCTCACGCCATAGTGCGAGACGGCGAAGGTGCAACCAAGTTTATTAGTGTCGAAGTGGCCGGTGGCGCCAATGATGAGGAATGCTTGCAAGTCGCCTACGCCATTGCCCACTCCCCACTTACTAAAACCGCCATGTTTGCAAGCGACCCCAATTGGGGCCGTATTTTAGCCGCCGTAGGCTATTCTGGCGTACCAGATCTCGATGTGAGTACCTTAACCATCCATTTAGGCGACACCTTGTTGGTGGAGCAGGGCGGGCGAGCGCAAAGTTACACCGAAGCAGCGGGCCAGCGGGTCATGGACGAGGATGAAATTACCATTGCCGTGGACCTAAAGCGAGGCACTGCAAAAGAAATTGTTTGGACCACCGACCTGTCTTACAACTACGTTAAAATTAACGCCGATTATCGCAGTTGATGTGGGTATGGGGGTTATGAAGCGGGTTGAAGTTGTGGCGGCTATCGTGGTTGATAGTCAACATCGTATTTTGATGGCGCAGCGTGCCGATTGGCAGCACCAAGGTGGCAAATGGGAGTTTCCAGGTGGTAAAATTGAGGTGGGCGAAAGTCATTATCAAGCCTTAAGCAGGGAGCTCAAAGAAGAGGTTAACCTGCACATCGACGAGCAGGCCTGCGAGCTATTGCAGGCTGTACATCACGACTATAGCGACAAACATGTATCTTTGTATTTCTACCTGGTCAAAGGCTTTACGGGTACCGCAAAGGGCTTAGAGGGTCAGCCTACTTTGTGGGTGGATGCCACTGCGTTAGCTCAACTTACTATTCCCGAAGCTAACCAGCCTATTGCCGAGGCCCTGCTTCAGGCGTGGCCGACTCGTTAGCCTCGGCATCAAGCAATACTTCCTGTAATAATTCTTCTGCCTGTTCGGGTAACGAGCTGGCTACGGCGTACATAACGTCATCTGCCATCTCTGGCACCGCTTCACTGATGCTGTCTACAATGTCTGAAGCCTGTTCTGGATCAGCTTGAGCCATGGATTCTGCCACTTGAGCGGCATCTTCTGGCAGGGCTTCGGCCACTGCTGTAGCAATTTCCAGCAGGGCTTGGTTTGGCGCTTCTAGTGCAACCGCAATAGCCAATTCAGCGCCTTCGCCGACATAATTATCATCGTCTTCAGCCGCCAAAAATGAATGCAATTCGTCGTCTGGACTGGCGGCGATGGTTTCGGCGACACCAGAGGCGACTTCCACACTGGCCTCGGGTACTTCTTGAATAATCGCGGCGGCCACTTCGATACGCTGATCAGGGGCCGCTTCCGCAGCTAATACAGCAATTTCCGCCACTAGCTCAGGCATGTCGTCGGCAACCTCTTGGCTGACAATGGCGGCAATTTCTGCGGCTTGTAGTGGCGCTTCGTCTAACAACTTACGGGTGAGCCGGCTCAGCGCTTTAAAACTGGCTTGAGGATCTAGCTTTTGTTGTTTGATTAAGTCACACATATAGCGCGCTAAAGCGGCACCCGATTGCGGCGCAGAGCCTGCAACACTGGTGATGATGTCCAGCTTATCGTGCGGTAACTCATCGGCCAGGGCAATGGCCAATGCTTCGGCGCTGTCAGGATAGTGATAGGCGGTGGCCTGAGCGATGTTAACGGCTTCTTCAGGTTGGTTAAGTGCCACACTGATGGCGATCTCCACCACATCGTCTGGGTTTTCCTCGGCCAGCAGCAAAACGGTTTCGGCAGCGATGCCAGTTTCATCAAGGCTGTTGTATTCGGTGCGGGGGTCAAGCTCTGTGGCCATGGGTGTCATGCCCTGTACCACAAATGCTTCTTGCAAGGCGTCGGGAACGGCAGAACGAATGCTCATACGATACATAACAAACGCAACTAACACTAAGCTAGCGACGATGAGATAACCAAATAATGCTTCGGCACCCACTTGCTTCATCACCAGAGATGCGGTGTAAGGGCCGATAGCGCCGCCGGCGGCATAGGCGAGTATGAGTTTGCCACTGGCAGCCACCATCTCCGTGGGCTTGAGTCGGTCAAACGCATCGGCCAAAGCGATAGGGTAAACGCAAGCTAGCGCACCACTTAAAATCACGGCGCAAACAATGGTGGTCAGCATCTCACCTTGGTTCGCCATAATGGGCAAAATCATGGCCGCTAAACAAGCCACCAACAAAGTCATGACTAACACCGTACGTCGGTCAAAGGTGTCGGCTAATTTACCGATGGGGAACTGGAGTAAGAAACCACCCACCATGGTGGCGCTCATAAAGGTGGCGATTTGGCTTTTGTCCATACCAACATCGGCGCCATACACACTGCTCATGTTGTAAAATGCACCTAAACAAATACCGGAGATCATAATGCCCACTACACCGAGCGGCGAGGTGTGGTATAGGGTCTTTAGTGGCATCGATTCGGGTTCATTAATACGTGGGCCACCGGAACGGCTCATTAGCACCGGAATCATACACAGGCAAAATAACATAGCTACGTAGATGTAAAGGATGGGGTCTTGGGGCTCAGCAAAATTGAGCATAAGCTGGCCTAAAGCCAATCCAAAATAAGTCACGAACTGGTAGCTACCGAACACGGTGGCCCGATTTTCGCTGGTCGAGCTTTCGCTAAGCCAGGTTTCCATGGTCATAAAAAAGGTGGCGTTGGTAAAACCAATTAATATGCGCAATACGCCCCAAACGAGGGGTACGGACCAAATGCTATGCAGTAACGCACACATGGTAGCGACAGACGCGCAGGCGGCAAAAATACGAATATGGCCGACCCGGCTAATCAAGTGGCGGCCGTACAAAGAGCCCAACAGCATGCCCACAAAATACAGCGACATAACTAAACCAATGGCATCGGTATCTTGGCCGTCCAAGCGCATGCTCATAGGGATAATGATGAACAACAATCCGTTGCCCATAAGCAATAGCGTACAGCTTAGATAGAGGGGCAGAAATTGATTCAGTGCGCGCATAGTAGGGTTAACTCTAAGCTTGTGGGTGGCTTCGCAGTGATTGACTGATTTAGGCGAAAATTATAGCAAATTCTAGCGTTGGTCAATGAGTAATTGAAATCATCGCTATGGCGTTCGAACTATTGTCTAAGCTTACTCCAGTTGCAGGTGTAAAAAAGCCCCACCTAAACGACTGATAGGTCGCTTAGGTGGGGCTTTTTCCACTAACCAATTAGTCTTCTAGGATTCCATCGGAGGACACGAACAGACCAAATTTCGGTCGCCATATACGTTATCGATACGGTTAACCGTAGGCCAAAACTTGGCATCTAGGGTGGCCAACGATGGGAATGCCGCCACGGTACGAGAATAACCTCGATTCCAGCCGTGGCTGGCTAAGTCGGTTTGTGTGTGAGGCGCCATCTTTAATGGGTTGTGTTTCGGGCTCCATTCACCGGCTTCGATCTTGGCAATTTCGCCGCGAATGCTGGCCATGGCGTCACAGAAACGATCTATTTCACTCTTAGGTTCCGATTCCGTCGGCTCAATCATTAAGGTGCCAGCCACAGGGAATGACATGGTAGGGGCGTGGAAACCGTAGTCCATCAAACGTTTTGCAATGTCTTCTTCACTGATACCAGTGGTTTCTTTTAACGGGCGAATATCAATAATACATTCGTGGGCGACCCGGTCATTACGGCCTTGGTACAAAATAGGGAAGTGCTCACTTAGGCGTGAGGCCATGTAGTTAGCGTTTACAATGGCCTGGGCAGTGGATTGCTGCAAACCTTCATAACCTAACAAATTAATGTAGGCCCATGAAATAGGTAAAATAGAACCGCTGCCGTAGGGCGCTGCCGACACCGCATCGTTGCCATTGTTTTCGCCGTGTACAGGCACTACCGGATGGTTAGGCAAAAAGGGTGCTAAGTGTGATTTTACACCAATGGGTCCCATGCCTGGGCCACCGCCACCATGGGGAATCGCAAAGGTTTTGTGTAGGTTGAGGTGAGACACGTCGGAACCAATAATACCTGGTTTGCTGATGCCCACCTGAGCGTTCATGTTGGCACCGTCCATATACACTTGGCCGCCATTGGTGTGAATAATTTCGCAGATTTCAACAATACTTTCTTCGTATACACCATGGGTTGACGGATAGGTAATCATTAAACAAGATAACTGGTCGGCATGTTGTTCTGCTTTCGCTCGCAACTCGTCAACGTTGACGTTACCTAAGTCGTCACACCCAACCACCACCACCTTCATGTCTACCATCGCTGCACTGGCAGGGTTGGTGCCGTGTGAGGAACTTGGAATAATACAAATGTTACGGTGACCTTGGCCTAAGCTGGCTTGGTATTTGCGGATAGCGATTAAGCCGGCGTACTCGCCTTGAGCACCGGAGTTGGGCTGCATAGAGACCCGATCGTAACCGGTGATTTCTACCAGCTGTGCTTCTAAGGAACGAATCAATGCCATATAACCTTGAGTTTGCTCAACCGGAGCAAACGGGTGCATATGCGCAAATTCTGGCCAAGTGACAGCTGCCATTTGCGCGGTGGCATTGAGCTTCATGGTGCAGGAACCCAGCGGGATCATACCGTGCACTAGGGAGAAATCTTTGTTTTCCAATTTTTTCAAATAGCGCAACATGTCAGTTTCGCTATGATGACTGTTAAATACAGGGTGTTCTAGAATGGCGTCTTGGCGCAACAAGTCTGGCGCCATACCCATGCTAATGCTGCTACACAGCTGGTCGGTTGCAGTGAGGTCAAAATCGACCTGGGCACCAGCAACAATGTTGAGTAAGCTTTGTACGTGGCTCACTTGAGTGGTTTCATCAAGGCTGATGCCAAGCTCGTCATCGCCTACTTTACGTAGGTTGAAGCCCGCCTTTAGGGCGCGTTGGTAGATGCTTTCTTGCTGACCGTTAGTGACTAAAGTTAGGGTATCAAAGAAACGTTGGTTGCTGGCTGGGAAACCGATGGTGTCGAGTTGTGCGGCCAAAATGGCGGTTAATCTCTGGATACGATTGGCGATGGTGCGCAGGCCAGCAGGCCCGTGGTACACCGCGTAAAAGGATGACATGTTAGCTAGCAGGGCCTGGGCCGTACAAATGTTTGAGTTGGCCTTTTCACGGCGGATATGTTGCTCGCGTGTTTGCATGGCCATACGTAGCGCAGGCTTACCTTTAGTGTCGATGGATACACCGATAATACGTCCAGGAATAGAACGCTTGTATTTATCTTTACTGGCAAAGAAGGCCGCGTGGGGGCCACCAAAACCAAGGGGCACGCCAAAGCGCTGGCTTGAACCAAACACCACATCAGCGCCTAATTGCCCCGGAGATTTTAATAACACTAAGCTCATAATATCTGCGCCCACTGCTACCAGTGCATTTTGCTCATGGGCGGTATCGATGATGCTTTTTAAGTCGCAAATATCGCCGTTACTGCCAGGGTATTGCACCATAACACCAAACACGTCGTGCTGGCTTAGGTCCGTGGCTGGATTGCCAGTAACAATGTCAAATCCAAAGTATTCGGCACGTGTACGCATCACCGAAAGGTTTTGTGGATGGGTATTTTCATCTACAAAGAAGGTCACACTCTTCTTTTTGTTTGCTCGCTTACACAGCGCCATGGCTTCGGCTGCTGCAGTGGCTTCATCGAGCAACGAGGCGTTGGCTAGCTCCATGCCAGTCAAGTCCATGACCATCTGCTGATAATTGAGTAGCGCTTCTAAGCGGCCTTGCGCAATTTCTGGCTGGTAAGGCGTATAGGCCGTATACCAAGCTGGGTTTTCCATAACGTTGCGTAAAATAACATTGGGCACCAAGGTGTTGCTGTAACCCATGCCGATACAAGACACATTGACGGTATTTTTGCTGGCCATGGCTTTAAGTTGGGCTAAGTTATCTACTTCCGATTGTGAGCGTGGCAAATTTAGTGGTTGGTCTAGGCGGATGCTGTCAGGTACCGTCTGGTCCAATAATTCGTCGATACTAGCTACTTGTAGGTGGCTCAGCATAGCCGCGTTGTCCGACGAGTTAGGGCCGATGTGGCGCTTAATAAAGTCGTTGGTTTGTAATAAATCTGCAATAGGGGTGTTGATGGACATTGGGTATCCTCACTTGGAGCGATGAATAACGCACAAAGCCCGTGCAAGACGGGCTTTGTGAAAGGGGAGTCAGGCGCTTAGTCTTCGCTAGCGACTAAATCGGAATATGCTTGAGCATCAAGTAGGCCGCTCAGGTCAGCGTTTTGTGCCAATTTGAGCTTCATTACCCAGCCCTCAACGTACGGATCTTCGTTGACGGTTTCTGGGGCATCTTCTAAGGCTTCGTTAAAGGCAATGATTTCACCAGCTACCGGCGCATAAGAATCTGATGCCGCTTTAACAGATTCAATCACGGTGTATTCTTCGCCAGCGTCGAGTTGACGGCCAAGGTCGGCAGCTTCAATAAATACTACATCGCCAAGTAGCTCTTGGGCGTGGTGAGTGATGCCCACGGTAACTGTGCCATCGGCGTTGTCTGCAAGCCATTCGTGAGATTCGGTGTAATACAATTCAGAAGGAATATTGCTCATGATTGGGTTTCCTGTAGTGGTTAATAATGAAGTGGAAGAAGGTTTATAAACATTCTGATGTTGACTGGCGGCTAGGATATCATTTTGGCTCATTTCAATCAACAAATTAGCCAATAGGAAATATTATCTCTAAAAGTTTATTGCTTTGCCCCATGGGTAGTTAATTGCATGACGACCTATGTTGCGCGTGGTAGCATAGCTTTAGCCTATTTAACCTTCACTGCTAGCGAGATACTCATGTCCAAAGAACAACCTGATATGCCAGAATTAAAAATTGAATCGGGTTCTGGCTTACAAACTAATGTAGAACCGCTACAGTTAGGTAAGCGTTTACGGGAAATTCGTCAGAGTTTGAGTTTAACGTTGGAGGAGGCGAGCCAAAAGACCGGTCTAGCCAGATCGACTTTGTCGAAAATAGAGAATGAACAAATATCCCCGACCTTTACAGCCGTACAAAAGCTTGCCAATGGTTTGCAAATAGATATTCCTCAACTCTTCGAAAAGCCCCGTAAAGCGATGGCTTCAGGGCGAAGGGTGCTAACTAAGGCGGGTGAGGGAACACCCCACCCGACCAGTACATACGAACACGAACTGTTATCAACCGAGTTGGCGCGCAAAAAAATGGTGCCCTTTAAAACTCGAGTGAGGGCCCGTAGCTTTGATGATTTTTGCGACTGGGTGCGGCATGAAGGCGAAGAGTTTCTGCTGGTGTTAGAAGGTGAGTTGGCCTTGTACACAGAATTCTACGAACCGGTGCCTATGGTGGCGGGGGACAGTATGTATTACGATGCCAATATGGGCCATGCGTTGGTGAGCTTAAGTGAAAAAGACGCTCTGGTATTGTGGGTAGTGGCTCGATAGCCACGCTGGCTGAGGTAAAACTTGCCCATTAATGGGCTTTATTTGACACTTAGCGAGGTTAATTGAAAGAAAATTTGTTTCCTATAGGAAACTTGCTTATAATTGTCGCTGTTTACACTAACTAGTGTTTTGATAATTACAGCAGCGAGCAGCCTCATGTCTGAAACCTTGTTAACCACCCCTTTTTATTCCATGCACCTAGAAGCAGGAGCCAAGATGGTTCCTTTCGCTGGGTTCGATATGCCTGTGCAGTATGCCATGGGCGTTAAGCAAGAACATTTACATTGTCGCGCCGCTGCCGGTCTGTTCGATGTGTCTCACATGGGTCAGGTGCGTATTACCGGGCCATCTATGGAAGCCGTGGCGCTGGCTTTAGAAAGCCTGATTCCGGCAGACTACTTCAATCTAGCTGCCGGTCGTCAGCGCTATGGTTTCTTTACTAACGACAATGGTGGCATTTTAGATGATTTGATGGTCACCAATGCAGGCGATCATTTTTTTGTGGTTGTGAATGCGGCGTGTAAGGCGCAAGACATTTCTCATATGCAGTCTCATTTTGGCGATGATATTCAGCTAGACGTATTGGATGACCGTGCCTTGCTCGCTTTACAGGGACCTAAAGCGGCAGAAGTGCTAGCCAGGTTGGCACCAGAAGTTATGGACATGCGCTTTATGGATGCGCGACCAGTGGCTATTTTAGGCCACCCTTGCTTTATTGGCCGCGCAGGCTACACCGGCGAAGATGGTTTCGAGATTTCTGTGGCTAATGATCGTGCAGAGGCGTTGGCCGCCGCCTTGTTAGCGTTTGATGAAGTTGAATGGATTGGGTTAGGCGCACGTGATTCACTGCGCTTGGAAGCTGGTTTATGCCTCTATGGTCACGACCTAAACACTGAAACTACACCGGTTTCTGCTAATCTGGTTTGGGGTATGCAAAAGAGCCGCCGTGCCGGTGGTCAGCGTGCAGCGGGGTTCCCGGGTGCAGATATCATTTTGTCTGAAATTGCCCATGGGCCTGCACAGCGGCGTGTTGGTTTGCTACCAGAAGGCAAGGCCCCGGTCAGAGAAGGCGTGGCGTTAGTCCTGGCCGATGGCAGCGTTATTGGTACAGTCACCTCCGGCGGGTTTGGGCCGAGCCTTGGCGCGCCATTAGCCATGGGTTATGTGGACAGTGTACACGCTGCTGTAGATACCCAGGTTTTTGCCTTGGTTCGGGGCAAGCAATTGCCTTGCAGAGTGTGTAAAATGCCTTTTGTAGAACAAACCTATCACCGGTAGTTGATTTGCCGGTGTTTTAACTAAGGAGTCCAGTGTGGCCTATCAACCCGACCAAACTCAAACCTTGCTTTGGCATGATTATGAAACCTTTGGTCTGGACCCACGTTGGGATCGCCCCTCACAGTTTGCCGCCATTCGTACCGATCTAGAGTTTAACCCCATCGGCGAACCCATGATGTGGTATTGCCGCCCTGCGGACGACTACCTGCCGTCTGCGGCAGCTTGCCTGGTGACCGGTGTTACCCCTCAAAAAGCCCTCCAAGAAGGTCTGCCCGAAGTTGAATTCATGGCACGTATTAACGCCGAAATGAGCCAGCCGGGCACCTGCAGTTTAGGTTACAACAGTCTTCGCTTTGACGACGAGTTCACCCGCTTTGGGTTATATCGAAACTTTTTTGACGCCTATGCTCGAGAATGGCAGGGTGGCAATAGTCGATGGGATTTGATTGATTTAGTGCGCACAGCCTCCGCCATTCGCCCAGAAGGCATCAATTGGCCGCGAAATGAAAATAATGAATTGGTGCTCAAGTTAGATCAATTGGCACCAGCCAATGGCATTGAACATGCCAATGCCCATGATGCCTTGGCGGACGTGTGGGCCACCATCGCATTAGCACGATTGCTTAAACAGGCGCAGCCGAGATTGTACAATTACGTCTTTCAGCTGAAGCATAAGGCCCAAGTGTGGGGCCAGCTAGACCTGCAGATGCGTAAACCAGTATTACATGTATCAGGCATGTATGGTCGTCAGCAAGGTTACGTGTCGCTGGTAGGGGCATTTGCCAAACATCCTAGTAATAACAACGGTGTGTTGGTGTTTGACTTGCGTCAAGACCCGCGTCAGTGGCAAGGCTACTCGGCGGCGCAATTGCAAGAGTTGATGTTTAGCCGCAAAGACCAGTTGCCGGCAGATGCCGTGCGACCAGCAGTGAAAGAAATTCATGTCAATCGTTGCCCTGTGGTGGCGCCATTGCAAACCTTGGCCGATGAGCAGGCACAGCAGTTTGGTATCGATAAGAGCCGCTGTCAAACGCACCTGAATTACTTGCAAGGGGATGATGGTTTGCGACAAGCCTTGCTAGACGCGTTTACTAATCGATCGGAATTTCCCCCCGTAGACCCAGACGCGGGCTTGTATGGTGGTGGCTTTTTTAGCGATCACGACCGCAAGCTAATGCACAAAGTACACCAGCAAAATCCAGAGACTTGGAATGATGCTGAGTTTAACTTTAAAGATAGCCGACTAGAAGCCATGTTGTTCCGCCTCAAGGCCCGCAACTACCCCGATCAGTTAACCGCCGACGAAATGCAAGCGTGGGAAGCATTTAGGGCCGAACGTTTACTTGATGCAACCGCCTCCGGTGCCCGTACCTTCGATGTTTTTGCCAACGAACTCAATGCCTTAGGCCAAAGTACCACCGACCCACAGAGTATCGCTATTCTTGAAGAACTGCACATGTATGCAGAGTCTATTTATCCCATGACATGACATGACGTGGTTGGGGTTGTTTTTATACAGCGTGCTAGCAGCAACCTTGTTGCCGGGTGGTTCAGAGGCTGTGTTTGTGGGCTTGTTGGTAGCTCAGCCCGAACACGCCGTGTGGTTATGGGTGACTGCCACCGCCGGCAACACTCTCGGAGCGTTGATCACCTTTGCAATGGGCGGTTTGCTAGCGCGGTCGCGTGCTAACGAAGCGCCTGAATGGGCTTTGAAATGGCCTTGGTTGCGGTTTTTTTTATTATCGACTAAGGCCGTTGATCAGTTACACCACCATGGCCCCTGGCTGTTGTTGTTAAGCTGGGTACCTTTGATTGGCGATGGTTTTTGTTTGGCTGCGGGTTATCTAGGTTGGCCTAAGGTGCGTAGCTTTGGGCTTATTCTGCTGGGGAAGTCGGCCCGCTATGGCGTGTTATGGTATTTAGTGGCCTAGCTGTCGGCTTCATCTCTTAAAAACACCCACTGTTTTTCGTTGCTTTGTTGCGGGCTGTAATAATAGCCCGCTGTGGTAAAGTCTTTTATACGCTCCACCTCTATAATTTGATTCTCGATAATGAATTTGGTCATCATGCCACGGGCTTTTTTAGCAAAAAAGCTAATGATTTTGTAGTTGCCATTTTTGTAATCTTTAAACACTGGGGTAATGAGCTTGCCACTGAGTTGTTTGGTTTTCACGGCTTTAAAGTATTCGTTTGACGCGAGATTGACCAGAACGGGGTGGATTTGTTGTACTAGTAACTGGTTGAGGCCATCGGTGAGTTTATTGCCCCAATAGGCATATAAGTCTTTGCCCGCTGGGTTGGGCAACTTAGTGCCCATTTCTAGGCGGTACGCCTGAATCAAATCCATGGGTCGTAATAACCCATATAAACCAGACAATATACGTAGATGCTGTTGGCTAAATTGCAGTTGTTCTTGCGTCAGTGTGTCGGCTTCTAACCCCGTATAGACATCTCCTTTAAATGCCATCACCGCGGGTTTAGCATTGGTCGGGGTAAAAGGGGTTTGCCAGCTACCAAAGCGAGCGGTATTGAGCGCCGCTAGTTTGTCACTAAGGCCCATAAGCTGCGCTATTTCATGGCTTGCCATGGGCGCTAGTAAGTCAATTAGCCCTTGGGATTCTATTAAGTAATCGCTGTGGCTAGCCAACTTAGAGGTGACAGGTGTTTCAAAGTCTAATGTTTTGGCGGGGGAGAGAACGATCAGCATAGGGGGGGTCGACGTGTCTAGAGTGGAGTATAAGCCTGTTGATACTAGGTAAACTTGGGGCTAAATACAAGTAAAACCACAGCGGGCAGCCAGCATAGGTGGTGTTAAATTAGCTAATGCTTTTGTTTGGCTTGTTTATATCGGCTGCCTGTATTAGTCTATGTGCTCCAAGAATTCTAGGTAATGTTGATGTAGGCATGCTTTTTTTGTTTTCCAAGGAGTGGAAATGTGGTTTGAACAAATTCAACGTATTGCAGAACTAGCTCACAGACGTTATCGTCCTGGCCAGTTATTGGTGATTGCCGTAGACGGTTGTGGCGGTGCTGGCAAAACCACCTTGTGCCAAACTTTAGCGCAGCAGGTGCAACCATGGGCGCAAGCCCAAGTGCTCAAGTTAGATGATCTATATCAACCCCTGTCTTTGACACAACAGGTGCGCCTCGAGGATGCAGCGGCACAAAAGGCTTATTTCAACTTAGCTAGTTATCGGCAGACACTATTACAACCCTTGCTTCAAGGAGACCTTGTGAATTATCGGCCCCACGACTGGCTGGATGGCAAGGGCAAGGCCAGTGTTGTGTTGCAGCCTAAAGGTGTGCTGATCATCGACGGTGTATACGCGTTTAGCCGCGCAGTGCGGGAATTAGTGGATATATCGGTATATGTTGATACGCCGCTAAAACTACGCACCCAGCGACTGCAAGAAAGGCCCCAACCTTGTATTGATTGGGTACCCCATTGGCAGCGTACCGAAGCCTGGCACCACCAGCATGAAGACACGCTCACTGCGGTGGATTTTGTGCTAGCCGGTACGCAGCAATAAAGCCTTATTGAGTCTCTAAATTGGGTAGCGATTTAATCAGCTCATCCACCGCTTTCACTTGGCTCAAAAATGCTTCTAGCTGCGTTAACGGTAGTGCGCAGGGTCCATCACATTTGGCCTTTGATGGGTCTGGATGAGCCTCCAAAAACAACCCCGCGATACCCTGAGACATGCCGGCTAATGCAAGTTGCGTGACTTGGCCGCGTCGGCCACCGGCTGCATGCGCCTGGCCGCCAGGGATTTGTAATGCATGGGTGACATCAAACAGCAGTGGCTGGCCAAATTTTTTCATGGTGCCAAAACCAAGCATATCCACCACTAGGTTGTTATAACCAAAGCTACTGCCGCGTTCGCATAACATGAGCTTGTCGTTACCGGCTTCCTTAAACTTGGTAATAATGTGGCCCATCTCTTGGGCCGTTAAAAACTGTGCCTTTTTGATATTAATGACCGCCTGGGTCTTGGCCATAGCGACGACTAAATCGGTTTGCCGAGACAAAAAGGCGGGTAACTGAATGATGTCTGCAATTTCCGCAGCGGCTTGTGCCTGATGAGGTTCGTGTACATCAGTGATAATAGGTACATTGTAGGTCGACTTCACTTTGGCTAAAATCTGTAAGCCTTTGTCTAACCCCGGGCCACGGAAAGAATTCACTGAAGATCGATTGGCCTTGTCGAAGGAGGCTTTAAATACGTAAGGAATGCCCAGTTTTTTTGCCGTAGCCACGTAGTGGTCTGCAATTTCCATGGCCAAGTCTTCAGACTCCAGTACGTTCATGCCACCAAAGAGTGTGAAAGGCAAATCATTGCCAACCGTTAAGTCCCCAATAGGGAGTGCGATTTGAGTCATGGGCCAAAATCCTTGAGTGGCGTTAGTGGGTTAAAACCATTGTAACAGCCTGTGAATTTCAATCCCATTGTTAATAACCTTGGTGCCAAAACGCGAGTTACAAAAAGCCTACAATTGCTGTTTTTCTGCAAGGCCGCAGCAGCTCTGGGCTGACGCATTGTCAATGCCTAATTAGCGTCAATTTGGCTTGTTAATAGCTTGCTTTTTGTAGTGTCGATGTCTATATTTGGTGTCGTATTTTGCAGTAAGGCACAATATATAGTGCTTTTGATGTTTATGACCCAGTTTTTTATTTGGGCTCATTAAGCTCCGTAATATACCAAAAACCGTTGTGTGTAAAGCCAGAAGCCAATGGTGATGTGAGATAAATGAACAATAGGATGAGCAAATCCATGCAAGATTTGATGGTTACTAAGCGTAACGGACGACAAGAAAAAATTGACCTGGAGAAAATTCACCGGGTCATCGACTGGGCTGCTGAGGGCTTGGACAATGTGTCGGTTTCTCAGGTAGAAATAAAGTCCTCTATCCAGTTTTTTGACGGCATTCGTACGGCTGATATTCATGAAACTATTATCAAGTCAGCCGCAGATTTGATCTCTGAAGACACCCCCGATTATCAGTATCTAGCCGCTCACTTGGCTATCTTCCACCTACGCAAACGTGCCTTCGGTTGCTTCGAACCACCTCACTTGGGCGAACACGTCAAACAGATGGTTGCCCTAGAACGCTACGACAGTGACCTTATACGTGACTACAGCGCCGCCGAGTTTGAACAGCTCAACCAGTACATTGACCATCATCGCGACATGAATTTTAGTTATGCTGCTGTTAAGCAAATGGAAGGCAAGTACTTGGTGCAAAACCGTGTATCTGGCCAAATTCACGAAAGCCCACAAATTTTATACATGTTAGTGGGTGCGTGTTTGTTCTCAAACTACCCTAAAGCAACACGCTTGAATTACGTCCAACGTTTTTACGATGCAGTGTCGCTCTTCAAACTGTCGTTACCCACGCCTATTATGGCAGGTGTGCGCACACCGACACGTCAATTTAGCTCCTGTGTATTGATCGAGTGTGGTGATTCGTTAGATTCGATCAACGCCACCTCATCGGCCATTATTAAGTACGTTAGTCAGCGCGCGGGTATCGGCATTAACGCCGGTCGTTTGCGCGCATTGGGCAGCCCCATTCGTGGTGGCGAAGCCTTCCATACGGGCATGATCCCGTTTATCAAGCACTTCCAAACGGCTGTTAAAAGCTGTTCTCAAGGCGGTGTGCGTGGCGGCGCAGCTACCTTGTTCTACCCCATTTGGCATTTAGAAGTAGAGTCTTTATTGGTGTTGAAGAACAACCGTGGCGTAGAGGAAAACCGCGCACGCCACATGGATTATGGTGTGCAGTTTAACCGTTTGATGTATACCCGTTTGATTAAAGGTGGCAACATCTCCTTGTTTAGTCCGTCCGACGTGCCGGGTCTTTATGATGCCTTTTTTGCCGACCAAGATGAATTTGAGCGTTTATACGTTATTTATGAAGCCGACGACAGTATTCGCAAGCGCACGGTTAAAGCGGTGGATTTGTTTGGCAAGTTTGCTCAAGAACGGGCACAGACTGGCCGTATTTATCTGCAAAACGTAGACCATTGTAATACCCGTAGCGCCTTTGACCCTAAAAAAGCACCTATCCGCCAAAGTAATTTGTGTTTAGAAATTGCCTTGCCTACCGCGCCGCTTAATAGCATTGATGATGCCAGTGGTGAAATTGCCCTGTGTACCTTGTCGGCCTTTAACTTAGGCGCTTTGGATAATTTAGACGAGTTAGAAAACTTATCTGATTTGATCGTCCGCGCCCTAGACAGTTTGTTAGATTACCAAGAGTACCCAGTGCCAGCGGCCTATGAAGCCAGTATGAAGCGCCGTACCTTAGGTGTGGGTGTAACTAACTTTGCATACTATTTGGCTAAGAATGGCGCTCGCTATTCGGACGGTTCGGGTAATGCCTTAACTCACCGAACATTCGAAGCGGTGCAATATTATTTGTTACAAGCCTCCAGTCGTTTAGCTGCAGAGCAGGGCGCTTGCCCTGCGTTTGGTGACACCTTCTATGCCCAAGGTATCATGCCGATCGACACCTATAAGAAGGACGTTGATAAGTTTTGTGATCAAACGTTGTTGTTAGATTGGGACGCCCTGCGTCAACAAATTAAGGCCCACGGCTTGCGTAATAGTACGCTAACGGCATTGATGCCTTGCGAGACCTCTAGCCAAATTACCAACAGCACCAATGGTATTGAACCGCCACGAGGTTTCGTAAGTGTTAAAGCCAGTAAAGACGGTATCTTAAAACAAGTGGTGCCCGAGTTTAAACGCCTACGTGATGCCTACGAATTGCTTTGGAGTATTCCTAACAACGAAGGTTATTTACAACTGGTTGGAGTGATGCAAAAGTTTGTTGATCAGGCGATATCGGCCAATACTAATTATGATCCGGCACGTTTCGAAAAAGACAAAGTACCGATGAAACTGTTATTAAAAGACCTGCTGACTGCTTATAAATACGGCGTTAAAACCCTCTATTACCACAACACCCGTGACGGCGCGAGTGATGAGCAAGATGATGGTTGTGATGGCGGCGCCTGCAAGCTGTAATCAGCACGTTAATTTAAAGCATACGTATTAACCCAATTTAGACACGAGAATAGCATGGCTTATTCCACCTTCAACAAGGTAAAGAACGACGCCCTAAAAGAACCCATGTTCTTTGGCCAAAACGTAAACGTTGCGCGATACGACCAACAAAAGCATGCCATCTTCGAAAAGCTCATTGAAAAACAACTGTCTTTCTTTTGGCGTCCAGAAGAGGTCGACCTTTCTACCGACCGAAAGGACTTCATGGCCATGGCCGAACACGAAAGGCATATTTTTTTGAGCAATCTTAAATACCAAACTTTGCTCGATAGTGTGCAAGGACGCTCGCCTAACATGGCCTTTTTGCCGGTGGTGTCATTACCCGAATTGGAAACTTGGCTCGAGACCTGGTCGTTTAGCGAAACCGTGCATAGCCGCAGCTATACCCACATTATTCGTAACGTGGTGGCAGACCCAGGTGTGGTATTTGACGACATCGTTGATAACCTAGAAATAGTCAAACGTGCCGAAACCGTAACGCGTTATTACGATGCTTTTATCGAAATGTGTAGTCAGTACAGCTTGTTTGGTGAAGGTAAACATCAGCTTAATGGCGTAGAAGTGGTGGTGAGTATGGCCGCGCTCAAGCGCCAACTTTACCTTACTATAGCCTCTGTTAACGTGTTAGAAGCGGTGCGTTTTTACGTTAGTTTTGCGTGTAGCTTTGCCTTTGCTGAACGCGCTATCATGGAAGGCAACGCTAAAGTAATTAAGCTCATTGCCCGCGACGAAGCCTTACACCTTGCCGGTACGCAGCATATGCTCAACCTTATGGCCAATGGTCAGGACGACCCTGAAATGGTCGCCATTGCTGCTGACTGCCAAGCTGAGGTGATAGAAATATTCAGTGAAGCTGCGGAGCAAGAGCGTGAGTGGGCGAAATATCTGTTTAAAGACGGTTCTATGATAGGCCTTAACGCAGAGATTTTGAGTGACTATGTAGACTACATCACCAACGTGCGTATGCGTGCGTTAGGGCTGGATGAGTTGTTTGCCATTCGTACCAACCCACTACCATGGATGAATGCCTGGTTGGTGAGTGATAATGTGCAGGTTGCGCCGCAGGAAGCGGAGATTAGTTCCTATCTGGTCGGCGCAATTGACAGCGACATGGATGACGCCGACTTTGACGATTTTGATCTGTAATGAACGCCACGGTCACTATTAACGAGGCACAAAGCTTTGCTTATGGTGAAGAGTTTTCCTTGCTCGACAGCATGGAACAACATCAAATCCCCATTACTTATAACTGCCGTGGGGGTTATTGTGGTCGTTGCAAGGTACAGCTTACCAAAGGCAAAGTAAGCTGGGTACAAGATAGTTTGGTACCGCTTGATGAGGGCGAAATTTTGGTGTGTTGTTGTGTGCCAGATGGCTCAATAAGTTTGGCCATCTAGCATTGCGATAGCGGCTTTAGCGATTAACGCGGGCCTGCTTCAATGTGTCGGCAATCAAAAATGCCAACTCTAAGGCTTGGTCTGCATTCAAGCGCGGGTCGCACGCCGTATGGTAGCGATCCGCAAGGCCTTCGGCAGTAATATCATGGGCACCGCCCATACACTCAGTGACGTTCTGGCCTGTCATCTCAAAATGTACACCACCTGCGTAGGTGCCTTCAGCGTTGTGTACGTCAAAGAAGCGCTTCACTTCGCGTAACACATCCTTCACCTGACGGGTTTTGTAACCAGTATGGGTTTTGATGGTATTGCCGTGCATCGGATCACTGCTCCACAGCACCTTACGGCCCTCTTTTTCTACCGCTCTAATGAGCTCGGGCAAGTGCTGTTCAACCTTGTCGGCACCCATACGGGCAATGATGTTAATGCGGCCAGCTTCATTGTCTGGGTTGAGTATATCGATAAGGCGCAACATATCGTCGGCCTTCATGGTGGGGCCAGCTTTAAACCCGAGTGGGTTCTTTACGCCCCGTAAAAACTCAACGTGAGCCCCATCAACCTGGCGCGTACGGTCGCCAATCCACAACATGTGTGCAGAACAGTCGTACCAGTCGTTGGTGAGGCTGTCTTGGCGCGTTAAGGCCTGTTCGTAGTTGAGGAGCAAGGCCTCATGAGATGTATATAGGCTGGTTTTGTGTAGCTGGGGCGCATTTTGAGCATTGAGGCCGCAGGCGTTCATAAAGCTTAACGAACGGTCAATTTGATCAGCTAAGTCTTCATAACGCGCGCCCAAAGGGCTGGTGCGTACAAAGTCTTGGTTCCACTGATGTACCTTATTTAGGTCGGCAAAACCACCTTGAGCAAAGGCGCGTAATAAATTTAGCGTGGCTGCGGACTGATTGTATGCCTGCATTAAACGCTCAGGATCTGGTACCCGGGCAGCGCTGGTGAAATCGGTGCTGTTAACAATGTCACCGCGGTAGCTAGGCAATTCAGTGCCGTCAAAGGTTTCGGTGTCTGCCGAGCGCGGCTTGGCAAATTGGCCCGCCATGCGCCCCACTTTAACCACGGGGCAACTGCCAGCAAAGGTAAGAACTACCGCCATTTGTAACATTACTTTAAATGTATCGCGGATATTAGTGGCGTTAAATTCAGCAAAGCTTTCGGCGCAGTCGCCGCCTTGTAACAGGAAGGCTTGGCCATGGGTGACTTGGGCCAAATGTTGCTTTAGAGCTCTTGCTTCACCTGCAAAAACCAAGGGTGGCACGCTACCGAGTTGCTGCTCAACCCGTTCGACTGCGTGTGCATCTGTGTAATTAGGTTGTTGTAATATAGGGAATTCGCGCCAGCTGGTGGGGGACCAAGGTTTCATTAAAAGGGCCAATAAAAGAGTGGATTAAATGGGGCCTTTAATAAGGCCAAGCAAGAGCTAATTTATATCACGCATGGGTATCGGGTTCAATGAGCGAGGAGGTCTAGGCGCAGTTTTTCTGTTGGATAATATAGTCGATTGCTGGTAACTACTTATACTTTCATTTGTTTACTTTTGCTTACAAATGGCTATAGTATGTAACCATAATGTAAACTAACTCATCTGATTGTAAGTTTGTTGGTGTAGGTTGCTCCTTGGATCAAGGCAATTTTGCAGCAGTAGGCAGTAAAGGACTCACTAGTGGATTCTAATCAAACTAGACACGTTTTAATCGTTGAAGATGATCAACGCCTGGCTGAGCTCACCAGAGAGTATTTGGTGAGCAATGGTTTAACGGTAGACGTGGAACACAATGGCGCTGTGGCAGTTGCGCGTATTAAAGCCGAGCAACCCTATTTGGTTATCCTAGACTTGATGTTGCCTGGAGAAGATGGACTAGGCATTTGCCGTCTGGTGCGGCCTGAATACTCTGGCCCCATCATCATGCTCACTGCCCGCACCGATGAGCTGGATCAAGTGGTGGGTTTAGAAGTGGGCGCAGATGATTATATTTGTAAACCCGTGCAACCTAGGCTTCTGTTAGCTCGAATTAGAGCTATGTTGCGCCGTGTGAATAAACCTGCAACCGAGTCGGCCGCATTGCGAAACACCGACGATGCGAGACATAGTTTTGGCGAATTAGTAATCGACAACGCCATGCGTGAGGCATGGTTGGGTGAGCAGGACATTGAGCTCACCAGTGCAGAGTTTGACTTGCTATGGCTGCTGGCCAGCAATGCAGGCAGAGTATTAAGTCGCGAGGAAATATTCTCGGCCTTGCGAGGCATTTCTTACGATGGCCAAGACCGCTCTATCGATGTGCGAGTATCACGTATACGGCCCAAAATAGGTGATGATCCCGAATACCCTAGGCGTATTAAAACGGTGCGCAGTCGGGGTTATTTATTTGTTAAAGAGAATTAGATGGAACTTCCCGTAGACTCTATGGAACAACAAATGGCGCTACAGCAAGAGCTGATGGCGGCGATTTCTCACGAAATTCGAACCCCCGTATCACGCTTGAGCTTTGCCTTGCAGCTGCTAAAAGACGGCTTGGAGCAAGAGCCTAAGCTGGTGCGTCAACAGCAGTTGTTGGCATCCTGCGATGATATGGTCGACGACATTGATGAGATCAATGACCTAGTGGCAGAAGTGATGACCTATATTCACCTTGAAGATGGGGGTCCTCGAATTATTTTCCAACAGGTGAATGTGAAAGCAGTATTGGAAAACTTACGCAGTCAATACGCAGACTTACACCCTCATTTACAAATTAGCCTGGCACCAGATTTACCGGCAAAAATCATTGACGTGGAGCCTGTGCAAATACGTAGGGCCTGTCAAAATTTAGTCGGCAATGCGGTGAAGTATGCGCGTACCAAAATACATTTGGGTTATCGTTTGGACGGTGGGTTTTGTGTGTTGTTAGTTGAGGATGATGGTGAGGGCATTCCAGAAACTGAATACGGACGTGTTTTTTCGCCCTTTACGCGCTTAGATGAAAGCCGCAATCGCAGCACCGGCGGTTTTGGCCTTGGGCTGTCTATTGTTCGACGTATTGCTTATTGGCATGGCGGGCGGGCGGTTGCTGGCAGAAGCGAGGCCTTGGGTGGCGCCAACATGATGATTAGATTACCTATACACCAGCCTACAGACAGTCTTCCGGTGCCTTCAATGGCGCACCTTGCTGATCGACCTGCTTAACCCCCACTAAGGTGGCCGCAGAGGTTTCTCGGGCCGTGGTTAAGAAGTCCATCATGTACTTGGCTTTGGTTTGATCGTTTCTCACCGCGGCATAGAGTGTGCACCAAATGCCCGTTTGGGACATGCTTTTAGCGGTTACATAGCCACGGCTTGTGTATTCGTCTAAGGCCCAGTTTGGCAGGGCGCATACCCCACGCCCACTAGCGACTAGTTGCATCATCATAACCGTAAGTTCAGCATGGCGAATCGCCGCTGGTTCCACTTCTGCAGGGTCTAAAAACTGCACAAAAATATCCAGCATGTCTTTGTCTACGGGGTAACAAATGAGCGTTTGATCGGCTAAGTCGCTGGCCTCTAAATAGGGCTTTTGGGTAAGTGGGTGTTGGTTGCTCACCGCGAGCACCGATTCATAACTAAACAACGGCACGTAGCTAATGCCCGGCAATGGCTTCGGGTTAGCGGTGATCACTAAATCCAGCTCGCCACTACGCAACGCTGGTAAGGGTGCGAAGTTGAAACCGCTGGCTAGATCGAGCTCCACTTCAGGCCAATCTGCGCGATAACGATCTAGGCTTGGCATTAACCATTGAAAACAACTGTGGCACTCGATGGCAATGTTAAGCCGGCCCACGGCGCCTGCTGCCAAGCGCGTGATTTCTCGTTCTGTATTGCGAATTTGCGGCAAAATATCTTCTGCTAAGTGCAGTAGTCGTTGCCCTGCTGTGGTGAATTCAACAGGTTTTGTTTTACGTACAAATAGCTCTAGGCCGAGTTTGTGTTCTAGGTCTTTGATTTGGTGTGACAGCGCCGATTGGGTCAAAAATACCCGTTCGGCGGCCTCAACTAAACTGCCAGTGTCGCGCAGTGCTGTGAGGGTTCTTAAATGCCTAAGTTCAATCATATAGAGGCGTCTTTTGGATATCCTTAAATTAGGTGTCAGTGTTGGGGTTAAGTAACAACAATTCCATCAATGCTTTTTGTGCGTGTAACCGATTTTCTGCTTCGTCATAGGCCACGCTACGTGGGTCGTCAAACATATCATGGCTAATTTCTAAACCACGATAGGCGGGTAGGCAGTGCATGAATAGGGCGTCTTCTGCGGCTAAATCCATCAGCGCAGGGTTGACCTGGTGGTTGGCAAACGCTAGCTCGCGAGCTTTTTTCTCTTTTTCTTGGCCCATTGAGGCCCAGGTGTCGGTGACAACAAGGTGGCTGCCTTTTACGGCCTCTTTGGGGTCGCTAATGAGTTGAATGCGCTGGGCATTGTCTTTGACGAGTTGCGGGTTGGGTGCATAGCCATTCGGGCAACAAATATTCAAGCTGAAATCAAACTGGCGAGCAGCGTTAATATAGGAATGGCACATGTTGTTGCCGTCACCAATCCAGGTCACCGTTTTGCCACTGATAGAACCACGATGTTCAACAAAGGTTTGTATGTCTGCCAATAGCTGGCAGGGGTGGTAATCATCGGTTAGAGCGTTGATGACAGGCACTTTGGAATGGCGTGCAAACTCTTCCACTTGGGCATGGTCAAAGGTTCGAATCATCACCATATCGACCATGCTGGAAATAACCCGGGCACTGTCTTCTATGGGTTCGCCACGGCCTAGTTGGGTGTCGCGCGACGAAAGGAAGAGGGCATGTCCGCCCAGTTGTGCCATGCCAGCTTCAAATGACACACGTGTACGAGTAGAGGACTTTTCGAAAATCATGCCTAATACTTGGTTTCGAAATGGTTCGTATAAGGTGTTTGAATTGCGTATTTGTTTAAGCACGATGGCACGTTGAATCACCCAGTCGAGTTCATTGGGTGTTAAGTCTAGCAAGGTCAAAAAGTGACGTGGGGCAGGATTGGGCATGGAAAAAGGCCGCCTAAAGTGAGAATCATAGGGGCATTGGCCTTGGCTTGCAAATTTAAAACAAAATAACGCCTATAAATCCCATCAATTGTGCGCTTAAACCTAATTCAAGAAGGTATAAATAATAACTGACTAAATTGGTCGGATATGGGTATAATTGCGGCATTAAAATTTGATGCCCATTAAGTCGAGAAGATAATTATGGATACTGTAGATACAATTAAACAACAAATCGAAAGCAATGCCATTTTGTTGTACATGAAAGGCACCCCAAAATTCCCCCAGTGTGGCTTTTCCTCACAAACGGTACAGAATCTTATGAACTGTGGTGAGCGCTTTGCATTTGTTAATATTTTAGAACATCCAGACATTCGCGCTGAGTTGCCAAAGTACGCCAACTGGCCGACTTTTCCACAGTTGTGGATTAACGGTGAACTCATTGGCGGCTGTGACATTATTACCGAATTGTCACAAACCGGTGAACTGGCGGAAATGGTTAGCGCGGCGGTCCCTGCCGAAGCTGACGCAGAATAATTTAAACTAACAACTGATTTTAAAAGGAACAACTATGAGCGTATTAGTCGGCAAACAAGCCCCAGACTTCACAGTCCCAGCAGTTTTAGGTAACGGTACTATCGTTGATGATTTTAACCTTTCTGAAAACATTAAAGGCAAGTATGGTTTAGTGTTTTTCTACCCACTGGACTTCACTTTTGTTTGTCCATCTGAGCTGATCGCCCTTGATCACCGCATGGATGAGTTTAAGGCCCGTGGTGTTGAAGTCATTGGTGTTTCAATCGACTCTCACTTTACCCATAACGCATGGCGTAATACCGCGATCAATGATGGTGGCATTGGCCCCGTGAAGTACACCCTAGCGGCCGACATGGCTCATGACATCTGTCGTGCCTACGATGTTGAATTGGCTGACGGTAGTGTAGCCTACCGTGGTGCTTTCATTATTGACCGCGATGGTATGGTACGTTCACAAATCGTTAACGACCTTCCTTTAGGCCGTAACATGGATGAATTGCTACGTTTGGTCGACGCCCTGCAATTCCACGAAGAGCATGGTGAAGTTTGCCCTGCAGGTTGGAATAAAGGCGACTCTGGCATGAAGGATTCACCAGACGGCGTTGCGTCTTACCTTAGTGAAAACGCCGACAAGCTGTAATTAGCGGCATAAAAAAACCCCGGTTTAGTGTTGTGCTAATCGGGGTTTTTTTATGCAATGTCAATTCCCAGTCTAATCGTCATTGCATAACGTTTTGGGGCTAGTTAAAATTGACGATTAACCTTTTCATTTCCATTTACAAGGCACCCTGAATGGCCTCCACTTCTGTGACAGCTAACCCCAAAGTGACTCAAGCTCCTGTTCCCATGCGTTTTGTTGGGCCGGTGAAAATTTCGGCTCAAGCAGGGCAGTACTCGGAAGGCTGGCAAGACAAGGTGTCCGTACCCTTGGCCACTTATGAAATCCCACTGTGGCATTCGGTAGGTCGCGGCGCTCGGTTGTCGACCTTGTGCGCCGATGGTATTAAAACTACCCTGGTTGATGAACGCATGACACGCTCGATTTTACTTGAGGCCGATGATGCCAGCAAAGCGTTGGCGGCGTGGCAGTCGATGCAACAGCGCCAGCAAGAAATGCAGATTATCGTGGCCCAAACTAGTCGCTTTGCTAAGCTCATCGACATGAATATGCAAATTGTCGCCAACCTGCTATATGTCCGGTTGGAGTTTAAAACGGGTGACGCCTCGGGCCACAATATGGTGACGCAGGCTGCCGACAAACTGATGGAGTGGGTGTTGGTGCAGTACCCAGAACTTAACTACAGCTCTATTTCTGGCAACTACTGCAGTGATAAAAAAGCCACCGCCGTCAACGGCATTTTAGGACGTGGCAAATATGTGGTGGCCGAACTCACTGTTCCAAGAGATTTATGTGAACATAAACTGCTGACAACACCTGAGAAAGTGGTTGACCTAAACATTAAGAAAAACTTGCTTGGCACTTTAATGGCAGGGGGTTTGAGAAGTGCCAATGCCCATTTTGCCAATATGTTATTAGGCTTTTATTTGGCCACAGGTCAAGATGCCGCCAACATTATCGAAGGTTCCCAAGGCATGGTGCATGCCGAAGTGAGGGACGGCGATTTGTATTTTTCCTGTACTTTACCTAACCTGATTGTGGGCACCGTTGGTAATGGTAAAGGTTTAGACTTTGTCACCGACAACCTCGCTAAATTGGGTTGTTCCGCGTATGTCGAAGCGGGTGCTAATGCCCGCCGCCTAGCACAAATCTGTGCGGCCACAGTCTTGTGTGGTGAGTTATCCTTATTGGCCGCCCAAACAAACCCCGGCGAATTAATGAAAGCCCACGTTAAGCTTGAGCGTAATGCCAAATGAATGATCAAACCAATCGCCGTAAACGCGAACATATTCAAGTCATCGAAGCCGACGCCGCTGTAGAGCGCAATGGACGGTTTTTTGATGCCATGCAATTGCAACACCGTGCCATGCCCGAAATTAATTTAGCCGACGTTGACCCCAGTATCGAAGTGATGGGTAAGCGCCTGAGTTTTCCACTGCTTATTTCATCCATGACCGGTGGCGATGATGCATTGGTGTCTAAGGTCAATCAGCATTTAGCTGAGGCGGCCCAAATTACCGGCGTGGCCATGGGTGTGGGTTCACAGCGGGTGATGCTAGAAGATAAAAAAGCACGCGCCAGTTTTGATTTACGCCAATTTGCGCCTGATGCACTATTGTTTGCCAATATGGGTGCCATTCAGCTCAATAACGGCATGGCAGCAAGTCAATTGCAGCAAGCCATTGATGTGTTGTCCGCAGATGCCATTTTTTTACACCTGAACCCGTTACAGGAAGCGGTGCAGCCAGAAGGCGACACTAACTTTGCCAATTTAGCGCAAGCGATCGGCCACGCGCAGCGTTCGCTCGATGTGCCGGTGGTACTTAAGGAAGTAGGCGCAGGCTTAAGCGTGGCAGACATTGAGTTAGGTTTGCAACATGGAATTCGTTGGTTCGACATAGCCGGGCGTGGCGGCACTTCATGGGCGCGTATTGAACAACAAAGGCGTAAAGATGAGCATACCCTAGGGTTTACCTTGCAAGACTGGGGTATTCCCACACCCTTGGCGATGAAAAATGCACGCCCGTATATGGGGCAGGGGCAATTCATCGCTAGTGGCGGTTTGCGCAATGGGCTAGACCTGGTAAAAAGTGTTATCATGGGCGGCTGTTTAGGCGGCGTTGCTAAACCACTGTTAGCGCCAGCAATGGAATCGACCCAAGCGGTTGTAAATACCATTGAGGCCTTGAAAAAAGAGTTTGTCACCGCCATGTTTTTATTGTCTGCTAGTAAGGTAGATGATCTGCGTTTAAATGATACCTTAGTGCTCAGTGAAGGCTGGTAATTGGTATACGCCACACTGAGTTGGTAGCAGGGAAGATTGAGAAGTTATATGCCCGTTGGTATTGATGATATAAGTTTTTACACCGCTAACTTTAGCCTAGATTTGCAAGAGTTAGCGGCCAATAATGGTTCTGATGCCGCCAAATATACTGTTGGTATTGGTCAGGAGCGCATGAGTGTGCCCGGCGCAGACGAAGACGTAGTGACTATGGCGGCTAACGCCTGTGTACCACTGTTAGAAGGCATGGCGCAGCGTGGTGAAGGTACCAATGCGATTAATACCATTCTATTTGCCACCGAAACCGGTATAGACCAGTCTAAGGCTGCGGGTGTGTATTTGCACTCTTTGCTTAAACTCAACCCACGCTGCCGTGTGGTGGAGCTTAAACAGGCCTGTTACAGCGCTACCGCTGCTTTGCAATTAGCCACCGCTTGGGTGGCGCGTAAACCGCAAGAAAAAGTATTGGTAGTGGCCTCCGATATCGCCCGTTATGACCGCCAAACGCCTGGTGAAGCCACGCAAGGTTGCGGCGCTGTGGCGATGATTGTGAGCGCTAACCCTCGGTTGGTGGCTTTGGACCCCGAAACGGGTATTCACACCGAAGACGTCATGGATTTTTGGCGCCCCAACTATCGCTCTACGGCGTTAGTCGACGGTAAGTATTCAACCAAGGTGTATTTGCGTTGTGTGAGGTCTGCATGGCAGGACTTTCAACAACAAAGTCAGTTGCAATTTGGCAACTTTGATTACTTTTGCTATCACTTGCCGTTTTCTCGTATGGCGCAAAAAGCCCATAACCACTTAGCCAATGGCAATGCTCACGAACTCAGCGCTCAAGCGTTAGAAGATCAAATTTCCTCTAGCCTCATCTACAATCGCATTACCGGTAATAGTTACACCGCCGCCATGTATATTGGTTTGATCTCCTTGTTAGACAATACCGCTTTAGACCTTGCTGGCAAGCGGGTGGGTTTCTTTAGCTATGGTTCGGGTAGTGTGGGTGAATTTTTTACGGGTACATTGGTAGACGGTTATCAATCCATGCTCCATAGTGAGGGGCACCAATCCATGCTGGCTTCTCGTAAACCGTTGAACTATGCCGAATATCAAACCATGTATGGTTTTGAAGTGCCCGTAGATGGCGGCGATCATGCCTTTGCTGAGCAAACTAATGGCAAATTTCGGTTAGCGGGCATTAGCCAGCACAAGCGTCTCTACGAGGCGCGATGACCGCGCCCCAGCATCCACCTTCGCCAACGGCTCGATCTTGTATCACCAAGGTTCGAGTCCCAGGCAAGGTGATTCTTAGCGGCGAACATGCCGTGGTCTACGGCACTAAAGCCCTCGCTTGTGCTATTCAACACTATGCCTATGCTTATGTGCTAGACATTGCTAAACCCGGATTGCGGCTCACCATTGCTGACTGTGATATTGAGCAACACTACGGGCCTCAAGCGTTGCAACAGTTGGCCCGAGAAACCCAAATTCGTCATCAAGAATTTACCCAAAGTCGATTGCCCTTGGACCAAGTCGTCGCTAATCCAGCTGACTTTTTTGCTGCCGCCTTGGGTGCAAGTGTGGCGCTAGACCTAATGAAACCCAATCACGGCCTGCACGTCGACTTAACCTCCGACCTCGTTGTAGGCGGCGGCATGGGGTCGTCAGCGGCACTGGTAGCGGCTATGTTAGGGGCGGTGTTTAAACACCTGGGCGAGCCGCTCTCTAAACTAAGGCTCATTGCAAAAACCACCCAAAGTGAGCACTGGCAACATGGCAAGTCGTCTGGACTCGACCCCTTTGTATGTATTAACGGAGGCTTACACGAGTACCAGTTGGGTCAAGGGCAGGCTCATGGTATGGGCGCATTAAACTGCAGTTTTTTAGTCTCTACCGGCCGGCCGCAAAGCTCGACTGGCGAATGTGTGGCGGCAGTCAAAAAGCGTGCCTTAGAGGCTCGTATATGGCAACAGTTTGCTCAGGTCGAAGCAGACATGTTACACGCCTTGGAACAGGGCTCAGCCCTTGACCTAAATAACGCAGTCATGCAAAACCACCGCCTGCTCGAGGCTATTGGCGTGGTGCCGGCTGCTGTGTCTAAGTTCATCCAGCAGGTGGAGCGCAGTGGTGGCGCCGCTAAAATTTGTGGTGCCGGGAGTGTTGCAGGCGAACAAGGCGGACTGGTGTGGGTGGTAGGTGTTGAGCTTGAGCTGATGGCAGCACTCAGTCAAGTCAGTGGCTACACCTACCGACCCATGGTGCCAGACATTCAAGGGGTACACTATGTTGAGTAATGCAGAGGCCCCACAAACGGCTGTTGCTTCCGCACCTGCTAATACCATGCTCATGGGTGAGCATGCGGTGTTGTTTGGCTACCCTGCGCTGGTTTGCGCCCTACAGCAGCGCATTTATGTACAAGCCGCTCGAAGAACAGATGGGCAGTTAGTGATCGAGTCGCAGCTAGGTCATTACCAAGCGGCGATTACTTCGCCCACACCAGATCATCGCTTCGAATTTGTATTACACGCCGTCGCTGAGTCGTACAATGAGGCGGCGGGCCTGACTTTGACTATAGTATCGGACTTTGAACACACCCTAGGGCTGGGTTCTTCTGCGGCTGTGAGTGTTGCCACCATTGCAGCCATAGCTTTGCTAAAACATCAACTATTATACCCTCAAGCCGTCATGCACCAAGCCATAGCGCTGGTGCGTCATGTTCAGGGTCGCGGATCGGGTGCGGATGTAGCCGCGTCTGCTCTGGGTGGCATCGTGGAATATACCGCCAATCCAATTAATGCCAAGTCGGTGACATTGCCAGATCATGTATGGCAGCAAGCGCCCGCCATATGTTTAGTGTATTGCGGTTATAAAACGCCCACCCCAGCAGTGATTGCTCAGGTGGCCTCAGCGGCCGCTAAACAACCACAGCGCTTTGCTGGCCTGTATGCACAAATGGGCGCCTGCGTGAGTGCTTCTATGCTGGCTTTGGCACAGCAGGATTGGTCGCAGTTTGGTGCTTATATGAATCAGTATCAAGGCCTCATGCGCGACCTAGGCGTGAGTGATGATGCCATTGAGCAAATCTTAAGCTTAGGACTTCAACAAGCACCAAGGGCGGGCGAATTTGCCGGCAAAATATCAGGTTCTGGTTTGGGAGATTGTGTATTATTGATGGGTCTAAGCGGGATTAACGGTTGGCCCGAAACCCAAATGACCTTGACGTTAGAGCCTCAGGGTGTGCGATCAGAAGCCGGTTTGCCCCACCACCACAACAGGCAGGAAAACCAATGAACCAAACCAATGCCAATGCCGTAGGCACCTGGGTAGACCAGATACTGGATCAACAAAAGTATAATTCACCCGCGGCACAGGCGAGCGCATACGCCCCAAGCAATATTGCCCTGAGTAAATATTGGGGTAAGCGGGAAACAAGTTTTAACCTGCCAGTCACCGGCTCCTTGTCTATCTCCTTGGCACAGCATGGCACTAGAACAGGCCTGTCGGTCATCGATGCGCCGCAACATCAAGTTATACTTAACGGTGTAGCCATTGGTGCCAGTAGTTGTTTTGCGGTTAAGGTGTGTCAGTGGCTAGATAGGGTGTTGCCAAGCGATTTAAAGTTACGCATCGACACCTATAATACAGTGCCCACCGCCGCGGGTTTAGCGTCGTCGGCCAGTGGTTTTGCTGCCCTAACGCTCGCCACCAACACGCTTATGGGGTGGCAACTACCAGAACGGCAATTGTCTGCGCTGGCTCGCTTAGGCAGTGGCAGCGCCAGCCGGTCCTTATGGCATGGTTTTGCCAAATGGCAAGTGGGCGAGCTTGCCGATGGCAGTGACAGCATTGCGTTTCCCTTAACGCAGCAATGGCCACAACTTAGAGTCGGTTTACTCACCATTTCGAGCCAAACAAAGGCCGTATCTTCACGTGAGGGCATGGCCAGAACCATCGCCACCTCCGCGCTGTACCAGCAATGGCCCCAGCAAGCTCAATCAAATCTAGCGACGATAGAAGCTGCCATTACCGATAGCGACTTCCAAACCATGGCCGCAACCGCAGAACACAATGCCATGAGCATGCATGCCACCATGGCCGCCGCATGGCCACCTCTGGTCTATTGGCAGCCGGAATCATTAATACAAATGCAAAAAGTTTGGCAATTACGCCAACAGGGTTTACCTGTGTACCTTACCATGGACGCAGGCCCCAACATCAAACTGCTGTTTGAAGCGCAACACCAAGCTGATGTACAAGCGGCCTTTGCCGAAGTTCAAGTGATCTCGCCGTTTGCTTAAACTACGATTCGTTAGCGATAAAAGTTGTCCATTTGTTTTCATTAGACCATGATGCTCTTATAGGTAAGAAGAAAAATAAAAGGTATTCACGTGAACATTCAACTCGATAAGCAAACAATTTATCCACGCCCTTTGTCGGATCATTCCGTACCCACTCAACCCCCCTGCGCTATTGCCTTCGCGCATGGAATTAAAGGGCGGTGAGGTCACATTAGAACCACTTAATGCGTATGCCCATGCCGCAGCGCTTTATGCAGCAGGCTATGAGTCTCCCGAGGCGTTGGCTACTTGGGATTACCTTATCTACGGTCCATGGCCAGACCTTGAAAGTTATAAGGTGACCCTACGAGCACAATCGGCCAGTGTGGATCCAATCTTTTATGCCATACGGTGCACCCAAACTGGACGCGTGTGTGGACAGGCAAGTTTTTTGGATAATAACGCGCAAAATGGCGTCACCGAAATTGGTCATATTTGGTTTGCGCCAGTTCTACAAAGAACACGAGCGGCAACGGAAGCGCTGTTTCTGATGTTATGTTACGCCTTTGATAACTTAAAATATCGGCGCATGCAATGGCGCTGTAACGCCTTGAATCAGAAGTCCAGAGGCGCAGCTCACAGCTTAGGCTTCAGGTTTGAAGACATTTTTTATAATCATCGGATTTTTAAAGGCAAAAATCGTGACACCGCTTGGTATTCAATATTAGACAGTGAATGGCAGGGGGTGCGCACTATCATTGGTAATTGGCTGAAGCCAGAAAACTTTGATGACGCCGGAGTGCCGTTAACTTCTCTGGCCGCTAAAATGAGTCAGCGCATTAGCTCAGAGCGTGGGTCACCCTAGCCAAACGAAGAGGCCCTTATGTCCATTATAGCAAACACTCCCAAACCACCATATTACGCGGTTATTTTCACCTCCACCAGAACCCAGGGTGACTTTGGTTATGACCAAGTTGCCAACAGAATGGTTGAGCTAGCAGAAGGTCAACCTGGGTTTCTGGGTATTGAGTCGGCTCGGGATGATGGGGCACAAGGCTTAGGTATTTCCGTGTCCTATTGGTCTGACCTAGATGCTGTTAAACAATGGAAGGCTAACGTAGAACATATACAGGCTCAGCGTATGGGCCGTGAGACCTGGTATCAATCGTTTAAAGTGCGCATCAGCAAAGTTGAACGTGAGTATGGGGCCTAGGCTAGGCAGGATATCGGTTGGTGATCTATAAAACATAGGAAAACACAAAGCCTGTAACGACTGCCATGCTCAGCACCACCAACACAAAGGTCACGATCATCTGTGTTTTAAACAGTGACCGAAGCAGTATAAGCTCAGGAATACTGGCCCCAGCACTACCGATCACAAGCGCCATCACCGCGCCAATACCCATGCCTTTGGCAACAAATGCCGCGGCTAGCGGGATCATCACGATGGCGCGGGTGTACAGCGGTATACCAATAACGGCCGCGAAAGGAATGGCCAACGGATTGTCGCTGCCCGCATAGGTGGTGATGAAGTCTGTCGGTACAAAACCATGGATAATTGCACCCAAGGACACACCGACTAACAGGTATGGAAACGCCTGTTTAAAGTCTTTCCAAACCTCTAGCCAGAGTTTTTTCCACTTGTTAGTTGCCCCATTGGAGCAACAACCAGAGCTGCCATCGGGCGCTTCATCTGGAATAATGATGTATTGTTCAAAGCCTAGTTTCTCCAGTGCGATACCCGCTAATATGGATATACCCATAGACATAACAAAGTAGATCGCTGCGATTTTTATGCTAAAGGTCACTGCAAACAGCACGATCAAAATAGGGTTGAGCAGTGGGCTAGAGAATAGGAATACTATCATCGGCCCAAAGCCTGCGTTAGCCCTGATTAACCCCTTTAAGAAGGGAATGGTTGAACAGGAGCAAAAGGGGGTAATAGCGCCCATGAGGGCAGCGATCACGTACCCTTTACCGTGCTTTGAACTTAACACGCTGCGTATCTTTGCTGGTGGTATGTACAACTGGAGCACGCCCACCAAGTAACTAATGGCGATAAATAGTGCAGTCAGTTCTATCAAAAGAAAGGCAAACATTGCCATCACGTCTTGCAAGGATTGTTGTGTCGCTGCGGTCATTAAATTAACATTTTTATATTTCTAGAAAACTAGAAATATAAACAATCTCATGCTACGGGTCAATATATTTCTGTTATCATAGAAATATGCAAATCTTACACGCATCAAGCGCTTTCAAAGAGCTCGGCCACCCCACACGTTTGAGTGTCTTTACCCTTCTGGTTAAAGCCGGCCATGGCGGTCTACCTGTGGGGCGGCTACAGGAAAGCCTACAAGTCCCTCACTCAACCTTGTCGCACCATATTGCTAAGCTCACGTCGGTGGGCCTAGTGAAGCAAGAGCGGGATGGGCGGGTGCTTTACTGTATCGCTCAGTATACCCACCTCAACGCCCTCATTGATTTTTTGCAAGATGAGTGTTGTAGCGACGCTGTTGTCGAATAGACCGGATAGGAAGCAGTTAGCTATGCAAGGTTTTGTATTGTCGCGCCATAGCCGTGATGGGGCACAGGGTATCGACCTCATTTACTGGCTGGTGACCGACGGTGGGCCTGTATGTTTACGCCAAACACAGCAAGAGTGCGTTTGTTTTTTACCGATATCTCAGCAAACCCATGCCCAAAAACTCATGCGATCTATGGACTTGTCTCAGTCCGTTTGGCACTTTGAGGCTATTGCGCTTAAAACCTTTCAACAAGAGCAGGCCGTGGCTCTTTATATGACTAACCATAAGCTATTTCAACAGACTTGTTCCGCCTTGCGGGAAGCCGGTATTGGCCTTATGGAACAGGACATTCAGCCCCAAGAACGCTACTTAATGGAGCGTTTTATTAGCGCTGGTTTGGTCGCGGATACACAAGCCACTAACGGTGAGTTAAACGATGTTCGTGTTAAATCGAGTGACTTTGTGCCTAACATAAAGGCTATTGCTCTTGATATAGAAACCACCATAGACGGCAAAACCATTCACAGTATTGCAGTCTACGGCAAACAAGATAACACGCCGGTAGAGCGGGTGTGGTTACACTGGCCGAAGGGTATGGATAACGATCTTGTTGTATCGGTTGCCGACACCACCTGCATATGCACCAATGAGCGTCAACTGTTAAAGCAGTTTAGTCATTGGTTACAAGAATATGACCCCGATGCGATTATTGGCTGGGCAGTGGTGCAGTTTGATTTTCAAATTCTGTGCGCTCGAGCCCGTGAACTTGGCGTGCGTTTACGCTTAGGCCGGGGCGGTGAAGAGATCCGTTGGCGCGCGGGCCACGGCAACCGCCCCGCCAAATTGTACATGCCGGGTCGTGTGGCCTTGGACGGTATTGATGTGATGCGTTCTGCGACCTGGCAGTTTGAGTCTTTTTCATTAGAAAATGTAGCGCAAGCGTTATTGGGCCGTGGCAAAGACATTACTAAACCGCAAGATCGAGGCGGAAAAATTCAACGTATGTACCGGCAAGACCCTGCCTCGTTGGTGCGGTATAACTTAGAAGATTGCCGTTTGGTGTGGGATATTTTCGTTAAGGCCGACTTGATGGCATTTCTTATCGAGCGCGCTCGGCTCACGGGGCTGCCAATGGATCGTGTGGGCGGGTCGTCGCAAGCCTTTGATCATTTGTATTTGCCGCGCCTGCACCGGCAAGGGTATGTGGCACCGGCGTTTGCCTCGGGCCAGGCGGGCGAAAGCCCGGGTGGTTTTGTGATGGACTCTAAGCCGGGTTTGTATCGCAATGTATTGGTGTTAGATTTTAAAAGCCTGTACCCCAGCATCATCCGTAGCTTCAAAATTGACCCCCTAGGACTGATTCAAGGGTTGCAAGAGGTCGATGCTATTAGCGGTTACAAAGGCGCTCAATTCAGTCGTAGGCAAACGGTATTGCCCGACATTATTAGCGATTTATGGGCCGCGCGTGATGTCGCCAAAGCCAAAAATAATACCCCCTTATCGATGTCCATAAAGATTGTAATGAACTCCTGCTACGGGGTGTTAGGTTCCAGTTTGTGTCGTTTTTATGATCAGCGTTTGGCAAGTTCGATTACTATGCGTGGTCATGCCGTATTGAATCAAACCAAAGACCTTATTCAGCAACAGGGCATGCAGGTGATCTATGGCGACACCGATTCTGTGTTCGTGTGGCTGGGTGACGAAAGTCTGGAATTAGAGCAAGTGCAGGCCACTGGTAATGCCCTAGCGCAGTCGCTCAATGAATGGTGGACGCGGCATTTATCAGAAGAATTTGGTTTGAAAAGCCACCTAGAAATCGAATTTGAAACCTACTTTAGGCGTTTTGTAATGCCCACCATTCGGGGCCAAGAAACCGGCAGTAAAAAACGTTATGCAGGCGTTGCCGTCGCGCCCGATGGCGCAGAAAAGTTGTTGTTTAAAGGGCTAGAGCAAGTGCGCACCGACTGGACTAAGTTGGCGCGCGAGTTACAGGCGCAGTTGTATCAGCGTATTTTTAATGACGAGCCATACCTTGATTTGATTAAACCCTTGTTGGGGCAGGTAAGGTCTGGCCAGCTAGATCATAAATTAGTGTATCGAAAACGGTTGCGCAGACCTTTGGTGGAGTACGTAAAGAATGTGCCGCCCCATGTGCAGGCTGCGCGCAAAGCCGAAACCTGGCGCTTAAACAACAACTTACCCTCGGCCTACGCTAAAGGTGGCTGGATAGAATATGTGATTACCCTCAGCGGGCCAGAGCCGTTAGAAATTGGTCCTATTAATTATGATTACGAGCATTACATTGAGCGCCAAATAGAGCCGGTGGTGGATGGTATATTGTCATTTTTAAACGACAGTTTTGCCAACATTACTGAGCGCCAGCTAGGGCTTTTTTAACACCCTAGACTAAGAAAATAACCAGCCGTTTTGGGCCATGTGCGCCCATACGTAAGGTTTGTTCTAAGTCTGCGCTGCGTGATGGGCCGGTGATGAAGTTGACCGTGCGAGGAAGGTCGCCGTCACGTACCCAATCCCACGCGTCCTCGTAGCCAGCAACGATCTTGTCTTTGTGTAATACCGCGCAATGGATGTCTGGAAACAGGTTGAGTGTGGTAGGGCTGTCGGGGCTTGAACGTAGCACCAAGGTGCCGGTTTCGGCGACACCGCAAAGGCTGTTGGTTAAGCTCACAGAGTCGCCTTTGGTGGATACTCGTATGTCGGTTGTGATGCCAGCGTGAGCCCACGGCAAGGCTACTAGGTCCGGTTCGTTGGCTAACACCAGCGGCTGTTGCGTTAGGTTTGAATCTTTCATGAGTTGGTTCATGGTTTGTGGTAATTGTTCTAAACTAGCCAGCTCAACGATTTCTGTAGCCACTTCTATGGCCATGGCTTTAAAGTCATCCAAGGCTGTTTGGCCGGTGACTTTAGCTCTCGCAGGCTGGATGGTGCGGCTTCGTGAAGTCAGTTTTTGTGACAAGATCGCTTGTTGTTGCTCATTTAAAGGACCGCGTTTAAGGCCGCTGCGAATGCGGCCGAGGATTTGTTGTTTTGCAGTGCTCATGGCTGCTGCTCCTTGTTTCTTTGGTTCCATTGCTGCATGAAGGTTTTGCCTTCGGGTGCAGGCAGATCGCGCCATAAAGTCCAGCCCCGAGCTAGGGGGAGGCTAGATATACGATTTTTTTGGCCAGACCAAAGCTTCATCATGGGCATAGCGATGCGGGTAATGGCATGGTAAAGCCATGGGCGTCGAGCCAAGGCGGCCCAGATTTGAATACCATAACGGTTGGCGGCGGCGCCCTGTCCTTGATCAAATTGGCGCTCACGCCAGGTGCGCATGAGACTAGGCAGCGGAATCCGTACTGGGCAAACAGCCTCGCATTTACCACAAAAAGTAGAGGCGTTGGGTAGGTGGCCCGCTTGCTCAATACCAATCATTTTGGGAGTGAGCACCGAGCCCATAGGTCCAGGATAAACCCAGCCGTAGGCATGGCCACCAATTTGGCTATACACAGGGCAGTGGTTCATACAGGCGCTGCAGCGAATGCAGCGCAGCATGTCTTGTTGTTTGTCACCTACCATGGAACTGCGGCCATTATCCACCAGTACCACGTGGAATTGTTCTGGACCATCTTGGTCGCCCGCTTGCTTTGGGCCGCTCGATAACGTGTTGTAAACCGCACTTTCTTGGCCCGTGGCAGAACGCGACAACAAGCGCATATATAGGCTTAAATCTTCCAATGTTGGGACGCATTTTTCGATGCTGGTGACCACAATGTGCACCTTGGGTAAGGTTTGCGTAAGGTCGCCATTGCCTTCGTTGGTGACGATCATGGTGCTACCGGTTTCGGCAACAAAAAAGTTGGCGCCGGTAATGCCTACATCTGCGGCAACAAAATGATCACGCATAATGTCACGGGCTTCCTGCATCAGTTCTGCAGGGTCTTCTTTGCGCGGCAACTGGTGTTTTTCTTCAAAAATGTCACTCACTTGCGGTAAGTTAAGGTGAATGGCCGGTGCGATAATGTGACTGGGGTGATCGCCGCGTAATTGTAAAATATACTCGCCTAAATCGGTTTCAACGGGGGTAACGCTGTGTTGTTCCAAAAACGCGTTAAGGTTGATTTCTTCCGTCACCATGGACTTGCCCTTGGTGACGGTTTTGGCATCGACGCTACGGCATATGTCTAGAATGGTTTGGCACGCATCCTCGGAGGTTGAGGCCCAGTGAACCTGGCCGCCGTTGGCCTCTACCTTGGTTTGAAAGGTTTCAAGGTAGTAGTCGAGGTTTTCAATAACCTTGTTTTTGATCTCTACTGCTTGGTCACGCATGGCGTCAAATTCGGGCATGCGAGCCATGGCCTTTTTGCGTTTGCCGGGAAAGCCTGCTTTAAGGTTAGCTAAGGCTTTTTGTAAGCCAGCATCATCTAATGCTGATTTGGAACGGGCGATAAAATTTGGGCTGTTAATATCCATGCGCTTTATGCCTCGTACGCTAGGTCGATGGTAGCGGACCTTAGTGGCGTATTGCGGGCTTCGCCAAGGGCCGGTTGTTCTAATAAATCGGCCAGCAATTCCACAATGTGGCGTGTTTGTATATTGCTGCCTTGGCGTTTGAGTTTGCCTGCCATATTCATTAAGCAGCCAAGGTCACCGCCTACAAGCATTTGCGCTTTACTTGTCTCGGCGTGGGTGGCTTTGTTTTCTACCATGCGGTTGGAAATGTCGGGGTATTTAATACAAAAGGTACCACCAAAACCACAACAAGTGTCGGCTTCGGGCATTTCTTTGAGTTGGATGTTGGGCATCTGCGCCAACAGCTTTCTGGGTTGCTGGTGGATGCCCAGTTCGCGTAAACCTGCGCATGAATCGTGGTAAGTGATTTGCGCTTTGGTGTTATTGGGGGTGAGTTCAAACGCCATTACATCAACTAAAAAGCTCGTTATTTCATAGGCTTGGCGTGCCAAAGATTGGGCGCATAGATAGTCTTTGCTGCCTTCTTCAAATAAGTCTGGGTATTGGTGCAGCATGCCAATACACGAACCTGATGGCCCAACAACGTAGTCGTAACCGGTGAGTGCGGCTAGGGTTTGTTGGGCGATGAGGCGTGTATTGTTACGGTCTCCACTGTTAAATGCGGGTTGGCCACAGCAAGTTTGAGCCTTAGGTACGTGTACTTCACAACCCGCAGACTCAAGTAGCTTTACAGTGGCAAAGGCGACACTTGGGCGCATAGAGTCTGCCAGACAGGTGACAAACAAAGCCACTTTAGGTTTGGCGATGGTGTTTACCGTGGGCTGTAAGTAGGGTGATATGGACATAAATTACCTGTTGCCTGTTGCTTGATGCCGAGTAGACAGTGCACTGTAAATGGGAGTTGGCGAAACAATGACGTAAGACATTATGCCCCTGCCGGGGTTTTGTCTCTAGTAGCTTGGGGGTATATAGGGTAAAGTGATCTGACCAAGACTAATGGTATGTATTATGAACCGCGTCGAACAAGTAAGTAGGGCCATAGAGCAGGGTATTCACCAGTGCAGCTGGTTGCCTGGCGATAAGTTACCTGGGCAGTTGGAGTTAATGCGGCGTTTTGGTGTGTCGCGCACGTGTTTACGTGAGGCCATAACAGTGCTTGAGGCAAAGGGTTTGGTGGCCAGTCGGCATGGGTCGGGTTGTTATGTGAACAACTTATTTGAAGACCAGTTTGCCAGTGCTTTTTTAGGCTCTACGTCCGGTGTGGAGTTAGATTCCGCGGCGCTGCAGCTGTCGGTGATGGAAATGAGGTTGGTGTTGGAGAGCGAGGCGGCAAGGCTTGTGTGTGAACGGGCAACGGACGCACAGCTAGGGCTTATTGATAATGAGTACCAGGCTATGCAAATACGTATAGGCAGCCACTTGGCGCGCGCTAAAGCCGATTTGAAATTTCACATGCTCATTGCCCAATCGAGCCATAACCTGATTGTGGTGTCTTTAAGTCAGTTGCTTTATGCCCAGTTTTTTAATGCAATTTACGGCACTTTGGCGCGCACCTTAAGTGCGCCGGAAGAATGGAGGGTTCTTGTGGGTGAGCAACATCATGCGATTTACCATGCCATTATGTGCCGTGATGGGGTGGCTGCACAGCAAGCTGCAAGTACGCATATACAGTACTCAATGTCGCTAATAGAAGGGCAGATTCGACGCGGCTAAAACTTGTTGTTATGAATTAATAAGGGTAAAATGCGCCTCTCATTTTTATCATCCCAAGTGGCCTTTGGTAGGGGTCACCACTGAGCAAGGACATTTTATGCCTGTAATTACTCTTCCTGATGGCAGTCAGCGTGCTTTTGACGCGCCTGTATCAATCCATGATGTTGCTTTTGACATTGGCCCAGGCCTTGCTAAAGCCGCAGTGGCTGGCAAAATAGACGGCGAAATTGTAGATACCAGTTATGTCATCACCGATGATACAGTCCTTGCTATTGTTACCGCCCGTGACGAAGAAGGCCTAGAAGTGATTCGTCACTCTTGTGCCCATATGATGGCTCAAGCCGTACAAGATGAATTTCCTGGTGCGCAGGTGACTATTGGCCCTGTGATCGAAGATGGTTTTTTCTACGATTTTGCCTATGAGCGCCCATTTACTCCAGAAGATTTAATCAAGATCGAAGCCCGTATGAAGGCATTGGTTAAGCAAAATCTTAAGATTGAGCGTCGCATCATGAGTCGCCCCGCCGCGGTTGAGTTCTTTAAAGGCTTGGGTGAAGACTACAAAGTAGAAATTATCGACAGCATCCCTGGCGACGAAGACTTATCCTTCTATAGCCAAGGTGGTTTTACTGATTTATGCCGTGGTCCACACGTCCCTGCTACGGGCCACATTAAGTCATTCAAATTGATGAAAGTGGCGGGTGCCTACTGGCGTGGGGATTCTAACAATGCCATGTTAACCCGCGTGTACGGCACTGCTTGGGCTGATAAAAAAGACCTTAAAGCTTACTTACACCGCTTAGAAGAGGCTGAAAAGCGTGATCACCGTAAGCTAGGCAAGAAGCTAGATTTATTCCATACCCAAGAAGAAGCCCCTGGTATGGTGTTTTGGCACCCTAATGGTTGGACGATCTATCAAGTGGTTGAGCGTTACATGCGCGAGCGCCAGATTGAAGGTGGCTATCAAGAGGTGAAGACACCACAAGTGGTTGACCGCAGCCTTTGGGAGCGCTCTGGCCACTGGGACAAGTTCTCTGCCATGATGTTTACTACGGCATCAGAAAATCGCGAGTATGCGGTTAAGCCGATGAACTGTCCGTGTCACATTCAGATCTTTAATCAAGGTTTGAAAAGCTACAAAGAATTGCCAATCCGTATGGCCGAGTTTGGCTCTTGTCACCGCAATGAACCGTCGGGTACGTTGCATGGCATTATGCGTGTGCGTAGCTTTACGCAAGACGATGGTCATATTTTCTGCTCTGAAAGCCAGATGCAGGACGAAGTGGCTCGTTTTATTGATTTCTTGTACGACGTATACCGCGACTTTGGTTTTGACGATGTCATCCTAAAGCTGTCTACACGTCCAGAAGAGCGTGTAGGTGCCGATGAAGTTTGGGACCGTGCGGAAGCGGCTTTAGAAGAAGCCTTAAATGCTAAGCAATTACCGTTTGAAATCTTGCCAGGCGAAGGTGCTTTTTACGGCCCTAAGATCGAGTTTTCGTTGAAAGACTGCCTCGGTCGCGTGTGGCAATGTGGCACCATTCAAGTGGACTTTTCGATGCCTGGGCGCCTTGATGCCCAGTTTGTTAACGAAGCCGGTGATCGCGAAGTTCCGGTGATGTTGCACAGGGCAACTTTGGGTTCTTTTGAGCGCTTTTTGGGTATTTTGATCGAAAACTTTGCCGGTGCTATGCCGCCTTGGTTAGCCCCAAAACAAGTGTCGATTTTGAATATTACCGACAAACAGGCACCTTTTTGCCAAGAAGTTGCAGAAAACTTGACTAAAATGGGCTTTAGAGCCGCTGCGGACTTGAGAAACGAAAAGGTAGGCTTTAAAATCCGCGAGCATACAATTCTTAAAGTTCCTTACCTGCTAGTTATTGGCGATAAGGAAGTTGAAACTCAAACGGTTACTGTACGTACTCGTACTGGTGAAGACTTGGGTAATATGAGCCTAGAAGCTTTCGAAACTTTGCTTAATGCAGACATCGCCAAGCTCGGCCGCACTGAAGCGTAAGTTGACGCTTCAAATATAGAACTAATGGAGATACCGAAATTAAACGGGAATACAATAAGGGCAAAGCAAAACGCCCAACAATTAACGAACACATTGAAGCGACAGAATGTCGCCTCATCGGTGCTGACGGCGAACAAGTCGGCATTGTTTCTGTTGCTGAAGCACTGCAAATGGCAGAAGCTGCCAAACTGGATCTAGTTCAGATTGTAGCTGACGCTGAGCCAGTGGTCTGTAAGATCATGGACTACGGCAAGCAAGTGTTTGAAGTTAAAAAACAGAAAGCAGCTGCTAAAAAGAAGCAAAAGCAGACGCAAGTGAAAGAAATCAAGTTCCGGCCAGGAACTGATGTAGGAGATTATCAGGTAAAACTACGCAACCTGATCCGTTTCCTAGAAAATGGTGACAAGACGAAAGTAACCTTGCGTTACCGTGGTCGTGAGATGGCACACCAAGAATTGGGTATGGAACTGCTCAAGCGTGTAGAGGTCGATTTGGCTGAATACGCTGCGGTAGAACAATTCCCAAAGATGGAAGGCCGTCAATTGACTATGGTGTTGGCACCAAAGAAAAGAAAGTAACTCGTTTCGCTTATGGTGAACAGTTGCAATCGGGAGACCGGTTAAGGGTTTAGGTTCTTAATTGCGTCTTCATTAACAATCAACGAATGCGTGGAGTAAATGTAATGCCTAAGATGAAATCTTGCAGCGGTGCTGCAAAACGATTCAAGAAAACTGCTAACGGCTTTAAACACCGTCAGTCCTTCACCAGTCATATTTTGACTAAAAAGAGTACCAAGCGTAAGCGTCATTTACGTGGCACGTTGCAGATTGCTGCTTCGGATAAGCCATTAGTAAAGCGCATGTTGCCGTACATCTAAATAGTCACTGGTAAGGAGAAAGTATAATGTCTCGCGTAAAACGTGGTGTCCAAGCACACCGTCGTCATAAGAAGATCCTCAAGCAAGCCAAGGGCTATTACGGTGCACGTAGCCGTATCTTCCGGGTTGCTAAACAAGCTGTAATCAAAGCTGGCCAATATGCCTACCGCGACCGTCGTCAACGTAAGCGTCAGTTCCGTGCTCTATGGATTGCCCGTATTAACGCCGGTGCGCGTATGAACGGTTTATCCTACAGCCGCTTGATTGCAGGTTTGAAGAAATCTTCAATCGAGATCGACCGTAAAGTGTTGGCTGATTTAGCCATTCACGACAAAGCGGTATTTACAGCGATCGTAGAGAAAGCTAAAGTGGCACTCGCTTAAGCTGGATCTGGATAACCAAACCTTGGTTTGGCGAATCTAAGTTCGCAATCCCATCGGGATGCCAACAGGGGAAGAGTGCAAACTCTTCCCCTGTTTTATTTATACCGGAGAATAATATGCAACACCTCAAGCAACTGGTCACCGAAGGCTTAGACGCCGTGGCTCAAGCGGCAGACGAATCAGCCCTTGACCAAGTCCGGGTTCAGTACTTAGGTAAAAAAGGCGAGTTAACCGCACAACTTAAGAGTTTAGGTAAATTGTCGGCCGAAGAAAGGCCTGCCGCTGGCGCCAAGATCAACGAAGCCAAGCAACAAGTACAAGACGCCATTAACATTAAGCGCACTATGATGGCGGCTAACGCCCTCAGTAAGCAGCTTGCATCAGAAAGCATTGACGTTACCTTACCGGGTCGTGGTCAGGCTACAGGTGGTTTACACCCTGTGACTATGACGATGGAACGGATTCAAAATTTCTTCGCTCAAATTGGCTTTTCTGTGGCCCAAGGCCCAGAAATCGAAGACGATTACCATAACTTCGAAGCCCTCAATATTCCTGCCCATCACCCAGCACGTGCCATGCACGATACCTTCTATTTCGGTGATGGCACCTTACTGCGTACCCACACATCAGGCGTACAAGTGAGAACCATGGAAAAACAACAACCGCCGATTCGCATTATTTGCCCAGGGCGTGTATACCGTTGTGATTCTGATCAAACCCACTCGCCTATGTTTCACCAGATAGAAGGTTTGTTGGTGGATGACAACATTAGTTTTGCAGACCTAAAAGGCATTTTGCATAACTTTCTTAACGTGTTTTTTGAACGTGACTTACAAGTGCGTTTTCGTCCATCTTACTTCCCGTTTACCGAGCCTTCCATTGAAGTAGATATTGGTTACCAAGGCGAAGACGGTGAGCAAAAGTGGCTTGAAGTCTTAGGCTGCGGCATGGTGCATCCCAAGGTATTTGAACATTCTGGCATCGACCCAGAAGCCTATACCGGTTTTGCCTTTGGCATGGGTGTTGAGCGTTTAGCGATGTTGCGCTATGGGGTAAAAGATTTACGTATGTTCTTTGAAAACGACCTACGCTTTTTGGCCCAATTTAGTTAACCTGAATTCAACGCACGAGATATAGACATGAAATTTAGTGAACAATGGCTGCGCGAATGGGTTAACCCTGCAATCAGCAGCGACGAACTGGTTGCCCAAATCACCTTAGCCGGTTTAGAAGTAGACGATATTGAAGCCGCTGCTGGCGAATTTAGTGGCGTAATTGTTGGCGAGATTGTGAGTGCCGAGCAGCACCCAGATGCCGACAAATTACGGGTCTGTCAGGTCAGCGATGGCACTACAGAAACACAAGTCGTATGTGGCGCCCCTAATGCTCGAGTCGGTATTAAGGTAGCCTTTGCTACCGTGGGTGCCGTGTTACCGGGTAACTTCAAAATCAAAAAGGCCAAGTTACGCCAGCAAGAATCCTTTGGCATGCTCTGCTCTGGCGATGAACTGGAAATTAGCGAAGAAAATGATGGCATTATGGAGTTGGCAGTTGATGCGCCCGTAGGCACAGACATTCGTGACTACCTTAATCTCAACGACCAAATAATTGATGTGGACTTAACGCCTAACCGCGGCGACTGCTTAAGTATTGCTGGGTTAGCCCGCGAAGTGGGCGTGTTGAATTCGGTGGATGTACAAGGTCCCGAGCTAAAAGAGTTAGCACCACAAATAGAAGATATATTTCCAGTTAAAATCAGCGCACCAGAGCATTGTCCACGTTTCTTAGGCCGCGTATTGAACAACATCAACGTTAACGCCTCTTCGCCTTTGTGGTTGCAAGAAAAATTACGTCGTTGTGGTGTGCGTAGCATTGACCCGGTGGTTGATGTTACTAACTACATTTTGTTAGAAATGGGCCAGCCGATGCACGCCTATGACCTCAACAAGCTCAACGGCTCTATCATTGTACGTATGGCCAGCCAAGGTGAAAACCTAACTTTGCTTGATGGTCAAAAAGTTGAACTAGACCAAGAAACGCTGGTGATTGCAGACAACGAAGGTGTGCTAGGCCTAGCCGGTATTATGGGTGGTGCAGACACCGGTGTGGGTAGTGGCACGACCAACGTGTTCTTAGAGTCGGCGTTCTTTAACCCCATTAGCATTGCCGGCAAAGCCCGCAATTATGGCTTGCACACCGATGCGTCTCACCGCTTTGAACGTGGCGTAGACTATGACCTACAACGCCAAGCCATGGATCGAGCCACTTTGTTGTTACAAAGCATTGTGGGTGGCGAAGCAGGCCCTATTGTGGAACAAGTGTCAGCAGATCACTTGCCAACCGAATCACAGGTAAGCTTGCGTAAAGCTCGCCTAGAAGCCTTGTTAGCCTACAAGATCGACGATGCGCAGATATTAGATATTCTTACTCGTCTGGGCTTAACCTTGGTTGCCTCAGACGAAGCGTCATGGACCTTCAGTGCCCCTTCTTGGCGCTTTGACATGGCCATTGAAGCAGATTTGATTGAAGAAGTGGCCCGTGTTTACGGATACAATAATTTACCCAGCACTAACCCTGTGGCGAGCATGGAAATTCCGGCCAGTGCCGAAGTGCAGAGGCCTTTGTCTATCTTACGCCGCCATATGGTAAGCCGTGGTTATCAAGAAGCCATTACTTACAGCATGATTGAACCGGGGTTGTTGGCTAAGTTTGACGATAAAAATCAGCCAGTTGAATTAGTGAATCCGATTTCTGCCGACATGGCAGTGATGCGTACCACCTTGTGGCCCGGTTTGGTCAAGGCATTGCAACATAACCAAAACCGTCAGCAATCGCGTATCCGCTTGTTTGAAACGGGCCAGCGCTTCATTCCTAGTGAGCAAGGCTTGCAACAACAAGACGTGTTTGCTGGTTTGATTTATGGTTCTCGCAACCCAGAAAGCTGGCACGGCAAAGCTGAAAACGTTGATTATTTTGACATTAAAGGTGATTTGGAAACCTTGTTGGCCATTGGTGGACAAGACTTCTCTTTTGCCGCGGTAGAACATCTCGCCCTTCATCCTGGTCAAAGTGCTAACATTAAACTTGATGGCGCAGTGGTGGGTTATGTGGGCGCAATGCACCCAGGTTTAGTTAAAGACATAGGCCTACAGGGGCCGGTGTTTATGTTTGAAGTGAATTTAGCCGCGATTAGCCTTGGTGTACTGCCAGCCTACCAGACCTTGTCTAAGTTTCCAGAAATGCGCCGTGACTTGGCTATTGCCTTGGACCAGAAGATTAGTGTGGCCCAGGTGACGAGTGAAATTGAATCTAGCGCTGGAAAATGGCTTAACGCAGTGCGCTTGTTTGACGTGTATCAGGGCCAAGGTATTGAAAATGGACAAAAAAGTCTGGCTTTGGGCTTGACGTGGCAGCACCCAGAGCGCACTCTTACGGATGATGAAGTAAACCAGTGGGTTGAGCAGGTGGTCACACACCTTGCTGAAAACGCCGGTGCAAGCCTAAGAGGCTAATAATAATAAACAACAGGCGAGGACCAAAGCATGGGATCACTGACCAAAGCCGATATGGCAGAACGTCTCAGTAGTGAACAGCAGCTTAGTAAACGCGACGCAAAAGACATGGTAGAGGCCTTTTTTGAAGAGGTCTCCACCAGTCTTATTAATAACGAACAGGTTAAGTTGTCCGGTTTTGGCAACTTTGACTTGCGTGACAAACGCCCACGCCCTGGACGCAATCCAAAAACTGGCGAAGAAGTCGCAATTTCTGCACGCAGGGTGGTTACCTTTAGGCCAGGTCAAAAACTTAAGGATCGGGTTGAGACTGAAAATTAGTTGATGTGAACAATCATGTCAAAGACTTGATTTAATTCTAGATTCCGCTTATTTCACAACCCATATCGCTTCCAAAACAACCGCGATTCAAGTAATATACGCCCTCTTCTGAGGGTTCTCATCGAGCCGCATTGGAAGTTTGTCGGGGCGTAGCGCAGTTTGGTAGCGCACCTGCCTGGGGGGCAGGGGGTCGTAGGTTCAAATCCTGCCGTCCCGACCAATATCTACTCTTATACAGTCCGTATATGTCCGAAGGTCCTTTTCCTTTTGTATCAAATGCTTATTAATTTAGCTCATCTATATTCCCAGAACCTATAGCGGTATTTTGGTCAGTTTGGGATTACGTGATTTTGACAATATACTTAACAGGTTAATTTAATTTCCAAGAGTACTAGCTTTGCTAGTCAATAATTATTAACATGTTATCTATTATTGTGGTTGAGGTCAGACAATGTGCCGTACCTTACGACCAGTTCACTATAGAGGAAGAAACATTATGAGCTTGTATCAGACTCAAAAACTGTTATATCAACTCAATAAAGACGTGCAAATGCAGCAATCATTTTTGGCCGATCATGAAGCCATTCTTAACGACTTCAAACTCACTCAAGAAGAGCGCGACGCGTTAGCCAACAAGGATATAGGCTTGCTGTATATTTTGGGTGTTAATGGTCAGATCTTGATGCACTTTGCCGCGATGTGTGGCTTAGCTTGGCCAGAATATATTCAAGCCATGCGCGATGCGCTAGAGGTTCACGGCAACGTTAGAACCGGATTATATGTAACCACAGATGGCAAGGGGGCTGTATGAGTTTAGTTTTTGCAGGAGTGTGCAGCCATGCACCAGGAATTACCGGTCGTGCCCACATGGCAGACCCAGACGACAAGGCGACTTTATACAGTGCCTTTGATGACATGCGTGAAGCCCTAGAGGCTAGTAAGCCAGACGCCTTAATTGTCATCGCGGCGGAGCATTTTGCCAACTTTTTCATGAATAATATGCCCGCCTACTGTATTGGTGCCGCCGATGAGTACGAAGGGCCTATTGAAGACCCGCAATGGTTAGGTATTGAGCGACGCCTGATTCCGGGTAACCCAGAGTTGTCAAAACGTATCATTGCTAAAGTGATGCAAGATGTGGATGTGGCTTACGCTGAGGAATGGAAGTTTGATCATGGCATCAGTGTGCCGTTGCATTTTCTTACCCCAGAGTATGAGTTAGATATTATACCGGTCAACATTAACTGCCAAGGTCCACCGTTGTCTCCTCTACACCGTGCTTGGGCCTTTGGGCAGGCACTTCGTAAGGCCTGTGATGAGGTGTCGGAGCGCATTGCTATAGTCGCAACGGGTGGTATTTCACACTGGCCTGCTACGCCTGATTCTGGAAAGGTCAATGAAGCCTGGGATAAAGAGTTTTTACAGCGTTGGTGTGCTGGCGATAAGGATGCGTTGCTGAGTTATACAGACGAAGAAACATGGCAAGATGCGGGCCAAGGTGGCTTTGAAATCCGCGCCTTTATTGCGATTTCTGGCGCCACTATTGGTAGCAAAGCCAATGTGCACTACTATCGTCCTATTCCCATTTTTGCGGTAGGCTGTACGACTGGCTGGGTTGACCTCTGATATAACCCCTCGAGGTTGTTTTGGGCTGGTGCTTAAGCAATAACCTGGTTGAGCTGATTAGGCCCATCCGCTACAATTTGTGATCTTTGTTCAGGTGTTTTTGTTTTGGCCCAGCTTTACTTTTACTATTCTTCCATGAATGCCGGTAAGTCGACGGCATTATTGCAATCGGCATACAATTATCAAGAACGTGGTATGCATCCATATATCCTGTCGGCGGCGTTAGATGATCGTTATGGCATTGGCAAAGTGACGTCACGTATTGGCTTAGCGGCCGACGCTCAATTGTTTAGCAGTAAAGATGACCTGTTTAGTCTTCTAGACAAGCAAAATCACCAGCAACCCATCGACTGTGTTCTCATCGACGAAAGTCAGTTCTTAAGCAAACTTCAAGTTAAACAACTCACGCAAGTGGTAGATCACCTCAACATCCCGGTGTTGTGCTACGGTATTCGCACCGATTTTAGAGGTGAGTTATTTCCCGGTAGCCAATATTTGTTGGCTTGGGCGGATAAGTTGGTAGAGCTTAAAACCGTGTGCCACTGTGGCCGCAAAGCCACTATGGTGGTACGTACCGATGAGCACGGCACCGTGATTAAAGATGGTGAGCAAGTGGTGATTGGCGGTAATGATCGATACCAGTCACTTTGCCGTCGCCACTTTAGCGAGCAAATGTGGGCTAATTAACCCTTATTAGCCAGCACATAGTCTTTTAACGCTTGACCAATGCGTGTTTGCCAGCCTTTGCCGGTATTACGAAAATAACTCATTACTTCTGGCGATAGTCGAATACTGATGCGCTCTTTGGGGCTCTGGGCTTTAGGTCGTCCTACTGGGCGCATTCGCGTAAATTCTTCGTCCATTATTTCACGAGCATCCGGGTCGGCTGCAATTCCCGCATTTATTTTTGTGTCTTCTTCATCGCTAAGCAGGTAGACCTTACGATCCGCATTAGTAGTTAAGTCCATAGGCTTTATCTCTCTTTTGTTCGCCTTGCGCAGACTAATGATTCTAGGTCGTTCTCCCCTAGTGGTATATATAACGCAATAGAGACACTATGCTTTAGCCGGTTGACTAGGTCCTTGCTGTAATCGAGTTCGATACCATTATGAAACCCTCATAAATTATTGTATGCATCATGATTTCAGGTATCAATTACGAGTTTAATTGATTAAATATAGCTATACCTGCGTAATACTCCAGTGGTATGTTATTGCTTCGCTAACGCGTGATCGACTTGCAGTTTTCTGGGAGCAACAACCGATGATGAATAACCTTGATTTCACCCACCAAGTTGAAGAATGGAGCCATTTTTTCATACCCCTTGCCGACGGTAGTCGATTAGCTGCTAGGGCTTGGTTGCCGACAGATGCTATGTCCTTTCCGGTACCAGCGATTTTAGAATATATCCCTTATCGAAAACGTGATGGCACGGCTATTCGTGATGAACAAATGCACCCTTATTGGGCTGGTTTTGGTTATGTCTGTATACGGGTCGATATGCGTGGTTGTGGTGAATCTACAGGCCTCATGTTGGATGAGTACTTGCAGCAAGAACTCGACGACGCTGTTGAAGTGATAGAGTGGCTAGCCGAGCAGCCTTGGTGTAGTGGTAGCGTGGGCATGATGGGGAAGTCTTGGGGTGGATTTAATGGCCTACAAGTGGCTGCTATGGCGCCTCCTGCACTAAAGTCCATTATCACCGTTTGTTCCACTGATGATCGCTATGCCGACGACATTCATTACCGCGGCGGCGCACTATTGTTAGAAAACTTTAGCTGGGCATCTACTATGGCCTGCTACATGGCCAAAGCACCAGATCCTCTATTATTACCGGATACTTGGCGTGAGCAATGGCTAGATCGGTTAGACAATATGCCTTTTTTAGCCAAAAAATGGCTGCAGCATAGCCACAAGGATGACTACTGGAAACACGGGTCCATTAACGAAGATTATGATGCCATTAAAGCCGCAGTGTATTGTTTTGGGGGCTGGGGAGACTCTTATTCAGAAGCGATTCCGCGCATGATGCAGGGGCTTAGTTGCCCTAGAAAAGCCATGATAGGGCCTTGGGCTCACAAGTACCCCAACTACGCTTCTCCAAAACCAGAAATGGACTTTTTAGGCGAAGCCAAACGTTGGTGGGACTATTGGCTTAAAGGCATAGACAACGGCATTATGTTGGAACCGACCATTGCCGCATACATACAAGACGGTGTGCCACCTCAGGCCGCATACGATGAAAGGCCGGGCATTTGGGTGGAAGCTAATCAATGGCCTATGCAGTCAACAACCATGCAATGGGGTTTAAGTGAGTCTGGCCAATTAATTCAGGCTGCATCTAGTGGGCAAGCAACGGTGAATAGCCCGCTCACTACGGGTGCAGCGAGTGGTGAGTTTTGTGTGATTTGGTGTGGCCCAGACTTTTCCACGGAGCAACGACAAGACGACGCCAATAGCCTTTGTTTTGATACGCAACCTTTGGCTGCTGCGGTTTCTATATTAGGTGGCGCCGTGTTTAATGCACGGGTTACCAGCGACCAAGATTGTGGCCAGATGATCTTGCGGTTATGCGATGTGGCACCCGACGGCAGCAGCACCCGCATCACTTATGGCGTACTTAATTTAGCCATGCGCGCAGGCTTAGGCGACCCCCAAGCAGTGGTTGCAGGCCAGGCCATGGGCGTGACCATTAAGTTGGATGATGTGGGCTACGAACTGCCCCAAGGTCACAAATTACGCTTAGCCGTATCCACGGCCTATTTCCCATTATTGTGGCCAACACCTAGAAAAGCTAATTTGAGTTTGGACTTAAGTAGCGCGCAGTTAACTGTTTCTCTCCATGATCGCAGCGGCACACTAAAACGCGACTTAGGCCATGGTTATGTTTGTCCAGTGAATGATATTGCTGAAATTCGGCCAGAAAAACACACACGGTCAACTCAGGTTAACGCGGCTAATGGCCAACACACTACGGTGATTGATGACGACTTTGGTGAGTTCACCTTTGTTGAGCATAATCTCACCGTAGGCGAAGTGTGCCATGAACAACACTCAATATTGCCCCATGACCCACACGCGGCCACGAGTTTGTGTCAATGGCGTTCACGACAAGCAAGGCCCGGCTGGGAAATAGAAGCGTATACCAGTCTGAAGGTGACCTGCGACGCCGATTATTTTTATCTTGATGCCAGTTTAGAGGCTCTAGAAAACGGCCAGCAAGTGCATCTCAAACAGTGGCAGGAAACAGTGCCGAGAAAGTTTGTATGAGTCTATTAGATACACAGGTGCAGGCTTTTGTGGACCAAAGTTTAAGTTACTACCCAACCGATGCCACCGATTCGAACGTTGATCAACAAAGGCTCTGGTATAACGCCCTGTGTAAAGGTTTTGCCACGCCTTTAGCGCTGGGCATATCGGCAAAAGATGACGTTGTACTCGCCAAGGACGGTTATTCTGTGCCAGTTAGGCGTTATAAACACCAAGCCCAAGCCCAAGAGTCTCATGGTGATGATGACGTGCTGATTGTATTTATGCATGGGGGTGGTTTTGTGGTGGGCGGGTTAGACAGCCATCACGATATTTGTGGTGAGTTGGTGCACGAGACTGGTCTAAATTTAGTGTCGGTGGATTATCGTTTGGCACCAGAGCACCAATACCCTGCCGATATTAATGATTGCCTTACGGTGGTAGATCAGGCGTTAGAGGCCGGCAGCAAAGTGATTCTGGTTGGCGACAGTGCTGGCGGGTTGTTGGGTGGTTGCGTAGCGAATGCTCGCAAGTCGTTTGTAGGCACTGCGCTGTTAGGCCAAGTGTTAATATACCCGGCATTGAACAGAGGGGCCGATACACCGTCCATGACCGAGCATGCGCATGCGCCGTTACTCACCAAAGCCGATATGGACTACTATCTACCCATTCGTGTGGGTGGTGATATAAGCCAAATTCCACACCAAGATGAGCAATATATTCCTATGCATACATCGGACTTTAGTGGCCTGCCGCCCACCCATCTGTTTCCTGCTGAAGTAGACCCTTTACGGGATGATTGTGAACTCTATGCGCAGGCTTTACGTAGCGCTAATGTTGGCGTGAGCAACCATGTGGACGTGGGTCAAGGCTTGGTGCACGGACATTTACGGGCTCGCAATATGAGTGACCAAGCTGCAGCTAATTTTGCCGCCATCTGTGCGGCTGTCAAAGAGTTGGCTCAGTGAAGCAACCAGCAATCTACGACTATATTATTATTGGAGCGGGGTCGGCCGGCTGCGTGTTAGCCAACCGGCTCAGTGCCAACCTTAAGCATAAGGTATTGTTGTTAGAAGCCGGCCCAAGTGACAGGCGTTTTTATATTCAAATGCCTATTGGCTATGGCAAAACGTTTTACCAGCCTAAAGTTAACTGGATGTACCAAAGTGAAGCCAGCGAAGGGCTCAACGGGCGCGCTAGCTATTGGCCAAGGGGTAAAACGCTAGGCGGCTCTAGCTCGATTAACGCCATGGTTTATGTGCGTGGTAATGCCTCAGACTTCGATGACTGGCGTGATGCAGGTAACAAAGGCTGGGGTTACCAAGATCTACTGCCCTACTTTAAAGGTATGGAGTCTTGGCAACAGGGAGCCGATGACTATCGGGGCGGCGATGGCCCACTCAATGTGGCCGACGTGGCCGGTAAATTGCACCCCTTGTGTAAGCCGTTTGTGGCGGCGGCTCAGGCCTGTGGCATTGATTATAATGCGGATTATAACGGCGCCGTACAGGACGGAGTGGGTCATTACCAACTCACGACCCACCAAGGCCAGCGTATGTCGTCTGCGCGGGCTTATTTAAAACCCGTGCTAAACCGGCCTAATCTAACGGTCGTTTGTAATGCCCTAGTTCAGCGTATCGTATTTGCTAATAAACGTGCCGTAGCAGTGGAGTACCGGCATAAAAACAAAAACTATGAAGTTACGGCTCATAGAGAAGTGATTTTAAGTGCAGGTGCTGTCAATTCACCTCAGTTGTTACAGTTGTCAGGTGTTGGCCCAGGGCAAGTGTTAAGCGATGCAGGTGTGGCACAAGTCCACGAAAGCCCAGCTGTGGGTCAGCATTTACAAGATCACTTAGGTCATAGTTACTTTTATCGGGCTAATCAACCCACATTAAACCAACAGTTACGCCCCTGGTGGGGCAAACTCCTGCACGGCATGCGTTATGTGTTAACTCGAGGTGGCCCGTTGAGCCTCAGCGTGAATCAGGCGGGTGGTTTTGTACGCACTCGTGAAGGTTTGGACCGGCCCAACATTCAACTGTATTTTTCTCCGGTGAGTTACACTAAAGCACCGTTAGGCGAACGACCGATGATGAACCCAGATCCGTTTCCCGCCTATTTGTTAGGCGTGTCAAACTGCCGTGTTAAGTCTGAAGGGCAGATTAATATTGTGTCCAACAGCCCTAGTGATGCACCCAAAATTGAACCCAATTACCTTGCCCATGATGACGAAGTGCAAGACTTGTTGGAGGGTGTTAAGCTGATTCGCAAGTTGGCGCAAACCGTACAGTTACAGGCTATTACTTTGGACGAAATGCGCCCAGGCATGGATTGCAAAACCGACGAGCAATTAATACAAGATATCCGTAATAACGCTGATACGGTATTTCACCCGTGTGGGACTTGTCGTATGGGTCCAGACCCACAGGACAACGTGGTGGATAGTCGGCTAAAAGTGCATGGCTTAACTGGTTTGAGGGTAGTGGATGCCGCTATTTTTCCAAATGTGTTGTGTGGCAATATCAACGCAGCGACTATCATGGTGGCTGAAAAGGCGGCGCATCTAATTTTGTCTGAACTCGAGTAAGTGTCCATGAAAATTATCAGCATAGAAACCTTTGCTAATGAATACGTAGGCTTGCTGCGATTGCGCACGGACACAGGTGAAGAGGGCTGGGGGCAAACCTGCACCTACAATGCCGATATCACTGCTCAAGTGGTGCACAGGCAAGTGGCACCCCATGTATTGGGTTGTGATGCTGGCGATATTGAGGCCTTAAACCACCAAGTGTTAGAGCGTGAGCACAAGTTTCCTGGCACTTATCTATACCGTGCTCTTTGCGGGTTAGACACCGCATTGTGGGATATCCACGCAAAACGTGCTGGCAAAAGCGTATGTCAGTTGTTAGGAGGTAATGCAAAGTCAGTGCCTGTTTATGCATCGAGTATGCAGCGTGAAATATCACCAGAAGCCGAAGCCGAACGCTTTTTGGCCCTCAAACAAAAATTTGGTTACCACTCCTTCAAGTTTCGTGTTGGTAAAGAATGTGGGCACGACATAGATCAGTGGCCCGGCCGAACCGAGGCTATTGTTAAGCGGGTACGCGAGCAGTTAGGTGATGATGTCACGCTTTTAGTCGATGCTAACAGTGCCTACACACCAGCAAAAGCCATTGAAGTTGGACGTATGTTACAAGACTATGGCGTGAGCCACTTTGAGGAACCCTGTCCATATTGGCAACCGGACTGGACGCGCCAAGTAAAAGAGGCCCTAGACATTGACGTAAGTGGTGGTGAACAAGACAACGACATACGTGTTTGGCGGCACATGCTAGACACACGCGTGGTGGATATTGCCCAGCCGGACGTATGTTATATGGGGGGTGTAACTCGCACCTTAGAGGTGGCCCGTATGGCTCAAAAGGCTAATATGCCGGTTACCCTCCACTGTGCCAACTTGTCTTTAGTCACCTTGTTTTCGGCGCACATTATGGGTGCCATACCCAATGCCGGTAAATACCTAGAGTATTCTATAGAAGGCTTAGATTATTATCCATGGCAGGCCAACATATTTAGCCCCAACTTTGACATTCAAAATGGTGAGTTAATGATGCCCCACAAGCCGGGTTGGGGTATTGAGGTGGATGCCGAATGGCTGGCTCGAGCAGACCATAAAGTGAGCTATAGTGGTGACCGGTTTTAATTCGCAGCCTTCGCAATGACAGGTGCCTAACCAGCGCGTTTTTCCTGCAGTTGAGTTAACCAGTCCGGGTCCATCTCTGGCACGGATGACAACAACAGCTCAGTATAAGCTGGGTAGGGGGGGTGGAAGATTTCTTGTTTATCACCTTGCTCCACTACTTTGCCTTGAAACATCACCACCACCTGATCGGCAATGGCGCGCACCGTAGCTATGTCGTGGGTTATAAATATATAGGTAATGCCTAGTTCTTCTTGTAGGCGTAAGAGCAGTTTAAGAATGCCTTCCTGGACGATTTGGTCCAAAGCCGAAGTCACTTCATCACAAATGATTAATTCTGGTTCTGCAGCTAAGGCCCGCGCAATACAAATACGTTGCTTTTGCCCACCAGACAATTCGCTAGGGTAACGGTCCAAAAAGCTCTCGTCTAATTCAATCAGATGCAATAATTCCATCACCTTTTTATCTTGAGCCTGCCCCGTTAAACCTAAATAAAAGTTCAGTGGCCTACCAATGATGTCCCGTACCGTATGCCGTGGATTCATGGCCGTGTCTGCCATTTGGTAGATCATTTGAATCGACTGCAACTCAGATTTGGTGCGATTTTTTAACGCCGCCGGTAGCGTTTGGCCATTAAATATAATGTCGCCCGTTAGGGGTGGCAACAAACCTGTGATTGCCCTTGCAGTGGTAGATTTCCCAGAGCCGGATTCACCCACAATGGCAATGGTTTGGCCCCGTGGAACCTTAATATTAACGTCGTTCAGCACTTTAACACTTTTGCCATAGCTGGCATCCACGTGGCTGATTTTTAGGATGTTGTCTACTTGCGGTTGTGGTGATTTCTCTATGGAACGCACGGCCCAAAGTGATTGGGTGTAGGCTTGCTTAGGGTCCGACATCATGTCTCGCGTAGGCGCGTCTTCAACAGTCTCACCATAACGTAGCACTTTAATGGAGTCGGCCATTTGCGCCACTACGGCTAAGTCATGAGTGATATAAATAGCAGCGGTGTTGTATTTTTCTACAATGGCGCGCATGGCCGTTAGTACTTCCACTTGAGTGGTGACGTCCAGTGCCGTGGTGGGCTCATCAAAAATGATCAAGTCCGGTCGTGATGACATAGCCATGGCCGTCATCACTCGTTGTAACTGCCCGCCAGACACTTGGTGTGGGTAACGTTCACCAATGGTGTCTGGGTCGGGTAACTGTAAGTCTGTGTACAATTGCACGGCATCTTGTTTGGCTGAGGTTTGATCGGCAATACCGTGGGATACAGTGGCTTCTATAGTTTGATTGATGAGCCGGTGTGCGGGATTAAACGACGCTGCCGCGGATTGCGCGACATAAGCAATACGCGAACCGTGTAAGTTCCTTAGCTCTGCGTTGGTTAGTTGTAGCAGGTCGATGCCATCAAACTCGATAGAACCGCCCGTAAATTTACAACCAGGCCGCGCGAATCCCATGGCCGCCAGACCAAGGGTTGATTTCCCAGCACCAGATTCGCCAATTAGGCCGAGGATTTCCCCGCGCTTGAGGGTGATATCTACGCCCTTAATAATTTGATGCCAGCGGTCATCACTGAAGCCATCGATGCGCACATCACGCATGGTGAGTAAAACGTCATTAGTGTTCATCGCGCAGTCCACTTGTTTGATGTAAAAACCAATCCACTACAAAGTTGACGGCTACCGTTAATAAAGCAATAGCCGCAGCAGGGATCATGGGAGTTAAGGCGGCGGTTAAGTCGTATTCGGCAAATTGAATGAGCCCCGCATTTTCTCGTACCATCGAGCCCCAGTCGGCTGTGGGCGGTTGAATGCCTAAACCTAAGAAAGAAAGCGCAGCAATGGTTAAGAAGACAAAGCAAAATCGCAAACCAAACTCCGCTACCAAAGGCGGCATGATGTTGGGCAGAATTTCTCGGCGCATAATCCAGACTAAACCTTCGCCACGAAGTTTAGCCGCTTCCACGTAGTCCATGACCACTACATTAAGAGCCACAGCACGAGTCAGCCGGAACACACGTGTGGCGTCCAATACTGCAATGATACAGATCAAGTTAAACGCGCTAGAGCCAAAAATAGACAACAACATCAGTGCAAAGATAAGGCTGGGTATTGCCATGAGCACATCAACAAAACGGCTTAATACTTGATCTAACCAGTTGCGGCTAATGGCGGCCATTAGCCCTAAACTGCCGCCAATTAAAAACGCTAAAAAGGTGGTGGCCACAGCAATACCAATGGTATTGCGAGCGCCATAAATGAGCCGGCTAAATACGTCGCGGCCGAGGGCGTCGGTGCCTAAGCGAAACTCATCACTCCAAGGCGCATAAGCCATAGGAAAAACTTCTGCTTGGTCATGGGGAGCCAGTAATGGCGCGAAAAAAGCCACAAACAAATACAAAAAAATAACCAACATGCCAAACCAAGCCGTTGGTGGCGCCGTTTTTAATGTGCGCCAAAGGTTTTGCACAAAGGTTCTTCGTGCTTTCACCATGGTGACTTCGTTGGCTGCGGAATAACCCCCGTTGGGTGTGGTTGGTGTATTCATCGTGGATGTAACAACCTTGGGTTAGTGATGATGGAAATAACGTCGGCAAATAAATTGAGTAATATGTAAGTGCCTGCAAAAATCAGTGCGCAGCCTTGGACTACGGGAATGTCTCGGCTCGACACCGCATCTACCATAAGCTGGCCAAGGCCTGGGTAAACAAATACCACCTCCACCACTACCACACCAACCACCAAATAAGCCAAGTTGAAGGCGATCACGTTAACGATAGGGGCCCAAGCGTTAGGTAGGGCATGGTGTAATATAATCTTGGCTTTGGATGCGCCTTTGAGCTGTGCCATTTCAATATAGGGACTAGCCAATAGATTAATGATGGCGGCTCTAGTCATGCGCATCATGTGCGCAACAATCACTAAGGTGAGGGTTAAAGCAGGTAATGAAGAGCGGTATATTTTCTCTAAAAATGGCGTGGTATCGGAGATGTTGGCTAACGAAGGAAATACTTTAAAATAAGTAGAAAATACCAAGATCAATATATAAGCCACAAAAAACTCAGGAAAAGAAATGGTAGTGAGGGTGGCTGAGTTCACTACCCGATCGTAAATGGAGTTGCGATACAAGGCAGCGGTAATGCCTAAGGCTAAAGCCAGTGGTACGGCGATTATGGCAGTCATAGATGCTAAAAATAAAGTGTTGGCGAGGCGTGGTTGGATAAGCTCCCAAACGTCCCGTGAACGGTCAACCCCAGATGAATTTCGCCCTGAAAAAGAAGTGCCTAAGTCGCCACTAATCACATTACCAACCCAGCTGATGTACCGCTCTATGGGCGGTTTATCTAAGCCGAGCTCGCGGCGAAAGGCTTCTACGGTTTCTGGCAGGGCGGCTTGACCGAGCACGGCTTGGCCAAAGTCGCCGGGTAAAAATTCTAACGAACTGAAAATGATGATAGACACCACAAACAAGGTGAGCAGGCCTAACCCTAGGCGCTGAATGACAGTGGTGAGAATGGGATGCACGTAAATCATTACTCCGTGAACTAGGTTAAATATAAACACTAGAGCCCATACTAAATCCAGCACATAGTGAATGGCAAGGGCAAAAAAGGACCTTTTTTGAATAGATGTTCGAAAATAAGCTCGAATCATTAACATGAGCATTATTTTGTGTTAGCTTGTTGGTTCCCGTCATTTTTATGTCGTGATAGATCGACCTCCAACTGTTTTGGAAACCACCGATTAACTTTTGAACTCAGCGTAAACTGTTTAGTTAGTTATTTAATTGGAGAATAAGAAAAATGTCTAAAATATACACTGATCACCTAACAAACCCGCTGACGATCGATATGAATCGCCGTCAGTTTGTAACCACCAGCCTAACGGCTGGTATCGTATTGCCTACTGCAATGGCAATGGCCGGCAACGCAGTGGCAAGCACACCAAAAAAAGGTGGTAAGTTTCGCCTAGGTATGGGCCACGGTTCCACCACGGACTCTCTGGATCCAGGCACCATTGAAAACGGCATGGGACAGAACGTGCTTTTTGCTTACGCGAACCACCTTACAGAAGTAGGCAAAGAAGGCCAGTTGGTCCCTGAACTAGCAGCCGAATACGGTGCTTCTGCAGATGCGAAAACGTGGACCTTTAAGTTACGACAAGGCGTGACCTTTCATGACGGCAAGGCTTTAACTGTTGATGATGTTATTGCTTCTTTTCGTTTCCATATGGGTGAAGATACTAAGTCTGCCGGTAAATCCTTATTGGCCGACGTGACGGATATAAGCGCCAACGGCAATGACGTAGTGTTTACGCTGGGCAATGCAAACGCCGATTTTGCGTTTATAGTGAGTGACTACCACTTCCCGATTTTACCGGTACGTGACGGTAAGCTAGATTGGGCCTCGGGTATTGGTACAGGTGGTTATATTCTCGACAAATATGAGCCAGGCGTACGGGCAAAATTCTACCGCAACCCAAATTACTGGAAGCAAGATGCAGCGCATTTTGATGAAATAGAGCTGTTGGTATTACTCGACACGGTAGCCCGTCAAAATGCCATTATGAATGGTGATGTGGACGCCATTGGCCGAGTTGATCCAAAGACCGTGCACTTGTTAGCACGTAACCCTAATTTGGATATTTTAGAAACCACAGGCACCTTACATTACACCTTCCCAATGCGAGTGGACGCCGCGCCGTTTGATAATTACGATTTCCGCATGGCCTGTAAGTTGTCGGTTAACCGTGAAGAACTGGTGACCAAAATCCTATCGGGTCATGGCGCAATTGGTAATGATCACCCGATCTCTACTGCTAATCCATATCACAACGGTGAGTTAGCACAGCGGGCCTATGATCCAGATAAAGCGGCTTATCACCTTAAGAAAGCAGGTTATGACGGTTCTAAAGTGCAATTGTCTGCCTCCGACGCAGCCTTTGCCGGTGCTGTAGACGCCGCCTTGTTGATTAAAGAATCCGCCGCAAAGGGTGGTCTTAATATCGAAGTGGTGCGCGAACCCAAAGATGGTTACTGGTCTAATGTGTGGAATAAGAAACCTTGGTCTGCGTGTTATTGGGGTGGCCGTCCAACGGAAGATTGGATGTTTACAGCAGCCTATATGGCCGATGGTAAATGGAACGACACGGCATGGCGTACTGGCGCTGCAGCGGATCGTTTTAATAAGCTTGTGATTATGGGCCGAGCCGAAGTTAATTTGGCTAAACGCCGCGAAATCTACTACGAGTGTCAAGCCTTAGTGAATGATGACGGTGGTGCTCTGATTCCTATGTTTGCCAACAACGTCCATGCCTTAAGCAAGAAACTCGCCCATGGTGATGTGGCTGCTAACTGGGAATTAGACGGTGGTAAAGCGGCTGAACGCTGGTGGTTCGCTTAACTGACAATGATGTGAAGTAAAACAAAAAAGGGTGCTTTAAACAGCACCCTTTTTTTATACATACCTTTATAGCAGCGATTTAGTAATTTATCGCCCCTTCCAAACTGGATCGCGTTTTTCAGTAAAGGCACGAGCGCCTTCCATGTTGTCTTCACTGTCGTAGAGCTTATCTATGGTGGCAAACTGGCGCTTGGTGATCCAGTTCATGGCGTCTTGAAACTTCATTGATTCGGCTTCTCGTACCACTTCTTTGATGGCTGCGTAGACTAGAGGCGGCCCACTGGCAAGTTTTTGGGCCACTTCTTGGACTCGGGCAGCCAATTGATCTTGCGGCAAAACTTCGTTCACCAAACCCCAACGGCGGGCTTCTTCTGCATCAATCCACCGGCCGGTAAATAACATTTCCATGGCCACATGGTGGGGAATGCGTTTAGGCAATTTGATGCTGGCGGCATCGGCTACTGTGCCGGAGTTGATTTCTGGCAAGGCAAAGGACGATGAATCGGTGCAGTAAATAAGGTCAGCTGATAATGCCAGTTCAAACCCACCACCACAGGCCATGCCACTGACTTGGGCGATGACAGGTTTATTTAAATCACGTAATTCTTGAATACCACCAAACCCCCCCACGCCGTAATCACCGTCTACCTCGTCACCACCAGCGGCGGCTTTTAAATCCCATCCGGCACAAAAAAAGCGATCGCCAGCAGTTTTTATAATGGCCACGCGCATAGCCGGATCATCGCGAAACTCTTTAAACGCTTGGCCTAACAGGCGACTGGTGGTTAGGTCGATGGCGTTGGCTTTGGGGCGATTAAGTTCCACTTCAAAAATGGCACCGTTGCGAGTGATGTTAACGACGGAATTGGTCATAACTAAAATCCTTGTGATAATTTAGGGCCAGTATATCGGTTGCCACAGCACCTGATTGACTTAAAGCGAAGCTTTATTTTGATTTATTGCAGGCGGCCATAGAAAGTCATACGCGCCGATTCGGACAGCTCTACATTGGGCTCCGAATTATAGGCCAACACCACCAACATGCGGGTGGTATCACCCTCGGTTGGGGTAACGCGGTGGAGGGCATCTCGGCCTCTAAAAAGCACGAGGTCACCGGCTGTTATGTCAAGCTTTGTACCTTTAATGCCGTCACTGAGTACCTCGGACACACCTTCGTAGTTCATATCGCCTTGGCCAGAGTCTCTATGTTTTGCCACATATTCAAATTGTCCGCCCGCTTTTGGGCTCTGAATTAACAAGGTGATAGCAAATGATGAATTGTCAAAATGCCAGCCGAGCTCTTGGCCTTCGCTTGCGTAGTGCAAGTTAATGGATGAAAGCGGGTCGGCATAGGGGTGAAGTTTTTCTTCATTGAGCACAAAGGCCAAAAACGACTTGAGCTCGTCTGCATCGTACAGCGTGCGTAAGGTTGAATTAGTATCGATTTGGTCGTCGGTAATGCAGCCTTTAGAAGACTGCACGTGTTTATTTCGAGAATGATCAATTGGGTATAGAGGGTCCGATGGCATGAGATAAACATTGTGACCAGATTCAGTGTAAAAGGCCAAGTCTTGTTTGTTGTTGCCTTCGTCCACAATAGCAGAAAGGGCAGCGGGGGTAAGGAATTGCCTGAGCACTAAAACGCCTTCTTGGTCAAACTGTTGTTTACTCTGTTGCTGATAACTGGTGTTGGCAATGGGGTGGGCAGTTTGGTTGATAACCTGGTTGAGTAGCATGTGTGATCCTCTGTTGATATGTTGTCACTGTAACAGCTAAATATAACGGATAGATATGCCTATCCATGATTCTCCTGAACATGTGATATAGTCAGCCGAACATTGACTGAGTTGCATTAAGTGTTGCTCAGTTAGTGCTTTTTCACTATTACCGCTGAGCTTGAAAATTGCTTGTCCTTGTACATTGAAGAGTAAAAATAGGTCTCCATCCAAGGTGATTTGTTGTTGGTGTTGTTGTTGGCTAGTGAACACTGTAGCAGTGCAGTCCTGCCGTTTAGTCATTAAGTTAAAGTCGCGAATGGCACCATCATGCAGCTGGGCATCAATGCTGTCTTCGCCTTTAAAGTGGGCTGTATCTAGCTGCTTCTCAAGGGATCAGCTTTGGCCCTGATCGTCGGTTAATGTCATACCCTCGCCACTCACCAAAATCAAACACCGATCATGACCAGCAAAGTCTGAGAAGGCACCGTCTTGCGTGACGTCGGCTATACTTAGTCGCCATGTAGTAGTTCAATGGTGGAGCCTAAACCGTTACGCCAAGGCATGGTAATAAAGTCGTTTGGCGTATGGATAGTGACGTTACTTGTATCAGTGTTCACGTGATTTCTCCGGCCACGGCGCGGTGTTTTACCAACTGGCCCCCTAGCCAATAACAAAGCTCTGCTGGTTTGTTAATGTCCCAACATACAAAATCGGCAGCAAAGCCTTGTTTAAGCTGACCATGAGAGTCGCCCAATCCTAAGGCTTTTGCGCCGTGAATGGTGACACCTTGTAAGGCTTCCAGCGGTGTTAAACCGAATAAGGTGCAGGCCATACTCATCATTAACCGTAATGATAATACTGGGGCAGACCCTGGGTTTGCATCACTCGCAACGGCCATGGCGACGCCCAATTCACGTAAGCGGGCAATAGGCGGTAGTTTAGTTTCTTTTAAACAAAAAAATGCACCGGGTAATATCACTGCCACAGTGCCTGCTTTAGCTATGGCCACAGCGTCTGCGTCGCTTAGGTATTCTAAGTGGTCACTCGATAAGGCGTTGTATTTGGCGGCAAGGCCAGAGCCGCCTAAATCGGACAGCTGTTCGGCGTGTAACTTAACGGGCAAGCCAAGGGCTTGCGCAGTTTGAAATACTCGCTCAATTTGTTCTACAGAAAAGGCGATGCCTTCACAGAAGCCATCTACAGCGTCTGCAAGCCCTGCTTGAGCAATTGAGGGAAGAATACGCTCACATACGAGGTTGATGTAAGCATCCGCTTGTTCTTTGTACTCTGGTGGCAATGCATGGGCAGCTAAGCAAGTTGTGCGTACGGTTACAGGTAATTCATTACCTAACTGGCGTGCCACTGTCAGCATTTTGGTCTCGGTGACCAAATCTAGGCCGTAACCCGATTTAACCTCCACACAGGTGACGCCATCACTCATTAATGCTCTCAAGCGCTTCTTAGCGCTGGCGAATAATTCAGCTTCGGAGGCTTTACGAGTGTCGGTAACTGTAGACACAATGCCGCCGCCGGTTTTGGCTATGTCTTCGTAACTTGCGCCTTGCAAGCGCATTTCGTATTCGGTGGCACGGTCTCCCCCAAAAACGAGGTGAGTGTGGCAGTCAATGAGACCAGGAGTCACCCAGCCGCCCCCTAAATAACTTGTTGGCGCACTATGGACTGGCAGGTCAATGGCTTTACCAATCCAAACAATGTTGCCTCTGGCCACAGCGATAGCGGCATCTTCGATAATGCCGTAACCATTGCTGTGTGTGAGGTCAGTAGCGTCCATAGTGGCCGCGTGAAAGCCGTGGTAAACCTTCTCAAATGATGCCTGTGCCATATTAACTCCTCGTTTAAAGCGGGTGCTCTACTAGCCTAAACTGGGTAACGTTTGCGCAGGCATCGTGTCATTGTGACAGGCTGTCGCCAGCAAGTCGTTGGCGCTAGCAATGTCTGTGGCAAAATAACGATCTTTGTCGTAAAACCCGACTTGAGCTCGTAAACCCGATCGCGCCCGTTCTAGTAATGGGCTGGAGAGCAGGCCAGTACGGAAATCTAAACCTTGAACCGCAGACAATAATTCTACCGCCAAGATGCCACGGGTGTTTTCGCTCATATCGCGTAAACGGCGTGCCGCAAAGGTGGCCATGGATACGTGGTCTTCTTGGTTAGCTGAGGTGGGCAAGCTATCTACACTGGCAGGGTGAGCGAAGGTTTTGTTTTCGCTGGCTAAAGCAGCCGCAGTAACCTGCGCAATCATAAAGCCTGAGTTTACGCCGCCGTTGTTGACTAAGAAAGGTGGTAATTGGCTCAGGGCCGAGTCGATTAACAAGGCCATGCGGCGCTCCGAAAGGCTGCCAATTTCGGCAATCGCAATGGCAAGGTTGTCGGCCACCATCGCCACAGGTTCGGCATGGAAGTTGCCGCCAGAAATAATCTCGCCTTGGTCGGCAAATACCAACGGATTATCAGACACGGCGTTAGATTCCACTTGTAATACACCAGCGGCATGGCGAATTTGCTCTAAACAAGCACCCATGACCTGTGGTTGGCAGCGGAGCGAATAAGGGTCTTGAACCTTATGGCAGCCATCGTGTGATGCGCCAATTTCGCTAGTGTCGGTCAATAAATGTCGATAGGCCGCCGCCGCGTCAATTTGGCCTTGATGGCCACGTACCTGGTGGATACGGGCATCAAATGGGCTGCGGCTACCTAATGCAGCTTCTACAGACAAAGCGCCACATACTGTAGCAGAGGCCCACAGGTCTTCGGCATGGAATAGCCCTTGTAAAGCAAAGGCCGTGGATGCTTGGGTGCCATTCAGAAGGGCTAGGCCTTCTTTTGGGGCCAGGGTTATTGGGTCTAATCCAGCAATCTTAAGGGCCGCTTGGCCAGAGATAATTTCGCTGCGATAACGTGCTTGGCCTTCGCCTAATAATACCGCGCTCATGTGAGCTAGAGGGGCTAAATCGCCGGATGCGCCAACCGAACCTTTTTCTGGAATACACGGGAATACTTGGGTGTTGATGAGAGTCATCAAGGCTTCAATTACGCTTAAACGAATGCCAGAAAATCCACGTGATAGGCTGTTTACCTTAAGTACCATCATTAGGCGCACAGTGGAGTCTTCCATAAACTTACCTATGCCAGCCGCATGCGACAAAACAATAGAACGCTGTAACTCTTCGAGGTCTTCAACTTCTATACGGGTGTTGGCCAACAAACCAAAACCCGTGTTAATGCCATATACCGTGTGGTCTTCGGAGATCATTTGGTTAACCAAGGCTTGGCTTTTATTGATGGCAGGAATGGCACTAGTGGCAAGGGTTACATGAATCTTGTTGCGTGCCACTTGGCGTAATTGGTTTAAGGTAATCTGGCCGGGTTGAATTTCAAATGTATACATAGGGTGTCTCGATTGATCTATTTATTAATCATAGGCAGGTTCAAACCCTGCTCATTGGCGCAATCAATGGCAATGTCGTACCCAGCATCAGCATGGCGCATCACACCAGTGGCTGGGTCGTTATGCAATACGCGGGCAATACGCTCGGCAGCTTCGTTGGTGCCATCACACACAATCACCATGCCAGAATGCTGGGAGAATCCCATGCCTACTCCACCGCCATGGTGTAAAGACACCCATGTGGCGCCAGAAGCCGTGTTGAGCATGGCGTTCAGTAGTGGCCAGTCGGATACGGCATCGGAACCGTCTTTCATACCTTCGGTTTCACGGTTGGGGCTGGCTACCGAGCCAGAATCTAAATGATCACGGCCAATCACAATAGGGGCTTTGAGTTCGCCGCTACGAACCATTTCATTGAAGGCTAAGCCTAACTTAGCGCGCTGGCCAAGGCCAACCCAGCAAATGCGAGCGGGTAACCCTTGGAACTGAATGCGAGCGCGAGCCATGTCGAGCCAGTTGTGCAAATGAGTGTCGTCTGCAATAAGCTCTTTTACCTTGGCATCGGTACGGTAAATGTCTTCTTTGTCGCCAGACAGCGCCACCCAACGGAACGGGCCAACGCCACGGCAAAACAGTGGGCGGATATAAGCAGGCACAAAGCCTGGGAAGTCAAAAGCATTGCTCACACCTTCTTCTAACGCCATTTGGCGAATATTGTTGCCGTAATCTACTGTGGGAATGCCTTGGTTATGAAAGTCCAACATAGCTTGTACATGAACGGCCATAGAAACCTTGGCCGCTGCGGTTGTGGCCGCTGGGTTGGTTTGGGCTTGTTGACGATAGGTGTCCCAATCCATATTTTGTGGCAGGTAGCCATTAAGAGGGTCGTGGGCAGAGGTTTGGTCTGTCACTAAGTCTGGTTTCACACCACGTTTTACTAACTCGGGCAAAATATCGGCTGCATTGCCAAATAGGCCAATGGATTTAGCTTCGCCCATTTTAGTGTAGTGTGCAATACGTTCAAGGGCATCATCAATGTCCCTTGCTTGTTCATCTAGATAACGGGTTTGTAAACGGAAGTTGATGCGGCTTTGTTGACACTCAATGTTAAGCGAGCAAGCACCTGCTAAGCTCGCAGCTAAGGGTTGAGCCCCGCCCATCCCGCCGAGGCCTGCGGTTAAGATCCAGCGTCCTTTAAGGCTACCACCAAAATGTTGGCGGCCGGCTTCAACAAAGGTTTCGTAGGTGCCTTGAATAATGCCTTGGCTGCCGATGTAAATCCAGCTGCCCGCGGTCATCTGACCGTACATGGCTAAGCCTTTGGCATCCAGCTCATTAAAATGATCCCAGGTGGCCCAGTGGGGTACTAAATTGGAGTTGGCAATGAGAACCCTCGGTGCGTTGCTGTGGGTTTTAAACACACCCACGGGTTTGCCAGACTGTACAAGTAAAGTTTCGTCGTCTTCCAAGGCTTTGAGCGAGCCAATAATTTGATCATAGCTGGCCCAGTCTCGAGCGGCACGGCCAATACCCCCATAAACCACGAGTTCATTGGGGTTTTCTGCCACTGCGGGGTCTAAGTTGTTCATCAACATACGCAGCGGCGCTTCGGTCATCCAGCTTTTGGCGCTGATTGTGGTGCCAGTAGGGGCGGTAATAGTGCCAACACGAGTGCGGCGCGCGGTGAGTTCTGCAGTGTCTAACATAGCTGTCTCCAAGAAATATCTAGCTTACATGTATATACAAGTAGCTAAGATACGCCTATTTATGGAATCAGGCAAGCCTAGTGCGGCTCATAAGACCTGCCAAAATGACCAAAAAGATGAAATAGGTGGCCGGGAGATAAGAGCCGTGCGCTGGTAACAATTTGCTGGTTGGACCAAGTGCGGCGTTTAATTTGTAAACACGCTTGGTGCATATCAATGGCTAGTTTGCTGGCTTCGTGTTGGTTAGCTGTAACGGCTTCAACCAAATGTTCACCTTCGGTAATCGGGGCTATACGATTTAAGTAGGCGTAGGGAGTGAGCTTGGTGAAATCTTGTTGGCTGTAATTTGGAGCTAGGCTGGCGTTAACAATCCGTTCTTCTAGCTGAATGGGTTTGTCATTTTCAAAGTGAATGAGTTCCGACTTGTAAATTACCTCGCCGGTGCGAACGCCAAGTCGAAGCGCTTCATCAGTCCTTGCTTTAACTTCTTGTAATATAAGAATTTCTACTTTGTGAATGTGCCCGCGGTCTGCAATTTCTTGAGCGATGTTGTGGACTTCAAATAACGCCGAGTGGGCTTTTTTGGGTGCCACAAAGGTGCCCACGCCCTGTTGTCGATGTAATACCCCAGCAGCTGTGAGCTCGCGCAGAGCACGGTTCACTGTCATGCGGCTAACACCCAGTGCTTGTACCATTTCGGCTTCAGACGGCAAGCGCTGTTCCGCTACCCAAATACCGTTATTAACGTTATCGGTAATGGCGCTTTTTAGGCGTGCATATATCGGTGCGCTGGTGCTAGGTAAGGCATCAAGCAAGGCATCGAGGAGGCTTTGAGTTATAACAGACAAAGGAGTGTTCACGAGGGTTCCTAATGGTTTAACCGACAATGGCGGCAAGGCGTGTATTGAGTATACCGCCTTGACTTGACTATGCCAATTCCTGTATTGTCTATACAAGTTAAGTGCATAGGCCTGTGAGAGCACCATTATGAATCAAACCTATTTTGCCAAACAGGCATTGATCGCTTCCGTTTGGCAACAAGACGTTAAAATACACGTAGTTGATGGTGTTATTGCGATGATTACACCTAATCAAAGCAGCGACGGTTGTATGGTGCTTGAGGGGCCGGTGCTGCCGGGCATGGTTAACTTGCATTCACATGCTTTTCAGCGTGCGATGGCAGGTTTGGCAGAAGTTTGCCTAGATCCCAAAGACAGCTTTTGGAGCTGGCGCGATCTTATGTATGGGCTAGTGGCTAAATTGAACCCTGAGCAAGTGGGGCAAATTGCCACCTATCTCTATATAGAGATGCTTAAAGCCGGTTATACCCAAGTGGCCGAGTTTCATTATTTACATCACCAGCAAAGTGGCCAAGCTTACGACAACCCCGCAGAAATGGCCTTGCAAGTACGCCAGGCCGCAGTCGATGTGGGCATAGGCCAAACCTTATTACCGGTACTCTATAGTCACTCAGGCTTTGGTGGCCAAGCCCCAAACCCAGGCCAAGCCCGCTTTATTCATGACCTAGATGCGTACCTGCGCCTGCAAGAGCAGTTGGGTCAAAACATAAACGCCCTGACTCATAATCAAGGTCTGTGTTTCCATTCGCTACGTGCCGTTACCAAATCGCAAATGGAGACAGCGTTAACGAGCTTGCCGCAAGACTGGCCAGTACATATTCATATTGCCGAGCAAATGAAAGAAGTCAACAACTGTGTAGCATGGAGTGGACAGCGCCCAGTAGAGTGGTTAGCGAATGAAGTAGGTTTTGATGCCCGCTGGTGTTTGATTCACGCTACCCATGTGAATGAACAAGAAGTGCAAACTATTGCTAAAAGCCAAGCTGTCGTTGGATTGTGCCCCAGTACCGAGGCCAACCTAGGCGACGGTATCTTCCCTATCACCGACTTAGTGGCTCAAGGGGGCCGTTTAGGCATAGGCTCAGACAGCCATGTGTGTGTTTCGGTGGCGGAAGAGTTGCGCTTGTTAGAATACGGCCAGCGCCTGCGGGACCAACAACGTAACCGTGTTTATAGTGGCGAGCAGGCGAGTGTAGGAGACTTTATCTACCAAACCAGCGTCAGTGGCGGCAATGCAGCCTGTAATATAAAGGCAGGTTTACACGTGGGCGCACGGGCCGATTTCATTACTCTAGATACAAGCCACCCGTTGTTAGAAACGGCCAAGCCCGAGCAACTCATCAACCGCTGGACCTTTGGCATTAACCACAACCCTGTGAAAGACGTGTTTGTGGCAGGGGAGCAGGTGGTTAGTTCGGGTTGTCATAAGCTAGAAGCTTGGGCTGCTGGTGTTTTAGCTTCGAGTTTAAAGCAATTGTTAGGTTAATAGGCATGGTCCGAGCGGGCTGAAAACGGTGCGTTTTAGGATCGAATTTCAAACAGGTTGGTTCATAGTAGACTAGTACTTACGGAAACTTTGAGTTCAATCAAAATGGCGTCCCAGAGACGGCGTATCTTGTCCTGTAGGCCTTGTAGTTAGTAGGTTATTTGTTTTAACTATGCGTCCTATGTACCAACTTGTGTACCAAAAACGCAATCCGTCTACTTATATTGAGGGTGACCTCAGAGTTTAGTCGTCCTAAGCATCATAATGTGCTTGCTTATCACTGTAATTGGGTAAGGCGCGGCATGGAACTTAATAGCTGTTTTGTATACGGGTGTTGAGGCTGTTCAAAGATGGCATCGTTATCACCTTGTTCCAATGCCTCGCCATCTTTCATGACGATAACCCTATCACACATTTGACGAATCACAGCCAAATCATGACTTACAAACAAAAGGGTAAGATCAAGCTGTTGCTGCAAATCTTTCAATAAGTTAAGCAATTCAGCCTGTACAGATACATCTAAAGCCGAGGTCGGCTCATCGCAGAAGATGAAATCTGGCTTGTACCCTAAAGCACGCGCAATACCAATTCGTTGCCGTTCTCCGCCGGAAAAGGCATTAGGCATTTTATCGGAATCTAGCGGCTGCAAACCCACCAACTGCATTAAATCTTGGGCGAGGCGTTTGGCTTGATGTGCGCCAATCAGCCCATGTACTTTGAGCCCATAGGTAATATTTTCACCGGCAGTCATGCGCGGATTGAGTGACGAGTATGGGTCTTGAAAAATACATTGCATGGACAAACATAAGTCTCGTCTGTCCTTAGGATCTGTAAGCGTTGCAAGGTTTTGTCCACGGTAAATCACCTGCCCTTCCGTGATTTCATGCAACCCTAAAATGAGACGGCCGATGGTAGACTTGCCAGAACCAGACTCCCCCACGATACCCACTGTTTCGCCTTTGTGAACTTGAAAACTAACATCTTTAACGGCGCAAAAGTCTTGCTTTGGTTTAAACAAACTTGCCGGGGTTGTGAATATTTTGGCTAGCCGCTTTACCTCCAGTACCGGCACCTCAGCCACGTCTGTATCAACTTGCTTATCTAGCAAGTACTCCAACGCTGCATTTGCAATGGTTGCTTGCTCAGCTTGGGGTAAAACAAATCGTTCAATACGCTTTTCAATACGTGGCACCGACGCCATCAAAGCCTGGCTATAGGCATGCTTTGGATGATTAATCAGTGTCGCTGTTGGAGCCTGTTCAACATGTTGGCCATGGCGTAAAACATAAAGGTATTCGCACATTTCTGCTACCACACCCATGTCGTGGGTAATGAGGATAACAGCAACGTTATTGCGTCGGCTGAGCTTAAGTAAGGTTTCTAGAACAGACTTTTGCACCGTAACATCCAACGCAGTAGTTGGCTCATCGGCAATAATGAGTTGTGGTTTGGCCGCAATGGCAATGGCAAATACAATACGCTGACAAAGCCCGCCTGATAGCTGGTGAGGGTACTTACTGAGCCGATCTTCCGCCATTGACACGTCGGCTTGTTGCAGTAATTTAATGGCGTAGGCTTTGGCTTTAGCACCGGCCATATCGGTATTGGCCTCAATGGCTTCTATCACTTGCTCGCCAATCGTTAGTACCGGATTGAGGGCAGTCATTGGGTTTTGATAGATGTATCCAATTTGGCGGCCGCGCAAGGTTTCTAATGCACTTTCAGTAGATGATAATAAGTCTTTATTTTGCATCAAAATTTGGCCAGAGTTAACCACAGCTCGTGGGTCGAGCAGCCCCAAGATAGCCTTACCAATAGTAGACTTGCCCGCGCCGCTTTCGCCCACCACGCCAACAATTTGTCCAGCATTAACGGTGATGGATATGTTTTTTAGGGCGAAAAAATCAACTGCGTCATCCTCATCCTCTTGTTTAGCGAGAGGGTAGCTAACACTAAGGTTGTTAATTTCTAATAAGATTGAAGAATTCATCATTAACCCCTAGGCTGCAAAAATGGATTGTTGTGTTCACGGATACGGTCTGCCACAACATTAATGCACAGCACCAATGCCACCAATACAAGGCCCGGTACAATACTGATCCACCACTTACCAGACAATAAATAATCGTTGCCGTTAGCAATTAGTAAGCCAAGGGAAGGTTCGGTAATGGGTACACCAACGCCTAAAAAAGACAAAGTGGCTTCGGCACCTATGGCACCGGATAAACTCATAGGCAGCATTACCAAAACCGGTGCAATACTATTAGGCAGCAAAAACCTTAACATGATGCGCCAATTGGCTAAACCTGCCAAACGTGCCGCGTCGATGTACTCTTTTTGCATCTCTGACAAAGCCGAAGACCGAGTTAAACGAGCCTTGCTGGCCCAAGTACCAATGATCAAGGCATAGATCACCTTATCCACACCCGTACCAAACATGGCCAACAACATCAGCGCCAGCAAAATGCCCGGAAAACTCACCTTTAAGTCTACGGCGCGCATGATAATGGTTTCTATCCAGCCACCTTTTAAAGCGGCTAACAAACCTAGCAACACACCCAATATAGTGCCTACAATAACCGCCGAAAAAGCCACAAATAGGCTGATTCTTAGGCCGTACATTACCGTTGACAAAATATCCCTACCTACGGCGTCGGTGCCAAGCCATGCGGTGGTGCCGGTGCCTAATTTAGACATGGGCGGCAACAAACCGTCCATAATGTCTAAGGTCATTAAGTCGTATGGGTTTTGCGGCGCAATCCAAGGCGCTAGCAATGCCACCAAAATAAATAACCCTACACCCACCAGCCCCATTAGAGCCAATGGGTAGTGTGCAAATATGGTCTTATACTGATGCCACAGGATATTAGACATGCGTTTAATAGTAGACATAGGCATCACTTTTGATAACGAATACGTGGGTCTAAGATGGCATAGAGCACATCCACCACAAAGTTAATAAACACAAACATCAAAGTGATGAGTATGAGGTAGGCCACCACTACAGGGCGGTCTACCATGTGAATAGAATCGAGCAACAGTTTGCCAATGCCAGGCCATGCGAACACGGTTTCTGTGACTGTTGAAAACGCGATGAGCCCACCCACTTCTAAGCCTGTAATCGTAACGATGGGAATTAAAATATTACGTAACAAGTGACGGCGAATAATACGTTGCTTGCTAATGCCTTTGGCTCGTGCAAAGGTCATATACTCTTGATATAACACTTCTTGAGTGCCCGACTTAGCCAGTCGTGTTTGCATACAAATTTTGTATATCGCAAGGTTTATGGCCGGCAAGGCCATGTGTCGAAGGCCATCGATAGACAATAGTGACCACTCGATACCAAATAAGGGGTTAGTGTCGCCACGGCCAGAGGCCGGCAACCACTTTAAAAACACGGCAAATACTAAAATTAACAACAGTGCTTGCCAAAAATTGGGAATGGAATAACCCACGGTGGTTAAAAAACTAATCAGCCGTGAAGGTTTGCTACTACTTTTAATGCCAGAGTAAATGCCCATAGGAATACCAATGCTCAAACCTATAAACATGGCTAACAAGGCAATTTCTAAGGTGGCCGGCAAGCGCTCTATAATCAGTTCTAATACCGGGCGATTATGTACATAAGAAACGCCAAAATCCCCCTGTAATATGTTGCCAGCAAAGGTGAAATATTGCTCATAAAGGGGCTTATCTAAGCCTAGCTCAATAGCCAGATCAATTTTATCTTGTTCGGTAAAGTCTTCGTCGGCCAGCATTTCAACCGGGTCACCAACAACAAACATACCCATGAAAACGATGAGTGACATAATAAAAGCCAATATCAGGCTTTGCCACATACGCTTTGCAATATAAATTAACACCAGCCACACTCCTAAAAAAATACCGCCAATATTACACGTAATACTGGCGGTTAACTGCACCTACGTTACTAAACCTAAGTAACGTTATTTAGGGCTTACCATATCGGCAAAGGTGCGCTCATCTGGACGGCCAACAACGGTTAGGTTGCTGTCGTGGGCCCAAATACTGTGCTGATAGTACAGCGGAATGCCCGGCAACTCATCCACTGCCACCTGCATAGCTGCCTGCAAATACCCATGAGAGGCCTGCTTGTCAGTTTCTACGGCCCATTTCTCCATAGCCGCATCAAAGTCTGCGTTGTGGTAGTTGGAGTAGTTACTTACACCTAAGTTAAGGTCTTTATTGCGCGAAGCAAAGGCATAGGAGATCATTTGTGCCGCACCTTGAGGGTGTCCCCAGCCGTACATAAACACGCCAAAATCACGGTTCTTACGGCCTTTCTTAAACACACTCCATGGTTCTGCCTTTAAACTCACCTCAATACCAACACGGGTAAAGTACTGGGCAATGGCTTGGGCCACACGGGTGCCGTTAATGTAACGGTCATTAGGTACGTTAAGCTCCATTTTGATGCCAGTGGCATAACCAGCTTCGGCCAGCAAGGCTTTGGCTTGTTCTGGGTCGTAGGTTAAATCTGGCATGGTTGGGTCTGCACCTTCACGATAGCTTGGCGAGAACTGCGACGCCACGGTAGCCATGCCTCCCATCAAACGCTCAACAATGGCTTCGCGGTTAACCGCTAAAGATAATGCTTTACGTACGCGCAAGTCGGCTAACGGGTTGCTGCCATCTGCAGCGGTAACACCAGGGGCTTGCTCACTGCCTACATCTAAGATGAGGAAGATAGTGCGCCACGATGGTGTGCTGGTTGAACTGTAAGCGGCGTCGTCTTTTAGGCTTTCTAAATCTTCCATGGTGGGGTTTTCAACAAGGTTAAAATCACCTGCTAATAAGCCTGCCATTCGCGCGCCAGAGTTCTTCACCGAACGAATTTCAACGCGATCCCAATTGCCGCCATCGCTCCAGTGATTAGGGTTGCGTACTAGGTCTGCATCGCCTGTGTTGGCGAAACTTTCAAGGGTGTATTTACCCGTGCCATTGGCCATTTCTCCAGATTCAAACTGGGCACGCGTTGGGTAACGAGTAATGCCACAATCACCGGTGTTGTCGTATTGTAACGGCACCGTAAAATCGGCCTGACTAGCAGACAAAATAGACAGCGACTTGAGCTTTTCTGGCAACACTGGGTAGGCTTTCAGTGTAGTAAAAGCAACGGTGTGATCATCAATCACTTTAACATCAGTTACTGGGCTCATGGCACTAGTAAGCATGTTCTTTTTACCGTCTACACGGTACATCATGCGGCAGGCGCTATACACCACGTCTTGCGCTGTAAACGCTGCGCCGTTGTGGAAGGTTACACCCTCACGCAAATGGAATAACAACGTGGTATTGTCTTGCCATTCGTAGGACGTAGCCAACAATGGCTGATCTGTACGAGACACTAACGCTTCGTAAATGTGCTCGTTAAGCGATGCAGTAGGTGAGGCACTACTCTTGAACGGGTCCACCGTAGAAGGCGCGGCCGAATAAGCCATGCGCAAGGTATCAGCACCTGCACTAGAGGCCAATAACGAGGAGAAAACTCCTACCGCGGCAGCCAATTTTAAATAATTAATTTGCATAAAATACTCCTGGTTATTGTTTTACTTCTTCTGTTGATCTACAAAAGCTGCAATTTGGCCTAAGGCTGCACCACAATCTTTTTGCATTTGACCAAAACGTCCTGTTTTGGAGCGGGTGTCTTCATCTAGATAAAGATCACGCCGAATTTCTACCTGCAATATATGCTGGTTAATTTCTGGCCAGCCATAGCGCACAATCATTTCCCCACCAACAAAGCGGCCATTAACGGTGACATCGTAACCTTGGTCGCTAAAGGCGTCTGCCACTGCTTCGGTGTAGGCCGGACTACAGGCTTCGCCGCGGCGATCGCCAATATCAATTTGAGGGCGTTGTTTGCCACCGCGAGCTTGGGCATCCTTTTGGGTCATGGAGTGGCAGTCCAACACAAACGCACAGCCGTGTTGTTGGCGCATTTGCTCAATTTGAGAGGTGATTGATTGATGGTAAGGTACAAAACAATGGGCCAAGCGCTGTTTCAATTCTCGATTACTTAATAGCCGATCATAAATATTGTGGATTTCTTTGGTGCGCGACCAAAACAAAGTGGTGCCAGATTTCAGCCCGGTTGGCTGCATGCGGCCGTACCAGTTATCACTATCCTCCAGCATAGCTGCATCAATATCGTGTTGGTGACGATTAACGTCAATATAGGCCCGAGGAAACAAGGCGTGTACCGAGGCCAAACCCAAACCGTTACGCGCGTGGTAAAGTTCATCAACATACTTGTCGTTTGGAAAATCGAGCACTTCAAAAGGTAGCGAGGGGTTAGGCCCAAAATCATCAGGGTAAACCTCACCACTATGGGGAAAGCTCAATAATAACGGCGTAATCAAATGCTCACCTGAGCGTGCGCCGGTTTCTACTTTAATACTCGCCTGGGGTTGGCCATTCACTTGTATGTAACTCATGTGTCTGTCGCTTACTCATCTGTGAGTGAATAATTGGTGAAACTGAAGACAGATTAAAGTGGAAGATAAACGGGCACAACGTTATTAAGCAGGGCTAACAATCTATAAGTTTTAGTTATATAGTATTTGGGAATTCAAAGCCCATGTAGGATGCACAACCATGAGCCAAACCCAAAAAATCAACCGTTTTAAATACATCGAAGCTTTTTCTGCGGTCATTTCCTGCGGCAGCATCTCGGCAGCAGCAAAACACCTTGGCGTATCGCAACCGGCCGTAAGCCAACTCATAAAAAAATTAGAAGACTCCGTGGGGGTGCCTTTGTTCGTGCGACGCAATGGCGTCATCTACCCCACGGCTAGAGCAGAAAGCCTGCGTGATGACGTTGATGACCTGTTGATGCAGTTAGATAAAATCCAAATGCAACTAAACTTTGGCCGCACCAGCACCATGAGCACCGTGCGTTTTTCGGCCAATATGTCGATTACTAACGAGCTATTGCCAACAATACTGGCCCATCTGCACCAGAGCAAACCTAGCATTTCTTTTTACGTTAACTCATTACCTGTTGCCAACATGGCCAAGTCCATTATGGACGGCAATGTCGACTTTTCCCTTTCTACCAAAGCACTGAACCACGCTAACATCGTCAGTAAAAAGCTCATTAGCGCCCGAGAAGTATGTGTTTTACCTAGAACACATACCTTGGCAACAAAAGAAAAGCTGTCAATACGAGATCTAAAAAACCAAAAAATGATGATGACCTCGCGTACCGACAGCTCCTACGATCAACACAGAAAGCTCTTCCATAACCACCGTGTACAATACCGTAAACTACTGGAATCCCCGTTTGCCACTCTTTCCATGGCAATGCTCGCGCAGCTTGATGCCCTATCCATCAACAACGTTTTGATCGCCCACCTCGTATGCCAACATAACGACCAAATCACCTGGCGACCGATTGAAGAATTTGATCACGAAACCCATTTTTACTTATCCATGCCACCCTGGTTAGAAGGCACACCTACGGAACAATTCATTTTAGACAGCCTTAAATGCGTGATCACACCCATTGCAGAGACGCTTGATTTAACCATGTCCATATAAGTTAATATTATGAAGATTTAGGCTAAGCTTATAGGATTGCCGAGCTAATTAATTACCCTTAAAGTGAGCCTAACGTTAATTTGGTTAGATCCCTCATGAATATCTGTATTTTACACATTGGTTTTGCCAACCCAGCTGTGACCTCTAAACACCAGCCTTCGCCGGTGCGCTTTCAAAATTTGCTCGGACCATTCATGCCTGAGACTCGGTGGCAGGTAATTAACTGCGTTGAAGATGCACTACCCACCGATACCAGTCTGTTTGATGGCTACCTCATCACAGGCGGCAAGTATTCAGTGTTTGAGGATCTTCCATGGCAATATCAGTTATTTGATTTCATTCGCAGTGTGCATGCTAACAAAGTTCCACTGGCGGGCATTTGCTATGGGCATCAAGCCATTGCCCATGCGCTCGGGGGAGAAGTAGAACGCTTTATTGGCGGCTGGGGGGTGGGTATAAACCAATTACAAACTACCCAACTACCCAAGTGGATGCAGCCACAGCCAGCACAACTCGACTTGTTGGCCATGCACCAAGACCAGGTGACCCAACTGCCACCTCATTGCGACGTGTTTTTAAGCAGTGACTTCTGCCCGATTTCAGGATTTTACCAAGCGCATCGGCTATTCGCCATTCAACAGCACCCCGAGTTTACGCCTGAATTGTGCCAAGACTTAATAGAGCGCCGACAAGACAGAATTGGCAGCATCTATCAACAGTCCATAGATTCGCTAAACACCCCTCACCAAGGCGCCGTTGTGGGCCAATGGATCGCGCAGTTTTTTGTTTTTGGGTCATGAACTACTGCAACTATAGTCCGTTAGGAAGCTATAATTCACCACCAACAATGTATAAAGAGACCGCATCTGGCGTATACTTCGGCCTATCAATTACCGCCGAACAAAGTGCGGTCCTCGTTACATCTGATGCAATTCAAGTTAACCTTTCACTGGCAGCGTCCAGCCACGATAGGCTATTCGCCAGCTACCTCCGGCAGCAACTCACCAACACAAAACATCAACACGGAGACTGGCAACTCACAGTTCACCCTCATTCAAATGATCCATTCACGATACCCGCGACTTCTATAGAACACCTACCAACAACGTCACTGCAGCAATCGCCGCATGCTCAATACAGCTACACTCGTTATTTAAGCAAGGGAGAATTAAGTTACAGGCAACTATGCCTGCAAGTTATTGCCGATTTAATCCAATTAACACAGCACCTAAATAGTGCGGGAAACGACACTATTTACCCACCACACTTGGTCGATCATGGCAGTCTTAACAAACTTTTTGGCTGTATGTTGTTATTCGGCTAGGCTCAAAAAAACATGCCCACCGACACATCGGACGCACGAGGAATGTCTAGCCGCTGCTTAGAAAGTGGCTACCCGAATTGTTAAGGCTGCTTAGCTATAGCTCTTCGGCATTACGCCTCTAAGTGATTTACTCATCTCTGCTACCAGCTTACGCATAGCGATCACTTCTTGAGTTCTCAGCCCATGAATGTATCTATGATGATCTCTTCCGTACTGCGGATTGGTTGGACCTGTGGAGGCTCCACCGTGGCGTTTACATCGGCCATTGCGAAGGTTGCCCTTGTGCTTGCAGAGGCCGCCTGAGCGCGTTTTAGCCCCGAAAACGGGTAAGGTGTTTAGGTCAAGCCGATTGGTGGTTACATGGGCTTTATAGTCCTTTTTTAGCATTAACACCCACCCCCTCATACACACCAATAGCAGCCTGGCCCCCAGCCTCAATGTTTACTTTTTCAACAATAATTTTTTGTTGGCCTTTGCCTTTCATCCGTTCAAGTGTATTGATTTGGTCTATGCCTAACCTCGATAGTTTGGTGTATAGGTTACCCAAGCGTGTACCTAAAACTTAATCCTTATCTTATAAGGAGGCGTATCTTTTTTCACGTTACACCTACTAAGTACTACTATTGTTTTGAAGATTCAATTATTTAGTTACGTCTTTAGACTGGGCCTTCTGCTCTTTACACACTCATGGATATGAGTCATTTTTGTAATAATCGCTAGGTTCAAGAGTCAAAAATGGCTCATAAAACATTATGTGAAATTTAATGTTTTTAATAATTTCAACAAGTTATATGCTGTTTTTAATCTGGCACCAAAATTGCAATTAGACTAGTCTGGCGTTAGTGCCGGACACACAAAATAAATAATATAGGATCGAGAAAATGACTCTCTTTAAGAAATTATCTAAAACTGCGTTGGTTAGTTCAGTAGCAGCGGTGGCTTTATCAACTTCATCTCTTTGTCTTGCAGGTGCGACTTGGAATATGCCAACACCATATAGTGACGGTGTCCATCATACGAAAAATGTTCTGGCTTTTGCTGAAGACGTAAATGCGACGACGAATGGCGAGCTAAATATTGTTGTACATTCTGGTAGCTCCTTGTTTAAACACCCAGAAATTCATAGAGCGGTTAAAACAGGTCAAGTGAACATTGGTGAAATGTTCATGGGTATACTGGGTAATGATGACCCAATGTTTAAATTAGATAATATTCCTTTCCTAGCATCAAACTTCTCTCAAGCAAAAGCTCTATGGGACGCTTCTCGAGAAGAGATTCAAAAATCTATGGCAGAAAATGGCTTGAAGTTGTTGTATGCAGTACCGTGGCCACCTCAAGGCCTCTACACAAAAGATGCAGTGAACGGCATTTCTGATTTGGAAGGCTTGAAAATGCGTGCATATTCACCTTCTACCTCACGTTTATCGGTATTGTTAAAGTCCACACCAACAACTGTGCAAACACCAGAGATTCCTCAGGCATTTGGTACTGGCATTATCAATGCCATGGTTACATCTCCATCTACAGGAGTAAGCAGTCAAGCATGGGATTTTGTTAATCACTACACAGATGTTCAAGCATGGATTCCTAAAAATATGGTTTTCGTAAATTCTAAAGCGTTTAACCGTCTATCTGACAGTACCCAGAAATCCGTTCTTGAAGCAGCTACTGTTGCAGAAACTCGTGGTTGGGATATGGCTGCCAAGGAAACTAGCATAAAGACGGACATGTTAGCTGAAAATGGCATGGCTGTTTCTAAGCCAAGTAAAGAGCTAACTGCTGCTTTGGAAAATATCGGTTCCACAATGGCTGAAGAATGGGTTCAAGAGTCAGGCCAGCGCGGCACTGCAGTATTAACCCAATATAAAAAGTAATTCTACCTCTTTAGGCTGGCCTTAATAGCTTTTAGGCCAGCCACTATCTGAAAGTTTTGGAGCACTTTTTATATGCGTTCAATTTTAGATCGTATCTACACTTTATCGGGTGCCTTTGCGGGCGCTCTAATTCTTGGCATAACTTTGATTATTATGGCCCAAATTGTAGGTAGATGGTTTGGCATAGTAATACCCTCAACAGATGACTTCTCGGGCTTTATGTTAGCTGCATCAAGCTTCTTGGGGCTGGCTTACACCTTTAAAGCAGGCGGGCATATACGGGTTAGCCTTGTTATACAGCGACTTCCCGCTCGTTACAGAAAGGTACAAGAATTTTTCGTTTTGATAATTGCGGCTCTATTAGCCATATTTATGTCTTGGTATCTGTGGAACATGGTTTATGAAAGTTACGTTTTCGAAGAACTATCCGTTGGTTATATCCCCGTTCCATTATGGATTCCTCAGCTGCCTGTTTCTATAGGATGTAGTTTGTTTACTCTTGCCATCATTGATGAACTAGCTAGTGTTTCCATTGGCAACCGTCCTACTTATCAGCAACATGAAGAAGAGTTATCTTTGGAGGAACTCTAGTGGACACTATTACGATTTCAATCATATTAACAGCATCTCTACTCGCATTACTTTCTGCGGGGGTTTGGGTGGCGCTAACACTAATGGCTGTGGGGTTATTAGGGATGACCCTAATGGGTCTAGGTTCATCAGGGTTAATTTTCGCGACAACTACATGGGGGACGAGCTCTAGCTGGGCTTTGACTGCGTTACCCTTGTTTATATGGATGGGGGAAATCTTATTTAAAACCAAACTGTCAAAGGCGCTTTTTGAAGGCCTGACTCCTTGGTTGGGGCGTATTCCAGGTCAGTTATTACACGTTAATATATTAAGCTGCGGCGTCTTTGCTGCTGTATCAGGCTCTTCTGCTGCCACTGCTGCAACCATTGGTAAAATGACTCTGCCTGAGTTGAAAAAAAGGGGCTACAGTGAGTCCATGGCTATAGGGACTTTAGCTGGTTCAGGGACCCTAGGGCTATTAATTCCACCATCGATTATCTTAATTGTATACGGTGTGGCCGCTGAAGTGTCTATTTCAAGATTGTTCATTGCTGGAGCAGTACCAGGTTTGCTCTTGGTAACTTTGTTTATGGCATATACCATCCTCTGGTCTATGGTATATGCCAAAGGCGGGAACAAAGAAGCTCAGACGTATTCATTGGTAGAAAAAATCAAATCAATTAAGGAACTTTTACCTGTAGTCGGTCTAATTATATTTGTATTAGGCTCCATTTACACAGGTTTAACCACTCCCACAGAGGCTGCAGCATTTGGTGTGGTGGGAGCTCTATTCTTAGCCTATGTTACCGGCGCATTGTCAACTGATAGCTTTAAGGAAAGCCTAATGGGGGCTGTGCGAACATCATGCATGATCTCTCTTATCCTAGCTGGAGCGGCTTTTTTAACTATAAGTATGGGCTTTTTAGGAATCCCAAGAGCGTTAGCAACTGCGATCGGAGAGTTACAGCTTTCTCCATATATGCTGTTAGTTTATCTGACCTTATTATTTGTTGTGCTAGGGTGTTTTTTGGACGGCATTTCAGTAGTTGTACTCACAACTAGTATCGTATTGCCTATGGTTCAACAAGCTGGAATTGATCTACTATGGTTTGGTATCTATATTGTGCTAGTGGTAGAAATGTCCCAAATAACGCCGCCAGTTGGATTCAATTTGTTTGTGGTTCAGTCGCTCACTGGGAAGAATATCTTGTATGTTGCAAAAGCAGCCTTGCCGTTCTTTTTGTTAATATTGCTGGCAGTTGTGCTTATCACTATCTTCCCATCAATTGTTACAGGCTTACCAATGATAATGATAAGCTAGGTATTTAAGGGTTGGTTAGCTCGATGCAACTCAGCCCATATCTGTAATAGGAAACGAAGAGGATAACCTGCACTCGGCTTATCCTCTTCACTGAAGACTATGCCTTTTTTTAAGAATAGAAGTATCAAATCAAGCTTGTTGTTTGCATTCGGATTATTGTGTGCATTCACCATACTGTCCAGTGCCATTGGCCTTTATGCAAATAGCCAGCTTAGAGCAGATTACAGAATCGCTGTTGAGGAAAAAATACCTTCTATTGCATCTATGGTGCACTTAAGCACTGAATCGGTACTTTTAACCAATCTAGTTCCACAGCTTTATAGTGCTGATAATGATAATGCCAGAAGAAAGTATTGGAGGAGAATACAGGACAGTATTGACTTAATAGACCTAAGGCTAAAAGTAATGTTGGCAGAAATGCCTTGGGACCAGGACTTGAGCCTTACAATAAGTCAATTTCAAGAGTTGAAACCTCTTATAGAAAGCATGAACGAGAACGTTAAAAAGCGGATTATTTACAAAGAAGAAATAAAACGCAGCCATTCTCAGTTTACCAACCTCACCGAAGAACTAACTCTTTTAGTTAGGTCTTATGATGCTCAGTCAAAACCTAACGCCACACAATCCAGCACAGCTGATTTAGAGTCTTCTAGGGATATAACTACAAGGCTACAAATAACAGTGTATCGAGCTGTTAACATTATCAATTCGCTTTATAACACGCTTAATTCCAAGCAACTTAACTATCTGAGTGAGCAATTAAATGACGTCGCAGCGGAGCTTAGCAGTCGGGTTCTGGAGTTAGGGGGCCGATCTGATCTGCCACACCTACACACACTTACCGATAGCATTAGTAAGGCGACAACTGTAGATCGAAACCTATTTAAACTTCGAGCAATCGAAGAAACTAACAGAGAACACTCCTATAGAATTTTTGGTGAAGCTGAAATCATTCTGGATTCAGTTAACTACAAGATAGGAGAATACGTTAATAAAATTCAGATTGATTCTATACTCTCATCTCAAGCGGCAACGACTAGAATTAAGTTTCAGCACATCATGATGATATTCATTGTATCGCTAAGTATTTTTTTCTCTATTACCGTTATGTGGCTTTACGTAAAAAGAAGAATACTTGATCGTATACAGGCCTTAAATTACAGCATGGCGGTTATTTCATCGGGTGACCTAGCATATAGAGTACCGGTAGCCGGAGCCGATGAAATAGGTGATATGGCAACCTCATTAATCAGCTTTCGAGACCAACTGAACGAAAAGCAATTTGAATTAGTCCAAGCCAGCAAGCTGGCGGCAATAGGTCAACTATCTACAGGTATTTCTCATGAGATTAACCAACCATTAGCTGCCATTGGTCATTATTCTAGAAATGGCTCACGTATGATTGACTGCGACGACCTAGCAGGGGCTTCAAAGAACTTTGACAACATTGCAAGGCTTGTGAAAAAAGCCACTACAATCACGTCAAGGCTAAAATCTATAGCCAGAAAGCCCCAAGAAAAACTCTACAAAGTAAATCTGTATGAGTCGGTCAAGAATGTACTGGAGATTCTATCTAGCCACCCAAGGTTCAAATTTGTAGAAATGTCCATAGACATGAATAAAGATGACGCTGATGTTCTCGCAGAACAAGTTCAGTTGGAACAAGTCATCTTAAACTTGGTTACAAATGCTATTGATGCGCTCGAAACCGTAGAAGGTAAAAAGGAAATAACCATTCGCAGTAACTACACCGGTGATTTCGTTTATTTAAACATAGTAGATAATGGCATTGGTATACCTGCAGACCTTCAAGGCAAGATATTCGATCCCTTTTTTACCACCAAGAATTCCGATAAGGGGCTAGGGCTTGGGTTAGCCATATCCTATAGTATAGTCAAGAGTTTCGGCGGCAACATTAGGGTGAATAAAAACCTTGATAAGGGCAGCACGTTTACTACAAAGCTGGTAGCTATTAATTAATAGGTGGAACTGTTGAAAAATATATTAGATCAAATTCAAGTATTTATCATCGACGATGAAGAAGATGTTAGAGAATCCTTGAGTCAAACACTTTCTTTTGAGGGGATAAAATCTGAAGGATTTGGTAACCCAGCAGAAGCGATATACAAATGCAGACAAGGCTGGCCTGGGGTTGTTATATGTGACCTCAGTATGCCTGACATGGATGGCTTAGAGGTGTTAGATCAGATATTAGAAATAGATAATGAGATCCCCGTTATTCTATTTAGCGCTCATGCTGATATTTCGATTGCCCTCAAAGCTGTTAGGCAAGGTGCATATGATTTTCTTGAAAAAACCGAAGATCCTCAAATTCAGGTAGATACAATTCACCGAGCTATAACTAAACGTGCACTCGTCCTGGAAAATATAGAACTAAGGAAAACGATAGACAATGCTCATGACATAGAAAGCCGTTTAATTGGACATGGTCAAGCAATTAATACCGTCAAAAAAGAACTAATAAATTTAGCACAAGTCGATGTGGATGTGGTCCTCAATGGCGAAACAGGAACTGGAAAGGAAGTTGTTGCAAGGTGCATACATGACTTTAGCGCCAGAAAGTCCGCACCATTTGTTGCAATTAATTGCGGTGCTATTTCGGAAAACTTGATAGAAAGTGAGCTATTTGGTCACGAGGTAGGATCATTTACGGGAGCTTCAAAGAAGCGCATCGGAAAACTAGAGTACGCTAATGGCGGTACGGTTTTTTTGGACGAAGTTGAGAGTATGCCTCATTATCTACAAATTCGCCTATTGAGAGTTCTCCAAGAAAGATATATAGAAAGAGTTGGTGCTAATAAAAATATAGAACTGGACATTAGAGTAATCGCAGCTAGCAAAGTGGACCTTAATGAACACGTTGTAAACGGAGGCTTTCGGCAAGATTTGTATTACCGCTTAAGTATTGCAAGCATCGAGCTACCCAATATTTCCCAAAGAAAGGATGATATAGGGCTCCTATTTAGCCATTTTGTAGCTAAAGCCTCTAAGAAGCATCACAAATCACCAGCATCAATTCCATCGACATTGATAAGGCAATTAGAGCATCGAGATTGGCCTGGCAATGTTCGAGAAATTTCAAACGAAGCAGAAAAATGGGTGCTAGGGCTTTCAATAAGTCAAAAGTCTAGAAGTGCATTTGAAGATAACTCTTCTCACTCTCTTGATGAAAAACTAGGGCGTTTCGAAAAGGAGATAATTGAAGATGCGCTATTGAGAAGTGATCATAGTATTTCTGAGACAGCTGATGACCTAAGCATACCAAGAAAAAAACTTTATCTACGGATGAAGAAGTATGGTATCGGAAAATATGACGAGTAATTAATATCTCTAGTTATTTAACATTTTTACAGGATTATCTAATAAAAACATGTAATCCCCCGCATAACCAGAGCAGCTATAAGTAGAAAATTCCATTAAACTAAATGTGCGTTTTGACTTCACGCGGTGCCATTATGGAGGCCACCGAAAATGGTTTCTATGCCCTCGGTGTAATACTAGGGTAGCTGTTTTGTATGGTGTTAGCGTTTATTTTTATTGCCGACATTGTTACCAGTTACCCTATAGCTCACAAAATCAAGGCGAACTAAATCGCATAATTGAGCAAAAACACAAACTAGGTAAGCGTATTTTTGAGCATTATGAGAATGGCACTGGCTGGGGCAAGAAGAAAGGCATTCATTCCTCTACATTTAACAAACTACACTGTAGGCCTTGTAGTT
>ERZ1049444.22-NODE-22-length-164220-cov-19.728030_pt1 | contig 164220 bp, 183 predicted proteins | sample MGYA00383101_ERZ1049444 | MGnify/ENA primary metagenome ERZ1049444 (study PRJEB29581, sample SAMEA5548371) | metagenome | biome: marine; feature: coastal; material: water | depth 50 m | study: Short-term variability in the microbial, nano- and picoplankton... | reverse complement strand
TTTTGAATGAAATTTATCTAAAGATTAACTGTTTATTTCTAGTTATTTTAATATACCGGTATGGAAACAATTATTGAAAAATTCTTAGAGATAGTAATAATACTTATTGCTGCAAAAGTTGGTGCAGAAATAATGAGACGCATCAATCAGCCGGCAGTAATTGGAGAACTATTGGCGGGACTAACAATAGGATATTATGGCCTTGGATTATTACCACATGCTGAATCTGGTGACGTAATTTCTACGCTCGCTGAAATAGGTGTAGTGCTTTTATTATTTGAAGTTGGTCTTGAGACCAATCTAAAAGAATTTATAGAGTTAGGCACAACCTCACTAGCTGTTGCATTGATAGGTGTAGTTGCACCTTTCGGACTTGGATTTGGAGCTGTTTATGCATTACAACTCGGTGGTGCGTATGTATTTGAAGTAGCACTTTTTATGGGTGCTGCAATGACAGCGACATCTGTAGGCATAACGGCAAGGGTTTTTGGAGACCTTGGGCAACTAAAGTCAAAAGAAGCAAAAACAATAATTGGGGCAGCAGTGGTAGATGACATACTAGGGCTTTTAATACTAACTGTCGTAGCTGGTCTACTTGGAAGTAGTGGAGATTTTCAGCTCGTCGATTTAGGTGTAATAACACTTAAAGCGGTGGGATTTTTAGCTGCTGTTGTGGTAGCTGGAAGAAAACTGTCACCATATATTTTTCAACTATTTGTAAAAATCCCCTCACCAGGGACCTTTGTAACAGGTAGTTTCATTTTTGCTATGGGGTTAGGAGCTGCAGCTCATTATGTAGGCCTTCACCCTATTGTTGGAGCATTTGCTGGAGGCGTTGTAGCAGGAGAGTCAGGAATGACATCTAGAATTAGAGAGGAAATGAGACCTATTAACTTTCTCTTAGTTCCAATATTTTTTGTTTACATTGGGTCAGAAGTAGATATTTCTATTTTGGCATCCAGCTACGTTTTTCTAGTCGGAGCAGCGATAAGCATACTGGCCTTTGCTGGTAAATATGTTTCAGCACTCGGAGCAATTGGAAAAGGAATGAATGCATCTGTTATAGGTATTGGAATGGCACCACGAGGAGAAGTAGGTTTAATCTTTGTTGCTGTTGCAACGACAACTCTATCATCTGTTATTGACGAACAAGTGATAGCCATAATTATTTGGATGGTAATAAACACTACAGTTGTTGCTCCAATGCTATTAAATAGAATTTTAAAAAAGAGTGATGATTCAAGACCTGAAGAAGATGAACGTTTTGAATCACCTGTAGTTGAATAGTAAAAACCCTCCAATAATCTACATTTTTACTATCATATTATGAGTTAATAATAAGGGGAATATTAAATGCTTATAAATTCTATGATTGCTGCAGTAGCTGGACTTGCTCTTGCAGGATTTTTCGCAAATAAAGTTTTATCAATAAAGGTTACCGACTCTAAGGTAGAAGAACTTTCTACAGCTATAAGAGAGGGCTCTATGGCCTTCTTGAAAAGAATGTATTCATGGATTAGTGTTTTTGTCATAATCTTAGCTGTCTTAATTTCTGTGCTTACAGATTGGGGCTACCCATGGGGGTCCGTTGCTTTTATTGCAGGCGCTGTCCTTTCTTCTTTAGCTGGTTTTATCGGTATGAGAATAGCTACAGCGGCAAATGGAAGAACAACTGAAGCGGCAAGAGATGGTGGAACAATTAAAGCTTTACCAGTTGCATTTAGAGGTGGAGCAGTAATGGGCTTTACTGTTGCAGGTTTAGGTTTACTAGGAGTATCTCTTGGATATTGGTTATTTATTGAAGTTTTAGATCTCCCTAACGGTTACGACGTATTAGCTGCAATTGGACTTGGTGGTTCATCCATCGCTCTTTTCGCTAGAGTTGGTGGAGGTATTTATACCAAAGCTGCCGATGTTGGCGCTGACTTAGTAGGCAAAGTTGAAGCAGGAATACCCGAAGACGATCCAAGAAACCCCGCAACTATTGCTGACAATGTTGGAGATAACGTAGGAGATGTTGCTGGTATGGGAGCTGATCTTTTTGAGAGCTATGTTGGGTCACTAGTTGCTCCATTAGCTTATGCAGCCATAGTTTTTGCTGGCCAAAGCGTTCTACCTTCTTTATTACTTTTTCCATTGGCTGTTGGAACCATCGGTATGGGGTCATCAATTCTTTCATCATTTTTAGTTGTTCCTAAAGAGGGAAAATTGGCACAGGCTCTACATAGAGGAACATATAGCGCAGCAGCTTTAACTGTTGTAGGTGTATATTTTTTGAGCGATTTTATGTTTGCTGATTATACAGAGAATCCAATAGGACTATTTATTTCTGTAATTATTGGACTTGCAGTAGGACTTTTGGTTGGTCAGATATCAGAATGGTTTACATCCGATCATTATTCAATTGTAAAAAATATTGCCGATCAGGCAAAAACTGGTCCAGCAACTTTAGTTCTATCAGGAATTTCTGAGGGAATGAGATCAGCTGCATTCTCAGTTATAGTTGTTGTTTTCGGAATTTATGGAGCATATACAGCAGGCGACTGGGCACTAGGTGCTGATGGAGGTATTTATGGAATCGCTATTGCAGCTATCGGAGTTCTTTCAACATTAGGTATTACTGTGGCTGTAGATGCATATGGCCCGATTGCTGACAATGCTGGAGGTATCGCTGAAATGGCTCATTTGCCACCTGAAGTTAGAGAAGCTACAGATGAATTAGACTCACTTGGTAACACAACAGCTGCAATTGCAAAAGGCTTTGCAATCGCTTCTGCTGCGGTGACTGCACTAGCTTTATTTTCGGCCTTTGTGCAAAGTGCAGGAATTGAGAAATTAGACATCACAGAGGTAGAAGTGACATTAGGTTTATTTCTTGGAGGAATGTTCCCATTCTTATTCGCAGCTATGACGATTAATGCAGTAGGACGAGCAGCATTCAAAATGATTGAAGAAGTTAGACGACAATTTAATGAAATTCCCGGTTTAAGGGAGGGGAAAGAAGGAGTTGTACCCGACTACACCAAATGTGTAGATATAGCAACAACAGCTGCCCTAAAAGAGATGTTACTACCTGGTGGACTAGCAATAGCACTCCCATTAATAATAGGATTTTGGGACAAAGAAGCTCTTGGAGGTTTCTTAGCTGGATCACTTGTAACAGGTTTTCTACTTGCTATATTTATGGCGAACTCAGGTGGGGCTTGGGATAATGCTAAAAAATATATTGAAGCTGGTGGTGGTGCAGGAAAAGGTTCAGATGAGCACAAAGCTGCAGTTATTGGAGACACAATTGGTGATCCATTCAAAGATACATCCGGTCCAGCGATGAATATTGTTATTAAAGTCATGACAATTGTGAGCTTGATATTTGCGTCTGCTTTTTAAAAGTATAAAAATTAATTACAGACGTATAATATTACTCAGTACTTTATGAGAATATTACTTATTACCAATGATTGGTTACCTAAAAAAGGTGGTATCAGCACCTATCTAAATAATCTTGTAGATTCCACTAATCATGATTTTATAATTTACGGTCCCAGATGGGCGGAAGGTGATAAAGTAACAAATTCGTCTTCTGAGTTTTTGATTAACAGCAAGGAAACAATAAAAGAAATAACAGAAATAATTAATAGTGAGAATATAGATGTCATTCTCCATGGATCAAGCAATCCCCAGTTTCTACTAGTTAATAAATTAGATCAAATTTCAAACCCAGATAGTCCAAAAAATGTCAAAATACCTCAATACATGATTTGTCATGGTGCAGAATTCAACATACTAAATTACATTCCCATTGTTAGGAGTATTTTAAAAAGAAGCTTAAATAAGTTAAACAAAATATTTACAGTAAGCGAATTTTCTAAGAAAAAACTCCAAGATATTACTGATACAGAAATTATCAATATAGGCGCAGGAATTAAAGTTCCTAGTGTAAACAAAGAATTTGATGTTTCAGAAACCCTAAAAATTGGGGTCATGAGCAGATTTGTTTCAAGAAAAAAAATTGACTGGGTTATCGATGCAGTACATGAACTTAAAGAGAAGGGTCATAATATTGAATTAGATATTTTGGGGTTTGGAAAGCAAGAAAATTACCTACAACGCTTGGCAGCAGTATCCTCAGCAAAAGTCAACTTTATAAGTGAAGAAAAAGATAGTGAACATAGTTTTTATGAAAGTATAGATATTTTTGTAATGCCATCTAAATCAAAATATTTTGGAGCAGAATTTGAAGGTCTGGGACTTGTTTACTTAGAGGCCGCTAGTTATGGTTTGCCTACTTTAGTGGGCGCATCTGGAGGGTCACCAGAGACAATAATTCCTGGACAGTCTGGGTTCGTTGTTGGAGACAGGAAGGCAGTTGTTGATGGATTGCTTTACTTTATAGAGAATCCAAATGAAATAGCAGTATTTGGAGGAAAAAATAAAGAAAATGTTATAAGTAACTTTAGTTTCGAAGTTTTTGCAAAAAAGTTTGAACAGGAATTGCTTAGCTAAATTCTTATTCCGAAATATTATCACCAAATAAAGTAAGTATCTCATCTGCGTTAACCGATATAGCCATACGTTGATTTTCAAGAGCTTTATTTTTTTTCTCAATAAGTATTTTATTTGTTAGGTTCTCTTTTGTTGCATCTTCTGCTTTCATCCTAAATCTTCCCCTATAGAAAACAATATCGAGGAGTTTTGCAAGTTGTACGAGATGATCTTTCGAAAGTTTTTTTATTTGTTTTTCGTCAAGTAGAAAATGTTCAGTGATCATTTTTATCATCGTATCTTTAGTAGCTGATTTAGGCATTTTTAAAATCTCGCCACCTAAAAAGTTTGATATTTTTCTATATCTTTCTTCTTCAACGACATCTCGTATTTCATCTTTCGAGAGTTTTTTTAATTCCTCAAAGTCGAATACTGTTCTTGACCTTTGCTTCATAGCGTATCCACCATATGGACCAACAGCGGAGGAGTAAGTCCACTCTCCAAGAGTTGTAACTTTTCTTGGGTTTTTTGCAGATAGTGAAAATCTTTCTATACATTTTTCTGGTGTAAGACTATCGGGATCTTCATCTTCAAATATCGGACCAATTAAATTTTTAAAGGCACACTTCTTTTGACGAACACCTTTTGTTTTAACTCCGTGCTGAATATAAAATCCACCATTTGGCCCAAGTTTTATATAAATGGAAGTATCGCATTCTGTACACTCGCTTACAATTCTCTCTTTTTTTAGGCTTTCCTCTTGTTTTACCTCCAGATCTTGTATGTATTCCGTACTAACTTCTTCCAGTGCTATATCTGGATTTAACCCTACTTTAAATTCATCATCTCTTAATAAATATGGATAAGGGACTTTTCCGACAATTCGTCCAGTTTTTACAACATATCTTGAGTCGAAAGGTAATTTAATAGACGTTAAAGCTAGTGGGTCTTGTACTCCGTAGTTATTGATATGCTCTTCAATTGTTTTGTGTGATTTCTCTAAAAATTCAATTTTTGATTTCTGAGGATCTTCACTTTCAAGAATTTCATCTAGGCTATCTTCCATTGATTTAGAAAATTCATAATCAATGTATTGATTAAAGTGTGGCTTCATGAAATTATTGATCAGAGCCATAGCTAATATCCTAGGTTTAAGACTTGATTCAGAATTGATAAAAACAGAAGTTATGCTTTCTATGATAGATACATACGTCGAAGGTCTTCCAATACCTAGTTCTTCAAGTTTGTTAATTAGTGAAGTAGAGGAATATCTATTTGGAGGATTAGTGTATTTTTCCTCACTGGTACAAGATTGAATATCCACAATTTCACCTTGAGCTAAATCTGGTAATTCTTGTGATTTTTCTGCTGCATTTTTAATTAAATCCCTATATCCACCAAAAGTCCATGTTGTTCCAGATATTCCTAAAATCATTGGACCATATTTTTCATCATCAACTTCTATCTCAATAGATTTTGTGACACCCTTTGCATCGGTCATCTGAGAAGCTACTGTTGTGTTAAAAATCAAACTGTATAGTTTGTACTCATCGCTGTCTTCTTTGTGAGTAGCTAACAATTCTTCAGGAGTTGTAAACGTATCTCCAGAAGGCCTAATAGCCTCGTGTGCAGCCTGTGCATTTTTACTATCGCCAAAATAGTTAGGCTTTTCTGGAAGGTGTTCACTGGTAAAATTTAGCGAAATAAATTTTCTTGATGCTTTTATAGCTACTTCCGATAATCGTATTGAATCAGTTCTCATATACGTAATCAAACCTTCTTGGTAAAGTCTTTGAGCTATACCCATTGTTTTTCTTGGCTGGAAGCCCAAGTTGCTTCTTGCTGATGTTTGGAGACTAGTAGTTTTTAAAGGCTTGGGAGGTTTTCCACTTCTACCAGATTCTTTTATTGAGGAAATAGTAGCTTTAACATTTGTTAGCTTTTCTACAATTTCTTCAACTTCATCTGTTGTCAGGTATTTTTTTTCTGAACTTGTTTTGTTTCCATTTCTATCAAAATCTGTTGATGATGCGAGTCTTTGTTCTTGAACTTTTTTTAGACTTGCATTAAATTGAATGTTTCCGTTCATACATGTTGCTGAAACCTCAAAATATTGGGACTCGACAAATTTAATTCTCTCTTCTTCTCTTTCAACAATTAATCTAATTGCAGGCCCCTGAACCCTACCTGTAGATATAAAAGCACCACCTAAGTCTCTTACTTTAGGTGAGATCTCATACCCAATCATTCTATCTAAAGTCCTTCTTGCCTCATAAGATTTAAATTTACCTATATCAATCTTTTCTGGATTGTTAACAGCATGAAGTACTGCTGCTGGCGTAATTTCATTAAATTTTATCCTCTTAGGTTCGTCTTTTAGGTCAAGTGCTTCTTTTAAGTGATACGCAATTGCTTCACCTTCTCTGTCGTCATCTGTTGCTAAGTAGATTTCGGGTGCAACATCTGCTAATTTTTTCAGTTCATTGACTATTTTTCTTCTATCTTCAGGAATAACATATATATTTTCAAATTTATCCGGCTTTACTGCTCCCCACAATATATCTTTGTTTGAATAACCAGTAGGTATTGATTTAGCATTTCTTGGAAGGTCTCTTATATGTCCAACGCTTGATTTAACAACATAATCTGATCCTAATATTTTAGAAATCGTTTTAACTTTTGTTGGTGACTCTACAATCACTAAAGGTTTTGACATGTCCCCATTTTTAACATCATTTTTTTAATATGTATAGGATTTTTAAAAAAAAGTATTTTAAATACCTTTTAAGATGTAACTAAGTGAATAAAGTTAAAATATTTTCAAAATCTCAGTTTTCAATTCTCTGGTGGTCAGGGTCACTATCTAGCTTTGGAGATTGGGCTACACTATTCGCATCAGTAGCTCTTGCCAGCCAATTAGGTTCTGAAAGTGGCAACTCAGGAATCACAGCAGTTGTTCCAGTTATTGCAAGAATTATTCCAGCTTTCTTATCATCTTTTGCTGGCCTTATGGCAGATAGGATGAATAAAAAGAACATCATGATAATTACTGATCTCGCAAGAATGGTTATTGTCTTGTTCTTATTTTTTGCAACAAGTTTGGTGCACCTATTTGTTATAAACTTTTTAACAGAAATATTTTCATTAATGAGGCAGCCATCAAGAGAGTCTGTTGTCCCAGAATTGGTAAGCAAAGAAAACTTAGTAAAAGCTAACTCGTTATTTGCTATTGGAACCTATGCAACACTGCCTATAGCATCTATATTTTTTGCATTAATTGCCGACATTAAAGTTCCATCGTTTATCACCAGTTTTGGCAATGGATGGTCTGGCTCAATTATTTTTATTTTTGACGCAATCACATTTATGTTATCGGCATATCTTTTATTGTTTTTGAAAACTAAGAGTATAAAAACGACCTATAAAGACCAAGGGTTCGCCTTGAAAGAATTTAGAGATGGCCTGAATTATTTTTTTAGTAATAAAGAAATACGCAACATCACAGTTTCAATTTCTTTAAGTTTATTTGCGGCAGGATCACTTTTTATATTGGGTCATACTTTCTTAACAGTCGACCTGGGTTTCACTGAAAGTTCATTTGGTTTTATGATTGCCTCGTTTGGGACAGGAATTATATTCAGCATGGTCACTTTCAGCTATTTTATTAGTTCATTTTCACGAGTAAGTTTTGTTATTGGTTTATGTATGCTCTCAACAGGTATCTCTTTATACACAGCCTTTATATCCATTGATTTTATAAATATATTACTTTCTATATTTATTTCTGGAGTTGGAACCGGTGGGGTTTACCTTCTCACAATAAGCTTCTTGCAAGCAACTACAGATCAGAAAATGAGAGGAAGGGTCTTTGGCAACTTTTACACTATAGGCAGAATTGCATTACTACTCTCTTTTCTAACATCTGGTATTGCAGCAAATTATTTAGATTCTTTATTTTCCGGTAGTGGAGTTGAGACAGTGTTGAAAATAAGTTCTTTATTAATTTTTATCTCTGGATTAATTACATTTATATCAAGTTATAAAAAGATATTTGAAGAGTTTGGTATTGAAAATTCAAATTTTAATAATATTAAATTAGACTTTAAATCTGTAGAGGATGAACCACAATGAATTGTAATTACTTAGCTTTTGAGGGTATCGATGGGTCCGGTAAAACTACTATTATTGAAGAAGTTTCGAATAAACTTAGTAAATCAAATATAAGACATCAAATCGTAAGAGAGCCAGGGGGATCAAAACTTGGAGAAGGTATCAGGGATCTACTACTGAGTCACGAATATATAGTTGACCCAACGTCCGAGGCTCTTTTGTTCAGTGCAAGCAGAGCGCAATTAATCGAAGAGGTTGTAAAACCATCTATAGAAAATGGCGAAGTAGTAATAACTGATAGATCAGCATATTCATCCGTAGCCTACCAAGGAGTTGGTAGAGGACTAGGCTACCAAAAAGTACATGATTTAAATGACTTTGCAATAAGTGGTTTTTGGCCTCAAAAAGTTATCCTTCTTGACATCGATCCGGAACTTTCACTATCGAGACAAAAGATTGCAGACAGAATGGGTAGCAATCAAATTAGTTTTTACAAGAAGGTTAGAGAGGGATACCTGCAACTAGCTGAAGAGTTTGGTGATAAGTTTCTTGTGATAAATGCTGAAAATAGTCAACAAGAAATCTTCGACGAGGTATCTAAGTGGTTAAATCTTGCAAAATCTTAATCCGAAGCTAAGGACCGAAAGTTCAAATCCTTTTCATGCTTACTTGCTGTTATCAGATTCATCAAAATATGTACTAGATCAAGCAGTACAGTTTGCTTCCGCGGCCAGTCTTTTTCAGGACTATAACTATGATCATCCAGACATAAGAATTATCGAGTCAGAGAATATAAATACTATTGGAATTGAAAATGTCAGAGAAGTTCTAAATAAAGACAACCTGTCTCCTTTATCTGGAAAATATAAAGTTATTATTTTTCCACCTTACAAGTCATTAACCGAAGAAGCCTCCAATGCTTTATTAAAAACATTAGAAGAGCCATCACAATCGAGCATATTCATACTTACTTCCACAGGCAATTTCTGGACCCACGCAAAAGATGATGCAAATAGAGGAATCATTAACACTATAAAAAGTCGTTGCCGAACAATATTTGTTGAATCTGAAAAAGAGACAAAATATGATTTCACTTTTAATGACTTCACTAACTTTATCGACATGCAAGATTTTTCTTCTAAGGTAAATAAATCTAAAATAAACACCTTGGTAGATACTTTAAAAAAGATTAAGCAAATGGAGAATTCATCAAGTGAAAGTATGTTCAAGTTTCAAAGTATGCTTAAAGATATAAAAGATATCCAAACAGACTTTGAAGATTCTTCATCTTCATTTGGCAACAAGCTAACAACTCGCTCATTGGAGTATGTAGTAAGAGCACTCTTAACAACTAATGAAATTGAGAAATCCCAATACCGATATTGTGAGCAGATACAAAACGCAATAGAAGATATTCAACAAGGTATGAGAGACAGTATTGTTCTCAATAATTTATCAGTAGAGTTAACAAAGATATGAGCAGCATAAAACTATTGGGAACGGGATGTCCAAGTCCCAGTAGTTTAAGATTTGGCCCCAGCACATTATTGACGCACAAAGACAAAAAATATCTTTTTGACTGTGGTTCCGGAGTGACACAGAGATTAAATGAGATAGGAATGAAATCTTCGGAAATAGAAGCTATTTTTATCACCCATTTGCACTCCGATCACATTATGGATCTTTATCAATTGTTTATATCAGGTTGGCATCAAGGTAGAAATTCAAAGTTTAAAATAATTGGTCCTCAAGGAATAAATAATTTTTTTACAAAAATACTTAGCGCATTTAATAAAGAACTTGAAGGAAGAATTGAATGGGAGAAAAGACCCAATAACAAAGGTTTAGAAGTTGATATTACAGAAATTGAGAAAAATTATAGTTTTTCAAATGAGGATATAACAATAAAACCCTTTGAAGTAGATCATTATCCAGTAGAACCAGCATACGGATATCAAATAAAACTTTTTGAAAACAATGTTGAAAAAACTGTTGTGATATCTGGAGACACTAAGAAAAGTGAAAACCTTATCAAGCATGCTCTTAAAGCAGATGCTTTGGTGCATGAAGTTTTTGTAAATCTAGAATTTGATAAAAAAAGAATGTCGAAAGATACTGTATTAAATGTCAGAGAATACCACACTAGTCCGATTGAAATTGGAGAAATCGCTACGATTGCCAACGTTAAAAAATTAATATTGACACATTTTGTCCCCCCAGTTTTTGATGAAGAAAAACTTATGAAAGATGTATCAAAATCTTACAAGGGTCAAATATACATCGGCGAAGATTTAATGTCTATTGAAATTTAATACGCAATCTAAACGTTAGTTAGTTTTGTAAATTTACGTATACTCAGCATCAAGTAACTTGCGATTATTAATCCAAAATAAACAAGACCTGTATATCCAATATTTAAGTATGTAAATCCAAGACTGATATGAGCAACTGCACTACCAATAAAAACTGCGCTATCACTTTTAATATTTAGGTTTATAGAATTACTAATTGAATAATCTGATATGGCAGAGCTTGTTGCAATATAAGTAAAATTCCAGCCAAGACCAAGAAGATATAAACCAATCTTTAAAAAGAGAACATCAGTATTAAATAATGAAACAATACAGCTAAAAATAAGAATGAATCCTCCGATTGTTGCAAATAATTTATTGCCATATTTATCAACTAGCTTCCCAAGAACAGGGGACAGTAAAAACATACCTAACGTGTGATAGCTTATAATTGTTCCAACTAGTTTAATTGTTTCCCCAATATCTTGTACATGTAGGGGTGTTGCTGACATGATAAGGACCATAACAAAGTGATTTAACACGAGAATTTTCGTTAATAGTTTCGCGGTACTGTCGAGTTGCGATAATTTTAGTGATTTTTCCACAACAAGTTTTTTATTAAGCGTACTATCTTTTTGGGAAAATATTGATACGGAGAGTGCTGCTAGAAGCATTCCTGATGCGGCAATAAAATATCCAACAATAAGGTCTGACCCAAACCACCCATTAAAAATTTCTGAATATTCCCCCACCAATCTAGGACCAAATACAGATCCAAACACCGAAAACCATACAGCTAGCGATAATGCAGTTGCTTTAAAGCTTTCAGAGGCAACGAAAGAAGCTACGTATCTAGTTTGAAGAGCTGCCGATTGACCAATACCCAAAATGAATGCTCCCAATAACAAGAGGAGGAACGAGTCAATCATCAAAGAATATATTTGAATTAGCCCTCCGAAGCTACCAATAAGAAATGTATTAGAAAGAGCCTTATTTCTTGAGTATTTTTGAGACATTTTGTCAAACAGTTGAGTACCGATCACTGCACCACCAACACCCAAGGCATTTGGAAACCCAATTAAATAGGGGTTAGAGGAAACCTCTCTTGCGGCTAAAACTGTTATTGTCACTGCAGCTATAAATCCAGTCGAGGAAAATGCAACAGAAAGTAACAAATGAAAAATTTTCTTAATTTCATGAATCATAAATTAAGAATAACGAAGTTTGTTAGCTAATTTTTTTTTCTCGAAGTAATTGTAAATAACGTTACTCACAGTAAAATTACCTTGCATGAAGAGAGGGCAACCTCAGCAACCTAGAAAGCAAACAAAGGTGCTAAAGATGTGGTTTTTTAAACAAAAAATATGCTACTTTTCTTCATCAATACTTTTAAGTAAGGAGATGTAATGAATAAAATGGTAACTGCAGAAACAGTATCACCTGGCCACCCTGACAAAATAGCAGATTTAATATCAGACTACGTACTTACTCAAGCTTTAGAAAATAATAGCGCATCAAAAGTTGCAGTTGAAACCTTTTTAACTGGAACAAAAAACGGAGGACTAGTTCTTGTAGGTGGAGAAATCAGCGAGATTGCAAATATTACTTCAGAGGATATTACTGAAATCGTTAAACTAGCTTTGAGTAAAACAATCAAAACAAGTTTTGATGATTTTGATTTAGAAAAACTTTCTATTTATAACGAACTTACTCCCCAGTCTGAGGAAATAAGAGCTGCTGTTGAGGATGACAAAAACCAAGGAGCAGGAGATCAAGGCATTATGGTTGGTTATGCAACAAATAAAACTAAATCATTCATGCCTGCAACTTTTGATAAATCCAGAAATATTCAAAAAAGTTTATGGGACTTACAGAATAATGACGCAATGCTTGACCTTGACTCGAAAGTCCAAGTTACAACTGGAGAAGAAAAAACAAAGGTTGTTTTTTCTACACAACACCAAAAAGATATTGATTTAGAAAAACTTAAAGAGCAGGTTGTTGCAATCGTTTCGGAACATATATCTGAGGAGTTTGTACTCGACCTAAATCCATCCGGATCTTTTGTAAAAGGAGGACCGGCAGGAGATACTGGACTAACTGGAAGAAAAATAGTTGTAGATGCTTACGGACCTTCAATTCCAGTTGGTGGAGGTGCGTTCTCCGGAAAAGATCCTAGCAAGGTTGATAGGTCTGCAGCATATGCAGCAAGACACTTAGCCAAAAATATTGTGGCCCATGACCTTGCAGAAAGATGCCAAGTTAGAGTTGCTTACGCAATTGGTAAAGCAGACCCGTATGAATTGACTGTCGATACGTTTGAAACTGAAAAAAAAGAAACAAATGTTCTAAATGATTTTATTGCTAAGTTTGATATGAGGCCTGCAGCAATCACTGAGCGACTAAGTTTGTTGAGTGTGGACTATAGAGTTGACACTCTTTTTTCTCATTTTGGTCACGACGATCGAAACTGGGAAAAAATAGAAAATTTATAGAAACAAATTTATAGGCTGATATAATTTAAATATACATTAAGAGAAGGTTAAGACCTCAGCAACCTGGATGACTATCCAAGGTGCTTGAAGATGTGGCAGAAATGCAACTAACTAGTCAAAAACCCTTCTCCAAATAAAAGGAGAAACTTATGAAATACGATTCAAAACTGCTTCATGCAGGATGGGATTCTGATGCAGATGCTGAAGGGTCAATTACAGTACCAATTTATAAAACCACAGCGTATCAATTTAACAATACTGAACATGCTGCTAATTTATTCGGATTAAAAGAATTTGGTAATATCTATTCCAGACTTGGAAATCCAACTGTAGGAGCATTAGAAGCAAGACTTACTGCACTGGAAGATGGTGCAATGTGCGTGGCTCTTTCATCTGGAACTTCAGCTGTTATGTATTCTTTGATAAATATCATGAGTCAAGGTGATAACTTTGTTGCTGCTAATCAGTTATATGGTGGTACCTACACAATGTTTGATAATATTTTGCCTGAGTATGGCATAGATGCAAAAAAAGTTGATATAACGGATCTTGATGCAGTTGAAAATAGTATTGATGACAAGACAAGAGCTATTTATTGTGAAACAGTTACAAATCCAGGACTTGTTGTAGCAGACGTAACGGCACTATCTGAAATTGCTCATAAGCATGGGATTCCTTTGATTGTTGACGCAACATTTACTACTTCTGCTATCCAAAAATCTTTTGATTTTGGGGCTGATATTGTGGTGTATTCCCTTACAAAATGGATGTCCGGACACGGCAGAGTTATTGCCGGAGCAGTTATAGAAAAGGGCGGTTTTGATTGGGGAAATGGTAATTTTCCTCTTTATGACAAACCAGATAGTAGCTACGGGGGTATGCGTTGGGGTCACGATCTTGGCGATCTTGGAAATGTGGCATATTCTTTGAGGTTGAGAACCGTTCCATTAAGAAACCTTGGTGCAAATATGTCACCAGATACTGCTTTTGAGGTCATGTCAGGACTTGAAACTTTAAGTTTAAGAATGGAAAGACATTGCAGCAATGCAAATAAAGCTGCTGAGTTTCTGTCTAATCATGATTCGGTTGAATGGGTTAGGTTTCCAGGTCTAGAAGGAGATCCATCGCATGAGCTTTCAAAAAAGTATCTTAACGGTACCGGTGGAACAATGGTTGTTTTTGGTATTAAAGGTGGAAAAGACTCTGGCCAAAAATTTATTGATAACCTTAAGATGTTTAGACATGTTGCGAATGTTGGAGACACTAGGTCGTTGGCAATTCACCCTGCTTCAACAACTCATTCCCAATTAGATGATGAGGCTTTAGTAGCAGCTGGATCACCACCAGAGCTCGTGAGACTTTCTATAGGTATTGAGAATATAGAAGACATTATTGAAGATCTTTCACAGGCACTTGAAAGTTCAAAATAACAATATATCTAAATTCCAGATAGAACAATTTAAGTTAGAATCAGGAGAAATTCTGGATGAAGTTGAAATTGCCTATACAACGTATGGGCAACTTTCAAAATCTGCCGATAATGCAATACTTGTCTTTCACGCATTAACAGGAAGTCACCTTCTAGCAGGTCATTACAAGCAATTTAGTGATGAATCTTTACCCTGGAATGAGGAGCTAGAAATTGGTTGGTGGGATGATTTTGTTGGATCGGGAAAAATTATTGATACAGACGAGTATTTTGTTATATGCGCAAATTATCTAGGCGGCTGTTACGGATCTACAGGACCGAACAGTAATAACATAGATGAAGGAAAACAATTTCCTGAGATATCTTTTAAAGACATAGAAAATACTCAAAAACAGTTAGTTGATTATCTTGGGGTCAAAATGCTGCATGCTGTAATTGGACCTTCAATAGGGGGGCTTATGGCACTTGAGTTTGCTATAACTTTTCCAAAATTTGTGAATAAAATAATTTCAATATCTAGTGGGTACAAAGTTTCAACTTTACAATTGCTCCACAATCTTGAACAAGCTTATGTAATCAATCTAGGAAAAAGGGTGGGAGAAAGTCAAAAAGACTATTTAGCTTTGGCTCGAATGATTGCCCATAAAACATATATATCTTTGGAGTTATTGGCTAAACGTGCCAAAAGTGAAACTAAGTATGATGAAGACCACTTGGATAATTTCATTAAAACTGCTGAGGAATCATATATGATGCATCAGGGCGAAAAATTTGTCGAGAGATTCACAAGTGAATCTTATTTATCGATCATTCGTGGATGGCAAAACTTCAATATACCTGAAACCTCTCTCCAAAACCTTTCATCCAAAGACATATTGATATTGAGTGTCGACTCAGATGTTTGCTTCTATCCTGAACAACAGTTAGATTTAGCGACGATATTAAAAAAGCAAAAATGTAATGTGCATTTAGAAAATCTAAATTCTGAAAAAGGACACGACAGTTTCCTTCTAGAGCCGAATTTATATGACATTACAATTAAAAATTTTCTTAATGTTCGCGAAAATTAAACTTATTATTTTTTGCAATTCGGTAACAGACTAGGTAAATTTGATTTACTAACTAATTAACAATCGCAAGATTGATAATAAGATAGTAAGAGAGTCCCAGAAGGTCGCAAGATCAACTGGGATTTTCACTTTACAGGTCATTTCTACTATTGCCGATGTAGCTCAGTGGTAGAGCAGCTCACTCGTAATGAGCAGGCCGAGGGTTCAATTCCCTCCTTCGGCTCAAAATATCTTTAAAATTTAATCGTATTTTGCAAATAACTAACTAGTCTTTTTATGTGAAAAAATTAATTATGTACATAAGTGTTTGGAGTCTAGTTTTTCCTGCAATGGCATTAGCAGATGGCCACAATGGTGAAGAAGAATTACCTATACCTGCAATAGTCATTGAGGAAGAAGTTGAAGAATCTGAAGATCCGGCATGGACTTACAAATTTCTCATTCCAACTTCGGTTGCAATAGCAACTATAGTGATACTTGGTAATGTAGTTCAGTACTTTCGTCAAGTAACTAGAAAACGATACAAGGTAAAAGAATAATAAAATTATTCTCAGTGTTGAATGTCTGACCAAATTGAAGAAAAGTTCCTATCAAACATTGATGTTAACAAGAATTATGTTGTTGCCCTCAGTGGAGGAGTTGACAGCGCTGTATTAGCTTTTTTAGCAAATAAATATTGCAAGAATGTTCGAGCAGTATTTGTAAACCATAACCAAAAGCATTCCGATGATCTAGAAGTACAAGCGAAATCTATAGCTAACAAATTAGCTTTAGAGTTTGTTTCAATACCAACTACCTTAAAACTCAATTCATCTGAAACACAGATGCGAAATGTTAGAATTAAAAAATTAAATATGAATATTAAAGATGACGAGTATCTTTTATTCGGACACACACTTTCAGATAGAGCAGAAACCTTTTTACTAAATATTTTTAGAGGTACTCATTTACAGGGTTTAAAGTCAACGCCTTTAGCTGTTAATAAAACCATTAGACCTTTGTTGGGAGTATCGAAGCAGGAAATTATTGCCTATGCAAAACTTAATGAGGTTGATTACCTTAATGATGAGACTAATTCTGATAATCAAATAAATAGAAATTGGATCAGGAATATTGTTGTTGAAGGAGCTAAAGAGAGATTTGTGGGGTCACTGGAGCATAAAATCGATCAAATAATTAGTGAAGTGGAATATGTCCTCCCGCACGATACAAGATTTTTAAAATATATTAAATCAAGTAAAGGTTATATCGAGATTCCAATTTCTATAATTGATTTTAATAATCCTGAAGTAATTTCATCATTTTCAATTATTGGAAAATTTCTAGGTATGACAGGCATGCAATCCAAGGATATTGATAAAATCAAAGAAGTTATAGTATCTGGGAATCAGGCTACTTTTTATAACGACTGGCACTGTGTATTATCATCCTCACTATTAATTTTTGTCAATAAATATCTATGGTGCGAACAACCTGCTCCAGATCAGATAAGTTATGGGTATATAAATCTTTTCGATGTTGAGAAGGTAGATTCTTTCAATGCTTGGAATTTAGCAATTCCTTCGCAAGACAACACTATTTCCATAAGGACACTTAAAAATGGAGACAAGATTAAAACTAATGGAATTGACCAGAAAGTAACTGAAGTTATGAGATCTTTTGGCTTGAAAGGATTGATGAAGGAAGTCTGGCCACTAGTTATCCTTGATGATGAAATAATTTGGATCCCAGGAATAAGAAAATCAGATATAGCTCTCGACTATCATAAAAATGATTATTCACATATAATAAGTTCTTCTATAGAAAAGAGCAGTATTGAAAATTTCTAAAACTTTAATATCTAAAGAAGAGATTGAGAATAAAATCTCTGAAATTGCAAATGAAATTAATTCTAAATATAAAGGAGAAGAGCTTGTCGTAATTGGCATATTGAAAGGTGCTTTTATTGTCGTAAGTGACCTAGCAAAGCAACTTGATCTTGACGTAACTTTTGATTTTATGAGTATCAAATCTTATTATGGCTCAGAGTCAACGGGACAAGTCAAAATTGTAAAAGACTTGGAGTATGATATTACAGACAAGAACGTATTGATTGTTGAAGATATCTACGACACCGGTCTTACTCTTTCAAATTTAAAAAAACTACTCGAATCAAGAAACCCAAAAAGTATTGAAGTTTTTTGCATGTTCGTAAAAAAAGAAGTTGCACAGGATCCAATCGAAATTAATTACAGCGGGTTCGAAATTGGACCTGAGTTTGTTGTGGGGTATGGACTTGATTACAACGGAAAACATCGTGAACTTCCTTATTTGGGCGTACTTTCTTAAATTTCATTATTACTTTTAAACGTGTCCGTATTAAATTAAAACATAATGGATAATAAAGAAAAAAATAAGAACAAACCCTTTTTTTTATACGCAGCCTTAGGGTTGTTGATATTTCTTGGTGTACAGCAATATAATCAAAATACAAATGCACCTGAGCAAGTTTCATTTTCCGAATTTAAATCCTTAATCAATGAAAAAAAAGTTGAAGAGGCGATTATTAAAGAACAGTCAAATACTGTACATTTTCAAGTAGTAGATAAGACTGAAGTTTTTAAAACAGAGTATCCGGAGGGCTTTGAAGGAGAAGTTTTTCAGCTGCTAGTAGATGCAGATATTGAGTTAAGTACCGACACTGAACCTGCTGGATTTCAGGAATATTTTATAGCGTTCCTACCATGGCTCTTTCTTGCTGGGTTTATGTTCTATATGTTTTCTCAGGTGAGAACCAATGGGAATCAAATTATGCAGTTTGGGAAGTCAAAAGCTAAAGAAATGGACGAAGAAACGCCAAAAGTTACATTCCAAGATGTCGCAGGAGCAGAAGAAGCAAAAGAAGAACTTGAAGAAATAAAAGAATTTCTCAAATCACCAGAAAAGTTTAATGACCTTGGAGCAAAAATTCCTAAAGGTGTTTTATTAGTAGGACCACCCGGTACGGGTAAAACCTTATTAGCTAGAGCTGTAGCTGGTGAATCAAATGTTCCATTTTTTAGTATTTCAGGTTCTGACTTTGTTGAAATGTTTGTTGGGGTAGGTGCAAGTCGTGTCAGGGATTTATTTAAAAAAGCCAAAGAATCTTCTCCTGCGATTATTTTTATTGATGAAATTGATGCCGTCGGACGAATGAGAGGTGCTGGTCTTGGTGGAGGTCATGATGAACGTGAGCAAACATTAAACCAACTTCTTGTTGAAATGGATGGATTTGAGTCAAATCAGGGAGTTATTCTTATGGCAGCAACCAACAGACCGGACGTTCTTGATCCTGCTTTATTGAGACCCGGACGATTTGACAGACAAGTAATTGTAGATCGGCCCGATTTAGATGGTAGAACACAGATTCTAAAAGTGCATTCAAAAGATAAGCCCCTTGCAAAAAATATTGATTTAAAGACAATAGCCAAACAAACTCCAGGGTTTACTGGAGCTGATTTGGCAAATCTACTAAACGAGTCTGCATTATTGGCAGCAAGAAAAAATAAAAAAACTATTTCAAATATTGATATAGAAAATTCCATTGACAGAGTACTTGCAGGCCCTGAGAAAAAAAGCAGACTTATGAGTGACGAAGAGAAAAAAATTATTGCCTACCACGAAACAGGACATGCACTAGTTGGCTGGGCACTTCCAAATGCTGATCCTATCCATAAGGTCACAATAATTCCAAGGGGTAGAGCATTAGGTTACACACAGGCTTTACCTGATAGTGAGAAGTACCTTTCGTCAAAGGCTGAGCTAAAAGATAGATTAGCAATGTTGATGGGTGGAAGAGTCGCTGAAGAACTAGTATTCAAGGATCCAACTACGGGCGCGTCTAATGATATTGAAAAAGCTACAGAAATTGCCAGAAGAATGGTCATGGAGTTTGGAATGAGTGAAAAGTTAGGACCAATGTTATTTGGCAAAGGCTCAAATGAAGTTTTTCTTGGGAGAGATTACGGTAGGCAGCAAGATTACTCAGACGAGGTTGCTTCCTCAATAGATGATGAGGTAAAAATTCTTTTAAATGATGCTCATGCTATTGCCGGTAAAATACTTAAAAAGTTTAAAAAACAAATGGACGCCATGGTTGAGGAATTAATGGAGAAAGAAACAATTGATAGAGAAGAAGTTTCTAATATTTTTCAATCCATAAAGAAGGTCAAGATTCAGGGATCTGGTAAAACATTGAAGCTGGCATAGTGAGTGAGTTAAAAAATGAACGATCAAGATATAGTTAAAGATTTATCAGAATTGGTTCAAAAAACCACAGGTAAGTCTGAAGAAGAATCTACAGCTATTTTACAGAAATTTTCCACAGAGATACAAAAAAAACTTCTACAAAATGTATCAACTTTGTCAGAAATTTTTACAAGTCTTGATAATGTGTCACACAGTCAGCCAATATACTTAAGCAATATTCCTTTCACAAGTTTATGCGAACATCACCTACTTCCATTTTTTGGTACATTTGATATAGCGGTATTTCCAAAAAATAAAATTGCAGGAATATCGAAATTTAATGATTTAGTAAACCACCTATCAAATGATTTAACTTTGCAGGAGAAAATTACGCAATTGGCAGCAGAGGTAATTCAGAAAGAATTAGAGCCTGAAGGAGTGTTAACAAGAGTCACAGCTAAACATTTGTGTTCAGATCTAATGAATCCTAAAAGCTCTATTTCAGATATTATTACAACCTTTAGTACAGGTGTTTACGAGTTAGATTATTCACTCAGGGCAGAAGCTTTAGCAAACTTTAATTAATTTGTTTTCTTGGAGAAATTTTTTAGGAAAGCTGCAGAGCAATATATTTGGGGTAGTAAATATTACCAACGATTCCTTTACAGGTGATGGTTTACTTAACAACCCAGAAAAAATTCCTGAGGTATATAAATTAGCTTCAAAATTGAATATAGAGTTTCTTGATATTGGTTGTGTGTCTACGAAGCCTAACTTTACCCCGGTATCAACAGAAGATGAATTGATGAGGTTGAATACATTTTTGGGATATATAGATAGTAATTTTTATCATTCAATAGATTCTTTCAACCCTATTATTGCCGACAAAGCTCTTAAGAATAATTTTTCCGTAGTAAATGATATTTCAGGATCTAAAGATCAAAAAATGATTCAAACAGTCAAGAGACATTCAGCAGGGTTAATTGTTAGCCATAGAAATCAGAATTCATCATCCATTCATGAAAAAATAGATTACAACAATGTTGTAGAGGATGTTAAAAAAGATCTTAGAATGCAAGTCAAAAATATATTAGATAGCGGTGTGAGAAAAGAGCAAATAGCAATTGATCTCGGATTAGGTTTTGCAAAAACCCAAGAACAGTCTGCTCTATTACTAGAATCTGTCGGACAGTTTGTCGGTGAATATCCATTGGTAGTCGGATATTCCAGAAAAAAGTTTACTAGTTTATTACAAGCTTCTGAGGAGGAACTCCTTCTGCATTGTCAAAACCAGGGTGTCTCTTTGGTGAGATTGCACTTCATTGATTAAAAAATGGGTTAAGCTACTATGGTCTAAACCTAGGAAAGGCTACTAATGGCGGGATTGAAACCAAACGATTTTCACTGGATAATCGAAGGAAAGTTAGCTGTATCAGAGTGTATTGGTGGAGGGGGCCTTACTTCTCGTAAAATAAGAAGAGAAGAAGAAGTCCAATGGTTAAAAAGTAACGGCATCAACTCAATTTTCTCTTTACTAGAAACAGACTTCAACCTAACCAACTATCAAGAAGTCGGATTTAGGACATACCATTTCCCATTATCTGAAAACCCACCTCAAGAATCTATAACAGTTATTTTTGAAGCTATTAAAGAAGCTCTTTCTGACAAAGAAAGAAAGTTATTAATTCACAGAGAGTATCTAGATGAAGAAGTTCCAGGAATATTGGCTGGGTATCTAATTTACTCAAAACTTTTGGATGACCCAATATTTTCTAGAACAATTCTTGAACGCATTTTAGGCAAACCACTTTCTCCTAAAGCAATTGCTTTAATTCCAAGTCCTTAACAAATGTCCTTTGACATAAAAATTGAAGGAATCAAAACAAAGGGAAAACACGGAGTTTACGATTTTGAAAAGGTAGAAGACCAGCTTTTTTTAATTGACCTGCATATGACCCTAAACAGTAATACAGTTAAAGAAGATTCAATAGAAACAACCATTGACTATGCAAAATATGTTGAAAAAGTTGAAGAGTTAGTTTTATCATCATCGTTCAATTTAATTGAGACTTTAGCTGAACATCTTTATAAAAATTTAGACGACTCCAAAATAAAAACGTTAGCAGTTACAGTTCACAAGCCAAATACCGCCCTGAGCGTAAAGACCCAGGATATTAGCGTTACTTACAATGGATAATTATCAAGGAATAATTCTCTCACTTGGGTCTAATATCGGGAATCGTCAGGGCAACATAACAAATGCCCTTTCAGAACTTGAGAAAATCTCTGAAATAAAACAAATATCTTCAACTTATGAATCTGAGGCACTATTGGTAACAGATCAAAGGAGTTTTTATAATATTGCAGTTGAAATCAGCTACTTAAGAAAAGCTTCGGATCTTTTAGAGGAAGTGAAACTGATAGAAGTTCAGCTTGGAAGAAAAAAAACTATTCGTTATGGCCCCAGACTAATTGATATAGATATAATTTTTTTCAATAAAGAGATTATTTCTACAAATGAATTAACAATTCCACATTATGATTGGAAAAATAGGTTGTTTGTAGTTGCACCATTATGTGAAATCGTAGAAGAGTTCAATATTGCCAAGTTCAATTTAAATAATCAAAAAGTAGAAAAAATAGGTAACATAAATTACAAGTAATTACGGGCACCAATAAAGGGCACGATAAATATGAAAAATGTATCAGAAATTACAAATGAAATGGCTCAAGAAGAGCTTTTTTTGATTCCGACGATGGGATCTCTTCATGAAGGACACCTATCTTTGATAGAAAGTGCAAAACGTTCTGAATTAAAGACTATTGTTTCAATCTTTGTAAATCCGAAACAGTTTAACGATGTTAACGATTATAAAAAGTATCCCAGGGATATAAGTAAAGATATTGATATTTTGGAGAGATCAGATGTTGATTATCTATTCAATCCCGAAGAAGACTATATATATGGTAAAAATTTTAAAAAGATAATACATTCAGGAAGTATTGGAAACAAATACGAAGGTCAATCAAGGCCGGGGCACTTTGACGGTGTTTTAACGGTAGTAAATAGGCTATTTGAACTTGTAAAACCAAAAAAAGCAATTTTTGGGAAAAAAGATGCACAACAACTTTTTCTTATAAAAGAGTATGTGGATAAAAATAATTTAAATATTGATATACATGAAGGCGAAATAATTCGAGATTCTCATGGTCTAGCGTTGAGTAGTAGAAATCAACTTCTAAGTTCCGAGGGGCTATCTGTTGCTACGGGATTAAAAGACTACTTAGAGAGCCTTAAGCAGGCGTATCTTAAATCAGGCAATATTGTTGATTCCATTAATAGCATATTGAAAATGAAAAAAAAGAGTGAACTGAATATTGATTATCTCCATATCTTAGATAAAGAAACTTTCAGCAACATAACGGAGAATACAAAAAATATAATAATAATTATCGCAGGATTCGTTGAAGGTATTAGATTAATTGATAACATTGACTTTGAAGTGGAAGCATAAATGAGAAAAATAATAGCAATTGATATTGGTAACAGTGAAACGATCGTTGGGATTGGTAATGCCGAGAAATGGGAGAGTTATCGCTACACAACAAGGAAAACTATTACTTCAGATGAACTTTTTATGATGTTTAAGACAACAATAGACATTTCTCTACTTGATGATGAAAACGTACACGGAGCTATAGTTTGCTCTGTTGTACCACAAATAACCGATAGTGTAGTAGCTGCTATTACAAAATTTACTTCAAAAGAGGTGATGGTTGTAGGTCCAGGTATAAAAACAGGTTTAAAGGTAAATATTGACAACCCAAAAGAGCTTGGCCCAGATAGAATTGCTAATTCAGTAGGTGGATATAAAAAAACAGGTAAAGAGGTTGTTATTGTTGATTTAGGAACAGCCACAACTTTTGATGTCGTAAATAGTAGTAAAGAATACCTTGGGGGATCTATTGCTCCTGGTATAAAAATAAGCCTAGATGCATTAATATCTAGGACATCTTCACTCAAATCAGTTGAGCTTAAACAACCAGATAAGGTCATTGGCAAAAACACATATGAAGCGATACAGAGTGGTTTAGTTTTAGGTCATGCGTCAATGATTGACTCAATGTTAGAAAAAATATTACTAGAATCCGATCTATCTCCAGGAGTAATCATAACTGGTGGATTGGGAACTTTGATTCAGCCAGTGTTGAATATAAACTCGTCCTATGAGAAAAATCTAACTCTAGATGGACTTGAAGAAATATATAATTTAAATAATTAAGGTATGTAAATGAGTAACTTTTCAAAATCAGAACAAGAAATATATGACTTAAGGTTAGAGAAAATAGAATTTCTTCTTGAAAACAACCCCAATGCATTCCCCACAGAATTTCCTGCTGCAACAAAAATTCAAGAAATTATTGGCAAACACAGTGACTTACAAGAAGCGGAGCACTCTGGAGTTGAAGTCCAAATTCACGGAAGAATTTTAAACGGGAGATCGTTTGGTAAACTTTCATTTTATGACTTGGTTGACAATTCAGGAAAAATTCAACTTCTAGTTGATTCAAAAACATTACCAGATGATGAAAGCCTAATCTTTTCAAAATATGATTCTGGAGACATCATTGGAGTAAAGGGCGAGGTTATGAAAACCAAAAAGGGTGAGCTCTCAGTGAAAGTAACTACAAGCACAATTTTATCAAAATCACTGCGAACTTTACCCGAAAAATGGCATGGGTTAAAAGATAAAGAAACAAGATTTCGACAAAGATACCTAGATTTCATTGTAAATCCTGATGCCAAGCACACGATTGAAGTCAGGTCAAAGGTAATAAATTCAATAAGAAAATTTATGCACAGTAGAGATTTTGTAGAGGTCGAAACTCCAATTTTACAGCCCAAAGCAGGAGGAGCTATTGCCAAGCCCTTTGTTACACACCACAATGCACTTGATGTTGATATGTTTTTAAGAATTGCTCCAGAACTTTATTTGAAAAGAATGATAGTTGGAGGTTTTGAAAAAGTATTTGAATTAGGCCGTGTTTTTAGAAACGAGGGCATAGACCAAACGCATTCACCTGAGTTTACAATGATGGAAAGTTATGAAGCCTACACAAACGTTAATGGTGTCATGAAAATGGTTGAGGATATGTGTGCAGATATTTTTGACGAATTACAAATAAGCCACCAAATCTCTTTTGATGATAAAAAAGGTGATTTCTCTTTTCCATGGACTAAATCTTCAATGTTCTCATTAGTTTCAAAGGAAGTAGGTTTAGAAATTAACTTTGATACTGATTTTGAAGAGATTGTATCTGAGCTTAGTAGTAAAAATATTGAATTCAGTAAGGATGCAACGACTATTGGACTTCTTGTTTACGATTTATTCGAAAGATATGTTGAAGAACAAATCATTAATCCAACTTTCGTTACCGACTATCCAGTGGAAGTCTCTCCTTTTGCTAGAAATAACAAAAATAACCCTAATGTAACTGAAAGGTTTGAATTATTTGCCTTTGGAAGTGAGCTTGCGAATGGATTCTCGGAGTTAATAGACCCTATTGAACAAGAGGCAAGATTAAAATCTCAGGCATTAAAAAAAGAATCAGGTGATGATGAAGCACATGTTGAAGATATGGATTATATAGAAGCCCTTGAACATGGATTACCACCAACAGGAGGCCTTGGATTTGGAATTGACAGATTTGTAATGATGCTTACTGGTAATACCTCAATAAGAGAAGTTGTAGCTTTTCCTCACTTAAAGCCAGAAAATTAATTACTTCTTTGTAGAAGATAATCATTTAGATTATTGAGAATATCTGAAACAGTCTTGTCCTGTATATTTTTAATTGCTTCGTTACTTTTGCTAAAATGATGACTAACAAATTTGTTCGACTCCTCAATAATTTCGTCATTATTAAATTCTTGTAATACATCGGCAAGTTCTATTTCTGAATTTCTTACTTGTTGTAACAAATCTGTTATTTTTTTTCGGTCTTTTTCAAGAGCAAGGAGAACCGGAAGAGTGTAAGTTCCTTCTAATATATCGTTTCCAGCAGGTTTACCTAAGGTTTCACTATCAGAATTTAAATCTAAAATATCATCTGTTATTTGAAAAATGATTCCATTGTGCCAAGCCCAGGAGCTAATTGAATTGATTACTTCTTCAGAACAGTTTGAGGCAATCGCTCCAAGCCTTGCACTCGTTCTAATTAAGCTTGCAGTTTTACCTCCAATAACTTCTAAATAGTCATCTGTTGTATGGGAAGTGTTGAATGAAAAATGGACTTCTTTTGTCTGTCCAACTACTAATTCTGCATAAGTTGAAGCAAGTAACTTTACAGACTCAAGACCTAAATTATCAGCAGCCAGTTCTGAAGACCTAGCTAATAAATAGTCACCTGCCAATATAGCAAGTGTTGCATTCCACTTACGATTCGTACTTTCGACACCTCTTCTTGTTGTTGCTTCATCAATAACATCATCATGATACAAACTTCCTAAATGAATTAGTTCAACAGATATTCCTGCATCAACCACTTTTTCTTTACCACCACTGCCTAATTCACCCGCTAGTAATGAAATGATTGGCCTGAAACGCTTCCCACCAGCTTTGATGAGGTATTGAGATATTTCCGTAAGATAAGCATCTTCAGACACAGTAACCTCAAGAAGACGTTTTTCTAGAATTTCTAAATTTTCCCATAAACTTGGTATTGGGATGATGTTTTGCAACTCGTTTGAATCCATATTAATAGATTAAGTTACTTTAATAAATACATGTAATTTTCATTTAGGCGTATAAACGGAAACTTATTAACATAAAGGTATGTTTGAAAGATTTACAGATAGAGCTCGTAGAGTAGTAGTTCTTGCTCAAGAAGAAGCAAGAAGATTGAATCACAACTATATTGGCACTGAACACATTCTCCTTGGGCTTATCCAAGAAGGAGAAGGTCATGCCGCGAAAGCTCTCGAAGAACTCACTATCAATATCGATTCCGTAAGATCCGAAGTTGTTGAAATTATTGGAGAAGGTCAACAATCTCCTAGTGGACACATTCCATTTACTCCGAGAGCAAAAAAAGTCTTAGAGCTTTCATTAAGAGAAGCCTTACAGCTTGGTCATAATTATATTGGAACAGAACACATCCTTTTAGGTTTAATACGAGAAGGAGAAGGTGTAGCTGCTCAGGTATTAAAAAAACTAGGTGCTGAACTATCACAGGTCAGACAAACGGTAATAAAACTAATCTCATCATCTGGAGAAGGTAAAAAACCTCAATCTGCATCTACAGGTGGAAGAGAACGACCAGGATCAGGAACAGGTTCAGCAATATTAGATCAGTTCGGAAGAAATCTTACCAGAATGGCAAAAGAGGGAAAATTAGATCCAGTCATTGGCAGATCCACTGAAATCGAGAGAGTAATGCAGATATTGTCAAGAAGAACCAAAAACAATCCGGTTCTTATTGGTGAACCTGGTGTAGGTAAAACAGCAATTGTAGAAGGCTTGGCTCAAAAGATAGTCTCAGGTGATGTTCCAGTAACACTTCAAGGAAAACAAATATACACCTTAGATTTATCTTCACTTGTCGCAGGATCAAGATACAGAGGAGACTTTGAAGAAAGACTTAAAAAAGTTCTTAAAGAGATTAAAACTAGAGGAGACATAGTTCTTTTCATTGATGAAATTCATACTCTTGTCGGTGCTGGGGCAGCAGAGGGTGCAATTGATGCAGCTTCAATTTTAAAACCGATGCTAGCCAGAGGTGAATTACAAACTGTAGGGGCAACCACATTAGAAGAATTCAGAAAGCATTTTGAAAAAGATGCTGCTTTAGAGAGACGTTTCCAGTCTGTAAAAGTAGATGAACCAAATTTATCTGATGCAATAGAAATCCTAGGGGGCCTTAAAGATAGGTATGAAGTCCATCACGGAGTAAGGTTTACAGACCAAGCTATTGCTTCAGCAGTAAATATGGCTGATCGATATATTTCAGATAGATTCCTGCCTGATAAAGCTATCGACTTAATTGATGAGGCTGGTAGCCGTATGAGAGTTTACAAAAAGCCGCTTGATCCAGATAAACAAGAATTATCTGACAAATTGAAAAATTTCCGTGAACAGAAAATTGATGCTGTACAATCGCAACTTTTTGAAAAGGCAGCTCAAATACGTGATCAAGAAAAGATACTTCTTGAAGAAATAGATTCGCTTGAAGGTGTATCTTCAACAGATGTTGAGATGGTTATTGATGAAGAGGAAATTGCTGAAGTCTTGGCACAGTGGACAGGCATACCAGTCCACAGACTAACCCAAGAAGAGACAGCAAGACTTCTTGAAATGGAAAATGAGTTACACAAGAGAATAGTTGGACAAAATGAAGCTATCATCGCAGTCTCCAAAGCAATAAGAAGAACTAGATCAGGATTAAAAGATCCAAAAAGACCATCAGGTTCTTTTATTTTCCTAGGTCCATCGGGCGTAGGAAAAACTGAAACAGCAAAAGCTTTAGCCGAATTTCTATTTGGAGATGAAGAATCTCTAATTCAAATAGATATGTCAGAGTACATGGAAAAACACACAGTGAGTCGACTAATTGGTTCACCTCCAGGATATGTTGGGTACGATGAGGGTGGACAGTTAACAGAAGCCGTAAGAAGAAAGCCTTTCAGTATTGTTCTATTAGATGAAGTCGAAAAAGCACATCCCGATGTATTCAATACTCTCTTACAGATACTTGAAGATGGAAGACTAACAGATGCACAAGGGAGAACTGTTGACTTCAAAAACACTGTAATAATAATGACATCAAACCTTGGTACAAAAGATTTAAGTAAAAATATCGGTTTCAGCAATTTAACAGATACAGGGTCATATGAAAAAATGAAATCTAAAGTCGGTGAAGAGCTTAAGAGGTACTTTAAACCGGAATTTCTTAACAGAATTGATGAAACAATAGTATTTCATCAACTCACTGTTGAAGAAGTAACCGAGATTGTTGATCTCATGTTAGATAGAGTTCACAAACAACTCAAAAATTCTGATATTGAAATCGTGTTATCTGAAGAAGCCAAGTCATTTTTAGCGACAGAAGGTTACAACAAAGAGTTTGGTGCAAGGCCACTACGTAGATCAATACAAAGACTACTAGAGGATCCATTATCTGAAGAATTACTACAAGGTAAATACAAAGCAGGTTCAACTGTAGTTATATCGCTAAATTCAGAAGAAGGCACTTTAGAATTTGAAGCTGTAGAGGCACCAACAGAGCCACCAGTTGACTTTGCTGATTCTGAGTCTTAGTATAAGCTAACTCAAATGAGAATAATAATTGATACCGATCCGGGTACTGATGATGCAGTAGCCATTTTGATTGCTCTCGCACATTTTACAGATGAAGAAATTCTTGGAATAACTACAGTAGCAGGAAATGTTGGTGTTAAGGTTGGAACCAAAAATGCTCTTAGAATTCTTGAGCAAGCAAACAGAAATGATATAAAAGTTTACGAGGGAGAAAGTACTCCTTTAAAACGAGAACTATTAACAGCCGAATGGGTTCATGGAACTGATGGTTTAGGTGGGGTACCCTTTCCGAATCCATCTAAAACTGAAGAAGATATTGATGCTGTTTCTTTCTTGAAAGACTCAATATCAAAATGTGAAGAAAAAGTTACATTGTGTGTTTTAGGTCCGATGACAAACATAGGAAAAGCAATTCAGGAAAAACCAGAAATTGTTGACAATATAGAACAAATAGTTTTCATGGGAGGAAGCGCTACGGGTGGTAACACAACTCCAGCCGCGGAATTTAATATACTTGTTGATCCAGATGCTACGGATATTGTTTTACACTCCGGTGTAAAATTAGTGATGATGGGGTTAGACGTAACTCATAAAGCAATTTCGACCTCCTCAAGAATACAAAAAATATCTGAGACTAAAACAAAAACCTCTGAATTGTTAGTTGGTTTATTATCACGACTGGCAAACTTAGAGATAGTTAAGAAGAAGTTTCCAGATGGAACACCTGTACACGATGCCTTTGTGACCGCTTATCTTGTCGATGAATCATTAACTAAGGGAAACTTTGTAAATGTTGAAGTTGAAACTTCATCTGAGCTAACACTTGGTCAAACTGTGGTAGATGTCAATGAAATCTCTGGTAGAGAAAAAAATGTACATTGGATGAGTGACGTTGACGATGAAAAATTATTCACAATCATAACAAAAACATCTTTGAGTCTCCCTTAAAAATAAAAATATACGCCATATCAATTCGGCAGTTCTTAAATTATGTTATAGAATTAATCCATCATTATTTAAATAATGAAGGAGTAAATAAATGATAACAAATAAAAAGAAATCATCTTTGATTTTGCTATCTCTGATGCTAATTCTATCCGCCTGTGGTGGATCAGATACTGCAACAGAGGAAGTTGCTGAAGTCGTAGTTGAGGAAGAGTCATTAGATTCACCTGCTACAACTGCAGCACCTGCAGCGGAACCAGATGGATTAAAAGTTGGTATCGTTCTTGGCGCATTAGGTGACCTTTCCTTCATGGACTCTGCTAAAAGAGGCTACGACAAAGCTGTAGCTGAACTTGGCATTCAAGGAGACTATGTAGAAACAGAACCTAGCGAAAGAGCGGCTGCTATCCAAAACTTTCTAGCTGATGGAAAAGAAATGATCATTACGGTCGGTTTCTCAGAAGCAGAAATTACAAAAGAAGCAGCATTAGCTAACCCAGACGTACAATTTGCAATTGTTGATATGGTTATTACAGCAGACAATGGTGATTTATTGCCAAACGTCTCAAACCTTATTTTCAAAGAGCATGAGGGTTCTTTTGAAGTTGGATATATTGCTGGAAAACTTTCCAAAACTGGCCATGTAGCATTCATGGGTGGAATGGACGTTCCAATAATTAGAAAATTTCAAACAGGTTGGGAAGAGGGTGCAAGATATGCAAACCCTGACATTAAACTTTGTGACGGTTATGCCGGTAGCTGGGGAGATCCTGCTAAAGGTAAAGAAATCGCATTAAGTTGTTTTGAGCAAGGTGCAGATATTATATTTGCAGCTGGTGGCTCAACTGGTAACGGAGCATATGAAGCAGCAGCGGAAACAGGTAATTTCGCAGTTGGTGTTGACTCCAACCAGGACTTTATGCAACCTGGAACTATGATCACATCCATGATGAAGAACGTTGACTTCGCTGTCTATTCTGCAATAAAGAATAGAACTGACGCAGGAATGGTAGTAAGCGAAATTGCTTCCTACGGTTCAGCTGAAAACGGTGTTGGTCCAACATGGTTAGTTGATGGAAGTTCATTATTTGCTGACGAAGGACCTGCTGACATGGCAGCCCAAGTCGCAGCTTTAACTGAAGAAGTAAAAGAAGTTAGAGCAAAAATTGTTTCTGGTGAAATTGTTGTTACAGACGTAACAGCTGGTGGCTAATAAAACCACTTACTAGACAAAAAGTTTAATTTAGCCCGACGCGAGTCGGGCTAAATTATTAAGATGATATGAATCTAAAAAATTAAATAAACATGAACAAAGAAACTGCAATACATTTAAAAAATATTACAAAATCTTACCCCGGCGTTATAGCTAATAAAAATGTTGACTTCCAAGTAAATAAAGGCGAAATCCATGCTCTAGTTGGAGAGAATGGTGCTGGAAAATCTACCCTCATGAAGATTCTTTATGGAATAGAACAACCTGACGAAGGCGAAATATTAATTAACGGCACACCACAAATCATTAACAAAGTAGAAACTGCTATCAATCTTGGTATTGGAATGGTCCATCAGGAATTTACATTGGTACCAAGTTTTACTGCTCCTGAAAATATAGGTCTAGGTCAAGAACCAAAAAACTCTCGTGGTCTTGTTGACTGGAAGGGGCTTAATAATGCAGTTATGAATATTGCTGAGAAGTATGGTTTTAAAGTAGACCCAGGTTTAAAAATGATTGATGCGTCTGTAGGAGTTCAACAAAGAACAGAGATATTGAAAACTCTCTACAGAAATGCAAATATTCTGATTTTGGATGAACCAACTGCTGTACTAACCCCTCAGGAGACTGACGAATTATTTAATGTTATTAGAACCCTTGTTGACGAAGGTAAGACTGTAATTTTTATTACACACAAGTTGAGAGAAGTCATGGAAATTGCGGACAGAGTAACTGTTATGAGGGCTGGCGAAGTACAAGGTGTCTCTGAAACAAAGAACACATCAATAACAGAATTAGCATCTCAAATGGTAGGTAGGGAAGTCTTTCTACAAGTTAAAAAAGATGAAGCAAAACCAAAAGATGAAATTTTGAATGTGAATGATTTGTGGGTTCACGATGCACGTGGACTTCTTGCAGTAAAAGGTGTAAACATGAACATCAGGCAAGGCGAAATAGTAGGTATAGCTGGTGTAGAGGGTAACGGACAGTCTGAGCTTGTAGAGGCTTTAACGGGGCTTAGGAAAGCAAGTAAAGGTGAAATAGTATATTTAGGTGAAGATATCGCGTCTTCAACACCCAAAAATATCCGTAGAAAAAAAATAGCTCATATCCCTGAAGATCGAACTAACACTGGATTAAATACTCAACTCAGTATTTGGGAAAACTTAATTGGTAATTCCTATTTCAGAAAACCTCTTTCTTCAAAGGGAATATTTAATCTAAAAAAAGTATCACAACATGCCAATAAGTTAAAGGAAGATTTTGATATCAGGGCACCGAGTGTTTCATTAAAAGTAAAATCACTTTCTGGTGGAAATCAACAAAAGGTAGTAGTAGCAAGAGAACTATCAGAAGACCCAACACTAACAATCGCCTCTCAACCAACAAGAGGGGTTGATATTGGGAACATTGAGGCAATTCATGAGCAGTTGGTTCAAATGCGAGATGATGGAGGAGCCGTTCTCTTAGTTTCAGCAGAGCTTGATGAAGTTATGGCAGTCGCTGATAGAGTTGGTGTAATGTATGAAGGACAAATTGTTAAGTGGGTAAATCCAAAAGAAGTGGATCAATCTCAAATGGGACTATACATGGCAGGAGTTAAAGACTAATGGACAAGTTCTCATTTAAAGATGTGTTAGTTACCGTAGCTGGACTTTTTATTACAACAATCATTGCTTGGGTATTAATAACTGCGACAGGAAACAATCCATCCGAGGTAGCCAAATATTTATATGAAGGAGGCTTTAAGGGCACCAGGAATATAGCTAATTCGCTTTATCAAGCAACACCTTTGATACTTACTGCTACGGCAACTCTTATCTCCTTTAGAGTTGGAATGTTTAATATAGGTATCAATGGTTCCATGTATGTTGGTGCATTATACGCGGGATGGGCTGGATATCGATTTACAAACCTAGGTCACTATTCTCATGTAACATTATGTATCTTAATCGGCATGACAGTTGGAGCATTGTGGATGCTATTACCAGCTTTATTGAGAGTTTATGCTGGTGTAAGTGAAATTATTTCAACAATTATACTGAACTTCGTTGCTGTATTATTTGTTTCGTATATGGCAAATGGTCCATTCAGAGCTGATCCAATTGCCCCTGCGACAGCAAGGATTTTAGAAACTGCTGAACTAAAGCAAATATTTCCGAATTCACAATTTAACACCGGCTTTTTTATAGCTGTATTTGTTGCAATACTTGCTCATTTTATTCTAAATAAAACTACATTTGGTTACGAGCTTAGATCTGGTGGAGATGGACTTGTGGGAATTTATCCTTCTAGATTTAGTTCTTATTTAGGCATACCTTCTAATAGATCAGCAATAACAGGTATGTTAATTTCTGGAGCAATCGGAGGACTTGCAGGAGCAATAGAAGTTCTAGGGGCAGTAAGATATTTCTTCCAAGAATTAGAATTCAACCAGGGTTTTGATGGCATTTTGATTGGAATATTAGGAAAATTAGAACCTATCGGTGCAATAATTGCTTCATTGTTCTACGGTGCTGTAAAAAATGGTGGGTTTTTTGTCGACTACAAAACAGATGTTGCACGTGAAATAATAATAGTTTTAATATCAATTTTGATTTTCTTCGTAAGTGCTCAAAAAATAGTAAAAGGATTAGAAAAGTATCCAATCGTTAAAAAAATGGATAGTTTCTTTTCAAGGAAGAAGATGTAATGGAATGGATTGAAATATTTGATATATCACTATTTAGAAGTCTTTTAAGGTCAACAGCACCAATTGCAATAGTAGGAATGGCGGCTGCAATTTGTTCTGCTGCGGGAGTTCTTAATATTGGTTTGGAAGGAAAAATGCTTAATGCAGCTTTTGCGGGAGTTGCGGCAAGTTATTACACAGAAAGTGTTTGGGCTGGTCTTGCTGCGGGTCTATTAGCTGGATTATTAACAGCTGTTTTATTTGGATTACTGTCTTTTACTCTTGGAGCAGATGAGGTCCTGGCAGGTTTAGCAATTAATATTTTCTCTCTGGCTGGAACAACCTATTTAATGCGGACAATTTGGGGGCAAGCTGGTTTTTTCTCTGATCCTCGTATAGTTGGTTTTGAACCAATACATTTTACTTTTCTTGAAGGTACTTTTTTAGAACCCTTTTTGTCAGATTTTACCTATTCCGTCTATTTGATGTTTTTTATTGCAATTGCTTTACACATTGTTTACTACAGAACAAGATTGGGTACAGCAATAAGGGCTACAGGAGAAAATCCTGAAGCAGCTGAAGATGCAGGTATTAATACTGTAAGAGTCAAATGGTTGGTAACTGTTTTTTCAGGAGTTCTTGCTGGAATTTCTGGACTTTTTCTTTCTCTTGAAAATTTAACAATGTTCACTGAGGGTATGTCAGCAGGTAAGGGTTATATAGGACTTGTTGCTTCATCTTTTGGTAACAATACGCCTCTAGGTACCTTTGGTGCAAGTGCTTTTTTTGGTCTAGGAGATGCCATTGGAATTCGTTTACAAGGGGTTTATGAACTTGACTCACGTCTTATACTTATGATTCCTTATGCCTTGACTGTAGTTGTATTAATTTTGATTGGAATAAGGCAGAGGCTAAAAGTTAGACCAGTGCCAATTTCAGAATCCTAAATCATTGCCTCAAAACTATTACTTAGCAAAGTACATTGTAGAAGATGTTAACAAGGTCCATAAGAATTCAGCGCTAGTGGTAGAAGACTCTTCTGTAAAAAAGATAATAAAAATATCTGAATTAACACCTGAGGAGATAAATACCAGTGAAGACTTAGGTGAGGTAGTGATTTCCCCGGGGCTAACAAATGCCCATTCCCATGTGGCCTTAAATTCAGTTAAAGGATTGGGTTATGGTGATGCTAGTGCTTTATACGATGTTATGTGGGGAGTGGAACCATCTCTCGATAAGAAATCGGTTTACCAATTAGCATTATTGGGAATGGTGGATGCTATTAGGTCGGGAACAACAAGTATTAACGACCACTATTTTTTTGCTGACTCTGTCGCAACGGCAGCTTCTGAAATAGGAATCAGAGGTTTTTTGGGCCATACAGTTATGACCGAATATGGACCATGGGTTGGCCAGGAAGAAATTGACAAGGCCAAACAATTTGTAAGTGACTGGAAAACCTCTGATATAGTACATCCAGTAATTGCACCTCATGAAACCTCAACAGTTAGTCCAGAAGTTTTGGTAGAGCTTCATGAGTTTGCTCAAGAATCTGGGGTTCCAATACACATTCACTTAGCTCAAACCAATAAAGAAATGGATTATATTAAAGATAAATTTGGAACAACTCCAATTCGACACGCTTCAAACCTTGGAATTCTAGATGAAAATGTCATAGCTGCACATTGTAAAGTTATAGAAACTGGAGATTTAGAAATACTCTCAGAAAGTAAATGTTTCCCTATTTTTTGCCCGACTACCCATGGTTTATCAGGTAAACCAATGGATACTAATTTTCTTACTGATAATGAAACTGATTGGGGGATAGGAACAGATTGCTCTGGAGGCAATGATGATTATGACATGCTTGAAGAAATGAGGGCAGCCATTCTAATAAACAACACACACTCAAATGGAACACTAATCACACCAAAAGAAGTTTTCGACATCTCGACAAGACTAAATATATCAAGACTTTCTTTAAATAACATCAGAGGGACTCTTACAGAGGGACAACCTGCAGACTTTATTTCTATCAAGGTTAATAATTCCAGAATGCAACCTTTGCATGATGTAGTAAATAACATTGTCATGTGTGCTTCATCAAGGGAAATTAAAGATGTGTTTGTCAACGGCAAGCCAGTTCTTAGAGATGATGAATTTGTAACAATTGATGAAGATCAAATAGTATTTGAAGGTGTAGCAAATATAAACAAAATATTTACTAAGGCAGGTTTTACTGACAGAATTGTATCCGGAGAATTCTCGTGAAAAACAAAGCAGTACTACATGACCATTTAGATGGCGGACTAAGGGCAGCAACTATTATAGAACTTGCTGATAATTCAAAAATAGATCTTCCCACAAAAGATACGAAGTTACTAGAGAAATGGTTTTTTGAAAATATCTCAAGTGAACAAAATCAAGTTTTTAATAAATTTGAATTAACAATATCAGTAATGCAGGATGTTGAATCATTGCAGAGAGTTGCTCATGAAGCTATAGAAGACCTAATTAAGGACGGTGTTACTCAGGGTGAGTTAAGATATGCGCCACTGCAACATTTAAGAAAGGGATTATCTCCGCAAGAAGTTGTTGAAGCAGTTTATCTAGGACTCACAAAGGGAATGAAAGAGTTTGGAGGAAGTTTTAATTCAATTTTGTGTGCAATGAGACAAAATAATGATTCCTCTCAAGTTGCAGATCTAGCTATTAGCAACTATTCAAGAGGAGTTGTTGGCTTTGATTTAGCTGGACCAGAATTTGGACACCCGCCTTCCAAACACTTAGAGGCCTGTAAAAAAATAGAAATGAGTGATATTGGTTTAACAATTCACGCAGGAGAAGCAGCAGACTTTTCTTATATTGAAGATGCCATCTTAAACTGTAATGCTCAAAGAATCGGTCACGGCTGGCAAGTTATTGATGGGTGCATCGACAATGGCGACATCTTCACACCAAATACCGCAACTGCTGAATACATACTCGATAAACAAATTCCTTTAGAGATTTGTATTTCTTCAAATGTTAAATCCGGAGCAAGCAATGTCACTATCCAAAGTCACCCAGTTGTGAAGCTTCTTAGAAGTGGATTTAACGTTACACTCAACCCAGACAACCGACTCATGGCATCTACAACTCTTTCAAGAGAGTACGAAATAGCAAACCAAAACTTTGGTTTAAGCGATGATGAAGAATTAAAATTGATTAAGAATACTAAAAACTCACTATTTATAAATAGCTAATTCGTTATTCCTGCAATTTAAGTATTGTCGATGCCAACAAGACACTTCCATGACGAATAGCCTGTTTAGCCTCTGGTGTGACAGTTGCATGCGCAAATTCAGGTTGGTGGTTAACAACTTTTCCATCATCAGGAACAATTGCAAGAAATGCATGTAATGAAGGGTATTTCTTGGAAATATTGCCAAAATCCGTAGAACCATTTTTTGATTGATCGAAATCCTTATTTGTTTTCATATCAATACCAAGTTCCTTAGAGTAGCTCATAAATATTTTTGCTAATTTTTCATCTGTTATTAAATTTTCATATGTTCCATTGCCTTCAATAATATTCAATTTACAACCGGTTGCTAATGCTGCACTTTTAAAACAATTAAGAATCTTTTTTTCTAGGACTTTTAGCCCAGAAGTTTTCTGTGCTCTCATCATCCAACTTGAACGAGTGTAATCAGGTATGATGTTCGCAGATTCCCCTCCATTTGTAATTATTCCATGTACTTTTTCTGTAGGTTGTAATTGTTGACGAAGTGTACTTATGGAGTTGTATGCCAAAATTTGCGCATCGAGAGCATTTTTTCCAATATATGGAGATCCTGATGCATGAGCTGCTTTTCCAATAAACTCAACATCAATTTGTTTGACAGCCACCATCAGTGGATCTACTTCATTTCGAGTAGCTGGATGGATCATTAAAACAGCTTTATTATTACTAAATACATTTCTTTCAAGAAGTTTAATTTTTCCACCACCACCCCCATTATTAAAAGAAAGTGGGAGAATTTCTTCAGCAGGACAACCTACAAGTTGGATTATGTCAGATAACTGATTCATTTTTTTTGAAAGAAGATAAAACGCACCTATACCAATTGAGGAAATGATATTATGTCCACATGCCTGACCTACTCCAGGTAATGAGTCATATTCAATACAAATAGAAATAGTTTTTTGAGATTTATTTTTTTTATTAAGAGTACCCGTAAAAGCTGTTGGGAGACCATTAACAGAACGCACCTTTGCAGTTTTGACATGGTCAGTAATCAGATCCGTAATTCTTTTATGAGATTTTACTTCTTCGTACCCCAGTTCTGGATTCTTATATAAAAAGTCATTTAGGTTAAAAATCTTATTCTCAATTTTTGAAAATTCATTCAGGAGTTCTTTAGTGATCAAAATTAACCTTTACCAAAAAATGTTAGCTCTTGAATAGCACACTCTTTAAAAGCATTAGAGTTACCAACATCTTCTCCAGAGTAGGCACTCAAAATATCAATTCTCAATGTAGAGGTAGTGGAATTGATATCAATCCACTGTTGACCATTATTGTTTTGTACTTCTTTTTCAATGAGTATTGATTCTTCATCAGTTGTTACCTGAATATCTCTAACTTTAAAATTCCTTTTAAATGAATTTGAATTTTCTAAATTTTGAAAAACTATAAACTCCAAATACATTGGTTCACTAAATGTAAATTCTAAAAAACCATCCACACACTCAAGCTCATTATCTTGCCACGATTTTAATGAACCATCATAAAGATTTTCGCATGAATATTCCTCATTTAATTGACTTGATGAACTACAAGACACTGGAAACATTTTTTGCAAGACACTCTGAATAGTTGTTGTACTACTGGTACTAGTTGTTTGCTCAACGGCAGCAATCTCTTCAATAACTTCATCGGCAATTCTAGAATTATAAAAAAAACTTGCCCCTGCAATTAATGGCACAATTAGTGCTAAAAAAAATACGGCTCTTATACCTGGAACTTCTTTTCTATTTGGAAGGTTAGTTGCCCCATAGCTTGAAAGAGGCTTTATTAAAGGGTTGCCACACTCTTTACAATTTTTAACAGATGGAAGGTTAGCGGTGCTACAGCTTGAGCATTTAATTTGAGGAACTCTATTTCTTACACTTTGAGTATTTTTAGGTTCTTTAATATCTTCCATATCCTCGATTTTGAGACCTAACCACTCGCCACAACTTGAACAGAATTCAAGTTCTTTTTCCACACTCGCCGAGCAAGCTTTACATATTATATTTTCCACTTTTTTACCTTAGAAACTAAATTAATAATAAAATAATACAGTAACATTCGAATAAATAAAATACTCAAATAATAAAAGAATAAATAAAAAAATGAAAAAAAATTATCTACTTCCAGGAGAGCCCTTAAGAAAAGGGGTTGACTTAATTGCTGATAAAAAATCTGGTGCACTTATTGTTATTGGTAACTCTAATAAACTTGAAAAAATCTCAAGCGGAGGTATTAATTTAAAAAATTGCACATTTTCACCTGAAATGCTCAGTGAGCTAGCAAAAATGGACGGTGCTATTATTGTAGACGAGGATGTTTCAGTTATTCTAAAGGCAAATGTTCACCTTAATCCTTCAGACAATTTACAGACTTCCGAAACTGGTACCAGACACAGAACAGCTGAAAGGGTTTCTATTGAAACAAGCCTTAAAGTAGTTGCAGTTTCTGAAGAGTCTTCTGCGATAAAAGTATTTCACAATTTAAAAGTAAGCGAACTAGAAGAACCATCCATGATCTTAGGAAGAGTAAATGAATCTTTACAATCAGTAGATCGCATGAGGAGAAGATTTGATGAAGCACTTCTTGAACTAGGTGAACTTGAAATTGAGGACACTATAACCAATCAACAAGTGCTTACTGTAATTCAAAGAGGCGAACTTTTAACAAGATTAGCTAATCAAGTAAAAACTGAAGCTGAAAATCTTGGGGAAGAAGCAGGTATTGTAATGATCCAAATTGAGTCTCTAGAGTCTGGAGTTGAAAATACTCTTTCACTCGTTTTGAAAGATCATCTTCCTTCCAAAAAATACAGAAATATAAAAAAAGTAAAAGATGAAATCTCAAATTTAACCTATGAAGAGTTGAACACGATTTCATATTTAGGTTCTGTATTGTTTATGGAACCACTGGATGAGATTTCAACACCCAGAGGATTTAGGGTTTTAGCTAGGTTACCCGGATTACCTGATAATCTACATGATCCGTTAATCCAAAAATTTAAAACTCTTCCAAGATTGTTGGGAGCACCTACAGAGAAATTATTCCAAGTAGATGGTATTGGTCGAAATAGAGCACAACAACTTCGGGATTATTTTGATACATTGTTAAAAAATATTGGATTTTCTTACATAAATGGACATTAGATAGATCCAAATATATAGTATTGTTGAATTCTATGGCAGCAAAAACAAAAAAAGTCGAAGATAAGTACAAACCTAATCAATTCGTTGTACACCCTCACCATGGTGCAGCAAAAGTAGTAAGAAAAGTCAATAAAAACGTAGAGGTCTTTGTAGACGGTGAGCCGAAGTCAAAAAGAATCCAGTATTTTGAAATCGAAGTCCTAATGGATGGGCTAACAGTAATGGTTCCTGTTGATAGTGTTGATGAAGTTATTAGACCGGTTATCTCAAAAAGTGCAGTTTCAAGAAAAGTATTTCCTATCTTTAAGGAAAAGCCAGAAGAGGCAGGAACAAACTGGAGTCGTTGGTACAAGGTTTTAACAGAAAAAATGACATCGGGTGATATTATGCAGGTTGCCGAAGTCGTCCGAGACCTTACCCATGCACAAATTAATAAAGGAATATCTCCTGCTCTGAAAAGAATGCTTGCAAAAGCAAGAATTACTCTAGCCAGTGAAGTTGCATGTGCATTAGGTGTAGATGAGGAAGCAGCCGTTGAAAAAATAAACCAGTATCTTCCAGAAGAAGACCCTGACGACGGTTTATAGTCCACATTAAGAATCTTTTACTAGAATGGATAAGAAATGTTTATTGGTACTGGTTGGGATATACACAAACACACAAACAGCTCAACCCTCAAATTAGGGGGACTATCTTTCGACGAAGATGGTTTTGAGGCCCATTCAGATGGAGATATCTTATTACATGCTTTGATTGATGCATTACTAGGGGCAACTTCAAATAAAGACATAGGTCACTACTTCCCTTCGAATGAAAAAACCCCTCAGAATATATCAAGTGTGGTCATGCTTGAGAGAATTCTTGATGAAATCAATTTTTCAACGTTTAAAATTAATAATATTGACATAACAATAATTTCTCAGAAAATAAATATTTCCTCTAAAAGAAATGTGATCCAAGATAGTATTGCTGAACTCCTAGGTATCGAAAGCAAAAGTGTAAATATAAAAGGAAAATCTGTTGATGGGCTAGGAATTATTGGCAACAACGAAGCATCAGCTGCTCTAGTGTCTGTATCATTATCTGATGCTTAAGTTATACAACTCATACACAAAGTCGTTAGAGGAAGTAATACTTTCTAATGAGGAGTTAAAGGTATATTTGTGTGGGCCAACCGTGCAATCATCACCGCATATAGGGCATGGAAGGTCTTCAGTTGTTTTTGACTTTTTTATAAGATACTTGAAGTATCAAGGGCATAATGTTTTATTTGTTAGGAACATTACAGATATAGATGACAAAATAATTCTTAAATCTGCAGAGCAAAACATAGAATTTAGGAAATTAGCAGAAGAAGTAACGATAGAGTTTAGAGATGCATATGAAAAATTGAATTGCATGTCTCCGGATGTAGAACCAAAAGCTACAGAATATATTGAAGAAATCTTAATATATATAGAAAAAATATTGGAAAATAATATGGGTTATGTTTCGGAGTCAGGAGTTTATTTTGATACCGCTGGTTACAGTGAGTATTTGAAATTATCCGGAAGGAAGATTGAGGAAGTAATATCTGGAACTAGAGTTGATATCCAAGATGATAAAAAAGCCCCAGAAGACTTTGCGTTGTGGAAGTTTGCAAAAGAAGGTGAGCCATATTGGGATTCTATCTGGGGAAAAGGTAGACCTGGATGGCATATTGAATGTTCAGCAATGATAAATGCAATACTTGGTAACGAGATTGATTTTCACTGTGGTGGTAATGACTTAATATTTCCCCATCATGAAAACGAACTAGCTCAATCTAAGGCAGCCTATCCAGAAAATAAATTTGTAAAATACTGGCTTCACAACGGAATGATTAACCTATCTGGTAAAAAGATGTCTAAATCAGAAGGGAATGTCAAGAACCTTCAAGAGTATATTGATGAATATGGGGGTGACGTACTAAGATTTTATTTTTTACGGGCTCAATACAGAAGCCCTCAGGAATTTAGTGAAGAATTATTACAAGAGTCTAAAACAACATTAAATAAAATTTTAGACTTTGTTGAAGGCGTTGTTCCGAAACCTGAAGAGGGGCAACTTGTAAATTTATTTAAAGATTGTATGAATGACGATTTAAATACTCCAAAACTTATTGGGGAAATTTTTACTCAAATAAACAATTCAACAAACCTAGATCAGATAACACAAGACAAATTGAAATCAACAGTAAGGTACATTTTTGAAATTTTAGGATTTACATTTATAAAGAGTATTACTGAAGTTGTACCAGTGGAGAGGCTAATTCAATTTTTTGATAAATTTGAAATTGATTTTGAGTCTGTAGAGCAAGCCATGAGTGAATATTTGACTATCAGAGAGAGATACCGTTCTGATAAAGATTATGAAATCGCAGATGAGATGCGAAATAAAGCTTTAGAGGTTGGAATAAAAATTGAAGATGGGAATAAAGATGGCTGGTCTTGGAACAATAGTTGAAGGAAAAAATGCTGTTTTGTCCGTCATTGAGTCAGGTAGAGCTACAAAGATTAGCTATATTCAAGCAGAAAATGTAACTGGTGATTTAAAAAATATACTAAATCTATCTATAAAAAATAAAATAGAACTCAACCCTTATAAATCAAAAGAAGAATGGCCATATCATCCAAGACACTCAATAGTTGCAATATGTAACCCAAAAAAAACATTTAAAGAAAAAGATTTAGATAAATTTCAAGGTAAAAATCTTATAGTGTGTGATCACATACAAGATACAAATAATATAGGTGCTATTGCACGAAGCGCAGCAGCATTTAATTTTGAGGTCATTGCTATACCATTAAAAAGATCAGTGAAAATAACAGAACGCACCTTCTCCATTGCAAGTGGTGGATTAGAAAAAGTCGATATTGTTTATTACAACTCAATTTTTTCACTTATCAAAAAATTAAATTCTCTTGATATATGGACTATTGGCTTAGATATGGATGGAGAAATGGAAATTAACAATATTGATCTTAATGCCCAGAGTTATGCTTTATTTGTTGGATCAGAAGAGAATGGCCTCAGTAGTGAGGTACAGAAAAAATTAGACTTAATATCAAGTATAAACATGGCTAACAATATTGAATCGTTGAATGTCTCAGTTTCAGCTGCAGTAGCAATGCATCAATTATTTATTAGAAAATAAATTAACTCAATATATAGTTTTTGCTATCATTTTAATATTCGCCGGAGTAGCTCAGTGGTAGAGCAACGCACTTGTAATGCGTAGGTCAGGGGTTCAACTCCCCTCTCCGGCTCTCAGTGAGAAACTACTATTCAACATTAAGAATCATTTTTTTTATCACTGTTGGTCTCCACTTCTCACTTTATTTTTTTGGTATTTTGAGACTTTCAATAATTTACGATTACTTAGACTATTGGCCAGTTACATTGATTCCCCTTATCTTAATTCTGATTCCAAAATCAAGAATAATTTCTGAATCAATCAAATTTTACGCATACGCCATATTAATTTCAATTGGAGCAGTGTTCCTACTTGGTCACTTTGCAAAGGCGCCTTTTTTGGGAACTTATTCATATACTTCTTCATTTGAGAATTTATCTTTTGACAATGACAAAGAATACAAAGTTATTATCAATGAGAATAATTCAATTAATCTGAATTCTTTTCAGGGCACAGGTTACAAAATTGACATTATCAACAAACCTGGTTCATCGGGATACCCCGAAGCAGTGGAAACATTAGTTGGAAACCCTCTTGCTGTAATATTCAGGAGCGTCAAGACAAGCCCCTTACTGAAGGTTAAAGGCTGGGACATTCAACTAGGAAGTAATAATAAATGGGAATTGGATATTTTTTCAATAGACTCCAGATTAAATCTCAATAATTTGGAGCTCAGAGCAGCAAAACTTTCCGGCACAGGAAAAATAATATTAGGTGAAAACCTCATTTTGGAAAAACTTGTAATTAATGGAGTTTATGAAATAGACGTATCAGAAAATCTACCAATTGTTGTTTCAGGTAAAGCAGATACACCATCTGAATGGATAAATGCTAGCATAGGTACTTTGAATAATGTTAATGAATCATACAGATTATTAGTTGAAGTTATCGATGGATCAGAAGTAATATTTAATGATGGGTAATAGTGATTTATGATTGAACAATTAGGAAACGGACTTCTTTTAGGGATAATAATTTCAGTTGCCTCAGTTGCCTTATCTTTACTTTATAGTGTGACTCGAATAGTAAATTTTGCCCACGGCGAAATCATTGCTCTTGGTGCGATCGTTACATTATTTTTTTCAAGTCCTGTTGACTCTCGAATAATATATTTAGATAGATTTTCTCCACTAGGAATGGACTTTATTCTATCAGCAATCATAGCGGTTTTGATATGTGGGGCATTTGGCGGACTATTAGAAATATTGTTATTTAGACCACTAAGAAAAGCTGAGGTAGGAAATATAGCAGTTTTAGTAGTAACAATTGGATTATCAATATTCTTAAGACATCTATATTTAATATTTGCTACTGGAAGAGTTCAAAACTTTCCATTGGAACTTGAGAGACGTCAAACTTATTGGTTTATAGACATGACACCTAGAAATTTTAAAGTTTTAATCGTTGGATTGATTGTAATGATAATAGTTGGAATATTGTTGACATTTACTCGAATAGGAAAAGCTATGAGGGCAGTCAGAGATTCTAATGAACTGGCTAGCATTTCAGGAGTTAATTCCGATAATATCATTCTTTTTACCTGGATTTCATCAAGTATGCTTGCTGGCCTTGCCGGTATTTTTCAAGCAACTATTAACGATGTTCGCTATAACATGGGTTTTTTGATTCTACTTCTTATATTTGCTGGAACAGTACTTGGAGGTATAGGTACTTCATTCGGAGCTATGGTTGGAGGATTACTTATCGGTATTTTTGTACAGGTTTCAGTCGCTCTGCCTTTTATGGAGGGTCATACAGAGGCTAAAAACGGTGTAGCTTTAGCAATCATGATTTTAATATTGCTCTTTAGACCTCAAGGTATATTTGGTCAAAAAGAGAGAATTTCATGAAAATTTCAGGAAAGTGGATATTTACCTTATTACTGACAATATTTTCAGTTTCATTAGTTTTCTATTTTAACCCGGGTGGGCCGTTGCGCATTTTAGGTAATCTTCTAACTTTCGCAGGTATATATGCGCTCGCTGCAATAGGTCTAAATGTACACTTTGGGATGACAGGATTACTGAATTTCGGCCACGCATCGTTTATGGGTGTAGGTGCATACGTAACTCTACTACTCGTACCCCATGCTGCAGGGAGGGAAGGGGAGATTAGCGAAAATGGCTTACCTTTTCTGTCAGCATTATTAATAGGCATAGTGGCAGCTGCACTTTTTGGACTACTGTTGGGTCTTCCAGCAATACGACTTAGAGGAGATTATTTAGCTATAGTCACAATTGCTGCAGCAGAAATATTCAGACTTTTAGTAAGAGATTTAGAATCTATAACAGGTGGAGTATATGGAATAATAAATTTCTCTTCAGCTCTACAAAAATATAGACCACTTTTTTTTGATGAGTTTATAACCGAACTAGAGCTTGCTCCAGCTCAAATCTGGGTTGGTTTACTCTCTTGGGTTTCAATATTTTTTACATTAATACTTATAAAAAGATTAAACCAATCTCCATGGGGTAGAGCACTGAGAGCTGTTAGAGAAGATGAAGATGCTGTTAGGGCTTTGGGTAAGAATGCTGTTTGGCTGAAATTACAAAGTTTTATGTTGGGAGCAGGTATAGCTGGATTAGCTGGTGTCTTCTTAGCATTTAATTATGGTTCAGTACAGACTACCTTATTTGTACCGCTCCTTACATTTTATGTATGGGCAATAATGATTTTAGGAGGAGTTGGAAGTCTTACGGGTCCAATCTTTGGCTCAATAATATTTTGGGCGATAATATCTGAAACTGATAAATTAGCTGCATTAATATTTGAAAATGCTGATGGCCAGCAATTAGCGGGTGTTAGATTTGCACTCGTAGGGTTGCTTATTATGATCTTGATGATCTTTAGACCTAGCGGTCTACTGGGCAAGAAGGAAGAACTGTTGTTAAATGTCAAATAGTTTTATTCGTATAGATAATCTAAAAAAAACATTTGGGGGGTTAAAAGCCGTTGATGTAGAGCATCTTACATTTGATCAAAATATCTTAACTTCAATAATTGGTCCCAATGGCGCAGGAAAGACAACTTTGTTTGATCTAATTTCAGGATTTCAGGAAGAGGACACTGGAGAAATCTTTTATAAAAATAAAAATATAACAAGAAGTCAGCCATATAAAATCTCAAGGCTTGGAATTGTAAGAACATTTCAGCTTACAAAAGTTTTTGACAGGATGACAGTGTTAGAAAATCTAATGTTTTCTGGTTCCAGTATAAAAAATGATTCCCTACTTAATTCTATTTTTAAAACCTCGAATAATAAAAAATATGAAAAATCTCTAAAAGATAAATCATTTCAAATCATGGAAGACTTAAACATTCATCAGATGGCTGATTCCTATGCAAGAGAACTTTCTGGCGGTCAGAAAAAGTTATTAGAACTTGGTAGATCCTTGATAAAAAATCCCGAGGTACTAATGCTTGATGAACCTTTGGCTGGAGTCAATCCGAAACTTGCTGAAGACTTGCTTGAGACTATACAAAATCTTTCTAAGAGTGGAATAACAATTTTAATGGTGGAGCACAACATAGATGCCGTTATGAAAATTTCAGATAGAGTAGTTGTTTTAGCAGAGGGAAGTGTAATTGCTGATGGCCAACCACAAGATGTGAGATTGAATCCAAAAGTAATAGAAGCATACTTAGGTACTAACAATGATTAAACCTGTTTTGGAATGTAACGCAATAGCAGCTGGATACGTAAAAGGCTTAAATATTTTACAAGGAATAGATCTTGTTGTATCAAAAGGGGAAGTTGTATCAATAATAGGACCTAATGGAGCCGGAAAATCAACACTCTTGAAAGCAATAATGGGCTTAATCAATATTTCAGCTGGAAGATTCTACATAGAAGGTATTGAGAAAACTAACCTACCGACTCATAAAATTGTTAATGAAGGCGTAGGTTATGTACCTCAAGTAGCAAATGTTTTTCCCTCTCTCACAATTGAGGAAAATTTAGATATGGGAGCGTGGTCACTAACCCAAAATAGAAAAGAAAGTATATTAAAAATTTTTGAAGACTTTCCTTTGTTAGCTGATAGAAAGAAAGAAAAAGCAGGAAATTTATCAGGAGGTCAAAGACAGATATTGGCACTTGCAAGGGCGTTAGTTACATCACCAGAAATTTTGCTACTTGATGAGCCATCAGCAGGACTTTCACCTATGGCAATAGATGATGTATTTAAAACAATAAAAGAGATTAATAAAAATGGAGTTTCAATACTACTTGTTGAGCAAAATGCGAAAAGAGCACTTAAATTTAGTGACAGAGGATATGTTCTCGATCAAGGGCGAAATGCTTATCAGGGAAAAGGAACAGACTTACTTGATGATCCTCGTGTAGTTGACTTATATTTAGGAAAGTTGTAAAAAAAAGGCCTGTTTTCACAGGCCTTTTTCTAATTCTAAAGAAGAATTATGAACCGAAGTCTACTGATTTAAGAACAGGGTTAGTATCACCCTCAGTTGTCCAAATATCATATGTAGCTGCAGTTGGATCACCAGCGGCATCAAGATTGATATCACCAGATGCACCCATGTAGTCCACATCTTCTCCTGCGGCAGCTAAGGCTATACAATCAACACCGATACATTGAGTACCACCTGAAGAAGCTTCAACTAATCCGGAAGCAATTTCGGGACCAGTTACACCATTTGCTGCTGCAGATATAGCCATTAACATGACTGCATCATAAGCTTGTGGAGCAAAGATGAATGTAGGCTCACCGTCAGCAGAAACTTCTGCGTAGGCAGCTTCAAATGCATCTCTAGCAGCACCAGCTGTTGCACCAGGAGCTGTACCCTTAAATCCATCAAGAGCAGTACCTAAACCACACAATGAGGCAAGGCCAGCATCTTTAACACCATCGGTCATATACCAAGGGTAATCTAATAGGCCTGTTTCAAAAGCAGGTTGTAAAACTCCACAACCAGTTTCTGGAAATAGGATTCCAACTATGGCATCCCCCGGCTTTAATGCTTTACCAAGTAATGTAACTTCTGCACTAAATTCAGTTGCGTCAGTAGCATGGTAAACAATGTTTGCGACTATATTTCCCTCAGTAGCCATAAAAGCTTTAGCAGTTGCTTCAGCAAGACCTCTACCATAAGAGTCAGCTCTTGAGATTATTGAAATAGTCTTAACACCATCTTCTACTAGAAGTGCAGCTAAAACCTGCCCTTGTAATAGATCTGATGGAGCAGTTCTAGCATAAAATCCTTGATTATCCATTGTGGTAAATTGAGGACTTGTGTTTGATGGAGAGACCATAACAACTTTAGCTGCAATTGCTGTGTCAAGTATAGCTAGTGTGGTACCACTACAAGCGGCTCCCATAACTCCTTGTGCACCTTGTGCAATAACATCATTTAAACTTGTTAGAGCAACAGCTCCATCACAACCGCTGTCACCATCAATTAAGGTAACATCGGCTCCGTTAATACCGCCAGCTGCATTGATTTGCTGTACAGCGAGTGCCGCGCCTAGTGCAATACCAGGTCCCAGAGATGCTAAATCACCTGATAGTGGCATAAGAGATGCCAATACAAGTGGGTCAGCAGCAGGAGCAACTGTAGTAGCAGGAGCTTCAGTTGTTGCGGGAGCTTCAGTTACTACTGTCTCTTCCTCAACCACTTCCTCAGCTCCACCACAAGCTGCAGCGAAAATCGCTAAAATCGCAATCAAAGCAATAGCTTTGCGATTCTTCATATAATTTCCTTTCAGTCACTGAAAATAAAAATTCCTACATAATTTGTAGGAATGTATAACAACAATAGCGTGTTTTTACTACTCTACAAATAGCATAATTAAATAATTTATACATAAAATGACTGAAATACTCGAAAACATATTAAACACACTCAATAATCAAGAATATGTGGATATATTGTTGTATCTGTTTATCTTTTACTTTTTGTATTTTGGCTGGAAAAATGGATCGATTCTTATAGTTTTTTATATATCAGCTCTGTTAGTTGCTATTTTTTCAAGTTTTAGGTACTCAGACCAGGTTGGATCCTACATAAGTAGCTGGCTTAACTCAGGAAGGCAATTATCAGAACTTTTTGCTGGAGTAGTAATATTTATAGGTGTTATCACTGTTTCATCGTTGATACAAAATATTATCCAATCTGTAGCAAAAAAAAATGATATTGGAAGTAAATTACTTGGATCTTTACTTTCAGTACTGCTTAGCAATTTAATACTAACTTTTGTATTCACAATTGTATCTTTAATTAACACAACTCCTCTTGTTGAAAATTATCTTGAAAGATCAGAATTAGTTTCTTTTTACACAGATTCTGAGGGAACACCGCAACAAGCATTGGAAGTGATTATTGGAAATGATTTATTAAAAGTTGTTTCAAGAATAAAAGACTTAACCGGTAAATCATCTGTAGTTGTTGATGAATTTGGATGTTTAGAGATTCCAAAAGTGTCAAGGTCAAAACTTATTGCTAAAAATAATGAGTCTAATGAGATGTTTGAAATTTTAAACTTCGAAAGAATAAACGAAAATGTTGATCCAATAGAATTTTCTCAGAGACTTTCTGATATTGCTAAGTCTTATGCATTTTTAATGTATGAAGAAGGATTTTGGTGTCATAAAAATCCAATTAACGGCCAGCAAGTTGGAGATAGGTTGAGTGAAGTAGGCTTACCCTATAAAACAGTTGCAGAAAATTTAGCTATTTCTTCCACACTAATTGCAGGACACGAAAGTTTAATGAGTTCCGAAACACATAGAAATACAATATTAGATAGCAGTTTCAAAAGAGTTGGGATAGGGATAGTGTCTGGACCTTTAGGTTTGATAATTGTTCAGATATTTCAATGAGTTATTCTTCAGTTCCTTTAATTCAAGGATTAATAAAAGACACCGAAGAATATTTATTATCTAATGGAATTAATGTGAAAAAAGAAGATAAAGATTTACTCGAGACTACCTTGAGAAAAGAGTTTACTAAAAGCTATGACTTACAAACTAATACACCAACACAGATAGTGAATAGTTTTTTATACAAGAATTATCAATTGAGCAGCAAACTCACACCAAGAAGTTTCTCCGAAGAAACTTTTATGTTAATAATGCAGTGGGGAGTACACAAAGCTTCAAAGATTCAAGACTGAAATGAATAAAGTTAAAATCGATATCTGGAAGAACTCATACCCAATCTTTATCTGGTTAGCTACGGAACCATTGGTAGGACTTATTGATTCAAAAATTGCTGGGCTCCTTGGAGAGAAATCACTTGCTGGTGTAGGCATTGGTGAAACTATTTATTTCGTTTTAGTCTGGGTTTTTATTTTCCTAGCATATGGAACAACTCCGTTAGTAGCTAAATTAAATACACAAGGAAAACTTCAAAGTTTGAAATATTTTATTTCTTATGGACGAACCATGTCCATCGTACTTGGTGTTTTAGCAACATTTGTAATTTTGATTTTCTCAGATAGTTTAATAAAGACATTTCAACCGACTTTTGAGGTAGGAGAAGAAGCAGGAGTTTATTTAGGCATACGAAGTATTGGAATAACGTTTTATTTAATAAACATGCACTCTACTGCTGTTCTCAGAGGTTTAAGATACCCACAGATAACTCTTAAGAGTGCACTTATTGTTTCGGGTTTGAACATATTTTTCAGTTATTTACTAGCTATTGTCTTCAATTTTGGAATTGCAGGAATTGGTTTAGCAAGCTCACTAGCTTTTTTACTTACTTCTATATATTCGTCATACGTGCAAAAAGAAAAGTTGAAGTTATTAGAACCACTAGATGAATTTGTAGATAAACAACATTTGAGAAAAAAATTTTTTTCAGTCGGATTGCAAATACTTTTAAGATCAATGTTCTTAACTGGATTTATGACCGTACTAAGAAATCAAGCCTCAATTCTGTCTATGAGGGATATTGCACTGCAGCATGTATTGCTTCAACTATGGGCATTCGGATATGTAGCTATAGATTCTGTAGCAATTGCATCCCAAACCCTAATATCGGAACATATTTCAAAGGGAGTTAGATACTACAAGTCAAAGTTATATTCTAATTTAATTCAATTAACGACAGCTTTCTCTATTTTTCTTTTTGTTACGAGTTATTTCTTTTTAGATAGATTAATTATTTTTGTTGCAGGGGAGTCATTTTCTCAAATTAGCAATATAGAGTTGAGACTTCTTTTTTCGATAAGCTTGCTATTTGGAAGTTTTGCCTTTCTTTGGGATGGAGTTTTATTAGGTTTAGATAAAGTCTCAGAATTTTCATTTATCACGATACTCTCTTCAATTATTGGAATAATTCTTTGTATTTACTTCATAGGTAGAGAACAAAACTTAGTTTCACTATGGATAGCCTTAGTAGCTACTTTAATTATTAGAAGTTTATTGGGTTATATGTACCAACGCAGTGAGTAGAGCTATTTAACAGCCTTTAATACAGGTCTGTCTAAGTAATAGCTTAATATTTGTAGCTCTTGGGATAGGTCAACTGACCTAATTTGCACATCAGGTGTGTTTTTAAGTAATACTGGTGCAAAGTTCAATATAGATCTAACACCGCAATTGATTAAATCGTCAGCAACTGATTGTGCAAACTCACCAGGAGTAGCAATAATTCCAATCGCTACGTTATATTTTTCACATACTGCATTTAACTCAGATGTTGGCTTAACAACTAAGCCAGCTATCTGCTTGTTGATTTTTTTTGGATCATCATCAAAAAGTGCAACTACTCCAAAGCCTCTTTCTTTGAATCCACCGTAGTGTGCGAGAGCTGAACCAAGGTTTCCAACACCAACTATTACAGCACTCCAGCCTTCAACGAGACCAAGTTCTAATTGAATTTGATTTCGAAGAGTTGAGATGTCGTAACCAACTCCTCTAGTACCTAAAGTTCCTAAATATGAGAGATCTCTTCTTACTTGGGCATCATTAACTTTAGCTAATTCAGCAAGTGTCTTTGAGGAAATTCCCACTTCATTGGAACCTACTTGTTCCAAGCATTGTAAATAGAGGGGCAGTCTCTTTACTGTTGCTGGAGGTATTTTGCTTGTTTCTTTCACTAATGCACAATCTAATGAGGTAATAGAATTAACGTAAGCTGACAGAGAAAAATTATTACTTGTTGATATTATAAATTAACGTTTTTTTAGTAATTGAGTTAACTTAATAATATCTGATGAATAACTTAAAAAACTATGATGTAATTATTGTTGGTGCTGGTCCAGCAGGATCTAATACTGCAATTTCTTATAAAAATTTAAATCCAGAATTAAATATAGGGATATTTGACAAATCTCAGTTTCCGAGAGACAAGTCTTGTGGAGACGCAATAGGTCCTGGTGTAATCAACGCCCTAAAGAGATTTGGGAACGAACACATATTAGATGATGAACCCGAAGTAATATCTACTACTTTATTTGGGCCTAAAAATATTGGAATTCAAAATTATATTCCAGAAGTTCAAAATAAAGAAGATTCGGTAGTTTATGTAATTCCTAGATTAGATTTAGACAATCGTATTTTTAATTTGGCAAAGTCATTAGGTGTTGATTCTCATGAGGAATATAGATATATGGGTTTTCAGAAAAATCTAGATGAAACAATAAGTGTTACTTTCAAAAATTCTGCAGGTACGGAGGAAACCTACATTACAAAACTATTAGTAGGAGCAGATGGAGCAAATTCAAGAGTTAGAAAAGATTTAAATTTAAATCAAAATACTGACTGGCATAAAGCCATTGCAATTAGGGCATATATTGATAGCCCGAATTATTTAGAGATATTTAAAGAAAGGTCATTGATGTTTGAAATCAATGTGTCCGCATTGAGGGGATATGCTTGGGCTTTCCCTAGTAAAGGAACATTAATAAATATTGGAATAGGAATGCCCCTTAGTCTTTTCAAGAAAGAAAATAAAAATATTAATGACATGCTTGATGATTTTATAAAAACATTAGAGGGTAGAGGTGTCATAGTAGAGAACCTCAGAATGGAAAAAAGTTACATGCTACCTTTTGCTTCATCACGACCTAAGCTAGCTCATGATAGAGTTGCTTTGGTAGGAGATGCCGGATCCATGATCAACCCGATGAGTGGTGAAGGAATATTCTATGGGATGGAATCAGGTTTTCTATTAGCCCAAAGCACACATAATTTATTAGACCTAAGTAAGGAAAAAATTAACTTTGGGATCAAGGCCTATGAAAAAAGCTTCAATAAAAGATTTTCAAAACACTATCTAAGCTGTGCTCTTGCAAGACTGGTACTTCAAAGTCCCTTCATGACACAACGTTTATTAGCAGTAGCCGCAATAGATCAGCATACGATAGACTTCGTAGTGGAGTTACTTTTTGATGAAGCAAGACTTACATTAAAAGAAGTTTTTCTTCTCGGAGGTAAGTTCTTACTCCCACTTTGGTTACTAAAATCATTCAAAACAAGTATTTAAGTATTAGACATTAATCCTGATTTCCTAGTAAAATATAATTAACTTTGTGAAAACTTTCACAAATAAAGGAGAGACATGGTTGATTGGTTACCTATATTAATAATGCTAACGATAGGCCTTGGTTTTGCTTTAGTATCTTTGGGTGTAAGTTACTTACTTTCCCCTAAAAACCCAACTCCTGAAAAATTAGCACCATATGAGTGCGGTATTTTTCCTGAGGAGGAACCCTCACAAAGATTCCCAGTTAAGTTTTATATGGTGGCTATGTTGTATATCGTATTTGATATTGAAATTATATTCCTTCTTGCGTGGGCCACAAGATTTAATGAACTAGGTTGGTACGGAATTTTAGTAATCGCTATTTTTAGTTTTTTTGTACTAGAAACACTTTATTACGTATGGAAAAAAGGTGTACTAGATTGGAACACTCCGAGAAGGAAGAGATATTTCGAAAAGACACTTTTTGAACCTGAATTAGAACCGGAAAAGGTTGCTTAATGTATTCACCTGATAATATTTTCACGACAACAATCGATAAAGCAGTAAGGTGGTCACGAACACAGTCAATGTGGCCAGTAACATTCGGACTTGCCTGTTGTGCAATAGAGATGATGGCTGCTGGTTCTGCAAAGTACGACCTTGCTAGGTATGGAATGGAAGTTTTTAGAGCCTCACCTAGACAAGCAGATCTTATGATTGTTGCTGGTAGAGTTTCTCAAAAAATGGCACCAGTTTTACGACAAGTATATGACCAGATGGCTGAACCAAAATGGGTAATTGCAATGGGGGCTTGTTCATCTACAGGCGGCATGTTTAATAACTATGCTTTAGTTCAAGGAGTTGACCACATTGTACCTGTGGACATATACGTACCAGGATGCCCTCCAGGTCCTCAGTCACTCATGCACGGAATACTAACTCTGCATGACAAGATTATGGCTGGAGAAATTAACAGATGATTGAAGTACTAGAAGTTGAGATTGAGAAATACCACCAACAAATAAAGGCATTGTTTGATGATGGATATGAAATGATGGTTGATCTAACAGCTGTTGACTGGTTTAGAAAAAGGGAACCAAGATTTGAATTAGTGGTCAACTTGTTGTCACTTTCTAAAAACTCCAGAAAGACAGTCAAGGTAAAAGTAGAAGATGAAACTTTAACAGTCCCGTCAATTACAGATATTTATCCAGGTGCAAATTTTTATGAAAGAGAAGTTTACGATATGTTCGGGATTCTTTTTGAAAATCACCCAGAATTAACAAGAATTTTGATGCCTGATGATTGGATAGGCCACCCGTTAAGAAAAGATTATGGATCCGGAAGGATACCAGTACAGTTTAAAAATGCTCCAAAGGTTGATTAACAATGGTAAAAAATAAAGAAAATTCTGAAGATTTAGAATTTTGGGCTACTAACTCTGAAGAGGGAGGCTGGAATATAGCTTCCACAGACGAGGGTTCCCAAAAAATGAATGATGAAGAAACCGATCAACAACTTAAAATTCAAACAGGTTCAGATGTTGTCGATGACTACTTTATAGAGGAAGAAACTTCTGAAGATGAAAGAATGATCGTCAATATGGGACCTCAGCACCCATCAACTCATGGAGTGTTAAGACTTCAGGTTGAGCTTGAAGGAGAAGCAGTTAGAAGAGTAAAGCCTGTTATTGGCTATCTGCATACAGGTATGGAAAAAACAGGAGAAGAACTAACTTACCTTCAAGGACCTACCAACACTACAAGAATGGATTATCTCTCACCTTTTTTCAATGAGCTAGTTTTCTCTTTGGCGACAGAAAAACTACTAGATATTGAAGTTCCAGCTAGAGCCCAAACAATAAGAATATTAATGACTGAACTAAATAGAATTTCTTCACACCTTGTTGCCCTAGCCACAGGTGGAATGGATATAGGTGCTTTATCAATGATGATATTTGGATTTAGAGAGAGGGAGTTAATTCTTAATTTCTTTGAAAAAACTACAGGGTTAAGAATGAACCATAACTACATAAGGCCAGGTGGTGTTGCCGCAGACCTTCCTGATGATTGGCAAAAAGACGTAAAAGAGATATTAAAAATTATTCCTGAAAAGCTTAAAGATTATGATGAGATGTTATTGGACAACCCCATATGGAAAGGAAGATTACAAAATGTTGGGATATTGACCACCGAGGAATGTCTCGCCTATGGGATTACAGGTCCTAGTTTGAGAGCCGCTGGATATGGATGGGATTTAAGAAAAATGCAACCATACTCTGGAATTGAAAAGTTTGATTTCAATGTCCCAGTATTACAAGAAAGTGATGTTTTTGCACGGTGGAGAATCAAAGTATTAGAAATACTTGAGAGTTTATCAATTGTGGAACAGGCTATGAATAAAATGCCTAAGGGACCTTATAAAATTCAAGATAAAAAAGTGACCCCTCCACCACGAAAAAGATTAGATGAGTCTATGGAAGCATTAATCCATCACTTTAAAATTTACACAGAAGGATTTAAAGTTCCAGAAGGCGAAGTGTACGTTGCAGTCGAGTCTCCAAGAGGAGAGTTGGGTTGTTATATAGTTTCAGATGGTTCATCAAAACCGTATCGTATGCATGTTAGAGGTCCTTCCTTTTGTAATCTTCAGGCTTTGCCGATTGTGATGGCCGATAGTCCGATAGCAGACGCAGTAGCCGCAATTGCTTCACTAGATCCTGTAATTGGAGATGTTGACAGATGAGTTGGGAAGTAGAGCGATTAGATAAAGCCAAGGAACTCATTGAGATGTATCCGCAAAAAAGATCCGCGTTAGGACCTTTACTTTACTTAGCGCAAGACAAAGATGGCTATATTTCAAATGACTCGATTGTAGAGATAAGCAGTCTTATTGGAATAACAGAAGTTCAAGTTCAATCTGTAGCCTCTTTTTATTCAATGTACAAACAAGAACCAACTGGACAATATTTATTGAGTGTATGTAAATCCATCTCCTGTGAAATAAGTAAATCGAGTGATGTAATAAATAAAGTAAAAGAATTTACAAACCTAAGTAATAATGAAACTGATGATGAAGGGTTGTTTACCTATGAATCAGTTGAATGTATTGGTGCCTGTGGTGGAGCACCAGCAATTCAGGTTAATTATGAGACTGTTGAGGGATTAACCCCAGAAAAAGCTGTAGATTTATGCAAATGGTTAAAGGATGTCAAACCAGAGATAGTAGTTGCTGACGAACTTCAGCAAAAGTTTGGTGGTACAAAATCTTTTGATTGGGCGGTTGAAGATAATACCGGGTCATCTAGTCCAGTCCCAAGTTTTCAATCTTACGATACTTCGAAAGGCAGTAAATGAAAGAAACACTTTTACTAACAAAACATATGAGAGAAAATCCTGAAGAGAGTCATTTACTAAAATCATATGAAAAAAATGGAGGGTACAAAGGCGCAAAAAAAGTTTTGAAGTCTGGATCGCCTGAATTAGTTCTTGAGGAGATTAAGAGCTCTAATATCAGAGGAAGAGGTGGTGCAGGATTTCCGACGGGCGTAAAGTGGGGATTTTTAGCTGAAGATGAGGAAAGATATTTAGTAATTAATGCAGACGAATCAGAACCCGGAACTTTTAAAGATAGGATACTTCTAGAAAGAGACCCACACCAATTAATTGAAGGCATGATAATTACCTGTTTTGCCGCCAATATTTCAAAGGCTTTTATCTATATAAGAGGAGAGTATGCAAAACCTGCAAGAAGAGTTCAAAACGCTGTAGAACAAGCATATGAAAAAGGATATTTAGGAAAAAATATTTTTGGATCTTCTATGGATTTAGACATTGTTGTACATTTAGGTGCCGGTGCTTATATATGTGGTGAAGAAACTGCCCTTCTAAATTCTCTAGAAGGTAGGAGAGGAGAGCCAAGGTTAAAACCTCCGTTTTTCCCAGCAGTTAAAGGACTATACAATAAGCCAACGTTAGTTAATAACGTAGAAACTATTTCTTCTGTTCCTTGGATAATGAATAATTCAGGAAAAGATTATGCAAGTTTGGGAGTAGAAGGCTCTACTGGAACAAGAATTTTTAGCCTCTCAGGACATATAAACAACCCTGGTAATTACGAAATTGAAATGGGATCTTCATTTGGAGAATTTGTTGAAAGTCTAGGTAAAGGTGTAAGAAATAACAAATCAATTAAAGCATATATACCTGGAGGAGCTTCCGCCCCTTGGCTTAGAGGTGATCAATTGGAGGTTAAAATGACAATTGATGATGTGGCCAACGAGGGTTCAATGCTTGGATCTGGTGCTGTTGTGATGATGGATGAGGACACCAATCTATTATTAGCTGCAAAAAGTTTAGTCAGCTTTTTTGCTCATGAGTCCTGCGGGCAATGTACTCCCTGTAGAGAGGGTACAACGTGGCTTGAAAACATATTAGAAAGAATTGCATCAGGAAGAGGTAGATTATCTGATATAGATTTACTACTAGATGTTTGCGACAATATTTCTCCTGGGCTTACGTGGCCACCAAAGATGACAACAATATGTCCGCTTGGACCGTCTGCAACTGCATCAATAGTATCTTTAATGAAAGATTTCAGATCAGAAGTAGAAATACTTCTACCAAAGAAAGTAGTTTTACGGTGACTGAGAAAATAACTTTTACAGTTGATGGTAAGCAGCTCGAAGGAAAGCAAGGGCAGCTACTCATTGAGGCTTGTGAAGACTCAGGAATACACATCCCAAGATTTTGTTGGCACAAAAGATTAGATCCTGTTGGCATGTGTCGCATGTGTCTTGTTGAAATTGAAACACCAAGAGGCAAGGCCTTGGTTCCATCCTGTACAACACAGGTTACTGATGAATTAGTAGTTGAAACTGAATCTGATATTGTCAAAAAAGCTCAAGAAGGTGTTCTTGAATTTCTGCTTATTAACCATCCTCTCGATTGTCCTATCTGCGACAAGGCAGGAGAATGCCCCCTTCAAGATCAAACAATGGCATATGGGCCAGGGGAATCAAGGTTCATTGAAGAAAAAAGACATTTTGAAAAACCAATACCTGTTTCCGACATTGTTTTACTAGACAGAGAAAGATGTATATTGTGTGCAAGATGCACAAGATTTTCTGATGAAATTTCAGGCGATCCTTTAATTGAATTTATCCAGCGTGGTAATAAGACACAAGTAAATACTTTTCCAGATGAGCCATTTAAGTCATACTTTTCAGGTAATACTGTCCAAATATGTCCTGTAGGAGCTTTGACATCCACAAGCTATAGATTTAAAGCTAGACCTTGGGATCTTAAAAAAGTTTCATCTACCTGCAACTGCTGTTCGTTGGGGTGTTCAGTAGAACTGAATGTCTCTCAAAATAAAATGTTAAGAATTCTTGGTGAAGATAATGAATTTACAAATCAAGGTTGGTTATCAGATAAAGGAAGATACAATTTTGAATACCTCCACTCTGAAAATCGCCTATTAAATATTCAAGTTAAGGAAGATAATGATTTTGTTGAAATCAATATTGCTGATGCAAATACAACATTAAAACAAAAAATTGAAGAGTTACAGAATCCAGATGTCAAGTTTGTAATTGGAGCAAACAGCACAAATGAGGAATATTTTGTAATTAATAAATTTGCTAATTTAATGAATAGAAATGAGTTTTTGAGTAAAGATAAATCCAATGTATATTTTGCTGACGATCATTTGTTTGAGGGTTATTTCGGAGATGAGTATGAGAATGCAACTTTTGAAGATCTAGATAAATCTGACGTAATTGTTGTTTGGGCGGAAGATATAAAAGATAATATCCCCGTTCTTTTTCTGAGAATAAAAAAGGCAGTCAAAAACGGAGTAAAACTTGTTGTTCTTGGTCATACAAATACATCACTAGAAGGTCTTGCAGATTTATACCTTGGTACAGAAATTATATCTACTAATTTTGAGTTAGAAACTAGCCTTAGTAACGTCAAAGAATTCCAAGATATAGTTGAAGATAAAAAAGTTACTGCAATTGTTGGAAAATCAACACCTTTGCAACAAAAGAAATCTCTAGATGCTCTTGTTAGCCAATTGCAAAAAATTTCTAGCACCAAGATTTTCAATTGTTTTAGTAAAGCAAATACCTTTGGAGCACTTCAGCACATTGATCAGTTAAAAGGTTTGAATGAATTTTATAATGAATATGACAGTTCTAAAAAGAATATAATCTTTACAATTGGATCTAACCCAGTAAATGAATCTTTCTTTGGTCCGAAAGTAAAAAACATTCTCCAGGATGCAGATTTTGTAGTTTCTTTAGACATATTCATAAATGAAACTACTGAATTAGCTGATCTTATATTACCCACAACCTCTTTTGGTGAAAAAGAAGGGACAATAACGAATATGGAGATGAGAGTTATGAAGCAAAATAAAATACTTCCTGATCCAGGCTCGACTCTATCTGAGTGGGAATACTTAACTTCGATTGCCAAATCACTTGGTAAGGATATTGAATTTGGCAGTGTTTATGAAATAAACAAGGCATTAGTGAATGAATACCAAAGTGATGACATTGCTCCTTCGTTTGATAACCTAAATAAACCTTCAAATCTATTTGGAGTCATTAATAGAAAAGATATTGACTTGAATGTAAGAGAAGTGGATAAGAATAAGGTATCAATTTTGATGGTGAGACGTCTTTACGGAGACTCAAGCACACAAACAAACTCTCCCTCTATCTCAATGTTAAGCACCGAAAGGTTTATTGAGTTAAATTCTAAAACGTTAGAAAAGTACGGTATAAAATCAAATGTAGCTAATTTGACACAAGGACCTCTATCAATATTTGTAAACATCAGATTAAACAATCTCCTGCCCAATGATCTTGTTCTTGCACCTATTAACAGAAGAGGTTTTGAAAATTTAGACCCAACTAAAGACTTTAATCTTAAAGAAACTAACAACCTGAAGGAATTAAGTGTCAACTGATTTAATTATTGGATTAACAAAAGCAGTCTTAATTTTGGGGCTTCTTTTGACAAATACGATTTTACTAATATGGCTCGAAAGAAAATTAGTGGCTGGTATGCAATCAAGGGTTGGACCAGATAGAGCAGGTCCTTTTGGTATTTTGCAAACAGTAGCTGATGCAGTTAAGTTGCTATTAAAAGAACAAATACTTCCCCTAAAAGCAGATAGAGCTATGTATCTCTTGGCACCTATTCTTGCATTAGTACCTTCATTCTTGATATTTATGATTATCCCTTTAGGTCCTAGTGTTGATTTAGTTATTCAAGGTGAAAATGTAAATGTAGATTTAGTGGGAGCAAACCTCAATGTAGGGGTTTTGTTTTTCCTAGCTCTTTCTTCAATTGCTGTATATAGCGTTGTTCTTGCAGGATGGTCTTCAGGATCTAAATACCCTCTTCTTGGTGGAGTAAGAGCCTCTGCACAAATGATTTCTTACGAAGCAGCAATGGGCCTAGCCCTTGTTCCAGTTATTCTTTACTCGGGTTCAATGTCCATGACAGATATTGTCCAAAGCCAGGCAGGGTTTCTATCAAGCCCGATACCGATATTAGACTCTATTGTTGGATTTATTCCTAAGTGGAATATTTTTCCTCAATTTGTAGCATTTGCAATATTTTTCGTTGCTTCAATTGCTGAAGTAAACAGAGCACCCTTCGATTTAGTTGAAGCCGAACAGGAATTAGTTGGAGGTTTTCATACTGAATATTCAGGATTTAGATTTGCTATGTTCTTTTTAGCCGAATATATAAACATGTTTAATATGTGCGCTATAACAGCTACTTTCTTTTTAGGAGGATGGTTGGGGCCAACATTTTCTGGTTTTTTACCACCATTTATTTCAGCTTTTATGCCAGCAGTCTGGCTTGGAGTAAAAACTTTTTCGTTATTATTTATTTATGTTTGGATTAGGGCAACGTTACCTAGATTACGATACGATCAATTAATGGAATTAGGATGGAAAAGACTTATTCCAATCTCTTTAGTGTGGCTCATCTTATCTTCTATTGTTCTGGGAGTTAGAGAATTTGGTTTACCATGGAGTTAAAAAAATGAGTAGTGGATACGATTTATTAAAAGGCTTAAAAGTAACTTTTAAAGAGTTATTTAGAAAATCAGTTACTGATAAATATCCTAAAGAATTCAGAGAGAAGCCTCAACGCTTCCACGGAAGACATGTTCTCAATAAGTATGAGGATGGCATGGAAAAATGTATTGGGTGCGAACTATGTGCTGGTGCCTGTCCCGCACAATGCATATACGTCAGAGGAGAAGATAATCCAGAAGAAAGTCCAGTTAGTCCTGGAGAAAGATACGGATTTATTTATGAAATAAATATGCTGAGATGTATTTACTGTGGATTATGTGTTGAAGCTTGTCCAACAGAAGCTATCACTATGACGTCACTTTTTGAAATGAGTGTTGCTGATCGTTCGGAGGCAGTCTTCGACAAATCTGTATTACTGGTTAAGGAAGATGGTTCAGCCAATACCCATGAAGAACAAACAAAACTTACAAATCCCGAAGAGTTAACAAAAATTGATGGCTGGATGAGGGCTACTGCACCAAATGGTAATCCAGATTTTGAAAATATTATTGGTTGGACAAATTCATTAGGCTACGGAGAAAGAGCTCCCGAAAAAGGTCAAACATTGGAAGAAGAGTAGTAAGTGTTAGAAATAGCTTTATTTGCGGTTCCAGCTGGCTTAGTGATTTTGGGAGCATTAATAGTAGTTTTCGCAAAAAATCCAGTTCACAATTCAATGGGCCTAGTTTTAACCCTTGCATCGTTGGCAATAATTTACATAACATTAAATGCCACATTTGTAGCAATGGTGCAAATGTTAGTTTACGCAGGAGCGGTAATGACTCTATTTTTATTTGTGATAATGATGATTGGTGTTGATAAACCTGAACAAACAAGAGAAGAAATCAAAGGACAAACACTTTTAGTTTCAGGAACACTATTTATTTTGGTTGGCATTATCTCATATGTTGTTATAAATTCAGGCTTCAAATGGGATTTATATTTTCCGGCAGTTGAATATAGTCTAGAAGGAACACCTGATTTGATAGCTTCAACACTCTTCACCGAATGGATACTACCATTTGAAATTATTTCAATATTACTTATTGTTGCAACAGCTGCTGCAATTGCTTTAGCTTACGATACCAAGGCGAGGAAGCAAAAATGATAGAGGTCTCTACAGATTGGTATTTGACATTAGCCGCAGTATTATTTTCAATTGGTTTCATAGGTATGATGATCAGAAAAAATGCGTTAATTATGTTTATGTGTATTGAACTAATGCTAAATTCAGTCAACTTGACCTTTATAACTGCATCGAAGCATTTCGGAACAATTGAAGGTCAAATCTCTGTTTTTTTTGTACTGGTTGTTGCTGCTGCAGAGGTAGTAGTTGGTTTGGCAATAATAGTTTCAATATTTAAAAAACAATCTTCCGCTTCTGTTGACTTATTGAGAACATCTCGAGGTTAAATAGTGGAAAGTTTAATTTTAGTTATTGTTTTTTTACCCTTATTAACAGCCTTAGGAATTAAAATCATATCAAAGATAGTTAATGAATTATTAATTAATTTTTTAACTATCAATTCAGCACTCTTATCTTTCACAATAGCTTTAGGGATGTTTGCCTTACTGCTTACAAATAAATTTGAACCAATGCACTTAGAATTTTTTACGTGGATACCAAGTCCTGAAATTCTATTTGAATTTACTCTAGATGGACTCTCTGGAATCATGATGCTTCTTGTGACAGGATTATCTGTTGTCATTCAAGTTTTCTCTACATCGTATATGAGCAATGATGAAAATTACTCAAAATATTTTATATATTTTAATGTGTTTGTATTTTCTATGTTACTTCTAGTTATGTCCGGTAATTTCTTAGTAATGTTTTTTGGATGGGAATTAGTTGGATTGAGCTCTTACCTATTAATATCATTTTGGTCAAAAAAACAATCAGCAGCAAAAGCAGGTAACAAAGCCTTCATTCTTAATCGAATAGGCGATTTTGGATTTTTGATTGGACTGATGTTAACGCTAAATACATTTGGAACATTCAATTATGAAAAAGTTTTTTCAGAGGTGTTGAATGGAAATCTTGCAAGTTTAGACATAATTGTGGTTTGTTTCATTATTGGTGCATTTGGTAAGTCCGCACAGTTTCCACTTTTTAGTTGGTTGCCAGATGCAATGGAAGGCCCGACTCCTGCTAGTGCATTAATTCACGCTGCAACGATGGTTACAGCAGGCGTCTTTATGTTGGTAAGAATTTCACCAATACTACAATTCTCTGAAACTGGAAAACTGATCATCATTACGGCAGGATTGTTGACAGCATTAATCGCTGCATTTTCAGCAATTAATCAAGATGACATAAAAAAAGTTTTAGCTTATTCCACCATTTCTCAATTAGGATTTATGTTCATTGCAATAGGCTCTGGGGCATATGTTGCAGCGATATTTCACTTGGTAACGCATGCATTTTTTAAAGCTCTTTTATTCCTAGGTGCTGGTGCGGTAATACACGAGATGCATCACGAGCAAAATATTCATAAAATGGGAAACCTCAAAACAAAAATGCCTATTACTGCTGCGATGATGGGTATTGGTACATTAGCTATATCTGGGATTCCACCACTTGCTGGTTTTTGGTCAAAAGACGAGATACTTGCATCGACTTTTGCTAACGGAGGCGTTTTCTATGGCTATTGGGCGCTTTCATTATTAGCTGCTTTTATGACTGCTTTTTATATGGGAAGACATTGGTTATTGATATTTCATAAAGAAACTGGAAATGATATTAGTGAAGTTCATGAGGCTCCAAAGGCAATGGTGAGACCACTAGTTATATTGGGCATCTTTTCATTCTTTATTGGATTTATTAATACTCCTTTCTTCCACGGATTAGAAAAAGTTTTAGAAGAAACATTACATTATGTTGAAATTACACATCTTCCTGAAGGGATTACTTTAATTGTTCTTGCTTTGATTTCAATCGGTGCTGGATTTACAGGATTACTACTTGCTTACTTAATTTACATAGTGGACATAATTTCATATTTTAAAATTAAGATTCCACTACAAGAAGAAATAAAAGAACTTTCATCAAATACACTATATCTAAATAAATTGGGAGAAATTATATTCGTCAAAGGTATGAAGTCATTCTCGAGAAAAACAGCCGTTGTTATTGATGGTCTTTTAATTGATGGTTTGGTAAACAAAGTATCAACTGTGTTTTACAACTCTTCAAAAAGAATCTCGAGATCACAGAATGGTCTTGTAAGAAGTTACGTTGTTTATTTTGGATTTTTTATGCTTCTATTAATTGGATTATTTATAGCAACACCTTGGATATTAAATTGAATGGTTTAATTTATACTCTCATTTTATTTCCATTGATTGGAGCGATGGTAATTTTTCTTATGCCCAAAAATAGATCTGAGCTTTTCCAACCTCTTGCAATTTTTCTTTCAATCATTCCATTTAGTGTATGTTTATATTTATTCTCAAATGAAAATAGTAAGAATTCATACAAAGAATTTGATTCATTAAATTGGATAAGTTCTTATGGAATAAAAATTAGCCTAGGTTTTTCAGGAATGTCCCATCTTTTATTATCTTTAACTTCAATATTAGTTCTACTTTCTTTTCTTTCTGTTACGGAAAAATATTCAAAAAGTAAGGGTTTCATTGGTTCAATCTTAGTTTTACATTTTGCTGTTAATGGTGTGTTCTTGAGTGGAGATTTACTCTCATTATTTATATTTTTTGAGGCAATATTAATCCCTATGTATTTTTTAATGGGTATTTGGGGTGGAGATAACAGAAGATATGCAACAATTAAATTTATAATTTACACTGTATTTGGATCGATATTTATATTTATTGGGACTGTTTACGCTGGAGTCATAAGTTATTCTCAAACGGGCATGTTAGCTTTAGATTATGTCACTTTATCGAATTTAACTTTTACCACACAGCAATCAAAGGCACTCTTTTTGTTATTCACATTCGGCTTTTTAGTAAAAGTACCTCTATTCCCATTACACACCTGGCTTCCAGATGCTCACGTTGAAGCCCCAACAGCTGGAAGTATATTACTTGCTGGAGTCCTGTTAAAAGTAGGTGCATATGGAATATTAAGAGTTTCCATACCATTTTTCACAGAAGGATTTTTAGAGTATAGAGATGTGATTGCAATTTTATCAGTTGTTGGAATCATATATGGAGCCGTCGTAGCAATCGCTCAGATAGACATCAAAAAACTAATTGCATATTCATCAATAAGTCATATGGGCTTTGTAATGCTTGGAATATCTTCAGCTAATCTATTGAGCCTGGAAGGTGCAATTATACAAATGATAAATCATGGATTAACATCGGGAGCGCTTTTTATGCTAGTTGGTTTCATTTACGAGAGACGCCGTACCAGAAGAATTTCTGATTTTGGAGGGCTAAAAATTATGATGCCTAAGTATGCTGCGATTTTCCTATTTACATCGTTTGCATCCATAGGACTCCCTGGATTAAACGGTTTTGTAGGAGAGTTCATGATTCTTATGGGCAGTTTTGCAACATATAAAGTTTTATCAGCTATCTCTGCATTTGGAGTAGTTTTAGCTGCCATTTACATGTTATGGGCATATCAAAGGATGTTTACTGGTGAAATCAACAATGAAGAAAATCAAAATTTATTTGATTTAGATACTAGAGAAATAGTTTCAGTAGTGCCTTTGTTGGTTTTAATGCTTTTTATAGGTGTGTACCCCTCTTTTATTGAAAGTTATGTATTAAACGATGCAGAAATTATTACGAATGTAGTTAAATTATTTAGCGGAGGTTTAAATTGAATACAGTTTCACAAATTATTGGTCTTAATTGGATAGTTATTGGACCAACGTTGGCTTTGGTGGGAACGGCCTTATTGCTGTTATTTTGCACCATAACAATCACAACTTCTGACAATATTAAAAAAGGAGTAACTATTGGGGGAATTGTTCTGACATTATTTACAATATTTTTAAAATTTGGATTATTTTCTACAGCGGGTGCATCATCATATTTTTCAGAAAAAATTCTCCTTGATGAATTTTCTCTTTTTGGGAATGTTCTTCTTGGCTTGGTTCTTTTATTCAATTTTTATCCAATTTGGAATTCTTCTTTTGAATTAAAAGATAAAACAACAGAAGCTATTATCTTAACCCTAATGAGTACTGCAGGATTTATGCTCATGGTTGATTCTGAAAGCTTTATGATGCTATTCATCGGTCTTGAAATTGGTTCAATAAGTTTATATGCTTTAGCGGGCATCAACAAGGGAAGCTTACTAAGTAATGAAGCATCACTTAAATATTTCCTATTAGGTTCCTTAGCATCTTGTGTTTTGGTGTACGGTATTTCTTTAATGTATGTTTCACTTTCAATTACAGGTGTGTATGAAACAACAATTGCAATTTCTTATATAGGGATTGAGAATATTCCGCTCACAACATTTGTGGGAATTTTATTATTGATAATTGGATTATTGTTTAAAGTCGCAGCGGCACCATTCCAGTCATGGGCTCCAGATGTTTACCAAGGATCACCAACAGGTTATGTTGGGTATATGGCTGCTACAGCAAAAGTTGCCTCTTTTGTCGTGTTAGCAAGATTGTGTATTGTTTCTCTTGGGTTTGTACTTGATAAATTTGAAATATTTTTCTCTGCAATAGTGATACTTTCGATTCTTGTCGGGTCTTTATTTGCAACAGTACAGACAGATATGAAAAGGTTGATTGCTTATAGTGGAGTCATTCAATCTGGATTTATACTTTCAGGGATGACCTCTGGAATAAATGGAACAAGTGCTTCATTATTTTATCTTGCAGCTTACATTGTTCAGTTAATTGGAATCTTCCTTGTGTTCTCAGTAATTACTGGTGAGCTGTCGTCAGATTTCTCGATGGACAATCTTTCTGGACTTTTTGTTGAAAATAAATTTCTAAGTATCTGTTTTAGTGTTTTCATGCTTGGACTTGCTGGCCTGCCTTTGACTAGTGGATTTGTATCTAAATTTATTCTTATTACAAACCTGTGGTCTTACGAAAAATATATATTAGTTTTTGCATTGATGTTATCAACTGTTGGTGGCTTTTACTTTTATTTAAAACCTATTTGGATTGCCGCAATAGACAAACCAGAAAATAGTGTCCCAAAGATTAAATTGAAATTAAATGATAAAATTTCGATCGGCGCACTTACAAGCATCACTATTCTTCTTGGGTTGTTTCCGAACATATTGATCAATATTTCTCGCTGGGTTATACAAAACTATCTCTAATGTTAATTAAATTCATACCACCTCCAACCTTTCAGCACCAAGGGGGATGGGACGAGCTTCTTTTCTTTTTAGTTCCAGCCTTGCTTTTAACTTGGTTAAGAAATAAACAAAAAAAAGAAAATCTAGATGAATAGCTTAATAATTAGTAATTATCCAAATAAAAAATTAATCGGAAAATAGTACGGTCCATTTATAGACTTTATTGTATAAAATAAGAGTAATGATAGAAATTAAAAATCTCACTATGAGATACAAAAATGGAAAAGGTGTTGGAGATATTAACATCACTGTTGATAATGGTGAGGTTAAGGGTTTATTAGGTCCTAATGGATCTGGAAAATCAACAACAATGAGAAGTCTTATGGGTTTTTTAATCCCCTCGGAAGGTTCTCTTTCAGTTGAGGGAATAAATACAATTGAAAATCCTGTTGAAGCAAAGAAAATAATAGGATATTTGCCTGGAGATCCTCAACTTCCACAAAATTTAAATTCTAAATCATTATTTAAACTTGGTGCTGACATGAGAGCTCAATCAACTAATTATGCAATGGAATTAGCAGAAAAGTTTGAATTGGAAGTTGATCAAACTATTAAAGAATTATCTAAAGGTAACAGACAAAAAGTCGCACTGATACTTGCGGTACTTCATAAGCCAAAGGCATTAATTTTAGATGAACCAACTTCAGGCCTAGACCCTTTTCATCAAAGAACTTTTTTTGAAATTATTAAAGAATTTGCAAATAATGGTGCTGCAATACTTTTATCGTCACATATTATTTCTGAGGTTGAAAAAGTTGCAGACTCAATGGCCGTTTTACGAGACGGTGCAAAAGTATATGATGAATCTTACGAGACGTTTTCAAGCAAGGCCATAGAACAGGGTGAAGATTTAGAAGATGCCTTTTTTAAATTTTATGACAGGAGAGATGGTTAATGTTTAATTATTTGAAATATATGGTGACAGTCCCAAGAAAATTTATTTTAAACTGGGCAATTTTTGGAGGATTGTATCTCTTGATTCTTCCACTAGCTTTCGCAAACACAAGCGTAGAGAGTCTGCTAATTGATACTCAACGAGAAGCTTTTAGGGGTATGTCTGAAAACGAAACAATGATGAACTTCCTAGGAATTTCAGATTGGGACAATGTCTTTACTTTAGAAGGAATGGTAACAACTTACTTTTTGATTCCTTTTGTGCCTATTTTAATTGGGATAGCCACAATTATTCTTTTAAATAAACTTGGCTCAAAAGCTGAGGAAGATGGTACTTTTGAATTTGTTGCAGCTTTACCAATGACACGATCAACAGTTTATCTTACACAATCACTGTTAGCTGTGTTTTTTGGTTTGTTTGTAACTTTTGCATGGACAAATATTATGTTTATTCCAATTGCAACTATGGAACTTAGTCAAACGCTTGATTACGTTCCTCTAATGAAAGCAACATTACAGGCCGCTTTAGCTGGTGTAAGTTTTGGTGTTTTAGGCTTTGCACTTGGAGCATATACTGGTAAATCATCAATGGCATGGGCTTTTGGTGGTGGTCTCATGGCAATTGAATATTTAGCAAATTCATTAAAAGATACCAATGACTTCTTTTTGTGGATTGATGACAATATCTCTTCCTTTGGTGCTTATGGCAATCCTTATCAAGATGGTTTAATTGGAGGGGATGTACTTCTTGTAATAGCAAAGATAGCATTATTTTTGGCTATCGGCTTTATAGGATTCAGAAATAGATCACTGAATCTAAGATAGTTTTTGATTTAGTAAAGATTCTATTTTCCCTTACAATTAAATTATGCCAACGTACTCAAAAACAATAACTGTTAAAGAAGATATACAAACATGTTTTGATTTTGTGGCAGACTTTAGAAATTTAAACAAATGGAATCCCCATGATGAGGCTGAATTAATTACTAAAGAACCGCTTCGTGAAGGGAGTATTTTTAAAGTAGATACTGTTTTCAACAATAGAACTATGTTGCTTAAATATGAAATCATTGAGTGGGGGGAGCCACTAAGAGCATCATTAAAGACTGAGACAAAAGGGTTTGAAATTATTGATACCTTATTCTTTTCAGCAACTTCAAAAGGGACTGAAATAACTTATTCAGTCAATATAAAATATAAGGGTTTATACATAATCCTTGGATTATTTTTAGGAAGAGTATTTAAAAAACTTATGGATAATATTTACAACCTTGAAGAAATCCTTGGAACGCCGTAATTTAGTATGGCTATGTCTTGTTTTCCTATTAATTATGGGATGTCAATCTAGTGAAAGTTCACCAATGATCTCTTCGGAAGGAATATTTCCATCCGTACAGGGAAATAACTTGAATAAAAAAAGTAAAACTGTTCCAGACGATTTTGTTGACAAAGATTTAATAGTCATTGTAGCTTTTCAGCAATGGCACCAACCAATTGTAGATGAAACCATTCAGGCACTTGAAGAAAATGGAATTGGAGAAACACACAATATTATAGAAGTTCCAACAGTGCAAAAGTCTTCAAAACTTAGTGAAATATATCTAGATGGAATCATGAGAGCTGCAATCAGAGATGACAGAGTACGAAATAGAACAATTACGGCATATATTAATAAAGAGGAATTTAAGACTGCGTTGGAGATTCCTGATGAACAAACTATTTATTGGTATCTAATTAAAAAAGATTCAAATGTAATTAAGAAAAAAGGATATGGAGTAATTTCTGATAAAGAAATAGCTGATATCAAGCAGTTGTCTAGCTAGAAAACATCACAGCTGTATAGAAGATACCCAAAGTTGAGATTAGTATCAAACCTTGCATCATCCCTTTTTGAGCCGGCTTAAGTGAACTCAACCTGGTATGCAAGAAAGTAAGCACTCCAGTTATAACAAGTAAAGTCATTTTGATATGAAAGTAGATATTTAAACTACTTAGACTCCAGGCATATAAAAACATGGATAAACCTGTTCCAATACTTAAGAAGTAAGCATACCAACCAATTTGTCCAAATCTGTTTGCTAAAGCTTTTATAACTCCTCCTGAGGAATCAAGAGGTTTTACAACTGGCACAAAGGCGCCCATTAAAATCATCCCACCTAGCCAAATTGAAGCTCCAACGAGATGCAGTAGTTTTATTATTTCATACATATGATTACTCTAGCTCAGTACGTATTTAAAATTACTAATCAAAGATTCAAACGCCATTCAGAAAAGAAGATCCATGACTATTATTAAGTCATGGCAAAATTCTATTTTTATTATGCAGCAATGAATGCTGGAAAGAGCACGAACCTTCTTCAATCTGCTCATAACTATGAAGAGCGTTATATGAAAACAATAATATTCACTCCAAAACTTGATGATAGATACGGAGTTGGAAAGGTTGCATCACGGATTGGTCTCGATAGAGAAGCCGAAATTTTCGAAGGAGAAGACGATCTATACGTTTGGACTGCTCATGAGCACCAGAGAGAAAAATTAGCTTGTGTTCTTGTTGATGAAGCACAATTCTTATCTCCAAAGCAGGTGCTTCAGCTATCTTTAGTTGTAGATAAATTAAAGATTCCAGTCCTATGCTATGGCTTAAGAACTGACTTTAGGGGAGAACCTTTTCCCGGAAGTATTTATTTAATGGCTTGGGCTGATGAGTTAATAGAGCTTAAAACTATCTGTAAATCTGGTAAAAAAGCAACTTTTAACGCAAGGTTAGATGAGGATGGAAATAGAGTTACTGAGGGTGATCAAGTATCAATTGGTTTGAATTATGAAGCCCAATCAAGAGACATATTTGAGTTAGATAAAGTTTCGCCTATCGATTATCAGATACCTGAAGCTAATTAGAAAATTTCACAGGTGGTTCAGGTCTTGTAGCTAACCATGCACATAAACTAATACCAAAAAGTGCAAAAATTATGTCGCCTGTTGTTGAAAAAGCTAAAAATATAGTTGTTCCAAAAGTAGGGATGATAGTTAGTATTGCGACCTTTTTTGCTCTTTTTGATAAACCCCTATATTTTTGCCAGTTTAGGATCATAGGGCCAAAGATTCTGTGATTTTCCAACCAAAGAGTAAACCGGGTAGAACATTTAGAAAAAGCCCACGCAGAGATAAGAATAAATACGGTTGTTGGAAGACCTGGAACTACTATGCCTACGTATCCAAGTGATAATGACAAGATACCAATAGAAAAAAAGACGGGTTTATGTATTTTTAAAAACAATTTTGGAAAAAATTTATAAAGGAAAACAAAAAACAACACACCACCACCAACATATGTGAAGGTCTCATAAGGTATATTTTTAATTATGTTTTCCATGTCTTTATTATAATTTTCTTTCTCATAAACCTAAATCAGTTTACAAAGACTCTTTCAGCAATATATTGATCTAAACCAAAAAATTTTCTGTTATCAGTACTTACTGTAATTGAAAACTCATTGGCATCTGCAATACTAATTTTCGAACCAGGAACTATATTGTTTTCTTGTAAAAAACTAATCATTGAGGCATCTCTCTTAAGTTCTTCAGTAATTTTATTGATAGAATAATTTTTATCTTTTTCAACATTTAGTAAATTAAAGGTTTTTGACTTTTTGTATTCTGAGTATGGGATCGGATTTCCAAATAGTCCGGTTGTTGGGTTACCAAGAAGTTCAAGCATTGCCTTCTCGGTAACGGGGCTTAATATATTCTCCCATTTAGATGTTTCCGCATATACTTTTTCCCAAGGTAGTCCTAAGATTTCTGATAAAAATCTTTCAACAATTCTATGCCTACGCGCAACAGTCATTGCAAGATAGAGGCCTTTTTCAGTAAGTTCAAGATTATCCTGAAATTTAATTAAACCACTATTCTGCATTCTGCCAGTAATTTGAGAGACATTAGCTCTGCTGACGTCAAGCCACTCAGCAACCCTCGTTTGTTTAACTTCTATTCCAACTTCATTAAGATGAAATATTGCGACTGCCTGAGTGTAAAATGATGCAGGAAGTTTTTCCATCTCTTTTTGAGTTAGTATTTTTTTAATCATTAATTACATGTTAACAACAATTAACAATGTGTGAACTCAAAATTTAAATTATAGGACATCCAACAACTGCTGTTAATGAAATAAACAATATCCAGAGGATTGGTTCATATTTAGATATTATTTTTGGGTTTTTTTCCATTTTTATTATTCTAAACAGTCTGTATAATAAAGTCATGTGTCCATTCGCTTATTTACTGTTTGGCTTTATGTGGGTTGTTAGAACAGGAGGAAAGATATTACCTTTTTCTATTAATTCTCTTAAAAAAATAAAGCTTTCAAAATAGCTAATCTTTTTAATTCCTCATTTATAAAATAGTTAATTAAGATTAACACCATGACATCTAAAAATTCATACGCTGTTCTACTTATTAATTTAGGGTCTCCCAAAGAGCTAACCAAAAAAAGTGTCAGAGAGTATTTAAAAATATTTTTATCTGATGATTATGTGGTTGATATTCCAAAAATATTTCAGAAATTAATATTAAGTTTCTTTATATTGCCATTTAGACCAAAAACTACACTACATGCTTATGAGCAAATTTGGACTGACAAAGGTTCACCTCTTATTGTCTCAACTTATAATCTAGGTGAGAAACTATCCAAAAAAACTAATTGGAAAGTTAATGTTGCCATGAGATATGAAGAACCAAGTATCAAAAAAGCACTTGTTAATTTTAGAACTGATGGATATAAAAATATTGTTGTTGTGCCTCTCTATCCACATAATGCCATGGCAACAGTTATTACTACCCAGGTTGAAGTTATGAAATTATCGCAAGACTATTTTCCAGATGCAAACATTAAATTTATAGAGCCTTTCTATGATAATCCTAAATATATAGAAGCTATGGCTGAGTCAATAAAGCCACATTTGGTGGGCGATAAAGTCCAAAAAATTATATTTAGTTATCATGGAATTCCAGAGAGGCAGGCCAAAAAAACTGATCAAACAGGTAAACATTGCTTTGAGTCTGAAGATTGTTGTGAACAAAATAATCTTGGCTCTCAAGATTGCTACCGTTCACATACTATAAAAGCTTCAAATCAAATAGCTAATTCACTCGGGTTAGATGATAAGAGTTGGGAAATAGCATATCAGTCAAGAATCGGACCTGGGTGGCTTAGGCCGTTTACAGATAAGAGACTTGCAAGGTTACCTGATGAAGGAATAAAATCTGTTGCTGTTGTGTGTCCTTCATTTATATCAGATTGTTTAGAAACACTTGAGGAAATTGACATAAGAGGTAGGAACACATTTTTTAATGCTGGCGGCGAAGTAATGACTTATATTCCATGCTTGAACGAAACTGATTTAACTATTGAACTCATTGAAGACTTGGTAAAAAAAGTTATAAAATAATTTCACTTAACATTAAATGTTAAGTATGGTTAACATTATTAGTACAAACATAAATTAAGGATAATGTTATGAATAAAAGATCTACAGCCCTTTTCATGGCCTGTCTTCTTATTTTCTCAGCATGTGGTTCTGCTGGGGAACAAGGATTACAGGGTGAAAGAGGCGAAAAAGGTGAAGCGGGCGAAGTTAGCCAAGCTGCAATTGAAGCCGCTGTTGATGCTGCACTAGCTGAGGAAAAAGCAGAAGTTGGTGGTTCATTAGTCATTTATAGTGGAAGAAAAGAAAGTTTAGTTTCGGACGTGATTACTGCTTTTGCAGAAGAAACCGGAGTTTCAGTAGAGGTTAGATATGCTAAAAGTGCGGCTCTGGCTGGAACCATTGCCTTAGAAGGGGCAATCAGCCCAGCTGACGTATTCTTATCACAAGATCCCGTAAGTCTTGGTATTGTTGCAAAAGAAGGTCTATTTGATGTTTTACCACAGAATATTTTGGACAATGTACCAAAGTGGGCAGTCGATCAAAGAGGCTACTGGGTAGGGACATCAGGCAGGTCTAGAGCACTTGTTGTAGACACAAGAGATGTGATGGATTCGGAACTTCCGAAGGACATCTATGGATTAAATGATGAAAAATTTAGAGGGCGACTTGGTTTAGCACCAACGAACTCTTCATTTATAGCTATGGTTTCGTGCATGATTGAGCAAGATGGTGAAGAAAAAGTAGCTGAATGGCTAACTGCAATCAATGATCTCGGATACACAGAGTATCCAAAAAACTCACCTCAAGTAGCAGCTGCTGATGCAGGTGAATTAGACATTGGAATGATTAATCACTACTACACACTAAGAACATTGGCAGAAAATGGTGATAGCCCAATTAAAAACGTTTTTCTTGACAGTGGTTGTGGTGCAATGGTTATGCCAGCTGGTGCGGGTATATTAAGCTCAAGTCAGAATAAAACTGCAGCGATGGCGTTCATTGAATACTTACATTCAAATAGTGCCCAAGAGCACTTCACGAATACAGTATTTGAGTTTCCACTTGTAGCTGGAGTTACGCCAAATGAGCTTCTTCCAAGTATTGATACTTTAAATTCACCTGAAGATTTAAATTGGTCAGCTTTAGCCTTATGGCAGGAAAAAGCTGTTGAGTTAATTGCTAAAGCAGGTTTCTAGTCAAGAAGTGAATACTTGATACCTATATACAAACGAAAAAATCTGGCTAAGTCAACCTGGCCAGATTTTTTCTTTATTTAATTAATGAATCAATATAGTCTTAAAGATGTGAAAACACCAAAAATCCTATTTTTTTCGAACATAATTATTTTGTTTGTCTTTTTAATGCCAATCGGATATTTAGTATATAGATTTATTAATTTTTCTCGATCATATACAAGCTTTTTTAATTCTTGGAACGTTTTAGACCTTCTAGGAAATACTTTTTTTCTCTTCTTAACCGTAGTTGTCTTAAGTTTGATTATTGGTTTGGCGGTATCAATAATTACTGTCAGATTTGATATTTACAGACCAAAAATATTTTTCACTCTTTCTGTTTTACCATTAGTAATCCCTTCATATATAGGTGCATTAACATATGTTTCAGCTTTTTCACCCAAAGGATTATTTGTCCAAATCTTTTCTATTTTTGGAGTAAGTGAAATTAGTGGAATTGAGGGTTTTTTTGGAAGCTGTGTAGTACTTACACTCTTTACATATCCATATGTAGTTCTCATCTGTAGTAGTGCCTTAAGAAACTTAGACTCAACTGTAGAAGATGCTGCAAGATCATTAGGAAAAAATAAATTCCAAATTTACACACAGGTTGTTATCCCAAGATTAAAAAAACCCATCATATTTTCAAGTTTGTTAGTTGGCCTATATGTCATATCTGATTTTGGTGCAGTCTCTCTTATGAGGTACTCAACTTTAACAAAGGCAATTTACAGTTATTATGAATTGAAGATTGATGGCGATCCTGTGATATTTTACTCAAGTCTGCTTATAGTTATGGCCTTATTAATTAGCTTCGTTCAACGAGGTACAGAATTAAGTAATTCTTCAAAAATTTCTGGAACTCCAAGAATTCCAGAAAGAAGTCAATTAAGACTAAAGTCAAAATTTTTTGTGTATTTATTTTTGACTGTAGTAATTATTCTTGGACTAATTCTTCCAATTTCTGTTCTGAGCTACTGGCTTGTTCGTGGCCTCATGTCAGGAAATAGTGTAAGAGCAGTATTTGGTGGTGTTGTGGGTTCATTAAGTACATCATTAATTGCGGCGATATTTTCAGTAATCATCGCTACTCCAATAATTATTATGGTCGCACAATATAAATCAAAATTTGGAAATTTTCTTGAAAGGATAATGTTAGCTCTTTATGGACTCCCTCATATTGCAGTAGGCGTTTCTATACTATTTATTACGATTAAAATTTTTCCTGGAATTTATCAAAGTTTTACAGCTTTAATCGTATCCTACCTCATTGTCTTCCTGCCTCAAGCTATTGGCGCAGGCCAGGCTTCAATGGAACAAGTAAAGTTTTCATATCTAGATGCAAGTAACGGCCTTGGAAATTCAAAATTTCAAACTTTCTATAAAATCACCCTTCCATTAATTTATAGAGGTTTATTTGCAGGCGGGGCTTTAGTATTTCTTTCAACCATGAAAGAATTGCCACAAACTTTACTATTAAGACCTACGGGATTAAACACTATGGCAGTTGATATTTGGTCGTATGCATCTGAAGGTTTATTTACCCAGGCTGCATTTTCTTCATTTATTTTGTTGGCAATTAGTGCAATTCCTACTTATATATTAAGTACAAGGAATTTAACAAAATAATGGTATTTGATAGTCTTATTCTTAGAGCTAGGGATCTTTCAAAGTCCTATGGTTCCGAATCTGTTTTAACTAATTTCAACATAGATATATGGGAAGGTTCGATTTTTGGTATTTTGGGTACTTCAGGATCAGGTAAAACTACCGCATTAAGAATGCTGGCTGGTTTTGAAATTCCAGATTCAGGTTCAATTGAAATGTATGACAACGTTATATTTAATGAAGAAATAAATATTCCACCCGAAAAAAGAAATATAGGAATGGTTTTTCAAGATTATGCACTTTTCCCACACCTGAATGTTGAAAAAAATATTGCTTTTGGACTTTCAAAAGCCGACCAAAATAGTGGAAGGTTACAAGAAGTTATTGCAATGTGTAACTTGAATAAATACAAAAATAAAATTCCACAAGAACTATCAGGTGGACAACAGCAAAGAGTTGCACTTGCAAGAGCTTTGGCACCAAAGCCTGAGATGATTTTATTAGACGAACCTTTCACAAGTTTGGATGCTCAAATGGCCAGAGTTCTTAGAGATGAAGTAGTGTCACTATTAAGAGAAACTAAAACAACGGCAATAATTGTAACCCATGATCAGGAAGAAGCACTATCCGTTTGTGATATTGTAAGTGTTCTTGAAAACGGAAATGTTATTCAGAGTGCAACTCCGCAAGAAATTTATTTAAACCCAATTAGTCAGTCAGTTGCAAATTCAGTTGGTGATCCAAATATATTAAAAGGATTTTCTGTTGATGGCAGAGTTGAAACTTCCTTAGGTAGTTTTGTTTCTGCTTATGAGGGTGCTTTAGATGTTGCCATTCGTCCTGAGTGTATCGAAGTTAGTTTGAACTCGACCGGTCCTTACACTGTTAAAGAGTGCATTTTTTATGGTCACGATCAGGTCATATCTTTTCAAAACAACAAAGGAGAGCTCTTTAGAGCTCGCTCACTTCCTTCTATAATTTATGAGCCAGGTGATAAGATTTGTATCGAAATATCAGAAGTTACAACTTTTCCCTCAAATAAGTAATTTTATTTTAGAGACCCTTCCGGCAATTGATTGTAAAGCTATTTCAGTTTCAGATAAATAGTTTGAAGCCCTTTTATTACTGTTTTCGGCAATTAGTTCTCTAGAGTTTGCTAAAGACTTAACTACGGTATTTAATTCATCAATCAGGCAATCAATTTCATTATTTATTTCATTAATATCCATATCTGTAATAATAGATTTATCAAAAAAAAAGGTTGAAATTATGGAAGCTAAAATCAAGAAATTAAGAAGATTTAACTTAAGAATGGGATTGGTACATTTGATTCAAGGTGCAGCTCTATTTTATTTAGGGACTGTTGTAAACACAGGATTTACTGTGCCACTCACGATAACACAACTAGTTGGAGTTGGTTCACCTGAAGATCCATCGAGTTTCGCCTTAGTACCTGAATTAGAAGTCTGGCGTGAAATATCAAACTTTGGACCTGCAGTTGCAACTTTTCTCTTAGCTTCAGCAGTAGCCCATTTCCTTATTTCAGGACCTTTCTACAACAAATATAAAGAAGATTTAATGAAGGGTATCAACAAAGTCCGCTGGATAGAATATTCAATAAGTGCATCTGTGATGATCGTATTGATTGCTCTACTTGTTGGAATTTATGATGTTTGGGCTCTTGCCGGAATTTTTGTTATGAATGCTGCAATGTGCTGGTTTGGTTGGATGATGGAAGTTCACAACCAATATACAGAAAAGGTTGATTGGACTGGCTACATTATGGGTTGTTTAGCAGGTATTGCACCATGGATATTTATCTTTATTAACTTAATAGGTGATGGAGTTGCAACAGATGCAAATCCACAAGGTGTTCCACAGTTTGTTGTTTGGATATTTGTTAGTATCTTTGTATTTTTTAATACTTTTTCAATAAATATGATTCTTCAATATAAAGGTGTAGGTAAGTGGAAAGATTACTTATATGGCGAGAGAGCCTATATATGGTTAAGCCTATTGGCTAAAACCTGTCTAGCTTGGCAAGTATTTGCTGGAACATATCAGCCAAACTAATTGAAGCTTATTTAATTTTCTTACCGAAAAAAAGTACTAATAGAATTATTAATAAAAGACCAACATAGGAAAAAGCCATTATTCCTTTTTCCTGATTTTCTTAATAACTAAGAAAAGTAAATATATTGGAAGTGCAATTATTCCAACTGAAAAAGCAACTCCAACAATACTCTCAATCCAACTGAGGCTTCTCTCAAAATAATAATTCCAGGAAAATAATGAGATTCCAGACCCTTCTCTTATATTTAAAGAAAGTTTTGAGTAGGAAGTAGCATTTGCATAGTATTCTTTTTGACCATTGAGCATCTCAATATCCTGATTAACATAACGAAGTTGATTTTGAACCTCTAAGCGATCGGATGTTGTTTTTGCCTCATCCTTGATTTCTTCTAGTGCTTTTTTTTCATTCATTAATGAAGACAACCTTGAGTCAATATCTAAAACATAAGTCGTAACATCGTTTGCATTAATGCTGATATCTGAAAAATCTTCGATATTTTCTACTTCGATTAAAAACTCATCAAAATTTTCAGCAGGTATGTTTGCAGTGATACTGAAGCTTTTTAACCCTTGGTAGTTAGTAGATAAATATGAGTCCGAAACATTGCCATTGTATTGAGTAACAAGATTTTTAAATTCATTTACTTTGTTATCAAAATTAGAAGTGCTGACATCCATACTGCCATATGCGGATTTTATAATGTAATCGCCAGATGATAGTGAGCTACTTTCATTTAGGTCAGTGGTCATTCTATATGGTTCAGTTACAGCTCCTACATAACTCTCCTCAGTTACGCTTGTCTGACATGCACTAATGAGCAATAAAATAGATAAGGTTTTAATGAATTTCATTTGAAAATTATACCCATTAAAAGTTCATAATTTCAATAACTGGTACATTTAATTCTTCTGGAGTAGTACCTCCGTGATATCCAACCAAGTTAGCCTTTAAATGTTTTGGAAAAATGATATATTCTTCGTCAACAAGAAAGCAGTAATCAGGATAAAATCTTTTGCTTAGCTCACTTGTGGGACATCCAATTAATTGTTCCATCTCTTTATTATCAACAAACCGTCCAGGAACATCTTTAAAAATTTTTTTGACTTCAGCTTCCTCACCATTGACATAGACGCTTCTCTGATCTCCAAAGATGGCGACATTTTCTCCATAATCTAAGTAAATTCGATTCTCTTCAGGAATGTTGGTAAGGCCATGGTCTGCGGTTATAAGTGTGTACATTTTTTTTGATTGAGTATTGTTTAAATTTTTTATGAACAATTCAAAAATTTCAACTTCTTCGTGCCATTCAGTGCTACCTACTCCAAATACATGCGCTGAGATATCAATATTTGGATAGTAAATAAAATTAAAACGATTATCCAGGATTGACGAATCGCTTACTATCTCAATTAATTCATTTGTATCCCTATACGCAACTTGATGTGAGTCTTTATATATATATTCAGATAAAGCACTGTTTACTAAGTCTCGGGGTTGTAAATTATTAGAGGTGATACCCCTGGATTTTAAAAGACTCCATATTGTATTTTGGTTTATTACATCAGGATGTTTTAGCAGAGATTTATTTTCTTCATTCCAATTTAATGCATTAATAAGTCCATGTTTGTCTTTATCAAAAAGATAATAACCCAGTATGGAAGTGTCAATGGGGTTGGATACATAGTTGATAGTACTTAATGCAACATTTGTTGAACTAGGGAAAGTTGAATTTACAGAAAATGAATTTGAATCTCTTAAATAATTAGATTTAGATATTTTCAAGTTTTCACTTCCTAGGCCATCAGCTAAAACAAAATTTATAGTCTCCGCTTCGAGAATTTTTGAATTTAGATCAACTTTATGTTGTTCTTGAAATTCATCAGTGCTTAAAACTATGTTGAAGACTTTTTTAGATAGGTCAAGCAAGTTGCTTTTACCTAAAATATTATCAAGGGTTATCATAAAAAAAGTTTACAAACAATTACGCTCAACTTTCAAATAAAACTAAAATTTCCTACAGGTTGGTTAAAATCAAATTATGAATTCTTATTTTCAGGAGTACGCAACAGTAGCAGTATTGCTAGCAGTGGGCATTGTATTTATGCTTATCTTGACATCGATTGCCGCTCTTCTCAGGCCAAATAATCCTTCTCCAGAAAAACTTACAACATACGAATCAGGAGTTGATCCAGTAGGCAGTGGCTGGAGTCAGACCTACATCAGATATTATATTTTTGGATTGTTGTTTGTTATTTTTGATGTTGAGGCTGTCTTTATATTTCCATGGGCAATTAATCTTGAAAAGTTAGGTTATTTTGGATTAGTCGAAATGCTAGTTTTTATTTTTATTTTGCTAATCGGATTAATTTATGCAATTAGAAAGGATGTACTGAAATGGGAGTAGTGGATAAATTTGGATTACCAAAACCAATATCATCAGTTTTGAACTGGGCTAGGTCATATTCTTTGTGGTACTTCCAGTTTGGACTAGCTTGTTGCGCTATCGAAGTTATGGCTGTCAGTGGACCTAGGCATGATTTTATGAGACTAGGAATTATCCCACTACCTGCATCACCAAGACAGGCTGATTTAATGGTTGTTGCTGGTACAGTAACTGACAAAATGGCCCCTGCGGTAAAAAGACTATATGACCAAATGCCAGAGCCAAAATATGTAATATCAATGGGCTCGTGTTCAAACAGTGGAGGTCCTTATTGGGATTCGTACTCAGTAACTAAAGGAGTGGATCAACTTATTCCTGTAGACGTTTATGTTCCTGGATGTCCTCCAAGACCCGAAGCTCTCCAAGAAGGGATAATACTACTACAGGAAAAAATACGAGGTGAAGACATGAAAGAGAAATGGAAAGCAGATCAAAATGAACCTGTCTAACAATACTGAATTCATTGAATCTTTATCATCAGCTTTTCCAAATCTGGAAAACAACTTTGACACATTAAAAATACCCGTGAAATCTTCCGAGTGGATTGAGACAGTCGAGAGACTTAAAAATGAATTTAACTTAACGTATTTTTCATGGCTTAGTGCAATCGACTGGGAAAATGAAGTTTCCGTTGGGGATCCCCCCAAAGAAGCAGTAACACCGCATTTTGAAATACTGTGTTGTTTGTCAGAGTCAATTGATGGTAATTTAGTAATTATTTCAACTAATATTGAAAAGGAAAATCCTGAAATTTTATCTCTGGTCGATGTATTTGCTGGTTCTAATTGGCACGAAAGAGAAGCATACGAAATGTTCGGAATCGAATTTCTAAATCATCCTAATTTAACAAAAATGTATCTCCCTGATGATTATGAAGGAAACCCAATGCTTAAATCATTTGAATTAATCAGTAGAGAAGTAAAACCATGGCCTGGAGAGGTTGATGTAGAAGGTATGCCTGAAGACGGAAAAGAAGAAGGAGGAAACTAAGTGGATGAAATTTTAAATGCAGCAAGTATCCCTTACGTTTCAGAGGCTTCAGTTTCAGTTGAAATTGAAACTGAAGATATGACTCTAAACATAGGGCCTCAGCATCCATCAACTCATGGCGTATTAAGACTTGTGGCAAAAGTTGATGGTGAAAAAATTTCAAGCGTTGAACCAGTATTGGGTTATATGCACAGAGGTTACGAAAAGCTAGCTGAGGTGAGAACTTATCCTCAGATTACAACCCTTGTTAATAGGATTGACTGGGTATCAGGTTTTGCTAATGAAATCCCTTTTATTGCCGCAACTGAAAAGTTAATGGAAATTGAAGCTCCAGAAAGAGCCAAGCACATAAGATTAATTCTCACTGAAATGGCAAGAATTGCTTCACATTTCGTTTTTAATGGTGCCTACGCATTAGAAATCGGTGCATTAACACCTATATTTTTAGCAATGGAAGACAGGGAAAGAATTCTTGATTTAATTGAGTCAGTAACTGGCGGAAGGTTCCATCCCAACTTCAATAGAATAGGTGGAGTGAAACCTGCAGCAGGTTCAGGACCAACAACTAAGAAAAATATACAAGACTTACCAGCTGGTTTTTATCAAGACACAAGGGATGCAATGGAGAAAGTCCTTGAAGCTGTTGAAAGAATGGAAGATTTAGTTGGTGGCAATGAAGTTTTCAAAGTCAGGACAAAGGGTGTTGGAATTATTTCAAAAGAACTCGCTGAAGAATATGGAGTATCAGGTCCGATATTAAGAGCGTCCGGAGTTAAGTTTGACTTAAGGTCTCAAACTGATTTCTTGCCCTATGACAAATTTGAATATGAAATCCCTGTTGGTGAAAATGGTGATTGTTACGATCGTTGGTATGTTCGACTTCTAGAGATGAGGGAGTCAGCTAAAATCATACTCCAAGCAATTGATTCAATGCCAAGTGGACCACTTCAAACAAAGGTACCTAAAGTTATTAAAGTGCCTAAAGGTCAATCATATGTAAGAACTGAAAATCCAAAAGGAGAGATGGGTTATTATGTAATATCTGAAGGAGGACTCGGTCCTTACAGACTCAAGGTAAGAACACCATCCTTCAGCAATATCTCAATACTCCCAGTTTTGCTTGAAGGACAGTTGTTACCTGATTTGATAGCAATCATGGGAAGTTTAGATTTTGTTTTAGGAGATGTAGACAGATGATTGATGGATCTCAGGTACTTGTAACTGCAGGCATAGTTCTGGCCTTTGCATTGAATGGTGCGGTGATATTCACAATTCTTGATGTTAAAGGTGCTTCATGGATGCAAAGAAGACCTGGCCCACTTCATGTTGGCTTAAGAGGGTTTATCTTTCCATTAGCTGAAATTATAAAGTTTTTTCAAAAGGAAGATATTACGCCTACAAATGTTGACTCAGCAGTTTTTAAATGGGCTCCGGCTTATGTTCTTGCTTCAGTATTTGGTTTATTTGTTGTCGTACCAATTAGTCCCACTTTGGTCGGTAGTGATTTAGATTTAGGAGTTTTCTATTTACTAGCTATTAGTTCACTATCAACATTAGGAGTACTAACTGCTGGATGGTCTTCAGCAAACAAATACTCATTAATGGGTGGTATTCGTGCTGCTGGACAATTGATTGCTTATGAACTACCACTGATTCTTGCAGTAGTTGGAGTAGTAATTCAGGCTGAAACTATGTCTCTTGTTGGGATAGTTGAAAAACAAATTGAATTCGGACTTCCGTTTGTACTTTCGGGCCAAGGGCTAGCCTTTTTAATATTCATGATAGCTGCGACAGCTGAGATGATGAGAGTTCCGTTTGATATGCCAATAGGAGAGTCCGAACTTGTTAGTGGTTTTTTAACAGAATATTCAGGTGTTAGATTCCTAATATTTTATATCGCCGAATATATGAATATGTTTATCTTATGTGCAGTTGCTTCAACATTATTTTTAGGTGGTTACCATGTGCCATTACTACCAGCCGAATGGGTTAATTTTTATGGACCAGTTGCACTATTGACCAAAACAGTTTTACTCGGTTTCATTTTAGTATTAGTTAGGTGGTCTTTTCCAAGGTTTAGAGAAGATCAACTTCAAAATTTAGCGTGGAAAATATTAATTCCACTTTCTCTTCTTAATATATTGATAACATCCATAATGAAAGTTGTATTTTAAATGAAAAATTTTAGACCCAAACTTCCAGGATTTTTGACAGGAATGAAAATTCTTTTATTTAACATGTTCAAAACTCTATCTCCGTTAAGTCCCAATCCTAATGTCAACTATCCATTTGAAAAAGAAATTGTTGCACCAAGAGCTAGAGGGGTTATCGCCCTTGATCAAGAAGCATGCACGAGCTGTATGCTTTGCGCCAGACAGTGTCCGGATTGGTGTATATATATAGAAGGTCATAAAGAATTACAACCGCCTGCAAAACCTGGTGGAAGGCAACGTAGCAGAGCCGTATTAGACAGGTTTGACATAGATTATGCTCTATGTATGTACTGTGGAATATGCGTTGAGGTATGTCCTTTTGACGCACTCTTTTGGACACCGGAGTATGAATACTCTGAATACAACATGGGAGATATGTTACATGATAAATCTAGACTTGATGAGTGGCTTGACACAGTACCTGAGGTAGAAGGTTTAGAAAGTTAATATGGAAGCTTTGGATATAATCAGTTATTTTCTACTTTTGAGCCTATTGTTAGTTGCCGCAAAGGTCGTTACAACATCAAATGTTATTCATGCTGCAATATCCCTGGTTTTCACATTGGCAATAACCGCTGGCACATTTTTACTGCTGTCCGCTGAGTTTGTTGCTCTTGTAATAGTTCTTGTATACATAGGTGCAGTAATTGTTCTCTTCTTATTTGGGATCATGATTACTAGAGCGCCATTAGGACAAAATGCAGAATTAGATAATGATAAGAATAAAGGTTTAGCTCTTGCAGTATCTCTTTCAATTTTTGGAATTTTTTCATATGTGATGTTAAATACTTTTGATTCTCAGATAAATACTACTTCTGGAACATCAACAGAACTGCTTGGAGAAATTTTATTAAGTAGATTTGTGTTTCCTTTTGAAGTTGTTTCCTTTGTACTGTTGGCGGCTTTAATCGGAGGAATTACGATAGCAAGACAAGATAATGCTCTTATTGACGAGAATCAAATATGAGTGTTCAACCCTTCCTAATTGCTGCAGCTGGTTTATTTTCAATCGGAATATATGGAATTTTAGTTAGAAGAAATGTAGTCATGGTTCTTCTTTCAATTGAATTGATCCTGAATGCGGTAAATATAAACTTTGTAGTTTTTGATGCCATGCTTGGAGATGCCCTGTTACAAGGACAAATTTTTACTATTTTTATCATTACAATCGCAGCCGCAGAAGTAGGCATCGGATTAGCTATTGTTTTAATGTTGTTCAGAAATAGAAAAACTGCGAATATAGATGAATTTGATTTGATGAAATGGTAACTAGTAATCTGATTTCTTTTTTAGCTGAGGGAAAAGCTACCTACACTGATGGTGGAGCCGCAGCAGAATATACATGGTTAATTGTTGTGCTACCGTTTATAGCTGCTCTTTTAATTACATTTGTAGGAAAATATCTTCCTCTGAAGGGAGCCGAAATTGCTCTTGCCACAATTGGTTTTATTTTTGCTTTTAGTTCATATCTTCTTTATTTAAACGTTACCGAGGGAGTTGCTTCTGAATTTTTTGTCAACGTAGGAAGCATTGGTTCATTCGATCTTGAGTTTGGCTGGGTTGTAGATGGACTTTCTATAATGATGTATTTCGTTGTAGGTACAGTGGCTAGCTTAGTTTTCATATACGCAACAAATTACATGAAGGGTGAAATTCGATATACCTTTTTCTTCACATCACTAACTTTATTCGCAGGAAGCATGCTGGTCTTGGTTTCGTCACCAACTTTACTACAACTACTTATAGGCTGGGAATTAGTAGGTGTGTGTTCATATTTACTTATAGGACACTACTGGGAGAATAAAGACAACTCTTCCGCTGCCATGAAGGCATTCATAACCAACAAAATTGCAGATATCGGATTAATGATAGGAATTATTGTCTTAGCTCTATCCACAGGCACAATGCGAATTAGTGAGATTCTCTATCAATCAACACATGATTATGAATCATTAAAATCTGTAGCGTATCTTGCCGGAGTATTGTTATTTATAGGTGCAATGGGTAAAAGTGCTCAGTTCCCACTCCATGTATGGCTACCAGATGCCATGGCTGGTCCGACACCGGTATCGGCTCTAATGCATGCTGCGACAATGGTTACAGCAGGTGTTTACTTGTTAGCAAGAATGTTTCCATTTTACGAGGGTATGGCCAACCAGGCTCTAGACGTAGTCCTGCTCTTTGGAGTGATAACATTATTTGCTGCTGGTTTGATAGCAATAGTTCAAGATGACTTAAAGAAAGTATTAGCTTACTCAACTGTTAGTCAGCTAGGCTATATGGTTGCTGCCATAGGTTCTGGTGCATATACTGCAGCACTATTTCATCTCTGGACACATGCATTTTTTAAAGCTTTACTCTTCTTGGGAGCTGGTTCTGTAATTCACGCAGTACACACAAACAGTATGAAAGAAATGGGCGGACTTAGAAAAGAGATGCCTAGAACCTACATTACATTTATTTTAGGAACAATTGCATTAGCAGGGTTACCACCACTTGCTGGTTTTTTCTCAAAGGATGAGATACTAGCTTCTCTAAGTCATGGAGGTTATAGTGCCTATTTTAGTATTGCTGTAGCAGGTGCTTTCATAACAGCCTTTTATATGACAAGAGCTGTAGTTTTAACATTTTTTGGAGAATATAGAGGCAATGGGCATCCTCACGAGTCTGACTCAATGATGACAACTCCTCTGATTATCCTTGCTGGATTTGCTATTGCAGCAGGTTGGGTAAATATTCCAGGGGTTTATACAGGATTTACAGATTGGGTAACAACAAGAAAAACACCTATAGTTGAATATCACCCAGAGTCCTTTGATTATTTCGCATTGGGCAGTGGATTACTAGCTGGCCTAACTGGAATTGTTTTAGCTTATTATGTTTATCAAATACTTGGTAGACCCGAAGAAGGAGATCAAAAGATTAAAGTTGAGCCAATTTGGAACCTTCTGGAAAATAAATATTATTTAGATGATTTCTATTTCAAATTTATTGTAAATCCAACAAAATCAACTCTTGCAAATCTTATAGACAGATTTAATACAAACATATTGGATAGAACGGTAAATATGTTTGGAGTAGCTGCTTCATACCTAGGCAATATCGTTTATGAAAAATTTGATCAGGGTGGTATAGATAAAGCATTAAATATTTCATCAGCATCTACAGAAGCTCTAGGTGCACGAGTAAAGCTGTTACAAACAGGAAAAGCTCAACAGTATATTATGTATTTTTTAAGCGGTGTAATAGTAATTAGCTTATTAATTTTGTTAGTGTTATAGGAGGTATTGTGGAAATTGTAACAAATAATTTTGGATTTTTAGAGAATGGACTAGGTATAACTTTAGTTGTATTCTTTCCACTCGTGAGTGCTTTGATAGTTGCACTACTACCAAAAAAACAAGAGTTACTTATAAAACTTACAGCACTTGGCTCATCTCTTGTAACTTTTATTCTTAGTGTGATTGTTGCTCTTCAATTTGATTACACCAAAGCAGAACAGTTTCAATTAGGTAATAAACTTTCATGGATAGAAGCCATAAATTCTAATTACGAAATTGGTATTGATGGAATATCCCTACCATTACTTCTTCTATCAACTTTTATAACAGTGTTAGCAATAATTTATTCTTTTGAGCATCTTCCTGAACCTAAGAGTCCTAAAGGGATGATGGCGCTAATTTTAATATTAGAAACAGGAATGAACGGTACATTCGTAGCTTTAGATTTAATATTATTTTTTGTATTTTTTGAACTAGTCCTTTTACCAATGTATTTCATGATAGGTATATGGGGAGATCGAACAATGAGAACCGTCTCGGGTCTTAAAAATGAAGTGGAAACCCGACTTTATGCAAGTATCAAGTTTTTTGTATTCACACTTTTTGGATCAGCATTTATGCTGCTAGGTTTCTTGGGGCTTTATTTCCGGGGAGCAAAAACATTCAGCATTCCAGAGTTGATTGAACTAGGCACAAGTGGAGCATTTACTGGAACATTTGCAACGTTAGTATTTGCAGTTCTATTTTTAGGTTTTGCAGTAAAAGTACCAATGTGGCCCCTCCACACATGGCTACCTGATGCTCATACAGCAGCTCCCACAGTTGGATCAGTATTACTAGCTGCGATCCTATTAAAATTAGGTTCATATGGATTTGTAAGAATTGCACTTCCAATTCTCCCAGAGCAGGCAAAAGCTTGGGCGCCGGCAATTGCAATCTTGGCTGCTATTGGAATAATCTATGGTTCTTTAGCGTGTCTTGCACAAACAGATCTTAAAAGATTAATAGCTTTTTCATCTGTAGGTCATATGGGTTTTGTAATGCTTGGTATCTCTTCATTGACAGCAATAGGTATAAATGCTGCAATGATTGGAATGGTTGCACACGGTGTAATTACAGGCTTACTTTTCTTCTTATCTGGATCAATGGCACACACTTATCACACTAGAGATATGGGCAGGCTTGGCGGGAATATGAAGCTATTACCTAAAACAGGAGCATTACTTGCCTTTACAGCAATGGCCTCACTAGGACTACCTGGACTTGCAGGTTTTTGGGGAGAATTTATGGCCTTATTGGGCGCATATAATCCACTACCAGGACTGAACGTTACAATTTTTAGAACATCAATGGTGGCTGGTGCTATTGGTACGGTATTAACCGCTGGATATCTCCTTTGGATGCTCCAAAGAGTCAACTTAGGTGAGCCAAATGAAGAGTGGAAAGACAAGGAACTTCATGATGCAGATGCATACGAACTAGCAGCATGGATACCACTCGTTATTTTAACAATACTTATAGGTGTATTTCCTAAGCTAATATTTGGATCTACAAATGATGCTGTAATCAGTTTGGTTACCAAAGCATTTGGGGGCTAATATTTCAATCAACTATTTTGCAATCTCAAGTGAACTCATTGTTGTATTTACAATCATCACCACTATATTTTTTGACCTAATTTTACCAAGAAAGTCTAAATTTTATGTCGCGCTGGTTGCACTGTTGGGATCGTTGGTTTCTTTTATACCTTTAATTTTTCAGTGGGTAAATTATGAAAATCCATTAATTCTTTTTGAAGGAAGTTATGTAGTAGATAAATTTTCTTTAATTTTGAAAGGCCTTTTCATACTTGTGACATATCTTACATTTTTGCTTTCAATAAATTTCATAGAAAGTGATAGATATTATCAGGGAGAGTATTACTTTTTACTTCTCAGTTCATTACTTGGAGCACTTGTTGTTGCCTCATCTAGAGATATGTTGACCTTATTTATTGGAATTGAGCTAGCCTCTGCGCCAATGTTTTTACTATCGGGTTGGAAAAAAGGTGATCAAAAGTCTAACGAGGGTGCTATTAAGTTTTTCTTATTGGGTGTTCTTTCCGCATCACTCATACTGTATGGATTTTCTCTTCTTTATGGACTAACTGGAGAATTAATTTTTTCTGAAATTTCAAAAATTTTACTTGTAAAGAATCTAGCTACTTCACCGGCTGCATTGTTGAGTGTAATGCTTATCTTGGCTGGTATTGGATTTAAAATTTCTGTTGTTCCTTTTCATTCATGGGCTCCAGACACATATGAAGGATCCCCACTTCCTGTTACTGCTTACTTGTCAGTAAGTTCAAAGGCGACTGGTTTTGTTGCCTTAATGATAATTCTTACAAAAGTTTTTCCTGATTCAGGACAGAGTTGGGGAATTATACTTGTAATTATTTCAGCTGTGACAATGTTTATTGGAAACTTATCCGCTCTACAACAGACAAATCCTGTAAGGCTTTTAGCATACTCTTCTATAGCTCAAGCTGGCTTTATTTTGGCTCCCTTAGCTGTTGCGGGAATATCTGGAGATTATGTTGACGGTATATACGCCAGTGTTACTTATTTGATTATTTATGCATTCATGAATTTAGGAGCGTTTCTTGTAGTAAATGTTCTTATCAACACCAGTGGAAGCAATAATATTTATGAATGGGGTGGACTCTCAAAACATCAACCTTTAACTTCCGTCTTTGCAACAGTATTTTTCTTCTCACTTGCTGGAATACCACCATTAGGTGGATGGTTCGCAAAATTTGTAGTATTCAGAAGCTTACTTAGTTCTGGTGAAGTATTCGGAGTATCTCTAGCAATTATTGGAGCTATTAATGCAGTAATTGGACTTGTATTTTATGCAAGAATTTCAAAAATAATTTGGATGGATGCACCATCTGAAAATATTACTGTTAATACTAACAACACCCTTCTGAGCCCTTTAAAAGTAGTTGGCTTTATAAGCCTTGTTATAACCTTTATTGCTGGAATTTTCCCAAATATATTCTCCAATTTAGGGAATGCATCATCAATATTTTTTAATAGTTAATCAGGTTGACTAACTTTAATTTTATAAAATATCTAAAAGAAAAATACGAAAGAGACTACCTGTATTTTGATGAATACATGGAGGAAAGTTTATATTCGGATTTTGGTTTTTTTAATACGAGTAAAGTGCGATCAAGTAAAGAGGGAGATTTTTTAACCTCTCCTGAAGTTTCAGATTACTTTGGATATTTTATTTCAAATTTTATAAATGAAAATAGTATTCAAAAAAATATTCTTGAAATAGGGGCTGGAACGGGTTCCCTTGCAGTACAGATTGAGAAATTTTCAAAGAAAAGGCCAATTCTGATCGAGAAATCAATAACTGCATTTGAATCTCTTCTTAATAGGAAATTTGATGTGCACCAGAATATAGATTCCATTCATAAGCAAGGTATTGATTTTATTTATATGAATGAAGTTTTAGATAATATTTCATGTTCAATTGCAATATTTAAAAACGATGAGTGGTTTGAAAAAATTATCAAAATGAAAGAAGAATCATTAGCGTATGAACTCATGCCCATAAGGGAAGATAGTTTGAACTGGATTATAGATAATAAAATTGACTCAGTAGAAAATATTGAAATTGAAATACAAAGCAATTCTACTAATTTTCTGAGCACCCTTATTTCGGAGTTCAGTCCAAAATATTTCATTATCATAGATTATGGGTATGAGTTTCATGAAAGAGAAAATAAGCCTTATAAATCACTTATAAGGACTTATAAAGACCACCATCTTTCTGGAGAGACGCTTCTTCAGCCAGCATCGACAGATATAACATACGATGTAAATTTTTCTAGTGTGGAGAGGTGTTTGTTATCCCACGATTACAATGTACAACTACTTTCTCAAAAAGAATTTGTTGAAAAAAATGGCTTTGAAAATTTATATGAAAAAACTCGTGTTGATTATCAACATGCTGATGGGCTTGATAAATTAAAACTAAAATCTTATCTAGTTGGATTAGAAGCTATAACCAATACTCGCGGACTAGGTGGCTTCATAGTTGCTATTGCTGAAAAAATATAAACACCATCATTTATAATTAAGACATGAACCAAATAAAAACTACTGCCCTTTTGACCATCATGAGTCTTATTGTGCTCTTTACTGCTCAAACACTGGGATACAATTTGATTTTCTCAATCGCTATTGCTGGTGTTTTTAATTTTGTTATTTATTTCTACTCAGGAAAAATTGCCCTATCTTCAACAAAAGCAAAAAAAATTGGTGAAGGAGAATATGAAGACGTAGTAGGCATTGTTAAGTTTTTAACCCAGAAAGAGAAAATGCCAATGCCAGAACTATACATTATTGAGAATGATCAACCTAACGCTTTTGCGACTGGTAGAAATCCGAAAAATGCTAGTGTTGCTGTTACAACTGGAATATTAAAAGTTTTGAATAGAGATGAACTTGAAGGAGTGTTAGCCCATGAAATTTCACACATTAAAAATCGTGATATCTTAGTATCTAGTATGGCTGCAATGCTTGCATCTACAATCTCATTTATGTCTAGAAGTGTTTTTTGGGGTGGTGGCAATAGAAACAGAAATACACATCCGTTAGTTTTTATTATTGCACTAATTGCAGCCCCTTTAGCTTCATTAATAATTCGAATGGCTATCTCTAGAACTCGTGAATTTGGTGCTGATAAAACAGGAGCAAATATCTCGGGAAACCCACTAGCTCTTGCATCTGCTCTTGAAAAAATTGATTCTTATTCAAAACTTCCAATGAACGTCAATCCTGCTGTAAGTCAACTATTTATTTCAGACCCCTTAAAAGCATTGTCGGGAGGAAGTATGAGAAAATTCTTTTCAACGCATCCTCCTACTATAGAAAGAGTTAGAAGACTAAGGGAGGACGCAAGTGGTATTCGGTATAGGTAAAGAGATTCAAGAAATTTCCCCTGACGAGTTAGAAGACTATCTGGTAAAAGGATACAATTTAGTTGATGTTAGGGAACAAGATGAATGGGACGCAGGACATCATGAAAAAGCAAAACACATACCAATGGGAACAATCCCGGAAAAAATTAATGAATTTGATAAAGATGAAAAATATATAATTATATGTCGATCGGGTGGAAGATCTGGAAAAGTGTGCTCATTTATGAATAAAGAGGGTCATCAGTCATTTAACTTAAATGGTGGTATGAATAAATTATCTATTACGTCAGAAAAAATAGTAGATTCAAATGGTAATACTGGCGTAGTCATCTAAAATCAATTTGTGATAATTTGTATAGGCAACGCAATGGTTGACTCTCTTCAAAAAATTGGTGAAGAGAAATTAATTGAACTAAATCTCAATAAAGCAAGAATGACATTAGTAGATAAAGACAGAGCGAATGTTTTATTGGACGTTATGACAACCCCAACTCAAGCAGCAGGTGGTTCAGCAGCGAACACTGCCTACTGGGCAGCGCAGCTTGGAGGAGATGTAGGTTTTATTGGTAAAATATCCAATGATGAGCTAGGTAAGCAGTTCAAAACAAGCGTTAAGGAATCAGGGCTTAATGACTTCACTGTATTTGAAACAGAGGATAATCAAACGGGCCACTGTGCAATATTTATAACTCCCGATGGTGAGAGAACAATGAATACATACCTTGGCGCTGGTGCCTTTCTCACAGTTGAAGATTTAAATGAAGAAGCAATTAAGTCTGCCGAAATTCTGTACATGGAGGGCTATCTTTGGGATAGGCCGACAAGTAAAGAAGCTTTTCTTCATGCAGCGAAATTAAACAAGTTATCAGGTGGTAAGAATGCAATTACACTTTCAGATGTCTTTTGTGTCGAAATGCATAGGGATAGTTTTATTGAATTTATCAAAGAAAGTATTGATTTTGTTTTTTGTAATGAAGAAGAAATCATGGCGTTAGCTAGTAAAGAAACCACAGAAGAAGCTATAGCTTTCTTCAAAAGAGAGTTTCCTAATCTAGAGGAACTAGTTTGCACTTTAGGACCCAAGGGAGCAGTTGTAATCAGCAATGGGGAACAGACGCACTATGAGGCAACCGAAGCAGAAGTCGTTGATAAAACTGGTGCAGGTGATTATTTTGCGGCAGGGTATCTTTATGGATTACAAAAAAAGCTTTCTATTGAGCAATCAGCTGATATTGCTAATAGAAGTGCCGCCTACGTAATTAGTGAAGTCGGCGTCAGGCCAACGAAAGAATTTTCTTAATTACTCCATCCAATTAGTTGGTATATAACTCTTTCATCGTCTTCAATTTCAGATGAATAATAATTGTCAATAATTAACTTTATTGGATCGAACATCTTATTCTTTGAAAAAATAATTATGTCATTTTCAGTATCTAGTGCCACGATACTTTCTCCATCTTGCGCCCACTTTACAGATTCGAAATAGTAATTCGTAGGTGCCTCAATACTAAAAACTTCAACTATTGTTGAGTTTTTTTGGTAATAGATACCTGCTGATCTAGCACTTGTGTCCTGCATATCCCAACGACTAAGAAGCCTTTCTCCTCGTGAGTTGAGTTCGTACATACTTTGATTAGTTGAAAGACTTTCTATTTTTGACTTACTGGTCACATTACTTTTAGTATCTATGATTAAAGCCATCTGAGAATTTAGTACGTTATCATAATATCTAATAACTATATTTTGATTTTCATCTATTTCTGAATCATTTAGATAAATATCAGATGAATATTGATATAAATCACTTGTACAGATTACTTTTGTTTCTTTAATTTTAGTTATAGAGATATCTATTTTAAAAATACATTCATCCAAAATATCGGGTGCTGGTGGAATTAAATTAGAACTCTGTATGTCAACTAAGTAATAGATTGCACCTTCAATCTCATTGTTGATTTCAGTGTTGTAATCAGGTAAAGGAATTACTCCATATAGAGCAACTAAAACTACAGAGATTAGCAAAATTAATAGTGATTGAACAAGTGTTGATTTTTTCTTCAAGAGTCTTTCCCAAGAGTTTCTCTTAATGAGTTGAGGTATAAGCCCACTGTAACTAAGACACCACCAACTAAAAACAGTACGAGAGGTGGCCAGATATTATTTGGAAGCAACTCAGCTATGAGTCTTGGTAGGTTTATTATCAATCCAAGTCCACCAATGTAGAAAATTACTTGTTCTGATAGTTGTATGCTTATCCAAATGTAAAGCAATGAACCAGCGATCAAAATAATAATATTTATGACTTCAAAATCTGATAGTAAGTCTTCAATTATTGCAACAAATCCAATCGCAACATTTATTGAAGACAGGAAATACCCAAGCCAACTTGGTTGGAGTAAATTAGAGTAAGTATTCAAGCCCCAAATGAGTCCCACAGTGGCAATAAATAGACCAATTCCCCAAGGTTCAACATTTCTTAAAAATAGATTTCCAATACTGCCAAGAAAAAATATAAGTGAGTAAAACAAAGTGACATGCTGAAAAATTTCGAAGGTTACTTTATACAAGTATCCCGAGTAAATTAAAACTATCGTTGAAGTAATAAGAATCGCAATATCTTCAGGAATATTAATTGAGCTTGTATTTTCTAATATATTTAGCATAAATACTATCACTGCTGTGAGTGAAACTGTTGAAACAAGATATAAAAATGAAGAAATTCTTTCGCTAGATTTAAAAATAAATAACTTTTCTTTATCAATCTGCTGACTGTAACCAGCTGCATAAAACAAAAACCAAGTAGTTGCAATCAATAGCATTAGTTGGGCCCAGTAGGACAAATTTGCCCAGATTAGTGGCAAAGTCCCAAGAAGACCTGAAAGAACGAAAAAACCTCCTATTAGAGTTAGAGCTCTAGCTACTTTGGATTTTTGTGAGAGGTTGTTATTGTCTTCAAAATCAATTATATTTTGGTACACCTTTTGGTCCAAAACCTCATTCTCAAGTAGGGTGTCTAAAAATTTTTTTATTTTTTTGTCCACAAGGTTATCATAATGATTTAAAATTTCATCTCACTAATTTTTCTATATAATCTAAACTTTAAAGAGACTTTATTGTTACGCCGAGATGCCCGAGCGGCCAAAGGGAGCAGACTGTAAATCTGCCGGTTATGCCTTCGTAGGTTCGAATCCTACTCTCGGCACTGGCCCTCTTAGCTCAGTTGGTAGAGCACTTCCATGGTAAGGAAGAGGTCTCCGGTTCAAATCCGGAAGAGGGCTCAGTAGACAATAAGCCAAAATGGCGGCGTAGCTCAGTTGGTAAGAGCGCACGACTCATAATCGTGAGGTCGGCAGTTCGAGTCTGCCCGCCGCTACTAAACGAAAGGAAAAAGAAATGGCTTCAGATAAGAGACCACCGTTAACAATGGTGTGTACAGAGTGTAAAGCTCAAAATTACGTAACAACAAAAAATAAGACTAACGTGCCTGACAGAATGGAATTTAACAAATATTGTTCCAAATGCAGAAAACATGTCTTGCACAGAGAAAAAAGGTAGAAATTTCTTTATTTCTATTTATCCTTACTTATATAAATGAATAACGTAACAAAAATAAATAATTTTAATGAAGATACGTCTAATTCAGAATTAGTTAAAAAATCACAGGCGGGTGACAAGGCTGCATTCGAAATGTTAGTACATCGTCACCAGGATTTAGTCTTTTCCCTAGCCTTTAAATTGACTGGAAATAAAGAGCTTGCTAATGACGTTGGCCAGGAAGCTTTCATCAGAGCTTGGAAGGCGATAGATAAATTTAGAGGTGATTCAACATTTAGTACATGGATATACAGAATAACTGTTAACACAGCATGGACTCTAAGAAAAAAGGCAAAGAAACATTATTCCTTAAACATTGAAGACACCCAAGAGCCTATAGTGATTGATGAAAAAAATGATCCTGAATTAATAGCAATCAATTCAGACTTATCATCTGTCCTCAGAAAGGCTTTAGATCAGATACCTTTAGAGCAAAGAATTATCGTTGAACTTAAGAATATAGAAGGAAGGTCTCATAAAGAGATAGCTGAATATTTGGACATTAGCGTCACAGCTGCAAAAGTAAGGCTTCACAGAGCTCATCAAAAATTACGAACAATTTTGGAGGATGTCGAAGCATGAGAGATTTTTATAAAAACTTAAAATATAAAATCGTGTGTAGAAGAAAAAGAAATCAAATGATAAAGACTTACCTAAACGGTGTTTATTTTCAGTTTGATTCTGATAATCACGTAGAGTACTGCTTAAAGTGCCAAACAGCTGGTAAAAGGTACAGAGCATTTAGAGAGGAACTTGAAAATGAAATTAAAGTCGAGGTTGAAGCACCTGAAGATTTTACATCTCGAGTTATGTCATCTCTTGATAAAAAAGTAAAAACTACTACTAATAAAGGCACAAAAATAATATTATTGACACTACTTGGATTAATGTCTTTAGTAATATTGGTCTTTGGACTAAAGCGCTCATCTAATGAGTCCGATAAAGAGTAAACTTAGGGGTGTAGCTCTAATTGGCAGAGCGCGGGTCTCCAAAACCTGAGGTTGTGAGTTCGAGTCTCACCGCCCCTGCAAGAGGTAAATATGAATGAAATGAATAGAGAAATGAGAAGAATGTCCGAGCGTGAAGAACGCTTGGCAAAAAAAGCTGATAGAAATATTGGTAAATTTAACAACGAGGAAAAGGTCTCTAGATTTAAACGAATCTCTATTTACCTTGGAGAAGTTAGGACCGAATTAAAAAGAGTCAATTGGCCATCAGTAGACACCTTAACAACATTTACTATTGTGACAATAGTGACTATTGTTGCCATGACCTTATTAATTTTTGGAATGGACTTTGGTTTTAAAAATACTTTGATTACCCTATTATCTTCTGGAGGATAGAAATAATGAATGAAGAAATTTTAGTAGAAGAGACTGAGGAAGTCTTAGAAGATTTTAATTTAAACGTACACCCATATGACCTCCCGGGCGAGTGGTTTGTTCTGAATGCTCAATCAGGACACGAAAAAAAAGTTAGGACTAATATTCTCACTCGAATTAAAAACTTACACTTAGATGATAAAGTTTATGATGTTGTCATACCAACTGATGAAGTTGTTGAAATCAGAAATGGCAAGAAAGTTAATGTAGAAAAAAAGACTTTTCCAGGATATGTATTAGTAAGAATGGATTTAGATGACACAACTTGGTATGAAATCAGAAATACACCTTCAATAATTGGTTTTGTTGGTTCTGGTAAATTACCTGTTTCCCTATCTAGAAGAGAGATTGAAAGAATCCTCGGAACCAATGAAGAAGTTGAAGTTAAAAAGGAATCTCCAAAATTCAAACCTGATTTTGAGGTTGCAGAAACCGTAAGGGTTACAAATGGTCCATTTGCAGACTTTAATGGAATAATTGAAGAAATTAATTTAGATCAATCAAAAGTTACAGTATTAGTTAATATATTTGGACGAGAAACTCCTGTTGAGTTGGGTTTCACAGATATTGTTAAAAATTAAGGATTAAAAAATGGCTAAAGAAGTAAAAGCAAAATTAAAACTACAAATTCCTGGAGGGGGAGCTACACCAGCACCACCTGTTGGTTCAGCATTGGGACAATATGGAGTAAACATTATGGACTTTGTCCAAGCTTTTAATAATGATACTTCAAGTAGACAAGGAGAAACAGTCCCTGTTGAAATTACAATATTTGAAGATAATTCATTTACATTCGAAACAAAAACAGCTCCAGCATCATATTTAATCAAAAAGGCAATCGGACTTGAGTCTGGCTCAGCTGAACCGCACAAAGTGAAAGTTGCATCTATAACTAGAGACCAACTTAAAAATATTGCTGAGGCAAAAATGGAAGATTTAAACGCTAATGATATAGACATGGCAATAAATATTATTGCTGGAACTGCTAGATCAATGGGTGTTACAGTAGAAAGTTAAAATATATATTTGGGAGACTAAGGTCGCTTGAACCAAAAGGAGAAATATGAAAAAATACGGAAAAAAATATAACGAAATCAAAAAAAATATGCCAGATACAAAACAAGGCCTGGCAGATGCCCTTACAATTTGTAAAGATAACTCTAAGGCAAATTTCGATGAATCTATTGACGTAGTTTTCTCTCTTGGGATCGATACGAAAGCTGCAGAAGAAAATATACGAACTACAGTTTCTTTACCCCACGGAAATGGTAAAACTATCAAAATCGCAGTATTTGCAGGAGGAGAAGCTCTAACTGAAGCTGAAAATGCTGGTGCGGACATTGTTGGTGGAAAAGAATTAGCCACAAAGGTTGCCTCCGAAGAAAAGCTTGATGTCGATTTAGTTATTTCTACTCCAGAAATGATGGCTGAAGTAGGCCAACTTGGAAAAATACTCGGCCCACAAGGTTTAATGCCAAATCCAAAAACCGGAACAGTTACTCCTAATGTCGCAAAAGCTGTCGAAGATTTTAAAAAAGGAAAAGTTGAAATCAAAAATGACAAACTAGGAAATGTTCACCTTTCCATTGGCAAGGTTTCTTTTACTGCAGAGGACTTGAAGGCAAACCTCGAAGAAGTTATCGCTGTAATTACAAGAGCTAAACCAGCATCCTCAAAAGGAGAGTACATTAAGTCTGTATACTTATCTTCTACAATGGGGCCTTCTGTAGGTGTAGATATTAATTTATAATTTTATTTGCTGATAATTCCATTTGAGCTATATTATTTAGATACAACTTAAACCAAAGACCGATAGTAGGAAACTTTAAAAATCTATCGCAGGTAAATTGCCTAGTCCTTGGTTTGCAAGGATTTTTTTATGGTAAGACAAGATAAAGCCGATAAGGTAAAACAGTTAGAAGAACTATTCAGTTCCGCTAATGCTTTGGTATTAGCTGAATACCGTGGGTTAACAGTGACAGAACAAACAAAACTTAGAAGAGAGTTAAAAAATGCTGGAGCAACATTTAATGTTGTAAAAATGTCTCTAGCAAAAAGGGCAGCTGAAAATATTGGATATGAATCAATATTAGAACATTTTTCTGGACCAACTGGTGTAGCTGTTATAGAGTCAGATCCTGTAGAGGCTGCAAAAGTCCTCAAACAATTTTCAAAAGACAATGATTCCTTTGTAGTTAAGGGTGGATTAATGGAATCCGAACCACTTACAATTGATCAAATAAATATCCTTGCATCTATTGAAACAAGAGATGTTCTACTAGCAAAAATTGCTGGTGGATTCAATGCACCTTTAACAAAAATGGCTGTAGGTCTAAAAGGAGTATTAAGTAAATCTGGTTATGCATTCAAAGCTTTACTCGACATTAAGGAAGCAAATCCAGAAACAAGTTCAGAAGCGAAAGAATCTGATTCTTCTAGCGAAGACTCAGAGGATGTAAATAAAGAGGAGGAATAACAATGGCAAAAATGACAACAGAAGAGTTGTTATCTGTCTTTGAAGAAATGTCAGTTTTAGAATTGAAAGAATTCTTAGACTCATTTGAAGAGAAGTTTGATGTTACTGCAGCAGCTCCAGTAGCTGTAGCAGCAGCTCCAGCAGGTGGAGATGGCGGATCAGAAGAAGCTAAAGATTCTTTTGATGTTGTACTCACAGAAGCTGGTGGACAGAAAATACAAGTAATTAAAGAAGTAAGAGGATTAACTAGCCTTGGTTTGAAAGAAGCCAAAGAACTCGTTGATGGTGCTCCGTCTGACATACTTAAAGGTGCTTCAAAAGAAGATGCTGATAAAGCAAAAGAAGCTCTTGAGGGTGCCGGTGCTACCGTAGAACTCAAATAATTAACATTATTTGTTTGCTTAAATAAGAAGTACTTATATACTTTACCCTTCGGGTTATCGTATTTTATTTTTGAGGAGGCTTGTTGTCCGCTGTTCAGAATTCTAGACTTTCGTTTGCAAGAACTAAGGGTTTGGAGATTCCAGATTTATTAAATATACAAAAAGATTCATTTAAAAAGTTTCTAGACGAAGGTTTGTCTGAGATTCTCAATGAAATATCACCTATTAAAGATTTTTCAGGGCGTTTCAAATTAGAGTTTTTAGAACATTTTTTTGAACCACCTATGAAAAGTTTGGAAGAATGCAAAATAACTGATTCAACCTATTCACAACCTTTATATGTTGTTGCAGAATTTACAGATGCTGAAACGTATCAACAAAAAAGAGAAACAGTATTTCTCGGTGACTTCCCCATTATGACCGACACTGGTTCATTTGTAATTAATGGAACAGAGAGAGTCATAGTTAGCCAGCTAGTCCGTTCACCTGGTGTATATTTTTCAAAAGAGATTGATAAAACCTCCGATAAAGATATTTATATTGGAAAGATGATCCCAGGTAGAGGAGCATGGTTAGAGTTCGACACTGACAAGAGAGACACAATTGGTGTACGAGTTGACAGAAAAAGAAGACAACATATAACAGCATTTTTAAGAGCACTCTATGCAGTAGACCCTACACAATGGGAAAAATACAAAATTGAAACTAAGGAAGATGCAATAAATATTTTTGGAGATTTTCCTTCAATTCAAAATACAATTGAAAGAGATCCAGATCCTTCTCCAGAGGCAGCCTTAATTGACTTGTATAGAAAATTACGTCCTGGTGAACCTGCGACAGTTGAATCAGCAAGAAACTTGATTAAGCAAATGTTTTATACCGAAAAAAGATATGATCTATCAAAAGTTGGTAGATATAAAGTAGAACAAAAATTAGGCAGAGACTACACCGAAAAAGATCAAAAACAATACACAACTGAAGTTGATGGAATGTTAAGAATTGATGACATGATTGACTCTATCAAATATGTTATTGCTCTTCATGCAAAAGAAGAAACAATGACTAACAATTTGGGTAAAGACATAAAAGTAAGGCTTGATGATATAGATCATTTTTCCAATAGGCGAATAAGAACAGTTGGAGAGCTTGTACAAAATCAGGTAAGAGTCGGTTTAAGTAGACTTGAAAGAGTTGTAAGAGAAAGAATGACAACTCAAGAACCAGATGCAATAAAACCACAATCCCTGATAAATATTAGACCCATTCAGGCAGCCCTTAAAGAATTTTTTGGCACAAGTCAGCTAAGTCAGTTTATGGATCAACCTAATCCGATTGCTGCTTTAACACATAGAAGAAGGCTTTCAGCCCTCGGACCTGGTGGTCTTTCAAGAGAAAGAGCCGGCTTCGAAGTTAGGGATGTTCACCCATCTCACTATGGAAGAATGTGTCCTATAGAAACTCCAGAAGGTCCAAACATTGGACTGATCGGTACATTAGCTACATACGGAAGAATCAATGATTTTGGATTTATTGAAACTCCTTATTGGAAAGTTGAAAATGGTATCGTAAAAACAAATAAAGAAGTTTACCTGACTGCTCATGATGAAAATGATGTAACTATTGCACAAGCAAATGCTCCATTAAATGACGATGGCTCATTTAAAAATAAAAGAGTTTTGTGTAGAAAAACCGATGGTGAAGTAGCTTTCGTTTCTGATAAAGAAATCGATTATATGGATGTTAGTCCAAAACAAATTTGTTCTGTGACAACAGCTTTGATCCCTTTCTTGGAGCATGACGATGCAAACAGAGCTCTTATGGGTTCAAACATGCAAAGACAGGCTGTTCCACTTGTGAAAACTGAAGCTCCATATGTTGGTACCGGGATGGAAGAAAATGTTGCTAGAGATTCTGGTGAAGCACTCATTTCACCCGTATCAGGAGAGGTTGTAAATGTTTCAGGAGATGAAATCGTTCTTAAAGAAAAAGAAACTAACAAAAAGCACACCTTTGAAATTCAAAAATTCAAGAGATCCAATCAAGCAACTTCTGCTAATCAAAAACCACTCGTAAAGGTTGGTACTAAAGTCAAACCTGGAGATGTTTTGGCAGATGGTCCAAGCACTCAAGGTGGAGAGTTAGCTTTAGGAAAGAACTTATTAGTCGCTTACATGCCATGGGATGGTTACAACTTTGAAGACTCAATTGTAATTTCAGAAAGATTAGTAAAAGAGGATGTTCTTACTTCAGTACACATTGCTGAACATGAAGTAGAGGCCAGGGATACAAAATTAGGTGAAGAGGAAATAACACGAGACATCCCTAATGTTGCCGAAGAAGTTTTAATGGACTTAGATGAAATGGGTATAGTCAGAATAGGTGCTGAAGTTACACCAGGTGATTATCTAGTTGGAAAAGTCACACCTAAGGGTGAAACTGAACTTACACCTGAGGAAAGACTGTTAAGAGCTATATTCGGTGAAAAAGCCAGAGAAGTTAGAGACACATCTCTCAGAGTACCTCACGGACAAAAAGGAAAAGTTATAGATGTCCAAATTCTCGATAGGGAAGACGGAGAAGACTTACCTCCAGGTGTGAACAAGAAAGTAAGAGTTTATGTAGCTATCCAAAGAAAAATTCAAGTTGGAGACAAGCTATCTGGAAGACACGGTAACAAAGGTGTAATTTCAAAAATAAATGCTATTGAAGACATGCCTTTTATGGAAGACGGTACTCCGGTAGATATTCTTTTATCACCATTAGGTGTTCCAAGTCGTATGAATTTAGGCCAAGTTCTTGAAACACATCTTGGTTGGGCAGCTGATCAAGGTTGGGGAGAATATAAAGGTGACACACTAGCTTCTAAAGGTGCGAAACCAGGAACTCTTATAAGTACTCCAGTTTTTGATGGAGCTGATGAAGATGAAATTCATAAAATACTTGAAAACGTAAACGAAAACAGAGATGGAAAGCAAATGGTTGATACTGACGGAAAAACCACATTATATGATGGCCGCACAGGAGAAGCATTTGATTCAAAAATCACAGTTGGATATACATATATTCTTAAACTCATTCACTTAGTTGATGAGAAAATTCATGCAAGGTCTACAGGTCCTTATTCTATGATTACTCAACAGCCTCTTGGTGGTAAAGCACAATTTGGTGGTCAAAGATTTGGAGAAATGGAAGTATGGGCTTTGGAAGCATACGGTGCCAGTTATGCATTACAAGAACTGCTTACAATTAAATCAGATGATACTGTTGGAAGAGTTAAAGTTTATGAATCTATAGTCAAAGGTGACAATATTCCTGAACCTGGAATTCCCGAATCTTTCAAGGTTTTATTAAAAGAAATGCAAAGTTTGTGCTTAAATGTTGAGATTCTATCAGCTGGTGAAGAAATTTCAATGAAAGAAATTAGTGACGAATATGTTAAGACTGCCGAAACACTTGGGATTGACATGTCCAAACCAGAACAAGACGAACCGGAGTTATAGGAATTATGGAAAAAATATTTGATGAATTAAGTATCAGTCTGGCAACATCTGATCAAATGAGAAGTTGGTCATTTGGTGAAGTAAAGAAACCTGAGACTATTAACTATAGAACATTAAAGCCAGAAAAAGATGGACTTTTCGATGAACGAATTTTTGGACCTACAAAAGACTGGGAATGTTCTTGTGGAAGATATAAAAGAATCCGTTACAGAGGTATTGTCTGTGAAAGGTGTGGAGTAGAGGTCACCAGAAGAGAAGTAAGACGTGAAAGAATGGGGCACATCGAACTTGCAGCGCCAGTAACCCATATTTGGTACTTTAAAGGTGTGCCTAGTAGGTTAGGTTACTTTTTGGATATGTCTCCAAAAGAACTTGAAAAAATTATTTATTTTGCTGCTTACCTTGTTGTTTCCATTGATGAGAAAAAAAGAACAAAAGATTTAAGTGAACTCGAAGAGGCAGTAGTTGCTGAGTGTGAAATTGTAGATGAAGACCATCAGGAATGGGAATCAAAAAGAGTCAAGCAAATGAAACTCGAGATTAAAGCTATGGAAAACGCAAAAGTTCCTGAAGCTGAAGTTCAAGAACGTAAAAAAGATATTGAAAAAGAAATTAAAGGCAAAAAGAAAAAATCAGATGATGAAATCGAAGTTATCAAGAATGCCTTTTCAAGATTAAAGACCTTAAAACCAAAAGATATTATTGAAGATGACACCCTGTGGCGTGAAATGATCGATAAATACGATGAATATTTCACAGGTGGCATGGGTGCAGAAGCCGTCAGAGAATTAGTAAAGCTTGTTGACTTAAAAGCTGAGATGGAAAAATTAAAATCCGACTTAGATTCTAAATCTGCTCAAAGAAGACAGAGAGCAATTCAAAGAATGAAAGTAATCAAACCCTTTGCAGATGGAAAAAATCCACCTGAAGCAATGATTTTAGAAATAGTTCCAGTAATACCACCAGAATTAAGGCCAATGGTTCAACTAGATGGTGGACGTTTTGCTACTTCCGACTTAAACGATTTATACAGAAGATTGATTAACAGAAACAACAGGCTAAAAAAATTAATCGAACTTGGAGCACCTGACATAATAATCAGTAATGAAAAAAGAATGTTGCAAGAGTCAGTAGATGCTCTTTTTGATAATGGTCGAAGAGGAAGAGCTGTTGCAGGAGCTGGCGGTCGAGGACTTAAATCATTATCAGACATGTTAAAAGGTAAACAAGGTAGATTTCGCCAAAACCTATTAGGTAAGAGGGTTGACTACTCGGCTCGATCTGTAATTGTTGTAGGACCACATTTGCAACTTCAACAATGTGGACTACCTAAAATGATGGCCTTGGAGCTTTTCAAGCCATTTGTTATGAAAAGACTTGTTGAGTTGGGATTAGCTCAAAATATTAAATCAGCCAAACGAATGGTTGAAAGATCAAGGGCACAAGTATGGGATGTTTTAGCTGAAGTGATTGAAGAACACCCAGTTCTATTAAACAGAGCACCAACATTACACAGATTAGGTATTCAGGCTTTTGAACCAATTTTAGTTGAAGGAAAAGCAATCCAAGTTCACCCGTTAGTATGTGAGGCTTTTAATGCTGACTTTGATGGTGACCAAATGGCTGTTCACGTTCCATTATCTGCTGAAGCTCAAGCTGAAGCAAGAGTCTTAATGTTAGCTACCAATAATGTTTTATCCCCTGCAAGTGGTAACCCAATAGTTTCGCCAAGTCAGGATATGGTTATTGGTTTGTACTACATAACTGAGTGTTATGAAAATTTAGAAGATGCAAAAATGGCATTTGTAGACGTCAATGAAGCCGAACAAGCATATGAAGCTGGGCATATTGGACTTCAAACCCCAATTAGGCTCAGAGTTGGTGAAATGGCTGGTAGTGCACAAATACACAGTGAAATAAAAAATAGATTTTCAGACTTGATTACTGAAAATCCAGTAGATGGTTCAGCATTACTTAGCACAACCCTTGGAAGAGTGTATTTCAATGAAGTACTTCCAACTGATTTTCCTTTTATACAGGCCAAGGTTCGTAAAAACGAAATGAAAAAAATCATATCTGAGATTATTGAAAGATATAACAAAGCAGAGCTTAGAGAATTCTTAGATGCAATGAAAGATGTTGGATTTAAATATGGCGCCAAAGCTGGTTTGAGTGTTGCTATGACGGATGTTAAAACTCCACCAGAGAAAACTACAATATTAGAGAAACATGAAAGTGACGCTGAAAAAGTAGAAAACCAATTCAACACTGGTGTTATCACTGAAGATGAAAGAAAGAAAGCCATAATTGAAATTTGGACGAAAGCAACTGATGAAATTCAGTATGCCATGAGCCGTGCTTTAGAAGCAGATGAATTTAACCCTGTTGATATGATGGTTAAATCAGGTGCAAGAGGAAATATGATGCAAGTAAGACAGCTTGCAGGTATGAGAGGTTTAGTGGCCAACCCTAAGGGTGATATTATAGAAAGACCTATTAAGAGTAACTTCAGAGAAGGCATGTCTGTTCTTGAGTATTTCATCTCAACTCACGGAGCTAGAAAAGGTCTTGCTGATACAGCACTGAGAACAGCAGACTCAGGTTACCTCACAAGAAGACTTGTTGATGTTGCGGCAGGTATTGTTGTAAAAGATCAAGGTGATGAAAACATTGACTGGAGAGGAACTAAGAAAACAGTTATTGAAGCTGACGGTAATGTTAGTAGATACTTACATTCAAAATTATATGGAAGAGTGTTGGCAGAAGATGTTAAGAAAGATAAAAAAGTAGTTGAATTTGGAGATTCCCAAAAACTTACGAAGGGTACATACGTTGACGCAGAGGTCCTGGATGCGATATCCAAGTCAGGTGTAGAGAGCGTAAACATATTATCACCTTTCAACTCACAAGATCCTGAGACAATGGATCCACTATGCTACGGATTCAGTTTAGCTACTGGTAAACCAGTTGAAGTTGGAGAAGCTGTTGGAATTATTTCAGCTCAGTCCATAGGAGAACCGGGAACACAGCTAACCATGAGAACTTTCCACACTGGTGGAGTGGTAGGATTAGATATCACATCAGGTCTTCCAAGAATTGTTGAGTTGTTCGAAGCAAGAAATCCTAAAGGAAAGTCAGTTATGTCTTCAATACAAGGAAAAGTTAAATCTATTGATACCACTCCTGAGGGAACTCGTGTCGTTACTATTCAAAATGAAAAAGAAGATATAGAGGTGGAAGTTCTCAGAAGACAAACCTTAGTTGTTAATCAAGGAGATAAAGTTGAAGCAGGAGATGCTCTTACAACTGGACCAAAAGCTCCTAAAGAAGTTCTAGAAATTAATGGTGTGCGTGCATGCCAAGAATATCTTGTAGACGAAGTACAAAAAACTTATCGTGATCAAGGAGTTGAAGTTCATGATAAGCATGTTGAAATGATCGTTAGACAAATGTTAAGAAGAGTAAGAATTGTTAGTGCAAATGATTCTGACTACTTACCAAATGAACTAGTTGATTCAACATTATTTAGAAAGACTAATCAAGCATTAGTCAAAGAAGGAAAAGCTCCTGCTGAAGGAAGACCAGAGCTTATGGGTATCACCAAAGCTAGCCTTGCAACGGACTCATGGTTATCAGCGGCATCTTTCCAAGAAACCACAAGGGTATTAACAGAAGCAGCAATGAAGAAAAGCACTGATGCTCTGTCAGGTCTGAAAGAGAATGTGATTATCGGAACACTTATTCCTGCTGGAACGGGTTCCGAAGCTTACCAAAAGCTCACACCTTCACTTCCAGATGCACCTGAGGTTTCTTCTTTAGGATTCATGGAAGCATCAACAGATTCAGAAGAATCTGATGGAGATGCTTTACCTAATCCTGCTCAATGGCTAGCTATGCTAGGCGAAGAAGGAGACGAAGAAACAGAGTAAAAACTTATAAATTTTTGGTTGTTGTAAGTTCAAAACTCTCATATACTTCTTTTTCGGTAAGTCAATAACACTATTTAGATTGGAAAATTAATGCCTACTACGCAACAGTTAGTTAGAAAAGGACGCAAGTCCAAAGTGTCAAAAGAAAAGACACCAGGACTAAAAGGTTCACCTCAACGAAGAGGTGTATGTACTCGTGTTTACACTGTCACACCTAAAAAGCCTAACTCTGCTTTAAGAAAAGTTTGTAGAGTGAGACTTTCGACTGGAACTGAAGTAACAGCTTATATTCCTGGTGAAGGTCACAACCTTCAGGAACATTCAATCGTACTTGTTAGAGGCGGAAGAGTTAAAGATCTTCCTGGTGTGAGGTACAAAGTTATCAGAGGTGCATTAGACACAGCCGGTGTAGCAGACAGGAAACAAGCTAGGTCAAGATACGGAAGTAAAAAAGGTTAATTATGAGAAGAGGACCATCACTTAAACGTAAACCAGAACCAGACCCTTTATTCAACAGTGTGTTGGTTTCTCAATTAACAAATCAAATTTTATTAGACGGTAGAAAAGATACTGCTAGGAATATTGTTTACAGCGCTCTTGAACTAGTTGAAAAACAAGCTGGTGGAGATCCATTAGCGGTTCTTAAAGAAGCATTTGAAAATGTAAAACCACAAGTGGAAACAAAATCAAGAAGAGTCGGTGGTACGAATTATCAAGTACCCATGGAAGTTCCTCATAGAAGAAGCACAACACTTGCGATCAGGTGGATGGTTGCCTCCTCAAGAAAAAGAGGAGAAAAAACTATGGCCGAAAGATTAGGTAGAGAAATTCTTGATGCAAGTAAAAATACAGGGGCCTCGGTAAAGAAGAGGGAAGATGTCCACAAGATGGCTGAATCTAATAGAGCTTTTGCTCATTACAGGTGGTAAGTATGTCAAATAGAGAAATAAATTTAAAACAACTTCGTAACATAGGAATCATGGCTCATATTGACGCTGGTAAAACAACTCTTACTGAAAGAGTCCTCTATTACACAGGAAAAACCTACAAAATTGGGGAAGTTCACGATGGTGCAGCAGTAATGGACTGGATGGAACAAGAACAAGAACGAGGGATTACGATTACCTCAGCAGCTACAACATGTAACTGGGATGACCACACTATCAATATTATTGATACACCGGGACACGTTGACTTCACAGTAGAAGTAGAAAGATCACTTAGAGTATTAGATGGTGCAGTGGCAGTATTTGATGGAGTAGCAGGAGTAGAGCCTCAATCCGAAACAGTTTGGAGACAAGCTGACAAATACAATGTCCCAAGAATATGTTTTGTAAACAAACTAGACAGAACCGGTGCAGATTTTGATTTTGATGTTCAGTCAATTATCGAAAGATTAGAAGCAAAGCCGGCGGTATTACATATACCAATAGGAGCTGAAGAAAATTTTATTGGTGTAATTGATCTAGTTGAGATGAAAGCTCATACATGGTCTAAAGATGATGGTTCAGAGTGGGACATTGCAGATATTGCTGAAGACATGCTTGAAGAGGCAAATACTAAAAGACAGGAATTACTTGATGTCATTGCTGAAGCTGATGATGATGTACTTGAAAAATATTTGGGTGAAGAAGAACTTACAACTGCAGAAATAAAAGGTGCCATAAGAAAAGGTACACTTGAGGGACTCTTTGTTCCCGTACTTGCTGGAAGTGCATTTAAGAACAAGGGAGTACAATTACTTTTAGATGCTGTGATCGATTATCTTCCATCACCACTTGATATCGATCCAATTACTGGCTTTAAACCTGGTGACGAAGAAAATGAGATTACAAGACAACACTCCGATGAAGAGCCATTTTCAGCACTTGCTTTCAAGGTAGTAAGTGACCCTCATGTTGGTAAATTAACTTACTTTAGAGTTTATTCTGGAACCCTTAAAAAAGGTGACAAAGTTGTTAACACTACTACTGGTAAAGACGAACGACTTGGAAGAATTCTAAGAATGCACTCCAATAGTAGGGAAGACATCGATTTTATTTCAACCGGTGACATTGTCGCAGGCGTAGGACTTAAAAATGCTAAAACAGGGGATACCCTTGCAGATTCTTCGAGTCCGATTCAGTTAGAGTCAATGACTTTTCCAGAGCCAGTTATCTCAGTGGCAATTGAGCCTAAATCAAGAGTAGATGAAGAAAAACTCTCTGAAGGATTACAAAAACTTGCAGAAGAAGACCCAACATTTGTTGTTCAGTCTGATGAAGAAACTGGACAGACAATTATTTCTGGAATGGGTGAGTTACATCTAGATATTCTTGTAGATAGGTTAAAAAGAGAATTCCGAGTTGAGGCTAATATAGGTAAACCTCAAGTTGCATACAGAGAAGCTCTTAAAAAAGAAGTAAAAATCGAGGCTAAGTATATTCGCCAGAGTGGTGGTAGAGGTCAATACGGCCATGTAGTAATGGAACTTGAGCCTATCAATGAAGGTTACGAATTCGTTGACTTAATAAAAAGCGGAAGGATTCCAAAAGAGTACATTCCATCAGTAAATGCAGGAGTTGAAGCTGCTATGGAATCCGGAGTTCTTGCAGGCTATCCTCTTGAAAACATTAAAGCAACATTAGTTGATGGAAGTTATCACGATGTTGACTCTTCTGAAATGGCCTTTAAGATTGCTGGCTCAATGGCTCTGAAAGATGGAGCAAAAAAAGCAGGAATTAAACTACTAGAGCCAGTTATGGAAGTCGAAGTGGTTACACCAGAAGATTTTATGGGAGATGTTGTCGGAGATCTATCCTCAAGAAGAGGAAAGATTGCTGAAATGGGACAAAGAGGATCTGCGAAGGTCATCAATGCTACAGTTCCACTTTCAGAGATGTTTGGATACGCAACTGATTTGCGTTCAAGAACTCAAGGCCGTGCAACATTTACGATGCAGTTTGATAGTTATGAAGACGTTCCCGACGCAATAACTAAGGAAATTACTGCAAGTATTCGTGGAGTAGAGGTTGAAGTCTAAGTTTGTTTTTCAAGCAAAGGCTTTTTAAAAAAGGAGAAAAATATGTCAAAGGAAAAATTTGACCGCAGCAAGCCTCATGTGAACATCGGTACAATGGGCCACATTGACCATGGTAAAACCACATTGACGGCCGCAATAACAAAAGTTTTAGCTGAAGCCGGCGATGGTGATGCAACTGCTTTTGAAGATATTGATAAAGCCCCTGAAGAAAGGGAAAGAGGAATCACAATTCAGATTGCTCACGTTGAGTATGAGACTGAGAATAGACACTATGCTCACGTGGACATGCCAGGTCACGCTGACTATGTAAAAAATATGATTACAGGTGCAGCGCAAGTTGATGGTGCAATATTAGTTGTATCAGCAGCTGATGGACCAATGCCTCAGACAAGAGAACACGTTCTTTTGGCGAGACAAGTTGGTGTACCAGCAATAGCAGTATTCCTTAATAAAGTTGATCAAGTTGATGACGAAGAACTTCTTGACTTAGTTGAAATGGAAGTAAGAGAATTACTTACAGAATATGATTTCCCAGGAGATGATGTTCCAGTAGTCAGAGGTTCAGCACTTGCAGCACTTGAAGGAGATGAAGCCGGTGTTAAAGCTGTTCTAGATATGATGGAACAAGTTGATGCTTATATCGAAGAGCCAACAAGAGTCGTTGACAAACCATTCCTAATGCCTGTTGAGGATGTATTCTCAATTACAGGTCGAGGTACAGTTGTTACCGGAAGAATCGAACAAGGAATCGTTAACGTAAACGAAGAAGTTGAAATTATTGGTATTAGAGATACTCAAAAATCAGTATGTACTGGTGTTGAAATGTTCAGAAAACTACTTGATGAAGGTAGAGCTGGAGACAACGTCGGACTGCTTTTAAGAGGTATCGATAAAGAAGATGTTGAAAGAGGACAGGTTATCGCAAAACCAGGTTCGATTACACCTCATACAAAATTTGAGGGTGAAGTATACGTCTTGACAAAAGAAGAAGGTGGACGTCACAATCCATTCTTCAAAGGATACAGACCGCAGTTCTATTTCAGAACTACTGATGTAACCGGTGAAGTTAGTCTTCCAGAAGGTACCGAAATGGTAATGCCTGGTGACAACGTCTCCGTAACAGTTGAACTAATCTCCCCAATTGCGATGGAAGAAGGAGTGAAGTTTGCTATCCGTGAGGGTGGTAGGACTGTAGGAGCAGGACAAGTAACAAAAGTTATAGAGTAATAAAAATCAACCGGGGGTAGACTACTTGCTCCCGGTTTTTTTGAGGAAGAAATGGCAAAGCAACAACAGCAGATAAGAATAAAGCTAAAAGCATATGACAACTATGTTGTCGATGAATCTGCGCGTAAAATTGCAGAAACAGTTATTAAGACTCAAGCAAAAGTAAAGGGTCCAATTCCTCTCCCTACTCAGATACACAGATATTGTGTAATAAGAGGTCCACACGTAGATAAAAAATCAAGAGAGCATTTTGAAATGAGGATTCACAAGAGGCTTATTGATATCATAGAACCTACTCCAAAAACTGTAGATTCTTTAATGAGACTTGATTTACCAGCTGGTGTAGAAGTAGAGATTAAATTATGAAAACATTGATCGCTAAAAAAGTAGGAATGACTCAAATATTTGATGAGGAGTCAAATGCAAAAGGCGTAACTGTATTAGACATTTCAGGTTGCCGAGTTGTACAGGTTAAGTCAGCTGAAAAAGATGGTTATTCTGCAGCTCAGCTAACTATCGGTTCCAACAAAAAAGCAAATAGACCAACAAAGCAACATTACGACAAGTACAAAGTTGAACCAGGAGAGTGTCTTTATGAAGTTCCTCTTGATGAAGATTCTGAAATTAAATCTGGAGCAGAACTAAATGTGAGTGAGTACTTTGAAGTAGGTCAAAAAATTGATATAACAGGATTTTCAAAAGGTCATGGTTTTACAGGTGTTATGAAACGCCATAACTTTTCAGGACAAAAAGCTAGTCACGGAGTTCATAAAGTACATAGAGCTGGGGGTTCAATTGGTAATGCCTCATATCCAGGACATGTTTTCAAAGGTCAAAAAATGGCCGGTCGAATGGGTAACCAGAAAAAGACTATTCAATCAGTAACAATTGTTGAAATCAATGCAGAAAAAAATTATATTTTAGTTAACGGACCTGTCCCAGGAAAAAAAGGGAATATAGTACAAATCCAATCAGCAGTTAAGGTTTCCTAATGAGTATCAAACTAGACACATATAATACAGCTGACAACAAGGTCTCCAAAAGTCAATTTAATTTTGACCTTATTGAAGATATTAATATTGGACTGTTGCATCAAGTTGTAAAATCAAGTAGAACAAATTACAGAAATAACACAGCTTCTGTAAAAACAAGATCACAAGTTTCAGGAACAGGCGCAAAACCTTGGGCACAAAAAGGAACAGGTAGGGCGAGACAGGGTTCTTTACGCTCACCCCAATTTGTTGGTGGAGGTATTGCACATGGTCCGGGTGGAAGAGTCTATCTTGATAGAACTCCTAAAAAAATGAAGAAGAAATCGTTAAATATGGCAATTTCCCAGAGAATAAAAGAAGACGCTTTATTTGTCATTGATGGTCAATCAGTCGATGTACCATCTACAAAGTTAGCCTCCACAGTATTAAGTGAGTTCAACATAGAACGTTCATTCATATTTGTTTATGGTGAAGGTGATAACAATTTAATTAAGTCATTTAGAAATCTAAAAAACTCAAGAATAGTTTCAGTAAAAAAACTTTCTACTTATGACGTAGTATCAACAGACAATACAGTTTTCTCAAAAAATGCTATGGATTACTTAACAGGAGAAAGTAAATGAAATATTTAGAAGATGTTCTAATCTCCCCAGTAATTTCAGAAAAGTCATATGACAGAATCTCAGATTCTAATGCCTATACTTTTTTTGTTCACTCTAATGCCAATAAACCTGAGATAAAAAGAGCTGCGCAAGAACTTTTTGATGTTGAAGTATTATCAGTTAATACGATGTATAGAAAAGGCAAGAAAAAAAGATTTGGTTATATTTTAGGTCAACAAAGTACAAGGAAAATTGCAATTATCACCCTTCAAGAGGGAGATACTATTGAGGCATTCGGGGTATAGGTTATGGGGCAAAAGAAAATTAGACCAGTAACACCTGGAATGAGAGGTCAGGTATCTGGAGACTTTAAAGAAATTACAAAAAGTAAACCAGAAAAATCTTTACTTCAATCCAAGAATTCATCCGGTGGTAGAAATAACAAAGGGAGAATCACCTCTAGGCATCGTGGTGGTGGACATAAAAGAAAATATAGAATTATAGATTTTAAGCGAACAAAAGATAACATACCTGCAAAAGTAGCAGCTATAGAATATGATCCTAATAGAAATGCCCGTATAGCTCTTCTTCACTACGTTGATGGCGAGAAAGCTTACATTATTGCGCCAGATGGAATTATTCCTGGAGCAGAAATAATTTCAGGTCCAAAAGCTGATATCAAAAATGGCAATTGTCTTCCACTAAGAAATATTCCAGCTGGAACATTTGTACACAATGTTGAGCTAAGACCTGCTGGCGGAGCAAAAATGGCAAGATCTGCCGGTTCATCTGTGCAACTTATGAGCAAAGAGGGAGGACTAGCACTCCTTAGATTACCTTCTGGTGAAATGAGAACTGTTTCCATGGACTGTAGAGCAACAATTGGAACTGTAGGAAATGCTGAAGCAGAATTAACAAAACTTGGAAAAGCAGGACGTAAAAGATGGAAGGGTGTTAGACCCCAAACTCGAGGTGTTGCTATGAACCCAGTTGACCACCCACTTGGTGGTGGAGAAGGTAAATCATCTGGAGGTAGAACTCCTGTGAGCCCTTGGGGTAAGCCAGAGAAAAAGACGAGAAATAAAAAGAAATATAGCAATAAATCAATTATTAGAGGACGATCCCAAAAGGGTAGAGGTTAATTATGTCAAGAAGTTTGAGAAAAGGACCATTTGTAGATGATCACTTACTTTCAAAAGTAGAGGATGCTAAAAATAGTGGTAACAAAACAGTAATCAAAACTTGGAGCAGAAGGTCAACAGTAGTTCCTGAAATGGTTGGGTTGACAATAGCAGTTCATAACGGAAGACAACATCTTCCTGTATTTATCACTGAGGCTATGGTTGGCCATAAACTCGGGGAGTTTTCTCCAACTCGTACATTCAAAGGACATCCGGGACAGAACTAATGGAAAAACAAACAGTTACAGCAAAAAGTAAATACATTAGACAATCTCCATACAAAGTGAGATTAGTTTTGAATCTCATAAGAGGCTTAAATGTTAATGAAGCATTAAACATATTGACTTTCACAAAAAGAAAAGCTGCAACAGATATAAAACAGTTGCTAGAAAGTGCAATTGCTAATGCTGAAAATAATTATGGTATGTCATCCACAAACCTAGAGATTACAAAAGCCATTGCAGATGAAGGACCAACATTAAAAAGATTTCGACCTAGAGCTAGAGGAAGTGCTGGAAGAATTAATAAAAGAACTTCCCATATATTAATTGAATTAGAAAGCGTAGAGGGATAACGATGGGCCAAAAAACACATCCATATGCATTTAGGATTGGAATCGTAAATGATTGGAAATCTAGATGGTTCAGCGACAAGGACTATACAAAACTTGTAAATCAAGATTACAGAATCAGAGAGTTTTTAACAGCAGAGCTTTTAAAAGGTGCTCTCTCAAGAATTGATATTGAAAGAACAAGAGATAAGGTTCAAGTAGATATCCATACTGCACGTCCAGGAGTTGTCATAGGAAGAAAAGGTGCTGAAGCTGATCGTTTAAGAAAAGGTCTTGAAGAACTTACTAGCCAACCAGTAAAACTAAATATTATTGAAGTTAGAGAAGCAGAACTAGATGCACAACTTTTAGCTCGAGCAGTAGCTGATCAGTTAGAAAACAGGGTTGCTTTTAGACGAGCTATGAAAAGAGCAGTTGGCTCTGCATTGAAGGCAGGAGCAGAAGGAGTTAGAGTTGAATGTTCTGGTCGTTTAGGTGGAGCAGAAATGGGTAGACGAGAATGGTATAGAGAAGGAAGAGTTCCTCTACACACACTTCGAGCAGATATAGATTTTGGTAGAGCAGCAGCTCATACAACAGTTGGGGCAATAGGCGTAAAAGTATGGGTTTACAAAGGTGACGTTGTGGCTACAAACAAACTTAGACAAGAAAAAATTGCTGCAGAAGCTTCATTAGCAAGCGGAGGACCAGCAAGCGGAAGAGTCAAATCCGTAAAATCAAGAGTTGAAGCAGCAGTCGGAGAGACAAAAGAATCAAGAATTCTTGAAGCTGGTGGTGGCAAAAAAGCTGGAGAACAAAATTCTAAAATAGTTGAAGCTGGTGGTGGCAAAAAGATAACACCTGTTAAAGCACAAGAACAATTTGAAGAAGAAAAATCAATACTGGAAGAAGAATAATTTATGTTAATGCCTAAAAAAACAAAATATAGAAAATCCCACAGAGGGAGAAGGAAAGGCATGTCCAAAGGTGGAACCGAGGTTAATTTTGGTGACTTTGGATTACAAGCTTTAGAAACATCTTACATTACAGGTCGTCAAATCGAAGCAGCTAGAATTACCATCACTCGTACTATGCAAAGAAAAGGTAAAGTATGGATAAATATTTTTCCTCACAAACCTATAACAACAAAACCTGCGGAAGTAAGAATGGGTTCTGGAAAAGGTGCTGTGGAATATTATGTAGCTGTTGTTAAGCCTGGAAGAATTATGTTTGAGATTTCTGGTGTTTCTGAAGAAGTTGCTAGAGAAGCTTTTAGAAAAGCAGGACACAAATTACCAATAAATACAAAATTTGTAATGAGGCACACATGAGTATAAATGATTTAAGAGAGCTTTCTATTCCTGAGCTTGAGACTAAAGTATCTGAATTAAAAAAAGAACTAATGGAGTCAAGATTTTCATTAGCTACAAGTCAAATTGAGGATACTTCAATATTTAAAAAAATAAAAAAGCAGATTGCACAAGCAAACACTGTTTTAAACCAAAAAAAAAGAGAAGACATGATGAAAGCTGATAATAATGAGTGACCAAGTAGAAAGATCGTCCAGAAAAGTCAAAACAGGCGTAGTTGTTTCCGATAAGAGGGAAAACACTGTTACCGTTGCTATTGAGTTGCAATATCCACATCCAAAATATGGAAAGATCGTAAAGAAAACAAGAAAACTTCATGTTCATGACGAAAATTTTGAAGCAAAGATGGGCGATACAGTAAGAATTATGGAAACTAAGCCAATATCTAAAACAAAAAGATGGAGAGTAACAGAAGTCATTGAGAGGGCCAGATGATACAAAAAGAGTCAAGACTCAAAGTCGCAGATAATTCTGGTGCAAAAGAAGTTTTATGTATAAAAGTTAAAGGAAGCTCAAGAATAAGATATGCGGGCTTGGGAGATGTGTTTACTGCAACAGTAAAAGATGCTATCCCTGGTGGTCAAATTAAAAAAGGAGATATTGTCCAAGCAGTAGTTGTGAGAACAAGTAAAGAAACCAGAAGAAAAGATGGTACCTATATAAGATTCGACGAAAATGCTTGCGTAATAATTAATGAACAAGAACAACCTAGAGGTACTAGAATTTTTGGACCAGTTGGTAGAGAGTTAAGAGAGAAAAAATTTATGAGAATTGTTTCACTTGCACCGGAGGTCATCTGATGAAGATCAAAAAAGGTGACATGGTAAAAGTAATAGCCGGAAAAGATAACGGTAAAGAAGGAAAAGTACTACAAGTTTTCCCTAAAAAAGACAAGCTTCTTGTTGAGGGTGTCAACATAACTAAAAAACATCAAAAACCACAAGGGCAAACCATGCAAGGTGGAGTTATTGACATAACCATGCCAATCCATATTTCAAATGTAGCTCTAGTAGTAAAGAAAAAAAGTGGAAGAGTAGCCTATAAATTTGATAAAAATGGTCAAAAGTATAGGGTTCTAGCTCAAACAGGAGATGAAGTATGATTCCAAGATTAAAAGAAGCTTTCAATACTGGACTTAACCTAGAGATACAAAAAGAATTAGGTCTTGATAATGTTAATCAAATTCCAACACTAGAAAAAATAGTTATAAATATTGGATCTGGGAAAGCCGCTACTGATGGCAGAGCTTTGGAATCAATTGTTGATGAACTAACTGCAATTTCCGGTCAAAAACCTGTTATCAAGCGAGCTAAAAAGTCTATCGCAGGTTTTAAGGTAAGAGAGGGTATGCCAGTCGGTGTTTCCGTAACTCTTCGTGGTGACAGAATGTGGGAATTTTATGATAGGTTTATTCAAGTAGTAGTTCCAAGAATTAGAGACTTTAGGGGATTTAGTAAGAAGTCTTTTGATGGTAATGGAAACTATTCACTTGGATTAAATGAGCAATTAGTATTTCCTGAAGTTGAATATGACAAAGTCAGAGACATCAGGGGGATGAATATTACAATTTGTACAACTGCTACCGATAATAAAAAAGGATATGTATTATTACACTCGCTAGGGTTTCCTTTTAGAGAGAATTAAAAATGGCAAAAACAAGTAAAATAGTAAAAAACAATAAAAGATTAGATACAGTCAATTTTTACACTGAAAAGCGTAAAGATCTGCTTGCGGTAATCAAAGATCCAGAATCAACATATGATGAAAAGAGAGCTGCGCAAAAAAAGATTGCAAAAATGCCAAGAGATGCCTCAGCAACCAGACACAGAAATAGATGTCAGGTCACTGGACGACCTAGAGGTACTCTCAGGAAGTTTGGTATGTCTAGAAATACATTCAGGGATTTAGCACTCAAAGGAGAGCTACCTGGAATAAAGAAAGCTTCGTGGTAAATTATGGTAACTGATCCAATTTCTGACCTACTTACAAGACTTCGAAACGCATCTATGGTTTCAAAACCTAGTGTTTCTATTCCTCACTCAAATTTTAAATTTGAATTAGCCAAACTACTTAAAAATGAAGGTTATGTATCAGATGTTAAGATTTCTGGCGATGGAGTTGAAAAGTCTATTGATATTGATATGAAATACTCTGAAGAGGGAACGTCAGTAATATCTGGAATGAACCGACTCTCAAAACCTGGTCAGAGGGTATATTCTAGTTTTGACAAACTGCCAAGAAACAATGGTGGCTTAGGCACAGTAATAGTATCAACATCTAGAGGTCTACTTTCTGATTCTGAAGCTAGAAAAAGAAAATTAGGTGGAGAATTGATTTGTGAGGTGTGGTCATGAGTCGTATTGGAAATAAGCCAGTAGTAATACCTGAAAAAGTAGAGGTAAGCATCAAGGATATGACCATCTCAGTGAAAGGCCCAAAAGGAGAGTTATCCACAACCATTATTGATGAAAGAATTAATTTTCAAATTAATGAAGGAGTTCTGACATTTTCAAGAACCAGTGAAGACAAGGTTGTTAAAAGCCTGCACGGACTTTACAGATCATTAGTTGCTAACAACATAGAAGGCGTTGTAGAAGGATATTCCAAAACACTTTCACTCGTGGGAGTTGGTCACAGGGTTTCCATGAAAGGCAACGATTTAGAAATATTATGTGGATTTTCTCATCCAGTATTATTTAAAAAAGTAGAAAGCATTAGTTACGAAGTACCAGATCAAAACACCATAATTGTCTCAGGGATAGATAAAGCTTTAGTAGGAGAGGTTGCCGCGAACATAAGAGCTATCAAACCTCCAGAACCATACAAGGGTAAAGGTATTCGTTACAAAGATGAATATGTTAGAAGAAAAGCAGGTAAAGCTGCTGTAACTGCAGGAGCATAACATGGCCATGAAAACAAAAAACTCTAGACATAAAAGAAAAGTCAGAATTAGAAAAAAAATATCTGGCACTGCATCAAGGCCACGATTGGCAGTTTTTAAAAGTAATAAGAATATTTATGTTCAAGCTATTGATGATCTAAACCAGAATACAATCGCAACAGCTAGCACATTATCTAGTGAGCTTAAAAATGAAAAGTTGACAATTGAAACTTCGAAAAAAGTTGGAGAGATAATGGGAGATGCTTTGTCAAAGATAGGTGTTTCAGAGGCAGTTTTTGATAGAGGTGGATACATTTATCACGGAAGAGTTGAAGCAGTAGCTGAAGGAATAAGAGAAAAAGGAATTAAATTTTAATGGTTGAAACAGAATTACAAGAAAGCGTTATACACATTAACAGAGTCGCAAAAGTTGTTAAAGGTGGACGAAACTTTGCATTCACAGCACTTGTAGCTGTTGGTGACGGAAATGGTAGTGCAGGAATTGGTTACGGGAAAGGTTCAGAGGTTCCTTTGGCAATTCAGAAGGCTATAGAAAATGCAAAAAGAAATATACATCAAATACCTATGGCAGGTTCGACGATAGTTCACACCATTACTGGAGAACACGGCTCATCAAAAGTTCTTCTTAAACCAGCATCACCTGGAACAGGGATTATCGCTGGAGGAGCTGCAAGAGAAGTTTTACAAGTCGCAGGAATAAAAGATATTCTTGCAAAATCTCTAGGGTCTCCAACTCACTTGAATGTAGCAAAAGCTACAATCAATGGGTTGCTTGGACAGAGAACACCGGATTCTGTTGCAAAATTAAGAGGTAAAAAACCATCAGAAATTGCACCTAAAGGATTAGTTGATGCATTTGAAAAAACAAAAGCAGAAAGAAAAGTTGCGTCCCAAGATGTCTAAGGTCAGAATCACACTCAAAAGAAGCCTTATTGGACAGGGTCACAAGTCGCGAGAAACTATAAAGTCATTAGGTTTAAAAAAAATAAATTCCTCCGTCGAAAGAGAGATGGATGACTCTCTCCAGGGAATGTTGCGTGTAGTTAATCATCTAGTAAACATTGAAGAGGTTTAATAATGGATAAATTAAGATTTCATCACCTAAAGCCAACACCCGGCTCAACTAAAAAGAAATTAAGAAAAGGTAGGGGAGAAGCTGGCAAGAGAGGTAAGACCGCCGGTAGAGGTACTAAAGGAACCGGAGCACGTAAAACTGTACCAGCTTATTTTGAGGGTGGTCAAATACCTTTATACAGAAGAATTCCTAAATTAAAAGGTATTGGTAATGGGCCAAAAATGGCTTATGTTGTTGTGAATGTTTCCGATCTTCAAGAGAAAGATATTTCTGGTGATGTTGACCCAGATACTCTTAGGAATTTAGGACTAACAAGAAAAAAGGGATTAGTGAAGATACTAGGTAATGGCGAAATTACAAACTCAGTAAATTTGAAAGTACACTCAATTAGCGAAGTCGCAAAAGAAAAGATTGAAAAAGCTGGCGGTACAGTAGAGATTATTGAAGGCTAGTTGTGAAATTATCTATCTTTAAATATATGTTTAAGATCCCTGATCTTAGAAAGAGAATTCTCTTCACCATAGCTATGTTTGGAGTTTATAGATTAGGTGCATCTGTACCTGTGCCAGGCGTTGACCTAGAAGCAGTTCAAAGATTAACAGATTCAGGCTCACAGGCTGGAATATATGGATTGCTCAACTTATTTTCAGGTGGTGCACTCGAGACTTTTTCTGTATTTGCTTTGGGTATTATGCCTTACATCACTTCAAGTATTATTTTACAACTTCTAACCGTTGTAATTCCGCGACTTCAAAAACTACAAGAAGAGGGAGAGTCAGGAAGAAAAGTAATTACTCAATGGACAAGATACATAACAGTTGTGTTAGCCCTTCTGCAGTCAACAGGACTCACATATATATTTTCCAGAGGAAGCTTAACAGGAGGAATATCACTTATTCCTAACTACACACCATCAAGAGTAGGTTTGATAGTGTTAACAATGACTGCCGGTACAGCATTTATAATGTGGCTCGGAGAATTAATATCACAAAGGGGCATTGGTAACGGAATGTCATTAATAATTTTTGCAAGTATCATTTCCCAACTACCAGCCAGTTTTGGTGGGGCGTATCAAGTTACTGCAGGTCAGGGAAGAATTGGACAATTTTCATTCTTGGTACTTATGTTCATACTTATGATTGTTGGAATTATCTATGTTGAACAAGGACAAAGAAGAATTCCTATTCAGTTTGCAAAAAGAGTTAGAGGAAGAAAAGTTATGGGGGGTCAAAGTACATACATCCCATTAAAAGTAAATAGTGCTGGTGTTATTCCAGTAATCTTTGCTACCAGCATTTTATTTTTCCCAGCTTTGATTGCAACTTCACTCCCACAAGATAACTCAATCACAGCAGGTATTAGAAATTGGATAGATGTCAACCTTGCAAACTCACAAGGAACAAGCTGGTTTTATATCTTTTTCCTTGGTATGTTGATCATCTTTTTTACATATTTTTACACTACAATTCAGTTCGACCCAGTAAGACAGTCAGACATGATAAGAAGACAAGGTGGCTTCGTTCCAGGAGTAAGGCCTGGTATATCCACAACAAATTATCTATCACATATAGTTAGTAGAATTACTCTCCCTGGCTCTGTGTTCTTAGCATCAGTTGCTGTTTTACCATCAATTGCTTCTGCTATTTGGGATATACCACTTGGTTTTGGTGGAATTTCTATTCTCATAACAGTAGGTGTTGCATTAGAAACCATGAAACAAATAGAGAGTCAATTAAGCATGAGAAATTATGAAGGGTTTATTGATTGACCGAAATTATCATCTTCCTAGGCCCTCCAGGAGCTGGCAAAGGAACTCAAGCATCTAGATTAGCTGAAGACAAAAATCTTGCTCACATATCCACTGGAGATATGCTTAGAGCTCATGTGTCCAACAATACTGAATTGGGCCAAGCTGCAAAATCACTTTTAGACGAAGGAAAACTAGTACCAGATTCATTAGTTATAGACATGCTTATTGAAAGATTAAATTCTGAAAGTTCTAAAGATGGTGCAATATTAGATGGTTTTCCAAGAACATTAGCACAGGCCCAAAGCCTTGATAAGATAAGTGAAACTTTTCCTATAAGAAAAGTAATTATTTTTGATGCTGATCGTGATGAATTGATAGAACGAATTTTGCTTCGTGGAGAAACATCTGGGCGAAGTGACGACACGGAGGAATCTATCAGTGTCCGTTTAAGTGTTTACCAACAAGATACTGAGCCACTTATTGAGTATTACGAAAAAAATAATTCTACTGTAAAAATTAACGCAGTTGGAAAAGTCGATGATATCTACAAACTCCTTTCTGAAGAGTTTTAGGAATAATGATTACTTTTAAATCACAAGAAGATTTTATCAATATGGATAAAGCAGGAACAATAGTTGCGACAATTCATTCAGAACTTCGTGAGGCTTCAAGTCCCGGAACCTCTTTGATAACCCTTGATAATCTTGCTAAAGATATTGTTAATAAAAGTGGATCCACTTCAAGCTTTCTGGGATACAGGGGTTATCCAGCTTACATTTGCGCGTCACCGAATGATGTTATCGTTCACGGAATACCAGGAAATTATATATTAGAAGAGGGAGATATTCTTTCTATAGATGTTGGGGTGTCTGTCAACGGCTATCATGCTGATGCAGCCCTGACTTACGGTATAGGAGATATTACTGAAGAAAATAAAAAATTAATCAAAGCAACAAAAGATGCACTGTATGCAGGTATTGAATTAGTGCAAGAAGGACAAAAGCTGGGAACAATTGGAAACAAAATCGAGAAAATTGGAAAAAAAGGCTCTTATGGAGTTGTTAAAGAGTACGTAGGCCATGGTATTGGTCTTGAAATGCATGAAGATCCCCAGGTCCCAAACTATGGAAAAAAGAATCAAGGATTTGCTCTAAAAAAAGGAATGGCTATCTGCATAGAGCCTATGTTTAACATTGGTTCCGCTCAAACTAAAGTAGATGATGACGAGTGGACGGTTAGGACTTTTGATGGAAGCAACTCAGCTCATTGGGAGCATACGATAGGAATAATGGATGATGAAGTACGAATATTTACTGAAAAGTAATTTTAAAAACATGTTGGTAATAGTTTTTAATCGCACTATTCTGATTTATCGGTCCTAATTACAAGGTGATTTTGGTAGAAAAAGAAAAAAATATAATTAAGGTTCAGGGAACAGTAACTGAAACTTTGCCAAATGCATCTTTTAAGGTGGAGCTTGAAAGCGGTGCGGAAATTCTTGCACACGTTTCAGGAAAAATGAGAATGAGGTATATAAGAATACTACCTGGAGACATGGTTGATATGGAAGTATCACCATACGATCCTACAAGGGGTAGGATAACTTGGAGACATAAATGAAAGTTAAATCAAGTATTAAAAAGAGGGGTCCTGGCGACCAGATTGTTAGGCGTAAAGGAAAGCTTTATGTAATTAACAAAAAAAATCCTCGAAATAAACAAAGGCAAGGCTAAAAAATGGCAAGAATTTCTGGAATAGACATTCCGAGAGACAAAAGAGTCATTGCATCATTAAGATACATCCATGGTGTAGGAGCAAAAAGATCTGCAGACATATGCACAGATTTAAAAATAGACCCAAGTACAAGAGTAAGTAACTTAACAAACGATGAAGTTGCTCAAATTAGAAAATATATTGAGGCTAATTTCAGAGTGGAGGGTGACTTAAGGAGAGACGTTTCACAAAACATTAGAAGAAAAACTGAAATAGGTACATATCAAGGCTTAAGGCATAGAACAGGATTGCCTGTAAGAGGTCAAAGAACACACACAAACGCAAGGACACGTAAGGGTCCTAGGTTTGCAATAGCAGGTAAGAAAAAGGTAACTAAATAATGGCTGATACTAAATCAAAGAAAAAAAATAAAAAAAATATACCTTCAGGAGTAGCTCACATCAAAGCGAGCTTTAACAATACAATTATTAATATTTCAGATTCAAATGGAGAAACCATAGTTTGGACTTCCGGTGGATCAGTTGGATTCAAAGGTTCGAGAAAATCCACACCTTACGCAGCACAGGTTGCAGCAGAAGAGGCCGTTAGAAGAGCAACTGAATTTGGTGTACATAAACTAGACATCATTATTAGCGGTACTGGGGCAGGTAGAGAAACTGCAGTCAGAACCTTACAAAATATGGGAATGGATGTTGGCACGATTAAAGATATAACCCCTACACCACACAATGGTTGTAGACCCAAGAAACGCAGGAGAGGATAATGGCTCGATATACAGGACCAAGAGTAAGAGTTTCACGAAGAATAGGTTTTAATGTATTTGAAAACAAAAAAGGTGATAAAGCTTTACAAGACAGACCTTATCCACCAGGTGAAAATGGTAGAAAAAGAGTTAGAGAAACTGACTACGGAACACAGTTAAAAGAAAAACAAAAAGTAAGGTATATGTATGGAATACTCGAGAAACAATTCCGTAATTACTACAAAGAAGCTTCCCGCATGTCAGGTATTACTGGAGAAAACTTACTTGTACTCTTAGAGTCAAGATTAGATAATGTAATATATAGAGCCGGATTTGCATCCACTAGGCCACAAGCTCGACAAATAGCCTCCCATAGGCATTTAAAATTAAATGGCTCACTGGTAGACATCCCATCAATACAGGTCAAACCAGGTGACAAAATTGAATTAAAAGATAGTAGTCAAAATATGATCGTTGTCCAACACACAATTGATACAGGCCAAGATAATGAAGTACCATCATGGTTATCAGTTGATAATAACAAAAAAACAATTGAAGTTTTATCTCTTCCATCAAGAGGGGATATAAGTCATCAAATAGAAGAACAATTAATAGTAGAGCTTTATTCAAAATAAAAATTAGAGAGGAGAATTACATTGCTAATACTACAAAGACCTGAGATATCTCAAGAAGAAATAAGTAACAACAGAGCAAAGTTTTCAATTGAACCATTAGAGCCTGGATTTGGGCTAACTCTTGGTAATACTATGAGAAGAGCTTTACTATCCAGAGTTCCTGGAGTAGCTGTTACAGGTGTAAAAATCCAAGGTGTTAACCATGAATTTACATCAGTGCCAGGTGTTGTAGAAGATGTACTAGATTTATTATTGAATCTTAAAAGACTTGTTCTCCAAGTTGAAGATCAAGAAAATCATACATTAACAGTTAAAGCAAAAGGTCCAGGGGATGTTACTGCTGCACAAATTCAATGTCCTGCAGGTGTAGAAGTTGTAAACACAGACCTTAAAATTTGTACTCTTTCGGGTGATGCAACTCTAGATATGGAAGTGTCAATCGCACATGGAGTAGGATATCGTTTGGCAGATAAAAATAAAACAAGCGATTCAAATTTTATTCCTATTGACTCAATATTTTCACCTATCGTGAAAGTCAGTTATGCAGTGACTCCAACTCAAGTTGGTCAAGTAACTAACTATGATAAATTGACTTTAGATGTTGAGACTGATGGCTCTGTAGCACCAAGCGAAGCTATGTCATCTGTTGGTAAAACTCTTGGTGAATTATGGAAACTTTTTGCAGACATCGATGAGGGAATAGGTCTTGAACTAGGAGAGCTTACAGTTTCAGAGGGAAGCTCACCAGATCTTTCAATCTCTGTTGATGCATTGGACTTGTCAGAAAGACCAATGAATTGCTTAGGTAGAGAAAACATTACTACAGTTGGACAAATTTTAGAATATACAGAAGATGACCTATTAAACCTTACTAACTTTGGTCAAAAAAGTCTTGATGAGCTTGTTGCAAAATTAGATGAATTAGGGTTGAGTTTACCAACTAGTTCTGATTTAGATTCTGAGGAAAACGCGGATGCCTAAACCAACAAAAGGAAAAAGATTAGGTGGATCAGCTTCACATGAAGATCAAATCATAAGTAATTTGGTTCGTTCACTAATTCAACATGAAAAAATTGAAACCACAGTTACTAAAGCAAAAGCTGTAAAACCTTATGCTGAAAAAGTTATAACTAAGGCAAAAAATGGGACACTTCACGACAGAAGACAAGTCTTAAAGATGATTCAAGACAAAGCAGTTGTCGCAAAGCTATTTGAAGAGATCGGTCCAAAATATGAAGAGAGAGATGGTGGGTACACCAGAATCACAAGAACAACTTACCGAAAGGGCGACGGTACAGAACTAGCTGTTCTTGAACTAGTTTAATTTGAGTACTTTTAGCGATGTTTGGAGAAAGTTCCAAGCATTTTTAAGATTCAATCCTTCTCTTATTCAAAATATCATTAATGATAGGTATGAAAGTGGTAATGCTTTTCTTATTGTAATAACCAGCCTCACTTCAATCTATGGTGCACTTTTTGTTACAACAAGGTTTTCAAATTTCTTAGATGTTGTTTTTTATGGAATTTTAGATGGTGCATTTGCTTGGATTATTTCGAGTCTTGGTATGTGGTTTATATTATCGAGAGTCTTTAAAGAAAATCTAGACATTAATTCCGTGTCTACTTTAACCGGATATGCACATGGAATTGTGGCCAGCATTTCTTTAATTATATTTTTTCAAAATTATCTCAATCTTAGTGCGAGAATCATAGAGATTTCAATTCTCGGCATCTTTCTGTGGCTTTTTTACACAATTTCTAAAACTTTAGAAATAGGTTTCTTTATAGAGAAAAGAAGTTCAAGAATAGCGTCATCTGTATTTATTATTATCCTTATTTGGACTTCTGGGCCTCTAAGAATATTTTTCTAGCTTGAAGAACTATAAGATCATAATTTCATACGATGGAAACTACTTTCATGGTTTTCAAAAACAACCTAGTAATCCAACTGTTCAAGAGACTATTGAAAAAGCTTTAAACAAATTATTGATTGACTATGAATTAACTTATGCAGGCAGAACTGACGCTGGAGTTCATGCAAAGTTTCAAGTATTGAGCATTGTTACCAGTGAAGTGATCACAGACTCATTTAAGGGATCTTTTAATGCATTAGTGGGTAAACACATATACATTAAAAAAATAGTACTAGTTAAGAGAGATTTTCATCCTAGATATGATGCAAAGTCAAGAACTTATAAATACTTAATAAATACTCCTGAAAATTATGAACCTTACAACTTGGGGTATAGTTACTTCACACCCAATGAATTGAACGTGTCAGACTTAAACAATATTGGTGTTGTTTTCTTAGGAAGTAACAATTTTTCAAATTTATCTAAACTTAGAAAAGGTCAAAGTCCCATACGAGATATAACTGCAAGTAAGTGGACTAAAAATAACCAATATTATATTTATACAATAACTGGAAATTCATTTCTTCATAATATGGTCAGGTCAATTATTGGTGTTCAATTAGCTGTATTTGAGAACAAGATACAATATTCATCCCTGAAATCTTCACTAAAGAGACCATTGGAGGAAAGATTTAAATATGTTGTTCCAGCAGAGGGTTTATATCTTTGGAAAATTAAATACTAGTTTTCATAAATATCAATAACCTTTATACTGAAAACTCGTTACAATCCTATAGGTTTATAAAATGAATACAAAAACAACATTTAAAGGTATAGAGGCCTCTGACAGAAGCTGGCATCTTGTTGATGCAAGCAACCTCCCTGTAGGTAGATTAGCTAGTGAAATAGCACAGATATTAAAAGGTAAGCACAAACCCGAATATGCTCCTCATTTAGATGTTGGAGACCATGTGGTGGTTATCAATGCAGAAAAAATTCAAGTGACTTCAAAGAAACCTGAACAAAAAATGTATTACAGACATTCAGGTTATCCTGGAGGCATCAAAGAAGAATCTTTTAATGCTTTAAAAAAACGTAAACCGGAGTTAATTATTGAGAAAGCAGTTTGGGGAATGCTTCCTAAAAATAGACTAGGAAGAGCAATTATCAAAAAGCTTCATGTATATTCCTCTGATACACATCCACACGAAAGTCAAAACCCCGTAGAATTAAGTTTCAATATAAAGAAAGTTGCAGACAATGAGTGAAGCAATATTAGGTACAGGTAGAAGAAAAAGCTCCGTTGCAAGAGTCAGACTTACTGAGGGTAGTGGGGAATATACTTTTAACGGAAAGACAATGGAACAATATTTTCCAAGTCCAAACATGAGAATGCGAGTTAACAAACCATTCAATGTTGTGGATATGGACAAACAATTTGATTTGCATGTAACTTTAAATGGAAGTGGATTATCAGCTCAAGCCGATGCTGTAGCTTTAGGAATTTCTAGAGCTTTAATACAATTTAATCCTGACTTAAGGCCAAAACTTAAAAAAGCTGGATTGCTAACCAGAGATTCAAGAAAAGTAGAACGAAAGAAATACGGACTTAAGAAAGCAAGAAGAGCCGAGCAGTTCACAAAAAGATAATCTTTCATTGAAAAAACATTTTGGTACCGATGGAATTAGGGGTATCCCTGAGGAGTCTCTCACTGAAGAAATTGTGTCTAAAGTTTGTTCATCGGTAGAAAAAATATTAAAACCTAAATCGGTGGCCTTGATTGCTGATACTCGTAAATCTTCTGAAACAATTGCTAATTGGATAAGCAAAGGTTTTACAAGCGAAGTAGACATCCTCAATTATGGAATACTGCCCTCAGGATCGATGCCTATTTTATTAGATAAACTTAATCATGATATGGGTATTATCATTTCTGCTTCCCATAATCCAAGTGAGTATAACGGTATTAAGTTAATTGATAAAAATGGTTCAAAACTTTCAGATGAAGTTGAAGTTCTAATTGAAGAAACAATGAATGCTGTTGAATTACCTGTTGAATGCTCTTCAATAAAAGACTCCCATCTGGGTTATGAAAATTATAGAGAGTTCCTACATTCAATCAACAATATTGACTTTTCTCAATTTGACTTAGTGATTGACTCAGCAAACGGCGCGGCTTATAAAATAATAGAAGACATTGTTCCAAAAATTAATAGCAGTGTTGCATACATAGCAAATACACCAAATGGTGAAAATATTAATGAGAATTCTGGAGCTACAGATACCAGAAACTTGATAGGTGTTATGAAAAATGGTCAGTTAGGTATTTCATTTGATGGAGATGCTGATAGATTAATCATGATTGATGAAAATAAAAACGTTGCAAATGGTGATATTATTATTGCTTTGCTGGCATCTTACCTTTCAGAAACTAACAAGCTAGTTAATGAAAGCGTTGTTAGTACCGTAATGTCAAATTATGGTTTTAAATTAGCTATGAAGGTTAATAAATTTAATTTGATTGAAACACCAGTTGGCGATAAATATGTTGCGGAAGCAATGAAGAAACATAAAGCGGTATTAGGCGGAGAACAGTCAGGACATATAATTTTTACCGATTATTTACCAGTCGGAGATGGATTGGTAACATTCTTGCTTGTATTGAAAGCTCTAAATTATTTCAATACAACCCTTGCTAACTTTAGAGAAGAAAATATTCAAGAATACCCACAAAAATTAATAAACATTGAACTTGAAGATACTTTGAACAAAGAAGAACTTGAATTTATTAATCAAATAGCATTTGAGCTATCAAACAAAAAGGATCTTGATGGACGGTACTTAATCAGAAATTCCGGAACGGAACCACTATTAAGAGTTTTAGTTGAAGCAGAAAATAATGAAGAAATGGAATCATTTCTGGAAGAATTGCTTAATAAAATTAATGGCTACCTGAATTAAATTTATATAGTTATAATTAATTTAACGAGCAAAAATAGCGCCAGACCTTGAAAAAGGTGACGAGGAAGTATGTTATCGAAAATTCGGCGGATGCATACTCGGCTCTACGGTCGTAAAAAATTGTTTAAAAACAAGAAGAAATTTTTGAACAGAGACAATTTAATGTAGTCTTATTTCAACTTGCTCGTTGGAATGGAGAATATATATGTGTGGAATTATCGGCTACTCAGGCCCCAAAGAGCCTTTACCAATTTTATTAGGTGGTCTATCTAGATTGGAATACCGTGGATACGATTCAGCTGGCATTGCAATAATAGACGGAGAAGAGTTAACCATTGAAAAAAAAGAAGGTAAATTACAAGTCTTAAAAGACCACTTAAATAATAAAAAAATAAATGGAAATATTGGAATTGGTCATACAAGATGGGCAACCCACGGAGTCCCAAGTAATGAAAATGCACATCCCCACTACGATAATGATCAAAATTTCGCAATAATTCATAATGGGATAATTGAAAATTATGCTGAGATGAAAGAAGATCTACTTAAAGAAGATTATAAATTTGAATCCGAAACAGACACTGAAGTTGTGGCGGTTGAATTAAGTAAGCAGTGGACTGGTAATCTTCTGGAAACAGTATCAAATGTTGCAAAAAAATTAGATGGAACGTATGCACTAGTTGTGACCTCCACAAAGCAACCTGACACAATCGTTGCTGGGAGAATGATGAGTCCATTAGTACTCGGAGTAGGAGAAGGAGAGGTCTATCTTGCCTCAGACTCTGCTGCAATATTAGAGCATACTAATAAGATGATATTTCTTGAGAATGGGGATTTTGTTGAAATCAAAGATGGCTGCTATCAATTATTCGATATAAACATGAATACAGTAACTAGAGAAATCCAAGAAATTGACTGGGAAGTCTCTGAAGCAGAAAAGTCTGGATACGATCACTTCATGTATAAAGAAATATTGGAACAAGCAGAAGTTATTGAAAGAACAATTACCGGAAGGCTTGAAATTGGCTCTGAAGAAATACCAGTGGACTTAGCTCAGGCAAAACAATTCGAAAAAATTTGGATTGTTGCGTGTGGAACTGCTTACCATGCGGGTCTATTCGGAAAAGATTTATTTGAAAAAGTATTGGGAATACCAGTAAGTGTAGAGCTTGCCTCTGAGTTTCGATACAGAGAACCCATAGTGGGCAAAAATGATTTGGGTATTGTTATTTCTCAATCGGGAGAAACAATGGATACAATTGCAGCAACCGAGCTTCTAAAAGAAAATAATTCACATGTTCTAGCCTTAGTCAATGTTGTCGGAAGCTCATTAGCTAGAATGGCAGACAGTGTTTTATATCTACACGTTGGACCTGAAATAGGTGTAGCTTCCACAAAGGCATATTTAGGAATGCTAGTAGGTCAGCTGTTACTGGCGAAGCATTGGGATGAGTCCAACAAGCTAGGGACATCTTTTGAAGAGATTAAACAACTCCCATCATTAATTGAAGAAACTTTACAATGTGAACCTCAAATAAAGGAAATTTCAAAATCAATTAATAAGAAAAATGATATATATTTTATTGGCAGAGGATTAGATTACGCATTAGCAGCGGAAGGAGCATTAAAACTCAAAGAGATATCATACTTACACGCAGAAGCTCTTGCAGCAGGTGAACTTAAACATGGTACGTTAGCATTAATTGAAGATGGAACACCAATAATAGTAACTGCTAGTCAACACCATCTTCTTGATAAAACAACAAGTAATGTACAGGAAGTGAAAGCAAGAGGTGCTTATGTAATAGCAATAGGAGATAATTCATCGAAGAAACTACAAGATATTTCTAACGATTATGTTACTCTTCCAGAAGCAAGCGAAATGTTATCAACAATTGTCTCAATCATCCCACTACAGTTCATTGCCTACCATGTAGCAAATTTGAACGGTGAGTCTATCGATCAACCTCGTAACTTAGCTAAATCAGTGACAGTAGAATAATTTAATGGATAGAGGACACATTTATGTCAATAAAAAAAATTTTCAACATAACATTGATTATTTAAACGACCTAGCAACTAAAGAGCTCTGCATAGTTGTCAAAGCTAATGCATATGGACACGGTATAGATTGGACTGTCAAAACAGCTATCGAGTCAGGAGTTAAATGGTTTGCCGTTGCCACATTAGATGAAGCAATTTTAGTTAGAAGTATTTCAGATAATATCCGAATTCTCTTACTTTCAGAACCTTCTAATTCCGAGTTGGACAAACTAGCGATTCACAATATTGACAGTACTGTGTACAACGAAAAGTTCATTGATGAAATGGGGCAATCCGGTAATTCTTATAAGGTACACCTCAAAATTGATACTGGAATGCACAGAGTTGGATGTAGTCCTGAGAGTTTTAACGGTTTATATGAAAAGATCTCATCTCATACAAACCTATCATTAGAGGGTATCTGTACACATTTCCCAGTTGCAGATACTGATAAAGAAGAAACAAATCAATCTGTAAAAATATTTCAGAATACAATTTCAAAAATCAATACTGAAAATCTATTGATACATGCCGATAATTCAGCATCAACAACCTACAATAATGAAAAGATTTTTAATATGACAAGGGTTGGTTTGGCAGCTTATGGGTATAGCGTATCTCCAGTTAGCGTTGCAAGTGAACTCAAACCAGTAATGGCAATAAAAACCAGAATTTCAAATATACAGAGTAGAAATAAAGGAGAAACTGTTTCTTATGGTGGGGCATACGTTTTAGAAAAAGACTCATTGATAGCTACAGCTCCAATTGGATATGGGGACGGTTATCCCTGGAATTCTTTTCCCGATGGGAAGGTAATAGTGGATAACAAGTTTTGTAAATTAATAGGTAGAGTCACAATGGATCAAATCTTATTTGATGTGACAGGTATGGAGGTAGGGATTAATGATGAAGTTACCATTTTGGGGCCATCACTTGACAGCACTATTGAGATTTCAATTAAAGATATTGCAAAATGGAACAACACTATCGAGTGGGAGATACTTACGAACATTAAAGATAATCGTTTAAATCGAGTTGAAATTGATAACTGAAGAATTGAACCAAAAAGATTTGAAAAGATTTGCTGAGCAGTTTATCTTAGATTTAGCAATTCCTTCGGTACTCGGTTTCAGAGGGACTCTTGGAGCTGGAAAAACTACTATTATAAAAAACCTGATCAGCGCATTGGGAGTAAAAGAAAAAGTTACCTCACCAACCTTCAATATTGTTAGAACTTATCAGATAGAAGCACTAACTATTTACCATGTAGACCTTTACAGGTTGTCTTCAATACATGAATTTTATGATTTAGATCTTCCATTAAATGAAGATGATACTTTAGTTTTCATTGAGTGGTCTGACATGATCCCGGAATCAAAATCTAAAGAGTGGAGATTCTTAGATATAGAGATTGTAAATGATACAACTAGGAAAGTAAGCTATTAACTATGTATAAATTATCTATATCTACTTCAGGGTCATTTATTTCAGCTTGTCTTCATGACGATAAACTTATTGGAAGTTTAATATTTAAGTCCAATCAGGGATCCACGAATTTATTATTAAATGAGATAGATGAGTTATTGGTAAAAACATATGTAGATAAGAAAGATCTCGGAGCAATATATTTAGACACAGGACCCGGTTTCTACACTGGACTTAGAATAGGTTACTCAGTAGCTCAAGGAATAGGAGGAACACTTGGAATCCCAATAGTTCCAGTAAATGGTCTTGACTCACTAGCATTTGCAGCACATACAAGTCACAGAAAGATTTGTGCAATAATTGATATCAAAAGAAATGAGTTTGCATTTTGCACTTATAAGCCCGTTCCTGGGGGAGTAGTAAGAGAAACTGAACCTGAAATTCTAGACATCCGAAGTCTTAAAATAAAGTTTGCCGAGGATGTTGAAAAGAAACTCTTAGTTGGTAATTGGGACTTAATAGCAGAAAATGATTTGCCTGATGATAGTAATACAAAATTGGCTGATCCAAAAATTGTAACGGCAGAGACAATCTACTCTGTAGGTGAAAGGATATTTCAAAATAATAAGTATCCAAATTTCAATGAAATACCCATTAACTACATGCGTGAGCCTGATATTTCGCTTTCACAAAACTCACTTGAAAAAAAAGTAGAATTCAATGATTGAGATGATATCAATTTGTGATGAGAAAATAGCAAAACAGCTTGAAGAAATAGAAAACACTATTTTTTCTACATCTTGGCCAAGTGAAACTATTAGGTACAAAATTAACAATAGAGATTTTAAATATTGGACATACAAAAAAAATGAGGAAATGATTGCTTATGTAGGTGTTCAATTTGTAAATGATTTCATAGAAATATTAGGAATTGGTGTAATTCAGAAATATAGGCAGAGAGGAATAGCTAAGGAACTCATGAATGAGCTTATGGAATTCTTCAACCAATCTTCCTATCTGAAAATATTATTGGAAGTACGAGAGTCTAACGTGAAGGCACAAAACTTGTACACACACTTTGGATTTAATAAAATATCCAAAAGAAAAAATTATTACAACAATGAAGATGCCGATGTATACCTTAAGGAAAAAATTAATGTATAAAGATAAAGTAATTCTGGGTTTTGAAACTAGTTGTGATGAGACTGCTATTGCAATTATGAAAGACAGTAAGGTACTAGTAAACAAAATATCCTCACAGGTCAATATCCATGAAAGATTCGGAGGAGTAGTACCAGAAGTAGCATCTCGAGCACACTCTGAAATGATACGTAACTTATTCCATACATCACTGAACGAAGCACAGCTTGAGCTATCAGATATCGATATCGTTGCCTCCACAGATGGTCCAGGGCTTGTAGGTAGCCTTGTAGTTGGATATAATTTTGCAAAATCAGTTGCCTGGTCACTAGACAAGCTATTTTTACCAGTAGATCACATGGTAGGACATTTAAGTGCACCACTGATTGAGCACCCTCAACTAAACCCACCTTTTCTTTCTTTACTAGTTTCAGGTGGACATACTCAAATAGTTCTAGTTGAAGAATGGGGAAAATATGAACTCTTAGGTACCACTATTGACGATGCGGCAGGTGAGGCATTTGATAAACTTTCAAGATACTGTGGATTTGGATTTCCTGGAGGCCCTGCAATCCAAAAGATAAGTGAGGGTGGAAATGAATCAAAAGTACCTCTTCCAAGGCCAAAAACTGTAGGAGAGTTTGATTATTCATTTTCGGGACTTAAAACTGCTGCTATCTATTATCTTCAGGATTTAAAGCACGAAGATGAAGTATCAAGAAAAGATTTTGCTGCCTCATATCAAGAAGCAATAGTCGATTCATTGATGGGAGTATTTGAAAAAGCTGTAAAAGAAACGAATGTGCCAACAATATCTGGTGGTGGCGGAGTAATGGCAAACAAGAGGTTAAGAGAAAAATTGGGTACTTTTGCTGAAAAAGATGGTCTCAATCTTTATATTCCCTCACCCAGCCTTTCAACGGATAATGCAGCAATGATATGTAGTGCTGCACAAATGAATTTAACCACAACAGACCTTAACATCAATGATGTAAGGCTTTCTTCCATAATTAATTGATAATTAAAATACATTTATAAACGCAACAGTATTAAATTTTCTTATGTACAAAAAAATTATTTAGGAGGTAATGTAAATGAATCTTCAACCTTTAGGAGACAGAGTTGTAGTAAAAGCTATGTCTGAAGATGAAATGAAAACAGCATCAGGAATTTACATTCCTGACACAGCTAAAGAAAAACCACAAGAAGGTGAAGTAGTTGCTGTAGGGCCAGGAGAGCCTAATGACGCTGGAGAAAAAGTAAAGCCAGATGTTGAGACAGGAGACAAAGTTGTCTATTCAAAATATGGTGGAACAGAAATTAAAGTTGACGGACAAGAGTATTTAATCTTATCAAGTAGAGATATTCTTGCAAAAATTACTAAGTAATAGGAGATATATAAAATGGCAAAAAAAACATTAGTTTTTAATGAGGCAGCTAGAAAAGGTCTTGAAGCTGGAGTTAACAAATTAGCAGATGTAGTAAAAGTGACGTTGGGACCAAAAGGAAGAAACGTCGTTCTAGAAAAAAAATGGGGCGCACCTACCATTACAAATGATGGTGTAACTATTGCTAAAGAAGTTGATCTTGAAGATCCATATGAAAACATGGGAGCTCAACTTGCAAAAGAGGTAGCTTCAAAAACAAACGACGTAGCCGGTGATGGTACAACAACTGCTACAGTTTTAGCTCAGTCAATGGTTAACGAAGGAATGAAGACAGTCTCTGCTGGCGTGAATCCAATTGAAGTAAAAAGAGGTATGTTACAAGCGTCAGAAGCTGTGACTGATTTCATTGCAGGATTTGCTAAAACAATTGGTGGAAAAGATGAGATAGCTCAAGTTGCTTCTATTTCAGCCGCTGATACAGAAATTGGCGAAACTATTGCTGAAGCAATGGAAAAAGTTGGAAAAGATGGAGTAATCACAGTCGAAGAAGGTCAAACTTTTGGAATGGAGCTTGATTTTACAGATGGTATGCAATTTGATAAAGGTTTCATATCTCCATACTTTGTAACAGATGCAGATAGGCAAGAGGCTATTCTGGAAAATCCATATATTTTAATTGTTAATTCTAAAATTACTGCAGTAAATGATTTACTACCAATCTTAGAAAAAGTAATGAATTCTGGAAAACCATTGTTAATTTTAGCTGAGGACATTGAAGGTGAAGCACTAGCTACTTTAGTTGTAAACAAAATTCGTGGTACCTTCACATCAGTAGCAGTAAAAGCTCCAGGTTTTGGAGAAAGAAGAAAAGCAATGTTGCAAGACATAGCAATTTTAACTGGTGGAGAAATTGTCTCGGAAGAATTAGGACTTAAGACCGAAAATACTACAGTTGAAATGCTCGGAGAGGCAGCACGAGTTGTTGTAAAGAAAGATACAACAACCATTGTTGACGGAAGTGGTAAGAAAGCTGACGTAGAAGGAAGAGTTAAACAAATTCAATCAGAGATAGACGATTCTGATTCTGATTGGGATAAAGAGAAACTTCAAGAGCGTCTCGCAAAACTTTCAGGTGGTGTTGCACAGGTCAAAGTAGGAGCAGCAACGGAAGTTGAATTAAAAGAAAAGAAAATGAGAATTGAAGATGCTTTAGCAGCTACAAGAGCAGCTGTAGAAGAAGGAATAGTTGCCGGTGGCGGAGTCACTTTAATTAGAGCACAGGGTTCTATTGACAAAATTTCAGGTGGATCAGAAGCTGAAGTTATCGGTAGAAATATCGTTAAAAAAGCTCTAGAAGCACCCCTACGTCAAATTGCAGTTAATGCTGGATATGAAGGTGGAGTTATGGTTGAAAAAGTTAAGACCGCAAAAGGAAATGAAGGTCTCAATGCAGCCAGTGGGGAAATGACTGATTTAGTGAAAGCTGGTGTAATAGATCCTGCAAAAGTTACTCGATCAACAGTTCAAAATGCATCCTCTATTGCATCTCTTGTTCTGACTACTGAGGCATTAATAGCTGAAGAGCCAGAACCAGAAGCACCAATGCCTCCAGGAGGCATGGGTGGCATGGAAGGAATGATGTAAATACATCCTAAATTTAAAAAAAGAGCGGACTTAGTTCCGCTCTTTTTTTATAGTAAGCTAAAAACATGATAGGAATTCGAGGAGCTACTGCAGAAGTATCAAATACTTCAGAAGATATTATTGAATCAGCTAAGGAGCTTTTCAAAGAAATTTTAGAATTAAATAATTTACAAGCACAAAAAATTGTATCTGTTATTTTTACAGTCACTCATGACTTAACTGAGGCTTTTCCAGCAAAGGCTATCAGGGAGTTGGGATATACATCTGTGCCTGCAATTGATACTTTGGCTCCTAATGTGAAAAATGACCTAAATGGATGCATAAGGGTATTAGTACACTACGAAGATGATTTCACAGCAAAGCATGTTTATCTTGGCGAAGCTAAAAATCTTCGTCCTGATAGATAAAATAATTGGCAAAATAAAGAAAGATGCTATCATAATCACAATGAAATTAAACAATACTTTTTTTTACTTTAGTGAGCACATATAAGTTGCCCTAAAGTTGTGTTGTAATAAATCGGGCAAAGGCCCGATTTTTTTATTTAGGAGAATAAATGATAATTGTAATGAAACAAGCAGCTTCTGAAGAAGATGTTGAAAAAGTTAAAAGCAAAGCTATTGAGCAGGGTCACGAGCCTCTAACAATCTTTGGTGTCGAAAGAACAGTAGTTGCTGTTAGTGGAAAAGTTATTGAAGATAATAGAGCAATTATGAGACTGCTGGAAAATGTTCAAGAGGTAATTCCAGTAGGTAGACCCTATAAATTAGCCAGTCGAAGTTACAAAGAGGAAAATACTCAGATACAAATAAAAGACTTGATTATAGGAGGAAAAGAATTAGCTCTTATTGCAGGTCCAGATAGTGCGGAAACTAGAGAACAAACCCTAGAAACTGCTGAAGCTGTTGTTGCGGCAGGGGGAAATGGATTAAGGGGTGGTGCATTTAAACCCCGAACTTCACCCTACAGTTTTCAAGGATTGGGTGAAGATGGTTTAAAGATGCTTAAAGAGGCTGCAGAGATAAACAATCTTCCTTTATTTAGCGAGATTATGGACACACAACATTTATCCATGATGGAGGACTATGTTGATGTACTCCAAGTTGGTGCAAGAAACATGCAGAATTTTAAGCTACTGGAAGCTGTTGGAGAATCAAAACTACCAGTACTTTTAAAAAGAGGTATGAGCGCCACCTTAGAAGAATTATTACTCGCATCTGAATACATCTTGGCTCGAGGAAATGAAAATGTAATGTTATGCGAGAGAGGTATCAGGACTTATGAGACTGCAACTCGAAATACATTTGATGTAAATGCTATACCTTTTCTTAAGATGAACTCACATCTGCCAGTTATTGCTGACCCGAGTCATGCAACGGGAGATAGTAAGCTAGTTGAACCTGTAGCTTTAGCTGCTATAGCAGCTGGAGCCGATGGATTATTAATTGAGATTCACCCGAGACCTGATGAAGCTCTTTGTGATGGCCCTCAAGCCTTAATTCCAACTCAATTAAATGAGTTGAGTAAAAAGGTAAGTGCTATTGCAGATGTTGTGGGAAGAACGCTTAATTAATAATGAATACAGTAAGGGTCGTAGGTCTAGGCTTAATGGGTACAAATCTAGGCCTTAATTTATTAAATAAAGGCATAAAGGTTTATGGGGAAGACACAAGCACAGCTTCACTAGAAAGAGCTTTAGAATTAGGGATCATTGCAGATGATCCATCAGTAGTAGTTGATTTAACAGTTCTAGCAATGCCAATTAATAATATTTTATCAACCCTTAGTTCGGACAAATTAATAGAAAATACTAAAACTATTATTGATATTGGAGGAACTAAAGAAAAAATTTGTAATTTAATGGATAATTACAACATTCCGTCAATTGGTGGACACCCAATGTGTGGTGTCTCTGACAATAGTTCTTGGCAACCTAATCCCGAAATATATGGGGGTGCCACATTCCTTTTATGTGAAACAGATTCAATGGATAAAAACTCTAGAGAGACAGTGTTGGAGATGGTTCAGTTACTAAATTCTGAGGAAGTTTGGATTGACAGAATTCAGCATGATGAAATAATTTCGATAACAAGCCATATTCCACATTTAATAAGTACAGCGTTAGTTGGTACAGCGAAAGATAACTACGAAATAAATGAAATTATGGGTATGGCAGCTGGCGGTTTTGATGGAGCTACTAGGCTTACTAGAACGAATCCTGAGATGATTAAAGATATGTATGATACAAATTCTGGCAACATCAATAAGTTTCTCAAATACTTTTTAGATGAATTGATGGATCTAATGAGCTTGCAAGAAAAGGATGAATTGATTAGTTATCTTCATAATTCAGTTGAATGGAGAAGAGCATTATCAGATAAGTTCGGAGAGAGACCATTAAGTTGAACAGTATAAAAAAACTATCCGGAGAAGTTTCTATTGTTGGAGATAAATCAATATCACATAGATCCATAATCTTCGGTTCATTAGCAGAAGGAGTTTCTGAATTTTCAAATGTTTTAATATCCGGAGACACGACTGCAACAATAGAAATATTTCAATCTCTAGGAGTAAATATAGAAATTGTTAACGAAAATTCTTTAATTATCTATGGTGTTGGGTTAAAGGGTTTATCAAAACCAAACAAGGCTCTGAACGCTAAGAGTTCAGGAACTACAGCCAGATTGTTAACTGGCTTACTTGCAAGACAAAATTTCACTTGTGAATTAATAGGAAGCCGTCAATTAACAAAAAGACCCATGGGAAGAGTGGTTAACTTACTTAATGAACATGGTTCAGCCATATCTTCTAGTGATGGATACTTACCTCTTAAGTTCGAAAAAATGTCTGAGTCTTTCAATGTAGCAAATACTAAAGTGCCTAGTGCGCAGGTAAAAAGTGCACTCTTAATCGCTTCTTTGTATCACAAAGAACCCACGGTGATCACTGAAGACATCCCAACAAGAGACCATTCAGAGAGGATGCTTACTCATATGGGTATCGGACTCATAAGGATGGGTACAGCTATCACTGTACCCCCAAATCAAGTTATTCAACCCACAAGCTTTAATATACCTTCTGATATATCTTCAGCAGCTTTTCTAATTGCATTGGGGGTCCTATCATCTGAGTCAATAGTTCTTACAAAAGTTTTGATTAATGAAAGAAGGATAGGGTTTCTAAAGGTATTAAAAAGAATGAATGCAAATATTGAGATTAAAAATATCACAGAAGTAGGCAATGAAGTAGTAGGAGATATACATGTATCAAAGTCTGATTTGGTAGCAACAAAAATAACTGCTGAAGAAATACCAGATCTTATTGATGAGATTCCAATACTAACGTTTTTAGCTTCACAAGCTGAAGGGATGACATCTCTAAGAGGTGCAGAAGAATTGAGGATAAAGGAGTCTGACCGCCTTGAATCAATGAAAAATTTTATCAATACACTAAACGGACAAATTGAAATGTATCCCGATGGTTTTGATATAAATGGTAAGCAACATTTAGAATCTGGAGTTATAAAGACTGAAGATGATCACAGGGTTTCAATGACAGCCCTAGTAGCGAATATATCACTAGGTAAAAAAATTCTTCCAGACAATACCCAGTGCATTAATGATTCATACCCATCATTTTTTCAAGATGTTGCTCACCTTGGGGGAGAGTTTAATGAATAAATTAGGGATACTAGGGTGGCCATTATCTACAACCTATTCGCCTACAATTCATGAATTGTTATTTGATTTGACTGGTTTGGATGGAAGTTATCACTTAATTAAAGAGGAAAATATTAGTTCTAAAATTATATCAAAGATCAATGATGAGTTTCTGGGTTACAATGTAACAATTCCCCACAAGGAGAAAATTTTATCCGTAAATGAAAATTCAATCCTTAGCAATAGTGTGAAAGAAATTGGAGCTAGCAATACGGTTATAAATAAGGGTTCAACAATGTATTTATACAATACTGACTTTTCAGGATTCAAAACTTTTTTGGACATGGTAGATCATAATTTTGGTGATAAATCTGTTTTAATTTTAGGACATGGAGGAAGTGCTAAGGCAATTGCCTATTGTTTAAAATTATTAAAGGTTAAATATTACATTGTAAGCAGATCTACAACAGACAATACTATTCCATATAGCGAAGTTGTAAAAATTAGTAAAGATGTGGAATTGATTGTAAATACTACACCTATTGGTATGCCTCCATACGAAAATACCACATTGCCTCTAGAGTGGTCTGAATTTCAAAACTTAAGGACAGTTATTAATCTTGGATATGGATCCAAAAATACTTTCTTAGATAAAGTTGACAATTCTGTCAATAAATATGATGGATTAGGGATGTTAATATGTCAGGCAATAGAGTCATTTAATATATGGACATCCGCGGGCTTAAGTGCCAGTAGTATTTATGGAGAGGTATTAAATAAATTGGAAAGTATAAATGATTAGATATTTAACAGCAGGAGAAAGCCATGGACCTGAACTGACTGGTATTTTAGAAGGAATACCAGCTGGTTTTAGAGTAACTAAAAAATATATAGACGACTTTTTACAGAGAAGACAAAAGGGAGTTGGCTCTGGGGGAAGGATGAATATAGAACAAGATGAAGTTGTAATCACTTCTGGAGTTGTTAATGGTATATCTACAGGAGCCCCAATTGCTTTGCGGATAGTAAATAAAGATTGGGAAAATTGGAAAAACAAGGATATAGAACCATATGTAGTCCCCAGGCCCGGACATGCCGATCTAGTTGGAACTGCCAAGTACAACCACGAAGATATCAGATTTGTGCTAGAAAGAGCAAGCGCACGAGAAACTGCAATGAGGACTGCCATAGGTGCTATCGCTGCAGAGATACTGGAAGCTTTAGAAATTCATATCATTGGATATGTATCTTCGATTGGAGATATATCGTACGAAAAAAATAAACTTGAAAATATAGATCACAATAAAGTTAGAGAGTCGGATGTGGGATGTCCTGATCCAAAAACTAGTAAGCTAATGGAAGAAAAGATTCTTTCAGCTAGAAAAAACAAAGACACATTGGGAGGCTCCATAACCTGCGTAGCTTCAGGAGTCCCTTCCACGTTAGGTAGTTTTGTTCATTGGGATAAGAAACTAGATGCAATTTTAGCAAGACAATTTATGTCTGTCCAAAGTGTAAAGGCTGTTGAAATTGGTGATGGAATTGGAGTAACTAAAAAATATGGTACTGAAGTGCAAGACCAGTATTCATTGGATGCAAAAAAAATTAATAAAAAATCTAATAATTTAGGAGGCTTTGAGGGAGGTATGACTAATGGTGAGAACATACAGATTACAGCATATTTAAAGCCTATCAGCACCACCTTAACACCAATCATCAGCATAGATTTAGCAACAAAAAATGAAACTGAAACAGTTTATGAACGATCAGATACATGTGCTGTCCCCAGAGCAATACCAATTTTTGAAGCAGTCATGGCTTTTGAGATATTGAATGGTTTACTACAAAAAACAGGAGGGGATAATAAGAAGGAGATTATGAAAAACTTTGCTGCTATCCCTAATCTTGAAATTGATGAGTTCACCATGAAAAATGAAACATGGAATATGAATTACGATGTCTAGTAATAATGCTTTCTTAGTTGGTTTCATGGGTTCTGGAAAGTCTTCTATTTTAAAACACATCAGTCAAACTACAGAAATCAATACTGTTGATTTAGATCAAGTAGTTCTTAACGATAATTCCGAACATGTTGAAACTATTGAGGAGATATTTGTCACTCATGGAGAGAAATACTTCAGAAGTCAGGAGGAGAAATCTTTTGCTAATATTCAAAATCTTTCAAAAACATTAATTTCTCTTGGAGGAGGTTCCTTAGAATCTACTGCTATCAGGACTATAGTGCATCAATCAAAACAATCTTTTTATCTGCAAAATGAATTTATAAATCTTTGGGAGAATATTAAAAACACTAACCGGCCATTAGTAGCTACAGGAATAGATAATGTAAAGATGATTTACAATGAACGTTTAGAAAGTTACGAACAATGTAGTAACACAATAGATATGTCAACAACTAGTCTTCAAGAAGCTTCGAAAATAATTGTTAGAAAACTAGGCTGGGTTTAGATGCAAGAATCAAAAGTGTTGTACTTCAATAATCTTAAAGAGTTATTAATACACTGCGATGAAACAATAGAAGGACAATCACATCGAGCTTTTGTTGATATGAATGTTTCTTTAAAATTTCCTATTTTGGAAGAGTCAAATTTAGAATATAGGGAAATTGAAATCAAAGAAAAGGATAAAAATTTAGACACCATTTCCCATATCTGGAATGACATGTTTGAAAAATCATTGCACAGGAACTCAATCATATTATCTATTGGTGGAGGGGTCGTCTCAGACTCGGTTGGCTTTGCAGCGAGTACATACAAAAGAGGAACAAAACTGATAATTATACCAACAACTCTTTTATCCATGGTTGATGCAGCTCACGGAGGAAAAAATGGAATAAATACTACCTATGGTAAAAATCAAATCGGTACATTTATGATGCCAAATGAAGTATTGATTTGTACAGAATTCCTAGAAGGGTTACCCCAAAAAGAGTTAAAAACTGGTTTAATTGAACTTATAAAGGCTGGTTTCTTAAGAAGTGCTGAACTTGTTGAAAAAATCTACAATATTGACATCAATGAAATTGATGAAGAACTAATAAGTTCGGCTATCAACATAAAAAATGAAATTGTTAATAGTGATTTTAAAGAAACTTCTCAAAGAATGTTATTAAATTTCGGGCATACGATAGGACATCTAATTGAGTATGATTCGAAGCATAGAATTACTCATGGTGAGGCAGTTGCCATTGGAATATTGAAAGCCTTACAAATATCTGAAAAAGTATATGGTTTAGATTCAAAAGTAGCCAATAATTTTGAGCAATTTTTAACTAAGCACGAACTTAAAACAAGTTATAACTTTACTAGTGATTCAGAAAAGCTTAGAAATGTTTTATCCAATGATAAGAAATTGAATAATAACAAGGTTAAATACGTCCTTTTAAAGGAGATTGCAAATCCAGTTTTGATTGATTATGACCTTGATGATTTACTAAAAGAGGTTATCGGTGAATAAGGTACTCATAATTAATGGTCCAAACCTGAATATGTTGGGGGTAAGAGAATTAGACACATACGGAAGTACATCTTACAAAGAATTGGATAATATAATCACCAGTCACTCTCATAACAAAGTTGAATTAGAAATTTATCAATCAAATATTGAGGGCCAAATTGTCTCGAGGATTCAACAAGTTACGAATGAAGATATTCATGGCCTGATAATTAATCCAGGTGCTTATACCCACACAAGTATTGCAATAAGGGATGCTTTAGCAATACTGGATATTTCTATAATTGAGGTTCATATTAGTGACATCACTAAAAGAGAAACCTTTCGGCAAGTAAACTTGATAACAGATTTATGCGAATTAACTATTAGTGGCAAAGGTATAGACGGCTACAGAGAGGCTATCGATTATTTGTATGGAAAAAAATAGTAAAATATATTATCAAGGCTCTGAAGGTTCTTATTCAGAATCTGTTTTAAAAAGTTATTTTCCTGAAAATGAATATGTAGCATGCCAAACATTCAACGAAGTTGTAACTCAGACCGGAGGTGAAAGTTATGGATTACTTCCAGTTGAAAACTCATTAGTAGGTACAGTTGTTGATTCTTATGAAAATTTAATAGATAGTGATTTGATTGTATATGGTGAATTTAAGAAAAAAATTACACATGCTCTTATAGGATTAAAAAATACCAAAATTGAAATGGTCAATCGTGTCATTTCTCATCCTCAGGCACTGCAGCAGTGTAGTAATTACCTTCAAAAAATGAATGTACAATTACAACCAGTTTTTGATACCGCTGGAAGTGTTTTGAGTCTTTTGGATGAGAATTCTGAAACTACTGCAGGCATAGCTGGTGAGCATTTCGAAGATGATAGTAGATTTAAAGTTTTGAAAAAAAATATTTCTAACCATATTGAAAATTACACACGATTTTTTCTTGTAGGAAATAAAGACCCTTTTCTTGAAGTAAGCAAAAGAAAGAGGTCTGCAGTTTTAATAGCAGATGATAAACCAGGTTCGCTACTGTCTGCTTTAAAAATTTTCGAGGAAACAAATGTTAATTTAACAAAGCTCGAGTCAAGACCAATAATTGGTAGTCCTTGGGAGTATAAATTTTATATTGATTATCAAAATTCAATCGACGAGGTTGATGTTCAGCTACAGGATCAATTAAAGAAAATAACAAAGAAATTCAAAATTATAGGTAAATACGGAACTATTGATCTTTAAATTTCCAATTTGAGCCATCTTTACTGTCTTCAATTATGATGCCAAGTTTGTCTAGTAAATTACGGATATCATCTGACTCAGTATATTTTTCATTGTTTCTATATTCATTTCTCAAACCAATTAGTTCTCGAATTGTATCATCGAAAAGTAATGTGTAGTTATTATTATTTTTTAATTCTAAATTTAACTTCGCGAGCTCTTTTTTTAATGTATTCAAGTCTTCATTATCTGCAGAGGAACTAATGGATACTTTATTTTTATTTTCACTTTTGAGGAGTATATTTTGTAAATCTATAAGTTTATATTCTTGACCGCTTTTAAATACTGTTTGACCATTTTGCGTCATAACCGTTACTTGACCAATGCCCTCAACAGTGAATACTTCTTTTGAACCATTGATTACTAGTGCTGTATGTTCATCGATTCCCAATATATTTGTATATTCAGTATCAATTAGATGTTTTAATCTGTTTTTGCCGATATAACTACAGCTAGTATCGTGATTCCCACCCTCTTTATTGTTAAAATGAGGAACAACTGTGCAATTTAATCCATAAAGCGTCAGTATATTTAATCCCTCTTCCCAAAAAGGAGTCATTCCAACTTTGTAGATTTCATATACAGGTATTGCTTTTTCTCCAAGAGTAGATGCTGCTGCACTTGAAAATATTGCATACTTTCCATTGTTAAGATGATTAGTAATAATATTGGGTATTTCTGATTTAAGCCATGTTTTTGAGGCATAGCTGGGACTTCCTGGACCAGAAAAAATAAAATTAGAGTTACCCAACTCTTCAAGCATTTCAAAATATTCTACAGAATCAATTAGTTTTTCATTCCTTAGTGAGGCTAAAGTAATATCAATTTGAACACTTTTTTTGAAAAAAAGCTTGAGTTTGTCTACCAATACATCTGCATTTTCTTGAAAGCCAAAAGGGGTGTCTATCAAATAAGCATTAACTTGGCTATCGAGCAATTCTATAAAATTCCTATGCACAGAAACGAGAGCTGGACTGGTTTCACCAGAGCCCATAATTGCGATACTACCTTTAGCTATTTTCATTTAAACCATTATAGGGATTTCTTGAATCTTCCATAAAATGTATAATTAAAGTATGCTAAAAATAATTATAAAATTACTCGAAGTATTTACTTTGGACTACATACCAAAATTTCCAATATCGATGAGAACAAGATTATTTTATATTATTTTACCCTTAAGGAAATATAGAGACAAAATTCGAATGAGTAAACCGGTAAATCAGGTTACGTATCAAGAAAGAGTGGAGTTTGCAAAAGTCTCAAGAGAAGGAATTAACTATTCTGGCATTAAATTAAATGAATTCCATCCTGATGTTGAGATTACTAAAATCACGGATGCTAAATTTAATACTCATAAACTAACCCCAAAGAATCCAAAAAGTGATAAGTATGCAGTTTATTTTCATGGTGGTGGCTATTATTCGGGAAGTGTAATTTCACATAAGAATCTTTTATCTCAAATTACAGCTTCAACAAATTTGACTACATATATTTTTGAATACAGACTTTCACCTGAAGCCGTTTTCCCAAGTGCACATGATGACGCAAAGGAAATAATTACATTCTTGGACAACCTTGAACAGGGTAAAGATTCAATCTGGATAGGGGAGTCAGCTGGTGGCGGTTTAGCTACCGGATTATGTGTTGATGATACATTTACATTGAGACCACAAAAACTTGTATTGATGTCTCCTTGGCTTGATTTATCTGATAAAAGTAAAGACAGAAATTTTCTTAAGAATAAGGATATTCTGATTCTTTTAGATGGAATGCATATGATGGGAGAATATTATGCAGGTGAGCACGATCCTTCAAATCCGATACTCTCGCCTATTTTTGCTGAGATAGAATCTTTCCCCGATGTATTAATTCAGGTTTGTTCAAACGAACTACTTTATAATGACGCATTAGAATTTGGTAAAAAATTAGAATTTATCAATAGCAATTTTGAGTTACAGGTTTGGGACAATTTGTGGCACGCATGGCAATTTTTTCCTATTAAAGAAGCCGAAGAGGCTAGAGAAAAAATTGTAAAGTTTATAAATAGTGAGTCTTATTCTTCATCTAAATGATGCAGGGCAAAACCATAAGGTAGTTCAAGTCGATTTTCCTTCATAATTTTTTCGTTAGTCAGCAGGTCTTTTGTAACACCATCTTCAGTTATAGATCCATTATTAACAACAATACTTCTAGGACAAATTTCTAATGCCATTGGTAAGTCGTGAGTAACAAGAACTATAGAGATATTCAAAGAAAGCAATATATCTATAAGTTCTCTTCTTGAAGACGGGTCGAGGTTAGAACTTGGTTCATCAAGAACTAGTAGTTGAGGTTTAGATGCAAGGACACTTGCAATTGCAACCTTTCTTTTCTGGCCAAAACTTAAATGATGGGGAGCTTTTTGTTGATATTCATTCATGCCAACCATTTCCAATGCCTCCTCTGCATTTTTTCTACAGGTGTCCTCAGAGAAACCAAAATTTTTTGGTCCAAACATAACATCTTCTAATACTGTTGGCATGAAAAGTTGATCATCAGGGTCTTGAAAGACGACACCAACCGTTTTTCTAATTTCTGCTAAATTTTCCTCAACAAATTCTAAGTTATTTAATTTAATAGAGCCGTCCAGATCACCCAAAATCCCATTTAGATGAAGGATAAGAGTAGTTTTTCCTGCACCGTTAGGGCCAAGTATCCCAAGTGAATCGCCTTCCTCAAGTCCAAAAGTCACTCCGTTGAGGGCTTTGTATCCATCTGGATATTGAAAGGTTAAGTTAGAGATTTCTAGATATTTACTCATAAAATAATGTCCAAAACTAAAACTCCAATTGAAAGAACAGTTAATAGTAATAATAAATTAGAGTCTTTATATTCTCTATCTTGAAGTTGAATAACTCCATCAAAACCTCTTGAAATCATTGAAAGATACACTCTTTCACCTCGTTCATAACCTCTAATTAACATTGCCCCTGAAGCATAAGCTATTGGTATTAATGTTTTGATTCCTTTTTCAATATAGCCTCTAGATTGCATGGATATTTTAACTCTTTTGAATTCATCTATAAAAACATCGATGTACCTTATAGAAAATGACATTATCGCAATTAAAATTGAAGGTATGCGCAGTTTTTGTAATCCATAAATAAGTTCTATATTTGTTGTTACAGCAGTTAGAACAATCCCTAGAGAAACTCCAGCAGTAGCCTTAAAAAGGATTGCAAACATTTCCAATAAACCTGTTTCGTAAACGTTAAAAGAAAAAATAGAAAATACTACATCATTGTTATTACTGCTTAAGAAAGGGAGAAATAGAGCAAACAATATAAAAGGTATATCAATTGTAAGACGCCTAAGGTATGTTCTAACCGGAATTTTAGAATACTTGATAATAGTTAAAATTATAAGTGCATGAGAAATAATTTGAAATGGATTCAAAATATTAGAAAATGCTATCGAAATAACAATCAGTAAAGTAGATAATATTTTAGATTGAGGACTTAATTCGTGAAGAATAGATTTTTCATGAAGCGAAAGGTGATGAGAATGAGTTGTTTGCATATATGTATCTTAATGCAAACAATTCGCAAAAAGAATAGTTATTTACAGTTTTCGCAGATTCCTGAATAAATGAAATTATTATGAATGATTTTAAATTTAGTTTCTTTCATTAATAGCTTATTGATTTTATTAAATGTTTCAGAACTTATATCAATAATTTTTTCACAGCTTATACATATCAAATGCATTGTATTTTCTTCATTTTGCAAAAAATATATCCCAGATCCGTGTGCTTGATGTAAGTGAGCTATTAGACCAATTTGCCCAAGAAGTTCTAAGGTTCTGTAAACAGTAGCAAGATCGACATCGTCACTTTTTTTTGTTGCTTTTTTATACAATTCATCAACAGTAAAGTGTGCATGTCCTGAATCTTCTAGAATTTTACAAATCAACTCTCGAGATTTTGTTACCCTATGTCCCTTTTTTTTAATCTCGGTAATCAATTCCATATTCAAAGTATAATTTACTTAATTACAAAAATTAATTTTATGAAAAAATCAATATTAAAAATACTCAACAGATATAGCTTAATATATTTACCAGTGGGTTGGATTTTTGGGTTAGTAATTATATTTATAACGTTCGAGCCATTTGCTGTTCTTTATTTTTTAAGTTTTGTTGTAATTGGGGCATTTTTTGGATTATATTTATTTACCTCAAATAGAGGCACCGTTATCGATAATCATGATTTTTCTTCAAGTAATTTTACAATTGTAGAGTTTTATTCAGATTATTGACTTGGATGTAGTGCTTCAAAATTCATAGTTAATGAATTCCAAAAAAGGAAACCCGAAATCCCGGTTGTTTCTGTAAATGCATCAAAAAAGAACTATAACGATATTATCGAAAAGTATGGATTGGAATACACTCCTACATACGTACTTGTTGATAGTAATGCAGACGTTGTGTATAAAAGAGTCGGAAATTTTAAGCTAGAAAAATTTGTTGCTCTTACAAGCTGATTAAGCTATTTTATCACCAATTGAAGCCATTTCATCGGGAGACAATAGCTCAACCTTATTATTTTTAGAAATTGATCCTAATACTAAACACTGGCTCATAATTGGCCCAATTTGTTTATCACCCAGATTTATTATTGCTATACATTTACGACCAATTAAGGATTCTTTTGTGTAATTTGTAATTTGAGCACTAGTTTTTTTTATTCCAATCACTTCACCAAAATTTACATTTACGATGTATGAGGGATTAATTGCTTCTGGAAAATCTTCTACATCTAGAATTTCGCCGACCCTTATGTCAAGTGATGTAAAATTATCCATATTTTCTTTTCCCATAAATCAAACTTAATTACATAATTAGATAATGTCAAAAATACTACTTTTATCAGCAGGTTCATCTGTTATTTCAGGTAATAAAAAAGCTGCTGAATATGCAATGGGATATTTAAATCAAAAAAAAATAGAAACTTATTTATTCGACAATTTATATACCGAAATACCTTTCATTTTAGAGGGTGGTGTAGTTCAGCCAGATAAAATCATAGAAATAAGAGATGCTTTAGTAGAATGTGGACAATTAATTATTTTTAGTCCGGTTTTCAATGGTGGGTATGCCTCACATCTTAAAAATACCCTTGATTGGCTGTCTTTAGCATTTGATGGATACAAATATAATGAACTATACAGTAATAAAAAAGCAGCAATAGTTTCTGCGGTACTGGGAAAAGGGGGCAACTCCTACAATGCTTACAACTCACTTTCTGCACAGCTAGAGAATTATGGATTAAAAGTCTTTAAGGATTTTTATTTGTTTTCTTCAGATAACAACATAGACAAAAAGCTTGAAGAAAGTGAACAAATTGAAGAATTTAATAATTTTCTAGACAATTACCTAAGAAGTTAGTTGTTCATTTATTTTTTTATAAATTAAATCTGTGAGTTGATCGACGTCATATTCATCAACATTCGTTATGGGGTCCAATATTTGTAGTTCTATTTTTCCTGACTTGAACCATACACCCCCTTTAACCATTAATTCATGAGCATTGTGGGTTACGACAGGAATAATTGGTAATTTAAATTCTTTAGCGATATGTGCTGCCCCTTTCTTAAAAGGGAGCAAGGCTTTTTGATTGCTTCTTGTTCCTTCAGGAAAAATCATTATTGAATTATTATTATCAATAACTTTCTGAATTGAATCGTTAATCTTTGGAAGATTCATTTGAGCTCTTTTTCTATCTATTCGCGGAAGTCCCAGCACTTTTAGAGCACGACTCAGCACAGGAATTCTAAAGAGTTCTGTTTTTGTCAAAAAGCGAATAGAAACTGGAAGTGCCGTAATATGAGTAAATATATCAAGTGTGGAGGGGTGGTTTGAGACCACAACGTAGCTTTGAGAAGTGTCCACCATTTCTGTACCGGAAACTGTTAAATCAATTCCTGCAACTATCAATCCAGATAGGCCAAAGAAATGGTAGAGCTTTGTCCCTAGTATTTTGCCATAAGGTAAAAATGATACAATAATTATTGCAAATAAAAGAGTTATGAAAAAAACTATATATATGGGAAATAAGATAAATGTTCTCAGTCGATCTTTTGTGGTTACTTGAACAGTCATATTATTATTTTATACACTATTTTTGATTGATAAGTATCTTTATCAATCTACCTCAGGTCAAAATATGGTATAACCACCTGCACGACTGGTCCAATGGAGATAGCTATTACAACAGATGATAAGCCAACCGTTCCTCCAAGAAGCCATCCTAAAGCCAACGCAGTTACTTCAATAATATTTCTGGCCATACCTATTTTTAGACCTTTACTTTCGAGACCTACCATTACACCATCTCTTGGCCCAGAACCCATATCAGCGCCTACATAGATAGCTGTTCCAGATCCGATACAAATTATCCCAACTATAACAAAAATCCATTTCATGAATAAACTATCAGACCCAAGCCCTAAACTGATTACTAAATCTGCTACAGTCCCAATCCAAAAAATATCAACAAGAGTAGCAATTCCAGGTTTTTGCTTTAAGGGAATCCAAAGGAGGGTCACAAAAATTCCAGTAGCTATAATTGCATTTCCAAAGGAAAGGGTTGTATTTAGCGATATACCTTCATGAAATACTCCCCAGGGCCCAAGACCCAGCTTTGAGGAAAAATTTAAGGCTACACCTGTTCCTATAAGAGTTGTACCTACTAATACTTGAAGAAGTTTTCTTGAAGTTAAAGCCATATAACAATCTAGCATTTATGAGTTAAAACAAACGGTACTACAATAAAAATATGAAAAAATTATTACTTTTTATTATTATGTTTTCTTTTTGTGCTTCAGAAACTAACGATTCTGTTGAAGATGTTCAAGTTCAGACTTCACCTCTACAAGAAATAGATGTAGAGGAAACATCTACCACAACAACTATACAAGTTACCCAATTGGATTCTTTTGATGAGGCAACATATAGTGTTAACACTGAACTGAGTTCTGTAAGCTATTTAGCACCAAAGCAATTTCTAAATGCAAACCTAGAAATTGTTGAGGGAATAACTAATCAAATCTTTGGAGATTTCAAATTAACTCTAAGTGAGTGTGACTTAGCTGACTCATGCTTACAGATTAGGGATTTACAAATTACTGCAGATCTATCAACACTTAAGAGTGGAAACAGTATTAGAGATGGTGCTATTCGAAATCAATGGTTAGAGTCCAAAATCTTTCCTGATGCAATCTATAAAGTTGATGAAATAGTATTTCCCAATAATGATTTTGATTCGAAGATTGATGAAACAATTGTTGGAATTTTGAGTATAAGAGGCATCGATGTAAATGTGCCTTTTTCAATAACTGCATACATGGAAAATGAAATTGTTTATGTTTCTGGTGTTACTGAAATTGATACGACATGGTTTGGTTTTGATGCCCCAACTAAATTCAATGCTTGGGAAGTTCTCAACCCAATAGGAATAAAAGTTTCTATAGTTGCCGAAAAATAAAAATTGAATTTAGATCTTAATTACAAAGACTTACAATTTTCATATGAAATACACGAAAAACCTTATGCTGCTGTGGCAATCCTTATATATGAAGAAAAAGAAATATTATTTATTAAGAGATCCAACAACATGCCAACGCACAAGGGTCACATAGCTTTTCCGGGAGGAAAAAAAGAAATTGAGGATAAAAGCGTCATTGATACAGCTGTTCGTGAAGCCTGTGAAGAGTTATTAATAGATAAAAAAGACGTCCAAGCTGTTGGTGAATTGAGTCCCGTTGACACGATAGAATTTAAATACAGTGTATTCCCAATATTGTGTGCCTTAAAAACAAAACCACATTCATATAATAAAAGGGAGGTACAAAAAATATTGTATGTTCCAATAGATGAATTAAGAGATGAAAGAAATTGGAGATTTAGAGGAATCTACCCCCAAGATTGGATATTTAAAATCGATGACGAAACTTTATGGGGAGCAACTGCAAAAATGACACGAGAGCTTTTAAAGTTACTTTAGTTCTACAGATTCACCTTTAACTGCTACAAACAGAGAAACAAAAATCATGGACAAAGTGACAAAAAATATGTTATTTACTACCTCACCCAAGAAAATATAACCGAGAAATATACCAAATATAGGTACAACATAATCAACTAAGGAAGTAAAAGTCGCTGATAGTCTCTTGATGGTATAGAAAAACAATGAATAATTAAATATGTCTATGAAGACAAGACCTGAAAGCTTTAATAAATTTGAAATTGATAATACCTCAAGCTCACCACCAAGTACAAGGAATAATAATATTGAGAGAATACTTCCAAATAGCCATTGAGTTAATAGGTATGTTTTTGCAGGAATGTATTGAGAATCCTTTTTATTTGTTATATTCGCTATTGCTAATCCCTGTACTCCAATTAGAGCAAGAACTCCACCCATGAAAAGGTCGCCACCTTCTGTTATCCCCGTAGCACCAGAGCCGAATAGAACACCAAGCCCGACTAATCCAATTAATACTGAAGTTACTTTTGCTTTTGTAATTTTTTCTTCTTTATAGAAAAAATATACCCAAAATATTGTAAACATTGGAATAGTCGAAATGAAGATACTTTGTAATCCTGCAGAGATATTTTTTAATGCATAAATAAAAGTCCAACCCGGGATAAATATTGCGAGAAAACCAGTCCAACTACCTTTTAAAAAGTATTCCACTGTTATTTCGGATTTAAATTCAGTGAAGCAATAAAAACTTAGTAGTACTGTAACTAATGATATTCTGGCTGTCACTATGAAAATTTCACTTATTCCATCAAGCAGTAAACTTCTGTTGAATAGACCATGAAAACCGAAAAGGAAGCCAATTAAAATTATGTTCCTCAATCCTAAATAGGGAGACATTGAATATTGAGATTTGATAAGTTACTCCAACTTTATTTAAGTTATTAGAATAGCAGGTATGAAAACAGTTTTTTCGGGTATCCAGCCCACTGGTAAAGTTCATCTAGGTAATTTTTTAGGTGCTATTAAAAATTGGGTAAGTTTATCAAATCAACAAAATAAAAACTATTTTTGTGTAGTAGATCTGCATTCCATCACAACATATCCAGATCCTAAGGATTTACATTCCAATATTGAACAGACTTTGAAGTTATTAATTGCTGCTGGTATAAATTTGGATAATTCAATTATTTACGCCCAAAGTAAAGTTCCACAACACGCATACTTATCATGGATACTTTCAAACTTTTGCCAGGTGGGAGAGCTTCAAAGAATGACTCAGTATAAGGAAAAATCTGATAGTTTAGGAAGTCATTCAGGAATATTTACTTATCCTATTCTTATGGCATCAGATATATTGATTCATAAAGCCAATGAAGTCCCTGTAGGGGATGATCAAACTCAGCATTTAGAGCTTACAAGAAATATTGCAGAGAGATTTAATAATAATTATGGCGACATTTTTCCTCTTCCTGAAAAGTCCAGTGGCAAGTCGGGCACTAGATTAATGTCCCTAAAACATCCTGAAAACAAAATGTCAAAAAGTTCTGATGACATTAATGGAACAATTTATTTTGATGACAATAAAGATACAATTATGAAAAAATTTAAATCTTCAGTTACAGATTCATCTAATTCTATTTCTTACGACATACTAGAAAAAAAAGGTATAAGTAATTTGATAGATATCTACGCATCAATAAATGATATTTCTCACGAAGAAGTTGAAAAAATCTTTGAGAATTCACAATATGGAGAATTCAAAATAGCAGTTGGTGAATGTGTAGCAGACTATTTCTCACCGATTTATTCAAAATTTAAAGAATTGGAAAAAGAAGATATCTCAAAAATACTAAGTAGTAATCTTCGTGAGGCAAAAACTTCAGCAGAAAAAACAGTGAACGAAGTAAATAGTATTTTAGGTCTTTAATATCATGCCCGAGATCATACCCATTCCAGATGACTGGAAAAGTCTTGTTAACGAAAAGCAGAAACAAGCTATTGAACATACACAAGGCCCACTATTAATAGTTGCAGGTGCAGGGTCTGGTAAAACTAGGGTATTGACTTACAGATATGCTCATCTTGTTATGAATCATTCAGTAAATTATGCAAATATATTGGCTATTACATTTACCAATAAAGCAGCGAATGAAATGAAGGAAAGGATCAGCAAGTTATTAGGTTTAGACATATACCCCAGGTGGATTTCTACATTTCACAGTTCATGTGTAAAAATATTACGAACACATGGGCACCTAATTGGATATAAAACTAATTTTACGATATACGATCAATCAGATTCTTCAAAGCTTATTAGAAACTGCATGAGAGATAATAATGTTGATTTAAAGCAATATTCACCTAGAAGGTTTCAAGCTAGTATTTCTAGTTTAAAAAATATGAGAATGAGTCCCGGTGAGGCAATTGAGGCGGCTGAGACTTTTTTTGATGTAAAAGTTGCTGAAATTTACACTTCCTATGAAAAGAAATTAATGCTTGCGAATTCTATGGATTTTGATGACCTTCTAATTAAGACAGTTGACTTACTTGAGACTAATGAGGAAGCATTAGCTTACTGGGCTTCAAAGTTTCAATACATAATGGTAGATGAGTATCAGGATACAAATCTAGTTCAATACAAGCTTATTGAACTCCTTTCTTCAGTTCATAAAAATTTATGTGTTGTTGGTGATTCTGACCAAAGTATTTATGCATTCAGAGGTGCAGATATAAGAAATATACAAGAATTTGAAAAAGATTTTCATAATGCAAAAATTATCACTCTAGATAAAAATTATCGTTCTTCCCAAAAAATATTAGATATCGCCAATGCGGTAATCTCTAATAATCCAAGAAGTCAAGATAAAAAACTATGGACTGATAATCCTGAAGGGTTTGATGTTAACGTTGTAGAATTTAGCTCGGAAAGAGACGAAGCTAAGTGGATTACAACTGAAATCCAGGACATATTAAAGAAAGAAAATAAAGCTGAAATAGCAATTTTTTACAGAACAAATAATCAGTCCAGGATATTCGAAGAGGAGTTAAGGAGAAATAGCATAAACTATAAAATTGTAGGAAATGTTAGGTTTTACGACCGAAAAGAAATAAAAGATATATTGTCTTATTTAAACTATTTAGTCAATCCTGACGATACAGTTTCTTTTGAACGTGTATTAAATGTGCCAAAAAGAGGGATCGGTGAATCTACTTTGCAAAAGTTGAGAGATTTTTCTAATGCTAAAAATTCTCCTGTATCAAATTCACTAGAAAACATAGAAGACTTAGAATTTCTTTCTGCAAGGGTATTAAATAAATTAAAAGAATTTAAAGATCTCATAACAGATTTAAAAGTCCATGCTATTAAAGGTCCCTCTGAAGCCATTATTAAAACACTAGAACTTACAGGTTATAAAAATCAATTAATAAAAGATGGCACTCTTGAGTCACAGATGAGAATTGAAAATTTAGATGAACTAATAAATTCAGCCTTTGAATTTGAGAACCTTTATGAAGAAGAAGTAGATGACCCATTTATAGTTCTAAGAGATTATTTGGAGTCTTTGGCATTATTCACTAACACAGACAGCATTGAAGAAGAAGACAAAGTACTACTTATGACACTCCATAATGCAAAAGGACTGGAATTTCCATTTGTATTTATGACTGGAATGGAAGAGAATATTTTCCCTAGTCAAAAATCAGAGAATGATTTTGAAATACAAGAAGAGAGAAGATTGTGTTATGTCGGAATGACTCGTGCTGAACAGAAACTTTACCTAACATATTCACAAACTCGGACACTATGGGGTGGAACTACCTACAATTTAAAAAGCAGATTTTTGGATGAATCGGAAAATTTTTTCAAGGAGATTAAAGTAAATAATTTGAATACTCATAATTCACCTACACAAGGCAGTGGTAAAGTCGGAAATACTGTCACCCACGAAAAATATGGCAAAGGAATAATTGAGGAAATTTCAGGAACTGAAATCACGGTTAATTTTGGTGAAGAGTGGGGTATTAAATTTTTAGATAGTGAATGGGCTCCAATAAAATTTGATTAACAATCTTACAGTGCATAAATTAATGAACAATATATAATTTGTAGGTTAAATTATGGATTTATTTGAATATCAGGGAAAATCACTTTATGCAAACTATGATATTGCACATCCTAATTCATTTCTAGTAAATAAAATCGAAGACCTAAACGATGGTTTTGAGCTAAATTACCCAGTTGTTGTTAAAGCCCAAGTTCAAGTTGGAGGCAGGGGTAAAGCTGGTGGTATTAAGTTAGCTAATAATCAAGACGAGTTGTTGTTATTTTCTAAAGAAATTTTAGGCATGGATATAAAAGGTCATTTGGTAGAAAGAATTCTCATAGAAGAAGCATCAGAAATTGAAGAGGAATACTATCTGTCATTCACCCTCGACAGATCAGAAAAAAAATATCTTATGATGTTAAGCGCTAAAGGTGGAATGGATATAGAGGCTGTTGCTGAAGAAAATCCTGATGATTTGACTATGGTCTATATAGACCCATCTGAATCACTAAGTGAAGATGTTGTAACAGAAGCAATCGTGAATTCTAGGCTAAACCTCAATCACAAGAATGATTTAACTGAAATTATTAAGAGGCTATTTAATCTTTTTGTTGCAGGTGATTGTGATTTAGTTGAAGTAAACCCATTAGCCATTACAAGCAATGGAGTTATGGCATTAGATTCAAAGGTTTCTTTAGATATGAATGCAAAATATAGGCACGAAGAATTTGAAACGATCGAAAATGATATCCCCATTCCTCCCTCAGAAAAATCAGCAAAAGAAAAAGGTTTAAATTTTATAAAACTGGATGGCTCAGTAGGAATAATAGGTAATGGAGCTGGCCTTGTGATGTCTACATTAGACGTTGTTGCTGAGTACGGAGGTAGTGCTGCTAATTTTCTTGACATAGGTGGAGGAGCAAAGGCAGAAACAGTGAGTGCTGCACTTGAAGTCCTTGAAACAGATGAATCAGTTACAAGTGTTTTTATTAATATATTTGGAGGAATTACCAGATGTGATTTAGTTGCTCAAGGTATCGTGGAGGCTACTAAAGGCAAAGACTTAAAGTGGCCAATTGTTATTAGACTTGATGGCACAAACGCTAATGAAGGTCTTCAAATCTTAAGAGAAAATCCCAATGAAAGAATATTCATTACAGAAACCATGAACCAGGCTGCTGAGCTAGCAGTGAAAGGAAATAACTAATGGCAATTCTCATCGATCAGAATTCTAAAGTCGTTGTCCAGGGTATAACAGGACGTGAAGGGCAATTTCATGCACTTAGAAATAGAGATTACGGAACAAATATTGTTGCCGGTACTCGTCCGGGTAAAGGTGGAGAAGAGGTAGAGTCTATTCCGATATTTAATACCGTTAAAGAGGCCATTGATGCAACAGGAGCTAACGTAGCTTTAACTTTTGTTCCACCAGCATTTGCAAAAGATGCAGTTCTCGAAGCTGCTTATGCAGATTGTGAGTTAATTGTATGCATAACAGAAGGTATTCCGGCAAAAGATGAAGCAGAAATGTTCAATTTAATAAAGAATAAGACGAACTCAAAACTTTTAGGACCAAACTGTCCTGGTTTAATTTCACCAGGTAAATCTAACGTTGGTATTATGCCTCATGAAATAACACTTCCCGGAAATGTGGGAGTTGTATCAAGGTCAGGAACTCTTACCTACCAAGCAGTCCATGAATTGACTCAATTGGACATTGGTCAATCTACATGCATAGGGATAGGAGGAGACCCAGTGCCTGGGATGTCATTTATCGATGTACTGAAAAATTTTGAAGAAGACAAAGAGACTCAAGCCATAGTAATGATTGGTGAAATCGGAGGAACTGCTGAAGAAGAAGCTGCAGAGTATATAAAGAATAATATTACAAAACCAGTGGTTTCCTACATAGCCGGAGTAACTGCTCCACCTGGAAAAAAAATGGGTCACGCAGGAGCTATCGTTTCAGGAAACAAGGGAACCGCAAAAGCTAAGATGGAAGCTCTAGAAAAAGCAAACGTTGTTGTGGTAAGCAATCCAACAAAAATTGGTCAGGCAGTAAAGGAAATAATGTAATGGTTGAAAATTTAGACAGAAATGAATTAAATGTAGCAATTAGTAAAACTAGAGAATCTTTTGATACCGACAACCCAACCGTTCCATTTATAGAGGGAGACGGTATTGGAGTTGACATTTGGCCAGCATCCCAATTAGTATTTGATGCCGTTGTAAAAAAAGCTTACAAAGGCGATAGAAAAATTAATTGGGTTGAAGTATTAGCCGGCCAAAAAGCTTTTGATACAGTTTCAGAATGGCTTCCTAGAAAAACACTCGATACATTTGATGAGTATGGAGTGGGCATAAAAGGCCCCTTAACTACACCCGTTGGTGAAGGCATTAGATCCATAAATGTAGCAATAAGGCAAGAATTAGATCTTTATGTGTGCTTAAGGCCAATAAAGTACTTTAAAGGCATACAAACCCCAACTAAAAATCCACAGGATGTAGATATTGTCCTTTTCAGAGAAAATACCGAAGACGTTTATTCAGGTAAAGAACTCGAAGAAGGTAGTGAAGAGGTCAAAAAATTAAATAAATTCCTTCAGGATGAATTTGGATGGGAGATCAGAAAAGATAGTGGTATAGGCATTAAGCCAATTTCAAATACTGGTTCAGAAAGACTTATTAGAGCAGCTATCAATTTTGCTGTTGAAAATGGTAAGAAAAACCTGGCAATCGTTCACAAGGGAAACATTATGAAATTTACTGAAGGTGCTTTCAGAAAATGGGGATATGAATTAATAGAGCGTGAATTTTCTGATGTGGCTGTATCTTGGGAAGTTTCAAATGGAGATCCTGGAGATAAAATATTAGTCCAAGATGTAATTGCTGATGCCTTTTTACAACAGATACTAATTAAACCTCAAGAATTTGATGTTATTGCAACTACAAATTTGAACGGAGACTATGCTTCCGATGCTTTGGCTGCCCAAATTGGAGGGATAGGCATAAGTCCGGGAGGAAATATTAATTATGAAAATGGAAAGGCTGTCTTCGAAGCAACTCATGGAACAGCTCCAAAATATGCAGGTCAGAATAAAGCAAATCCAGGTTCATTAATTTTATCTGGTGAAATGATGTTTAGATATATGGGGTGGAATGAAGCTGCAGACTTAATTGTTGAGAGTATGGAAAAATCTATCCTTGAAGGAAATGTCACCTATGACCTTGCAAGGGGTAGGGATGATGCCTCTATTCTTTCAACATCTGCATTTGCAGAATCACTTGTTGAGAACATAAGCTAGATATACCGAAAGGAAGTTGTGAAAAAAGTTACAGTAGTAGGAGCAGGTAAATACGGATCAATGACAGCTTTACGTGTTGCAGAATACAATTTAGCTAGTGAAGTAGTCATGACAGATATAGTTGAAGGGCTGCCTCAAGGCCTTGCATTAGATATAAATCAATCTAGGTTTGTTGAAAAATTTGACACAAAAATTTCAGGAACAAATGACTATGCAGACACTGCTAATAGCGACGTGGTCGTTATAACTGCTGGCCTGCCAAGAAAACCAGGCATGTCAAGAATGGATTTACTAGAGGTAAATGCTGGAATAGTTACTGATGTTACTAAAAATATACTTGAGCATTCTGAAAATCCAATAATAGTTGTAGTTACAAATCCACTGGATCAGATGACAACACTCACTGCTGAAGTATCTAAACTTGCTAAAGGAAGAGTCATAGGTCAGGCAGGAATTCTGGATTCTTCTAGATTTGCATACTTCATTTCCGAAAAATTAAATGTAAAAATGAGTGAGGTCTATGCATTAACACTAGGAAGCCATGGTGAAACAATGGTACCCGTACCTTCATTATGCACTGTAAGTGGGGAGCCTCTAGTGGATATATTGTCTAAAGAAGATATCGATGAACTTGTAGCAAAGACTTCCGATGGTGGAGCAGAAATTGTTGGTCTATTAAAAACAGGGAGTGCATATTTTGCACCTGCTTCTTCAGCAGCGACAATGGTAAGATCTATCATTTCTGATTCAAATGAAGTCTTTCCAGTATGTGCATGGCTTGAAGGAGAGTATGGCATAGACAATGTTTATTTAGGTGTTCCAGCAAAACTTGGCAAAAATGGTGTTACAGAGATTGTTGAGTATGAGTTAACAGAAACAGAACTGACGGGATTGAAAGAAGCTTCAAATGCCGTGAAAGATAAGGTTTCTGAGCTTAATAGCATAAATAGCCAATAAAATCAGTCTTTTAATAAAAAAAGCTATATTTTATTGATTTATAAGATAAATTTCTATAAAAAACTATAATTATCATATAGTAAAACGCAATAAAGAAAGGCAAAACAGCTATGAATAAAGATCAATTAGCAAGCGTTGTAGCAGCAG